>Ga0268386_10000122_pt1 | contig 43671 bp, 29 predicted proteins | sample RVTome_15_FD_200260 | JGI IMG/M metagenome (GOLD analysis project Ga0268386, IMG submission 200260) | Soil microbial communities from uranium-contaminated site in the Upper Colorado River Basin, Wyoming, United States - RVT150D86... ... | reverse complement strand
GGGGCCAGGGAGGTATACCTCGGCGTGCCCGCCGTGCTCGGGGCCGAGCAGGCCTTCACGCATCGTCGGACCGGTTCAGGACAGGCTTGATGTCGATGACCGGCGTGCCGTCGATCGCCTCGAGGCCCCGCACCTCCAGCCAGCGCCCGCTCCCGATCATGAGGATCCGGACGCGGTGCAGCCCCACGGGATTGGGCCGGTCGGCCGAGCGGGTGGCGAACACGCCGGTCAGCGGGTTGCGCCGGTCGTCCCGGGGGTGGACCTTGAGGACGCCGCGCTCCGCCTCGTGGAGCCACGTCAAGACGACGACCTCCTGGCCGGCCTCGATTCCCTGAAGCGCCTCGGCGAACCGGGGGAGGACCTCCACGCGGGCGTCGGGGGCCCCCTCGAAGCCCTGCTTCGGAGCCCGGGCGCGTTTGACGAGGCTGGACCGAACCCGGCCGATCGGACGAACGGCGTACCGTCTCGAGCCTTGCATGATCCCGTCCTCCGAGGACCGATAGGCGTGCCATCCCGGTGGCGATCCGGCCTACTTCCTCCCCAGTACCTGTATCATTGCCGCCGGCGCTGCACGAGGAGGCTCCATGCGACGCTCGAGGACGGCTCTTCTCCTGGCCATCGGCTTGTCCCTGGCCGCCACCCGGGACACCGCGGCCAAGTTCGGGATCAGCAAGACGAAGGTGACGCTCCAGCGGACGCGTCCGCCCGACATCCCTCTCCTGGGAGAGACCGCCGCGGTCGAGGTCGACGCGGGCCGGAGGGTCAGCGAGGCGGCGGTGGCTCTGGTCCGGGGCCGGATGCGTGAAGGGCTCGAGGCGTCCGGCATCCGGGTCGTGGATCGGGCCCGCGAGGCCGAGGCCGCGGTCAAGGTGGAGCTGGAGGACGTGGAGGCCCGCCTGCAGGACAACGTGATCTACGAGGACAAGTACGTCAAGATCGGCGAGAAGCAGGTCTGGAACGAGAAGAAGAAGAAGTACGAGACCAAGGACGTCTGGGGCAACCGCAAGGCGCCGGTCACCCAGACCACCGCCACCGGCAGCCTGACCGCCCAGGTCGAGGTGACGACCGGCGGCGATACCCGGACCGCCGACGCTTCGGCCTCCTACAACGATCAGTTCAAGCGCGACGGGAAGATCCCGATGGAAGCCAGCTCCGAGCTGTCGCTCGAGCGGTACCTCGTGGAGGAGGCGGCGGCGCGGGCGGTGGCGGCGGTGGCGTTCTCCCCCGACCCGGTGGAGGCGCTCCTGGCCGTGGACGGCGAGCTCAAGGACGGCAACCGGCTGGCGCAGGCGGGCCTCTTCGACCAGGCCCTGCGGGAATGGAGCAAGCGGAAGCTCAAGGGCGACAAGGAGGCGGCCCGGCTGCACAACGTCGGCGTGGCGCACGAGGCCCTCGCCTACCAGCTCCCCCTGCACACCTCGGAGCACCGCGCCCGGCTCGACCAGGCGCGCGAGCACTATCAGATGGCCCTGTCCCTGGACCCCGGGGAGAAGTACTTCGCGGAGCCGGTCGACCGGATCGAGGCCAGCCTCTCGTACGCGACCGCGGCCGCACGCATCGCCGAGGACCGGGAGCGCCACGCCTCCACGCGTGGCCGCCGGGACCGTCCGGACCCGGTTGCGGCCCGGCCGGCTCCTCGAGCCTCGAAGGAGCCGGCGCCCCGGATGACCGACGTTCCGAGGGCGGCCGCCCCCCCGGCCGCCCTCCGGAACGGCTCGTTCGAGTCGTCCATGGAGGGCTGGACCGTCACCGGCACGGGCACGGCCGTCCGCGAGGGCACTCGTGGCCGAGTGGCAGAGCTGTCGTCCACGGCCACGGCGGCGACGTTGAATCAGGCGATGGCCCTCGACCTGGGATCGGCCGCGGGCGCCTCCCTGAGCCTCGAGTACAGGATCACCGCCGGAGAGCCGAGGATCGTGGTCCTTCTCGGCTATGCCGACCAGGGCGGCCGTGAACGGACCTCGACCCTGCAGGTGACCGCGGGCGAGGCGCCGGGAGGATGGTCGCCCTGGACCGGCGACGTCGCCGCCCTGAGGCCCCGACCGGCTCATGTAAAGGACGTGCGGATCCTGGTCGAGGGCGGGACGGCGCGCGTGGACAACGTGGCCCTGACCCTCCGCTAGGCCATGAGCGGGAGCCAGGAGAGGCAGGCCCGGGTGCGTCGCCACCACCGCGTCTACGAGGGGAAGGTCCTCGCCTTGGACGTGGACGAGGTCGAGGAGCCCGGCAGCGTGTCGGCGGTCCGGGAGGTGGTGCGGCATCGCGGGTCCGCCGCCGTGCTCGCCGTGCACGGCGACGGCCGGGTCGTCCTCGTCCGGCAGTATCGCTACCCGGCGGACGCCGAGCTGTGGGAGCTTCCTGCCGGCCGACTGGACCCCGCAGAGCCGCCGGAGGTGGCAGCGGGACGTGAGCTGGAGGAGGAGGTCGGCCTTCGCCCCTCCACCCTGGAGAGCCTGGCCACGTACTACACGACCCCCGGCTTCTGCGACGAGACGATGTACCTTTTCCGGGCCACCGGCCTGGTGCCCGTATCGGCCCGACCGGACCCGGACGAGCGGATCGAGGTTCGCTCGGTTACCCTGGAAGAAGCACGCCAGATGGTCCGAACGGGCGAGATCCGGGAAGGCAAGACCATGATCGCCATCCTCCTGGAGGCTGAGCGCAGGGGCGCCGAAAGCCACAACCCGAGGCTCTAGCCCTCCTGTGGCCCGCGGGCGCCTGCGCCGCACCGTCGAGGCCGTCCTCGCCCTCCTCCTCCTCGCAATCGTGCTCGTCGCCGGCGGTTTCTTCCCACAGGGGTTCCTCCGCTCCCTGGTCGAGCGCCGGGTGGTCGAAACACTCGGTCCGGAATCCCGGATCGGATCGCTCCACGTGGTTCCCGCGGGCTTGCGGGCCGAGATACGGGACCTGGTCCTGGCCGGCCCGGGGTACCGGCTCGAGGTGCCGCGGGCTCGGCTCGCGCTCGCCCCGGCCACCCTCCTCGGACGCGGCGTCTTCCTCCGCTGGCTCGAGGCGGACTCTCCCACGCTCAAGCTGGCTCCGGCGACGGAGCAGGAGCTGGCCGCGGCCGCCGAAGGTCCCGAGATGCCGATCGTCGTCGGCCGCATCGAAGTGAACGGGGGCACCGTCGTCTACTCGGCGCCGGAGCTCGGCGAGCTCACGCTTCGGGACCTGGCGATCCAGGGGAGCGTCGGGGGCGGAACGCTCTCGGCCGCGGCTCCGGTCGGGTCTTGGCGCGGCCCGGAGACGGCGGACCCCGCGGCGGTGCGGATGACACTCGACCTCGGGCCCCTGAGCGCCCGGCTGGACGTCTCTCCCCTGCTCGACCTGGACCTGGAGTCCCTGGAGATCCGCACGCCGTCATCGCGACTCTCCGCGTCGGGCACCCTCGGCCGTATCGGCGCGCTCTCTCCGGACGTGAGGGTCGAGGGCCAGCTCGCGTTGTCGGAGGCCGCGATGGCGGCGGGCTCGCCGGGACGGGCGCGCGGAACGGTGTCGATCCAGGCCACAGCCTCGGGGACGCCGGAAGCACCGAGGGTGGACGCTCGGCTCGAAGGGTCGGAGCTGGTGGTAGCGGACTGGCCGGTCCGCCGCGCCGACGTCCGGCTCGAGCATCAGGGCTCCGCCACGCCGGAGTCGCGCGTGGTGGCACGGCTCGGTTGCCTGGGCGGGACCGTCGAAGCCGAGGCGGCGCTGCACGGCTCCCGGATCGACGCCGTCGCCACCTTCTCGGAGCTCGCTTTGGAGTCCCTGGCCCGCGCCTCCGGGACCGGCCCCCCGCCCCCGGTCGCCGGGACCCTCTCGGGACGGTTCGAGGCCAACGGCGACGTCGAGGCCGCGGTTCTGGTCGAGGGATCGGTGGGCGGACGCCTCCAGGCGCAGGGCCTCTGGACGCTCGACGCGACCGCGCTCGGCAGCGTGCGGCCGAAGGGCGGGAGCATCGACCTCCGCTGGAACACGACCGTGCAGAGCGTCGCAGAGAGCGGTCCGGAGGCCGTCCTGCGCTCCGCGCGACTCACGGCGAAGGGCACCGCCGTGGGTGCGTTCCCGCCGGAGATCGCGGGTGAGCTGGACGGCGCCGCGACCGCGAGCGCTCCCGGCGGTCCGGTGGAGCTGACGCTGCGGGGGACGTTCTCCCACGCCGCCCAGGTCACGACCGCGCGAGTCGACGCGAAGGGCCTGGGCGGGAGGGCGGAGCTGTCGGCGGCCCTGGAGGGAGCCCGGTTCACCCGGCTCTGGTTCCGGGCCGAGGACCTCGACCTCGCCTCGGTGTCGAAGGACGCGAGCGGCCAGGCGCAGCTCAGCTTCGAGGGGTCCGGCCCCGTGGATGCGCTGTCCGGCCAGGGACGGGCATCGTTCGCGGACGTCGCCTGGCAGGGTATGACCTCGGGTCCGGTGACGGCCGACGTCCAGCTCGAGGCCGGCGACGCCACGATCGACCTCCGGGTGCCGGAACTGAACCTGAGCGCCCACGCGATCGTCTCCGCGGGTTCCGAGCGGGCCAAGGGGACGGTGACCCTCGCCCAAACGCCCCTCGAGCCTTTCCGGCCGCTCGCCGGCGCTGGAAGCGACCTGGCGGGCCTGATCGCCGCCGACGTGGAGTGGTCGCTTCCCCTGGGCCGTCCCGAGGGTGCCCAGATGCGCGCCTCCGTCCAGCGGGTCGAGGCCACCCTGAACGGCGTCCGCGCCGCGAGCGCCGGGCCCTTCGAGGCGCAATTCTCGGACCGGCGGCTCGCGGTGCCCGAGCTCGTGCTCGAGAGCGACGGGCTGCGCGTCGAAGCGGGGGGCTCGATCGGGCTCGACGAGGCGGCGGCGCTCGACCTGCGGCTCGACGCCACCGGCGACCTGGGAAGCCTTCCCGTCCCCGCGGGCTGGACGCTCACGGGAGGCCTGTCCGCCGGCGTCGCCGTCTCGGGAACGAGCCGCCGGCCGCAGGCCAGCGGGCAAGTGGCGTTGCGTGACCTCCAGGCCGAGGGGCCGTCGCTCCCGCCGGTGACCGCGTCCTCGTTGACCATCGACCTCGACGGCGGCACGGCGTCCGTCCCGGCCGCCACGCTGTCGGTGGCGGGCGGGTCGATCATCGTGTCCGGCCGGGTGCCGCTGGCCTCGGCGCTGGCGGCGGCACGGGACGCGCCGGAGCCGGGCGCGGCCGAGGCCTCGCTGCGGCTGGAGTGGAGCGGCGTCGATGCCGGACAGGTGCTCCGGCGCGTCCGGCCGGAGGCAGCCACCGTCCTGGTGGCCCCGCTCTCGGGACGCGCCGAGATCACCGGCGGCCTGGCCTCGCTGGAGGCGATGAGCGCGCGCGTCGAGATTGCGGGGACGTCCGTGCGCGTCGAAGAGACGGCCTTCCGGCTCGAGCCGGGCGTCGTCACTCTCACCGCCGGACGGCTGCGCACCGACGGCCTGACGCTCGGGACGCCCGGGGCCTCGTTCACGGTCAAGGGCACGGTCGATCTGCGGCAGGACACGATCGACCTCGACGGTGACGGACGCCTCGAGCTGCGAGCGCTGTCGCCCTTCCTCACCGACGCGGCGCTCTCCGGGGCCGCGGACCTGGACGTCCACCTGGGAGGGCGCCTGTCGGCGCCCCAGCCGCGAGGGACCGTGGCGGTGAGCGGCGCGACCCTGCGGCTCCGCGAGTTCCCCCAGCCCCTGACCGGCATCACGGCCCGCCTCGTCTTCGACGGCTTCGTCGTCCGCATCGAGGAAGCTCGAGCCCTCCTCGGGGGCGGGACGGTCACCGCGGGCGGCTCGGCCCGCCTCGCCGGCGAGGGCCTGGCGGACGTGCGGATCGACGTCCAGGCCCGCGAGCTGGCGGTCCCTTACCCCGAAGGGCTGCGCAGCCGCATCGACGCCGACCTCGCCCTCACCGGAGCCACGGGCCGCATGCGGTTGGCCGGAGAGGTCCGCGTCGAGCGGGCCGTCTACGACCTCGACGTTGCGCTCCAGCAGAGCCTCCGCGCGGCCGCACCGCCGCCTTCCGCCGAGTCCCCGCTCCTTCAGGGGATCCAGCTCGACATCGCGGTCCGCATCCTGAACCCGGTCCAGGTGCTGACGTCGACCGCCCGCCTCCAGGTCCGGGGCGACCTCACCCTCCGTGGCGATATGGCAACGCCGGTGCCCTACGGCCGGCTCGAGATCCCGCCGGGCGGGACGCTGGAGCTGCAGGGCGTGGAGTTCGACGTCGAGGGCGGCAGCCTCGTCTACGAGGGGACCTGGGATCCCCGGATCGGCATCGTCGCGCGGGAGATCATCCCCGTCCGCGGGGCGTCCCGCTATGCGCGCGGCGAGGAGGAGTACGAGGTCACGATCCGGGTGGGGGGCACGCTCGAGCAGCCGTCGCTCGACTTGCAGGCACCCGGCCTGAGCGAGCCGCAGGTCGTCAGCCTGATCGCCACCGGCCAGATCGAGGGCGCCGCGCTGGGGAGCGCAGCGTGGGTCGCCGGCGAGCAGGCGGCGGCGCTGCTGGCGGGACGGCTCTCGCAGGGCCTCACCGAAGGCCTGGAGGGGTTGGGCCTCGACGAGGTCCGCATCCAGCCGGAGCTGGTGGCCCGGGAGACGGCGCCAGGCGCGCGCTTCACGTTCGCCAAGCGTCTGACCCGGCGGCTGGAAGCCATCTACTCGTTCGGCCTCGGCGGGGCGGAGTCGCGTTACTTCAGCGTCGAGGCCCGGCTCCCCTACCGCGCGACCCTCAGCGTCCAGCGGCGGGACGACGGGGAGTACGTCCTCGGCGCCGGGCAGGAGTTCGGCCGCAAGGACCTGGGGCCCGAGATCGCCCGGGACGAGGGCGTGCGCCTCCATGAGGTCAGGATCGAGTCGCCGCCCGGCACCGAGGACGCGTTCCGCCGCCGACTCCGCGTCGAGCCCGGCGATCGCACCACGATCTGGGACCTGCAGAAGCAGGCCGACGGCCTGCGCGAGACCCTGGTGGAGGAGAGCCGGATCGAGGCGGAGGTCACGGCCCGGCTGGAGGGCGGCGTGGCGGTGTTCCAGGTCCGCCCGGGTCCGGTGTATCGCTGGCGCGTAGACGGGATGTCCGACCCACCCGACCTGACCGGCACCGTACGCGGCTCGCTGTTCGAGGAGGAGGCCGTGGAGCGGGCCCGCGAGCGGCTTCTCCGTTCCCTGAGGGATCGAGGCCACCTGCGCGCCACCATCGAGGCCCGCACCGAGGCCGGGGACGAGGTCCGGACCCTCGTGTTCGAGGTCGATCCCGGGCCCAGGGTCGGCATCGCCGCGATCGAGTTCACCGGAGCCGGCGCCCTCGACCGCTCACGCCTGCTGGACGCGGCGGGGGGGGCGGCGGCGTTGGTCTCGGAGCCCGAGGCGGCGACCCGGCGGATCGAGGAGGCGTATCGCGCTCGGAACTACCTGGCCGCGGATGTGGACCCGCCGCGCGTCGAGGAGACGCCGGGCGGGCTGCGGATCGTGGTCCCGGTCCGGGAAGGAGAGCCGGCGCGCGTCGCCTCGATCCGCGTCCAGGGCGCCACCCTGCCCGAGGAGGAGCTGTCCCGGATCGCCGGGATCGAAGCCGGCTCCGTCTACGACCCCGTCCGGGTTGCAGCCGCGGCCGCCCGCCTGCGCGACCACTACCTCTCGCTCGGCTACCCGTCGGTGCGGGTCACCCCGCGGGTCGAGGCGACGGGTGCCGACATGGAGCTGGTCGTCGCGGTGGACGAGGGCGAGCAGGTGTTCGTCGGGTCCGTCGTCTTCGAGGGGATCACGAGGACCCGGGAGTGGGTGCGGAACCGCGCGGTCGACGTCCAGCCCGGCCAGCCGCTGGACATCCGTAAGCTCACGCGCCTCGAGAACCGGCTCCTGGACCTGGGCGTCTTCGCGCGCGTCACCGTCGCCGCTTCCCGGGAGAACCCCTCCACGGTCACGATCGCGGTGGAGGAGCGCTCCGTCATCATCCCCCGCTACAACGTCCGATACGGCACCGACTCCGAAGCCCTCGCGCTGGTGGACGCCGAGGCCCCGAACGTGCTGGGCCTGGGGTTCAACCTCGGGCTGCGCCATACGCGGGCGCGGGAGTTCGGCGAGGGCGAGACCGGGGAGGGGGGCGTCGACTCGAACGAGACCGTCGGGACCGTCCATACCCCCGCCTTCTTCTTCGGCTCCCTCACCGCCCTGGTCTCGCGTCTGGACGAGGCTCTCCCCACCGTCTTCCTGGGGGAGGAGACGGAGAACCACCGGCTCACGACCAGCTTCGAGGTGCACGCGACGCGCCCCCTGCCCAACCTCTGGAGCCTCCTCTACGGATACAGCTACAAGCACGTCCTGTTCCGCTCGTTCATCGGCGACTTCACGACCAAGGTATCCTCGCTGAACACCTCGGTGCTGCGCGACAGCCGGGACAACCCCACCGACCCGCGGAGCGGGAGGTTCTGGAGCCTCAACGTGCAGGCCTCGCCGGAGGCGATCGGCTCGGACCTGACCTTCGTCAAGGGCTTCGCGCAGCTCTCGGTCGCCCGGTCGCTCACGCCCAGCCTGACCTGGGCCCACGCCTATCGCCTGGGCCTGGGGCACGGCTTCGGCGGCCAGGAGCTGGACTGCCCGGAGCGCTTCACCGCCGGCGGGCCCGACAGCCTCCGCGGCTTCGCCACCACCAGCCTGGGCACCCGCGACCGCTGCACCGACCCGGGGGGCCAGGCAGTCCTCGTCCTGAACCAGGAGCTGCGTTATCGCCACCCGTGGGGCGTGGAGGCGGCGGCGTTCTACGACGCCGGGAACGTGTTCCCTCGCGTCGACGACTTCTCCCTGGACCTGCGTCACTCGGTGGGGACCGGGCTGCGCTGGGCCACGCCGGTGGGTCTCCTCCTGCGCCTCGACCTGGGCTTTCCCCTGAGCCGGCAGGAGGGCGAGAAGGGCTATCAGGTCTTCTTCAGCGTGGGGCAGGCGTTCTAGCAGCGCGGCTTCCGCCGCTGGGTGAAGAGCGCGCGGCGGAGGCCGCGCATCTGAAGCCGAACGAGTCCGGGCTCGCGGTGGCCGACCAGGTGGCTCTCGTCGTCTTCAGCCTTCTGCAGCCTTGGCGCCTCGGTCCGGTCGTCAGAACGGCTTCCGCAACGACAGCCAGACCAGCAACGGCACTCCCGGCCCCAGCAGCACCAGCCACAACGTCCGGACCATCTCGTCCATGGCGAGGCCGCGGCGGAGGTCCCTGGCGTAGGGCGGCTGGGGAGTCTGGCGGAGCCCGCGCCGAACCCACACGTGCGCGACATAAGCGTGCATCCCCTCGAGGGGCAGGAGCAGGAACAGGACCAAGCCGAGCTTGACGGCCAGCCACCGGGGGTGGCCGATGCCCCATCCCCGCGCCCACATCAGGAACAGGCCCGAGAGCAGGACAAGCGCGAGCGCCGCGTGCTCGGCGGCCAGCACGGGCTGCAGCCGCCGCGCCAGGGCCAGGCCGGCCCGACCGTGGCCGCCGGCCTTCACCCGGTGGGAGCCCAGGTGGGAGACGAGCGCCGCGCCGATCCATAGGGCCAGCGCGGCCAGGTGGACTACGAGGGCGGGGCCGGCGATGCCTACCGGACCCCGGCCAGCAGCTGCTGGACGGCCGGCGCCTCCGGCGCCTTGGGGGCGAGCTGCAGGAACCGGTCGAAGGCCCGCAGCATCTGGTCCGTCTGCTTCTTGTTGTAGTAGGCGTGGCCCAGCCAGTAGAAGGCATAGGCGAGGTCGGCCCTCTTCGCCACCGCGCCTTCCAGCCGCGCGATCGCCTCGTCGTGCTTCTTCTGCCCTACCAGCGCCTCGCCCAGGGCCGCCACCGCGACCTCGTGGGTCGGGTTCGCCTCCAGCGCCGCCTTCGCCGCCCCCTCGGCCTCGCCGTACTTCTTCTGCTTCGCCAGGCTCCCGGCCAGATAGGCCTTGGCCTCCGCTCCCTCCGCCGCGCGGAGCTGCGCCTCGGCCTCCGCGTACTTCCCCTGCTGGTACAGGGAGATGCCGGCCTGCACGTCCTGGGGGGACGCCGCCGCGGCCCGCGCCGTGGTAGCGGTGGTCTTGCAGGCGGCCACGAACGCCACCGGCGGGCTCAGCAGGCTCGCTAAGGCGACGGCGCCGATCACTCCATGCTTGAGTCTCAAGTCCGCTCCTCCACGAGAAGTACGTGATGGATGTTCACCCACGGAACCAGGACCTGGCTGACCACCGTTTCGATGGTGCCGCCCTCGGCCACGGTCCGCTCCACCTCGAAAACCAGCCCGATCGCGTCCGAATGCAGCACCGTGCAGTTCTCGTACACGTTGTCCCGGGTGGCGATGGCCTTCATCTTTATGCCGACCGCGAGGGGAGCCTTTTCCATGGGCTTTTCCTCTGTCTTCGATTGTAGCAGGCGCAGCCCGCCTTCAGTCGTAGTACTCGAGGCCGAGGTGGGTGATCAGCTCCTCGCCCCGCAGGTGCCGCAACGTGTTCTTGAGCTTCATGAGCTGGATGAAGAGGTCGTGCTCCGGGTAGAGGCCCGCGGCGGTCATCGGGCTCTTGAAGTAGAAGGACAGCCACTCCTGGATTCCGCTCATCCCGGCGCGGGCGGCCAGGTCGAAGAACAGGGCGAGGTCGAGCACGAGGGGTGCGGCGAGGATGGAGTCGCGGCACAGGAAGTCCACCTTGATCTGCATGGGGTACCCCATCCAGCCGAAGATGTCGATGTTGTCCCACCCCTCCTTGTTGTCGCCGCGCGGAGGGTAGTAGTTGATCCGCACCACGTGGTGGATCTTCCCGTAGAGCTCGGGGTACAGGTGCGGCTGCAGGATGTGCTCCAGCACGCCGAGCTTCGAGACCTCCTTGGTCTTGAAGGAGTCGGGGTCGTCCAGCACCTCGCCGTCGCGGTTGCCCAGGATGTTCGTGGAGTACCACCCCTCGAGCCCCAGGAGGCGGGCCTTGAAGCCCGGGGCCAGGATCGTCTTCATCAAGGTCTGCCCGGTCTTGAAGTCCTTGCCGCCGATCGGCGCGCCGGTCCGCCTGGCCAGCTCGACGAGAGCGGGTACGTCCGCGGACAGGTTGGGAGCGCCGTTGGCGTAGGGGATCCCCGCCCTGATGGCGGCGTACGCGTAGATCATCGAAGGCGGGATGTCGGGGTGGTCCTGTTCCAGCCCCCTCTCGAGCTTGTCCAGCGTGGAATGGACCTCCCCCGCCTCCTTGTAGACTTCCGTGGACCCGCACCACACCATCACCAGGCGGCTCAGGCCCTGGTCCTTCCGGAACGCCTCGATGTCCGCCGTGATCTGGTCCGCGAGGTCCCGCTTGTTCTTCCCCTTCTTGACGTTCTCTCCGGTCAGCTTCTTCACGCAAGCGGGGTCGAAGACCGCCGGCCAAGGCTTGATCGTCTCCAGGAACGGCTTTAGCGCCTCGAGGTCCTCGCGGCCGAGAACGCCGGCCTTCCGAGCCGCCTCGTAGGCGTTGTCCCGGTAGATGTCCCACCCCCCGAAAACGACGTCGTCGAGCGACGCCAGAGGCACCATCTCCGCGATGCGCGGGTTGCGGTTGTCCGTCCGCTTGCCCAGCCGCACGGTCCCGGTCTGGGTAAGGCTGCCGATGGGCCGCGTGCGCCCCCGCCGGATCGCCTCGACGCCGGCGATGAACGTCGTGGCCACCGCTCCCATGCCCGGCAGCAGCACTCCGAGCTTCCCCTCCGCAGGCCGGATGGCCCGCCCCTTCTGCGCTGCTGTCATGGTGGTCGTCCTCCGCGGGCGACTACGGCGGCGCCGCAACAGAGCGAGTCTAGCATGCCGGGTCGGCGGGACGTGATTCGGGACGGGCTGGACGGCGTGCAACGTCGGCCCGGACGCGGCGGCAGGTTCGGGCTCCGCGCGCCCTTGCTGGGCCGACAGGGTCGGAAGGCATCGACCAGCGCGACTCCGCGGCTACGAACCTGGCGGACTCCCGCTGACGAGGCGTCCCGAGCGGGTCAGGAAATCGAGCGCGGCCGCCGTGAGCTCGCGGTCGTGGCGCGGGCCGACGAATCGGCCCTCGCCGACGTGGTAGTGCAGGATCCCCGACCGCGGCATCCTCTGCTCGTTCTCGAAGGAGTAGAACATGAGGATCCGGCTGTCGCGCGGCAGGCCGCAGTCGTCGAAAAGATCGAAACGAAGATTGCGCATCGACAAGAATACTTCCTGCGGTCCGTGCGATGTGGTGTTGCCTGCCCGTGGAACGCATGTGAATTTAGTGAGACGGCTCCGGGCTGTCAAGGATTCATTTGCCCTCGTCCAGAGCGGGCGCGGTGCCATCGTCACGACGCCGCCCTCGCTGCGGGCGGTCGCGGGAAGGGTATTCAAGAAAGGGTCAAACGAAAGAAATATGTGAGGGCGAGCACTCCGGGCCAGGAGACGCCTGACCTCGGCGCGCTGCACGCCGCGGCCGCGACCGTGGACGAGCCGTAGCGAGAGTACACCTTTCTCGCGGCACGCGAACACGTACTCCTCGACCACCGAAGCGACGTCTCGAGGCGCGAACGTGTGGAGGTCCAGCTCGCCGGTGAGGGGGATCTCCACCGCGCCCGGTTCGCCGTCCGGCTCCCTCTCATCCACGCGCCCGACTCCCTCCCGCCGGGCCGCCGTGGGTCGCGGCGGCAGCTAAATAGGCGGGCAGGTACTCCGAGTCTCCGAGCTCCAGACGCTTGTAGGCCTTCCCGATGACGTCCCACGCGGAGCCGCCGGGAAGCACGACCACCATCGGCCAGGGCGAGACGTCGGCGAGGGGAGACCGCGTGGTGGCGATCCAGCGGCCGCGAAGCGATCGCACCATCACCTCACCGAGGTAGCATCCCAACACGAACAGGGCCTCCGCGGCGTCCTCGCCGGTCAGACCGTCCTCCCTGAGGCTCTCGATCTGGGCGTCCACGCTCTCGAGGCTCCCGGGGCTGAAGTCGAGGTCGAAACCGAACTCCTCCCAGGCCGCCTCCACCGCGAGCTGGGCGTGGTCGAGGGCGTTCTCGGGCGAGGCCGGGAACCGCAGCTCAAGCTTCATCCCACGCTCCTCATCCCGATTCTGCCACCCCGGCCGCGGCGGGTCGACCGGAGCGGCGGCCAGGCCGGCGCCGCCTTCACGAGCCGACGAAGACCTTGCGCAGGATCGCGCCGAGCTTGTCCGTGTCGGTGATCCGGTAGATGACCGATACCTTCACCCGCCACTCGCGGCCGCGGTTGTGGCCCTCGGCATCGGGCGCGCCCGTGCCCACCGCGGCCACGATGTTGGGGATCTCCAGGGTGTCGGTGACCTGGTACCGTCCCCAGCGATACTGCACAGCGGCGTCGAACTTGAAGGAGTTCGTGTTGAATCCCGCCCCCCCCGCCACCATCACGTAGTCGACCGGGTCCCGGAGGATGCGGTCCATCGGGCCCTGGGGCTCCCAGGCGATCCCGAAGCGGACCGGGATCACCGAGCCCTCTCGCTGGAACAGGTGCTCGGCCCCGGCGTTGAACGACAGTGTGTCCCGGGTGCTGCTGAAGCCGGGCGGCTCGCCGTCGAAGAAGTTGATCGGCCCCTCGATCCCCGGGATCCGGTCGATCAGGAAATCGCTCCATTCGTCGTGGGTGGCGTCCAGCGCGACGGTCCACCTGCGGGCGGGCCGCCATGCCACGCCCAGCGCGATGGAGCGTGGGAACCGGAAGCGGGCGTCCGGTCCCGAATCCAGCGCCTCGGTGGGGCCGAGGCTGGAGCGGAACTCCTGCTGGAGGCGGTACGAGGCCCAGAAGGGCGAATGGTAGACGAGGCCCGCGTTCCAGGAGGGATACGCCAGCAGGAGCCCGGCGCTGAAGTTGTCCCCGCGGACGCGGTGCGCGGTGCTGAGAGCGACGAAGTCCGACACCTCCGGCCCGTCGCCCGGCTCGCGGTCGCCGGCGACGGCCCGAAGGTCGCTCCAGTCCCCGCGCCAGAGGTCGACGCTCCCTCCCAGGAGCGTCCGGCGGGTCAGCCTCACCGCCCCCGCCAGGGAGAGCAGGTCCACGTCGCCGCGGGTGCGGTCCTGCCGGAATGTGAACGACTCGGCCGAGCCGCCGCTCGCCCCGAGCGGCCGCCGGAACACGGAGCCCTCGAAGGTGCCGCTGAGCTGGTAGAGGCGCCGCCAGCCGCCCTGGACCGTGACCGGCCGTCCCGCGACCGAAAAAGGGACGGCGAGGCTGGCGAAGTCCATCGACGCCGTGGTGTCGGCCACGTCCCTCGGCGAATACGCCCACCGGCCGTCCAGCGACCGCAGCCCGTCCAGGCGCGACGCCCGGTCGCTGATCGTGTAGACCGCGGACAGCTCCGGTTTGCGCAGTTGCGCCAGACCGGCGGGGTTCCAGGAGGCGGCGGTGCCGTCGTCGGAGACCGCGACGAACGCGTTGGCCATCCCCGCCGCGCGGGCCCCGGACCCGCTCCGGTTCAGGGACAGGACGGCCTGCCCGCGGGCCACGCCGGGACCCGCGGCCCAGACGGCGGCGACCAGTGAGGCGGCGAGGAAGCGGGAGCGCAATCGTGACCGTCCTTCCGCGCGGCACCTCGAGGCATTCGGTTCGCGTGCCGGGCCGGCAGACGGGGGGCGAGCGACACCAGAACCCCGCGGAGCGCTGTGCCTGGCGCGGCGGGCCCTCCGCCGCGCCGCCATGGCGTCAGGCCGGTGGCGTAGTATAGACGGACGCATCGGCGCTTGCCGGGCGGCCAGAGGAGCGTCGTGAGACCGAATCCCTCCCCGCGGTGAACCGCAGGCCTCCGCACCCCGACCGTGTGGTGGTCTGGGCGGCCATGGTCACCGCCGCGGCCCTGATCGCCCAGCAGGTCGCCGGCAGGGCCGTCCGCGACGCCCTCTTCCTCTCCAGCTTCCACATCAAGCTCCTCCCGCCGGTCATGATCAGCTCGGCGCTGCTGGGGATCGCCGCCGTGCTGGCGTTCTCCCGAGCCCTCACCGTGCTCTCGCCCGCACGGGCGGTGCCCTGGGCGGTCGGGGCGAGCAGCGTCCTGCTCATGGGAGAGTGGTACCTGAGCCTGGTGGCGCCGCGGGTGGCGGCGGTGGCGGTCTACCTGCACATGGCGGTGTTCGGCGCCACGCTGGTGTCGGGCTTCTGGTCGCTGGTCAACGAGCGCTTCGACCCGCATACCGCCAAGCGGGTGGTGGGCCCCATCGGCACGGGAGCGTCGGTGGGGGGCGTCGCGGGAGGGGCCCTCGCCTTCGGGGCCGCCAGCGTGGTGCAGGTCCCCACGATGCTCGCGTTCATGGCGGGGGTGAACGCGCTCTGCGTCCTAGGCCTGCGGAGCCTCCGGCCTCCGCGGCGGCCGCACGGACGTTCGCGTCGCGCGCCGGAACCCACCGCGAGGCCGGGCGGGCCGTTGTCGGGGCTCCGCATCCTCAACGAGGTGCCCTACCTCCGCGACCTCGCGCTGGTCGTGGGCCTCGGGGCGCTCGTGGAGGCGCTCCTCGACTACGCGCTGAACGCCAAGGCGGTCGAGGCATACCTGGGCGGAGCCGCGCTCATGTCCTTCTTCGCCCTCTACCACACGGGCGTCGGCGTGCTCGCCCTCGCCCTCCAGTCGGCCTTCGGCTCTCGCTCGCTTCGCTCGATCGGCCTGGCCGGAACGGTCGCGCTCCAGCCCGCGGTAGTCGCCGCGGGCAGCCTCCTGGCCCTGGCCTCGCCCCGCCTGCTGAGCGTCGCGCTGGTGAGGGGGGCGGAGGCCGTCCTCCACAACTCCCTCTTCCGCTCCGGGTACGAGGTGTTCTACACGCCGCTGCCCCGGGACAAGAAGCGGCCCACGAAGGCGATCGTCGACGTGGGCTTCGACCGGGTCGGGACCGTGACCGGCGCCTTCATCACCCTGCTGGTGGTGGCGGCCCTGCCCTCGCTCTCCATCCAAGCGCTCTTCGTCCTGGCCGCGGCGGCGGCGATCGCCGCCCTCCTGATCACCCGCCGTCTCCACGTCGGCTATGTCACCGCCCTGGAGGACAGCCTGCGCTCCGGCGCCGTTCACCTCGACCTCGGCGAGGTGGTCGACTCCACCACCCGCTTCACCCTCGCCCAGACGAACCTCGCCCTGGACCGGGACGTCCTCCTCAGCCAGATCCAGCGGCTCCGGGCCGACCGCGGCTCGGGCGAGGACAGCGGATCGACCCGGGCACCGCTGAGCGAGCCGGGATCCCCTCGCGACCTCGCCGGAGAGCCTGCCTTCGACCCCGACGACCCGCTGTTGCGGGCGATGGTACGGCTGCGGTCGGAAGACGTCGCCGCGATCCGCCGCACGCTCACATCGCCGGAGGCCCTCGATCCCCGCCTGGCCCCCTGGATGATCCCCCTGCTCGCGCGAAACGAGGTGTTCCTGGACGTGCTGCGCGTGTTGAGGCGCCTGGCCCCCAAGGTCACCGGGCTGCTCCTGGACGCGCTGCTGGACCCGGATCAGGACGCCGCCGTCCGGCGCCGTGTCCCCCGGGTCCTGAAGAACCTCGCGACGCAGCGATCCGCGGACGGGCTGCTGCGGGCGCTGGACGACGAGCGCTTCGACGTGCGCTACCAGTGCGGCCTGGCCCTGGCGAGGCACAAGGAACGGAATCCGGCCCTCGTCTTTCCCGCCACCGCCGTCTTCGACGCCGTCCTCGAGGAGCTGAAGGCGTCTCCTCCCGGGGAATCGGCCGAGCGCGCCCTCGAGCACGTGTTCACGCTCCTGGCGCTGGTCCTGGAGGCGGAGCCACTGCGCATCTCCTTCTGGGCGCTGCGCTCCGAGGACGCCATCCGCGGCACCGCGCTCGAGTACCTGGAGAACGTCCTGCCGGAGGGCGTCCGCGCCGCGCTCTGGCCCCACGTGCGCCGGCGCCGCGTGCCGGAGGCGCCACCGCGGCCGCCGGACGAGCTGAAGGCGGAGCTGCTGCGCTCCTCCGACACGCTGATCATGGAGCGCGCCCGCGCTCGCAAGCCGGGCTCGGGAGGCGGCTGATCCCGCGCCCTTTGCGCTTCAGGCCGCGCGGTTCAGGAAGTCCCGAAGGTCGACTACCAGGTCCTCGGCCCCCGCATAGCGGGAGGCCGGGCTCTTCTGCAGCAGCTTGAGGACGATCGCCTCGAGCTCCCGCGGAACCCGCGGGTCCAGGAGCGACGGCGGGACGGGCTCGTCGGTCAGGTGGCGGCGCAAGATGGCGAATGGCGTGTCCGCGACGAACGGTCGCCGGCCCGTGAGGACCTCGTAGAACACGACCCCCAGCGAGTACAGGTCGCTGCGGCCGTCCGCCGGGCCGCCCTCGATCGTCTCGGGGGCGACGTATTCGGGCGTGCCGAGGAACGCGCCGGTGATGGTGAGGCCCTCGAAGCGCCGGGCGCGGGCGATCCCATAGTCCGTCACCTTGACGAGCCCGTCGTCGGCGACCATGACGTTGGAGGGCTTGAGGTCGCGGTGCACTACGCCCTTCATGTGGGCGTAGTCGAGCGCCTCCCCCACCGCCGCCATGAGGAAGGCGCCCTCCCTCGGCTCCAGGGCGCCCCGGCTCCGCAGGCGAGCCATGAGCGTCTCGCCGTGGATCAGCTCCATGGTGAAGTAGGGGACCGCCTCCACCTCACCCCGGTCCAGGATGCGGACGATGTTCGGGTGGTGGAGGGTCCGGCCGATCTCCGCCTCGCGCAGGAAGCGCTGCACGAAGTCGGGGTCGTGCAGCAGGCCCGGCAGCGGGCGCTTCAGCGCGCACACCTCCCCCCGCCGCTCGGCCCGGTACACGACCGCCATCCCCCCGCGCCCGAGCACGCCGAGGAGGCGGTACTCCCCGAACGGGCCTTCCGCGTCGAAGGGCGGCGTCGCCTCCCGCGGCGTGGAGGGCGTCCGTCCCCCCGGACGCCGCGGCGTCGAACGCCGCCAGCCCCCGGTCCCGCGCGCCAGGAGCTCCCGGAACTCCGCGCCCCCCGCCCGGCTCCGGGAACGCCACACCCAGGCCGCGGCGCCTAGCCCGGCCAGGAACACGACCAGAGCCAGGGCGGCGAGGGTCCGGCCGTCGTCCGTCGTGGGAGCGGTGGCGAGCGCGCCGCGGAAATGGGTGGCGCTGCCGGGAGCGACCTCCAGTTGCTGGATGAGGTCGGTGTACCGCGGCGCGGAGAGGCGGAGTTGGTGCCGCCCGGGGGGGACCCCGCTCTTCACCCAGCGCCCGGAGACCGGATCCGTCGTCCCCATCGGCTCGTCGTCCAGGAAGACCGACGCCCCCGCTGGGTCCGAGAAGAGCACGATCGAGCCGGCGGGCGAGCCGCCCGCTCCCGGCGAAGGTGCCGTCGATGACGAAGGAGACGGAGACCTCGCTGCCGCGCCAGGCGACCGCGGAGGCTCTGCGTCCCCGGCACGCCGTGGCGCGCTTCGGTCCGCGTCCTCGCGCCTCCCCGCGGCAGGCCCTACGGAGCGGCCCCGGCTCGCGTCGGGCCGGGGGGTCCCTGCCGCGGGCGTGCGCTCCGACAATGGCCCCGCCTCGCGAGCCGGCGGCTCCGACCCACGGGCGGCCGGCGAGGCAGCCCTCGCCGCAGGCGTGGGAGACGGCGGCGGAGGCGACGGGGGGGGAGCCGGGAGCGAGGGCGGGACCGGAGCGGCCGCCTCGGCAGGCGGCATCTCGCGCGGCGCCGGGCTGCGGGGCCGCGCCCTCTCGGCCGCCGCCTCGATACGCGCCGCGATGCGGGCCCGCTCCTCCGCGGGCTCCCCGCCCCGCGCCGCCGACCTCGCGAGCGCCCCGCGCGCGGCGTCCAGATCGCCGAGCAGCAGGTGCGCCTCGGCCAGGCGGAGGAAGGGGTAGTACCGCGCCTCGACGTTGGTCCCGTAGGTGACCACGTTCCGCCCGGGCTCGGGGCCGGCCTGGATCGCGCGCTCGAGGAGCGTCACCGCGCGGGCGGCGTCTCCGCGGGCGAGGGCCGCGACTCCGGCCCGGTAGGCCTCGTGCCAATCCTGCGCGGTGGCGGACGAGCCCGCCAGGTGGACGAGCGCGGCGAGGACGGCGGGCGCAACGGCGGAGCGGGCGCGGCGGGGACTCACGTGCGCACGTTACGACCCGGCCCGACGCGGCGTCAAACCAGCGCATCCCCCGGAGTGCCCGATCGCGGGCGAGCGCGAGGCGGGACCGATCACGTCGCGCCGGGACGCGGTCCCGGCGCGGCGGCCAGCGGCCCCTCGCGGGCCTCCCGGGCGGCGGGCCGGGCCGGCTCCTCCGGCTCGTAGGCCAGGTTGGTCGCCAGCCAGCGCTCCACGCTGCGGAGGTCCAGCCCCTTGCGCCGCTGGTAGTCCAGCACCTGGTCGCGCTCGATCCTCCCCACCGCGAAGTAACGGGCCTGGGGATGCGAGAGGTAGAGGCCGCACACCGCCGCCGCCGGGTACATGGCGAAGCTCTCGGTGAGCCGGATGCCCACGGTCTCCTCGACCCGAAGGAGGTCGAAGAGCGTCCGCTTCTCCGTGTGGTCCGGGCAGGCCGGGTAGCCGGGCGCGGGGCGGATCCCGCGGTACCGCTCGCGTATCAGCTCCTCGTGGGAAAGGGACTCTCCCCGGCCGTAGCCCCATTCCTCGCGAGCGCGCCGGTGGAGCCGCTCGGCCAGAGCCTCCGCCAGCCGGTCCGCCAGCGCCTTCGCCATGATCGCGCCGTAGTCGTCGTGGTCCTTCTCGAACGAGGCCACCAGCCCCTCGATCCCGAACCCGGCGCTCACCGCGAAGGCGCCGAGGTAGTCCTCGAGGCCCGTCCCCCGCGGAGCCACGAAGTCGGCCAGCGCCTGGTCGGGCTCGCCCTCGCCCTTGTCGGACTGCTGCCGCAAGGTGTGGAGGAGGGTGGCCACCCGGGACCGCGCCGCGTCGGCGTACACCTCGATGTCGTCGCCCAGCGCGTTGGCGGGGAAGAAGCCGAAGGCCGCGCGCGCGACGAGCAGCTTCTCTTCCACGATCCGCGCCAGCAGCCGCTGGGCGTCGTCGAACAGCTCGCGCGCCTTCGAGCCCCACGCCTCGTTGTCGAAGATCTTCGGGTAGGTCCCCTTCAGCTCCCAGGTGTGGAAGAACGGCGACCAGTCGATGTAGGGGACGATCTCCTCCAGCGGCACGGGGTCGAGCACCCGGGCCCCGGTGAAGGCGGGGCGAGGGGGCTCGTAACCCGTCCAGTCGACGGGCGTGCGGCGGCGGCGCGCCTCCTCGAGGCTCAGGAGCGGCCGCTCGGTCCCCCTCTCCCGATGCTGGACACGGAGCCGCTCCTGAGCGCGGCGGTTCTCCGCCTCGAAGGCCGCACGGGACTCGGGGGACTTGAGCTGGCCCACCACGCCGACCGCCCGGGAGGCGTCCAGCACGTGGACCACGCCGTTTCCGTAGCTCGGAGCGATCTTGACCGCGGTGTGGGCCTTGCTCGTGGTGGCCCCGCCGATCAGCAGCGGGACCGTGAACCCCTCGCGCTCCATCTCCCGGGCCACGTGGACCATCTCCTCGAGCGAGGGCGTGATCAGGCCCGACAGGCCGACGATGTCCGCCCCGTGCTCCCGCGCCGCGGCCAGGATCCTCTCGCTCGAGACCATGACGCCGAGGTCGATCACCTCGTAGCTGTTGCAGGCGAGCACGACCCCCACGATGTTCTTGCCGATGTCGTGCACGTCGCCCTTGACGGTGGCCAGCACGATCCGGGCCTCCGGCGGCCGCGGCCCCGCCGCCTCCTTCTCGGCCTCCAGGAACGGCTGCAGGTAGGCGACCGCCTTCTTCATGACGCGGGCGCTCTTCACCACCTGGGGGAGGAACATGCGGCCGGAGCCGAACAGGTCCCCCACCACGTTCATGCCGTCCATGAGGGGGCCCTCGATGACGGCGATGGGCCGCCCGTACTTCCGGCGCGCCTCCTCGGTGTCGGCCTCGATGTGGTCCACGATCCCCTTGACCAGCGCGTGCGAGAGGCGCTCCTCGACGCTGCCTTGCCTCCACTCGTCGTCCCGCGCCGGCCCCTTCTCCTTCTGCTTCACCGACTCCGCGAAGGCGATCAGGCGCTCGGTGGCGTCGGGCCGACGGTTCAACAGCACGTCCTCGACCAGCTCCAGCAGGTCCTTGGGGATCTCCTCGTACACCGCGAGCTGGCCGGCGTTCACGATCCCCATGTCCATCCCGGCCTGGATGGCGTGGTACAGGAACGCCGAGTGCATGGCCTCGCGCACCACGTTGTTGCCCCGGAAAGAGAACGAGATGTTGCTTATCCCCCCGCTCACCTTGCAGCCCGGCAGCGTGGCCTTGATCCGCCGGGTGGCCTCGATGAACGCCACCGCGTAGTCGGCGTGCTCCTCCATCCCGGTCGCCACGGTCAGGACGTTGGGGTCGAAGATGACGTCCTCCGGAGGAAACCCCACCTCGTCGACGAGGATCCGGTAGGCACGGCTGCAGACCTCGACCTTCCGCTCGACGGTGTCGGCCTGGCCCTTCTCGTCGAAGGCCATCACCACCACCGCGGCCCCGTAGCGGCGGACCAGGAGGGCCTGGCGGCGGAACGCCTCCGAACCCTCCTTGAGGCTGATCGAGTTGACGACGCCTTTGCCCAGGAGGCACTTCAGGCCCGCCTCGATGACGCTCCACCTGGAGCTGTCGATCATCAGCGGCACGGTGGAGATGTCGGGCTCGGCGCCGACCAGGTTGAGGAACCGGACCATCGCCTTCTCGGAGTCCAGCATCCCTTCGTCCATGTTGACGTCGATGATCTGGGCGCCGTTCTGTACCTGATGGCGGGCGACCGCCACCGCCTCCTCGAACTCCCCCGCCAGGACCAGCTTCGCGAAGCGGGGGGACCCGGTCACGTTCGTGCGCTCGCCGACGTTGACGAAGTTGGTGTCGGGGCGGATCGTGAGCGCGTCGAGCCCGGAGAGCCGCGTGTAGCGCTCCGGCCGCGGCACGCGGCGCGGCGACACTCCCTCGACTGCCGCGGCGATGGCCCGGACGTGGTCCGGCGTCGTCCCGCAGCAGCCTCCGACCACGTTGAGCCACCCGTTCCGGGCGTACTCGCCCAGCGCCACGGCCATGTCCTCAGGCCCCTCCGGGAAGCCGGTCGGCAGGAGCGGGTTGGGCAGCCCGGCGTTCGGGTAGCAGCTCACCGGGAGGGGCGCGATCCTCGACAGCTCCTCGATCTGCGGCCTCATCTCCTTCGGCCCCAGCGAGCAGTTGATCCCCACGCTCAGGAGCGGAGCGTGCGAGATCGAGTTCCAGCACGCCTCGACGGTCTGGCCAGTGAGCATCCGCTCGTTCCCCACCTGGGTGAACGTGATGGACGCCATCACCGGCACCCGCCGGCCACCCTCCTCGAAGAAGCGCGCGATCGCGAACAGCGCCGCCTTGAGGTTGAGGGTGTCGAAGGTGGTCTCGCAGAGGATCAGGTCGACGCCGCCTTCCACGAGCCCGCGGACCTGGTCGCGGTAGGCCGCCTCGAGCTGGTCGAAGCTGACCGGCCGCGAGCCGGGGTCGTCGGGGTCGCGCGACATCGAGGCCATCCGGGTGGTGGGGCCGACGGCGCCCGCCACGAACCGCGGCCGGCCCGGGTCCCTGGCGAGCGCCCCGTCGCGGGCCTTCACCGCGATGCGGGCGGCCGCCACGTTCAGCTCGTGGGCCAGGCCCTCCATGCGGTAGTCGGCGAGCGACACCGCGTTGGCGTTGAACGTGTTGGTCTCGACGATGTCGGCCCCGGCGTCGAAGTAGGCGGCGTGGATCTCCTCGATCACGTCCGGCCGGACCAGGTTCAGTGTCTCGTTGTTGTTCTTCAGGTCCACCGGGTGCTCGCGGAACCGCTCGCCCCGGAAGTCCGCCTCCTGGAGGTTGTAGCGCTGGATCATCGTCCCCATGGCGCCGTCGATGACGAGGATCCGCTGCTCGAGGAGGTCGCGGATCGGCGAGGGGGTCTGGTCCGGGCGGTTCATGGACACGCCTAGTCTACCAAGGGGCCGAGAAGACGCCCTTCGCGGCGAACGGCTATGACGGACTTCGTCTCTAGACGATCACCCCCAGGCGCCTCTCGCCTTGGGGCTGGCGGCACGACTCCCAGGCCCGCGCGAGCCGGGCGACGCCTTCCCCGAGCGCACCCTCCTCCATGACGAAGGGCAGGCGCAGGCGGTCGGCGCAGCCGCCCGACGGGGAGTGCACCGGCCCGGGCACGATCGAGACACCGTGGCGCAGGGCAGCCCGGGCCAGCTCCTCCGCGCTCGGGGTGGGCAGCCGCACCCAGAGCGTGAGCCCGCCTTCCGGACGGACCCACGACCATTCGGGCAGCGTCTCGTGGAGCAGGCGGGTCAGGTGCTCGAAGCGCGCCCGGAAGTCACGGCGCCGGAGACGCACCACCTCGTCCCGGCGAGGGAGGAGCCGTGCGGCCAGGGCCTGGCTGGTCAGCGATCCGCTCAGGTCGGCGACGACCTTGAGCCGCGTCAGCCGCGCGATCAGCGGCCGCGGGCCCCGGACCCAGCCCACGCGCAGGCCGCCCCAGAAGAGCTTGCTCATCGAGCCCACCGTGAAGACGGGCGCGCGGGGCGCGAAGGCGGCGATCGGCGGAGGCGGGTCGGGCCCGAACGACAGGTCGGCGAGGCACTCGTCCTCCACGACCGCGACGCCGGTCTCCTCGGCCAGGCCTGCCACCTCGCGGCGCGCCCGCTCGCCGAGGACGGTCCCGGTCGGGTTGTGGAAGGTCGGCACCAGGTACACGACAGAGGGTGCGCCCTCGGCGACGAGCCGGCGCAGCGCGCCCACGTCGGCTCCGGCGGGACCGACCGGAACGGCCAGCAGCCGGGCCCGCGCGAGCGTGAACGCGTCGATCGCGCCGAGGTAGGTGGGGTCCTCGAGGACGACCGCGTCGCCCTCGCCGACCAGGAAGCGCGCGAGCAAGTCGATCGCTTGCTGGGCGCCGGCGGTGACCAGGAGCTCGTCGGGGGCGGTCGGCAGGCCCCGGCCGCCGAGGTAGTCGCCGATCGCGCGCCGCAACCCGGGCAGGCCCTGGGGCGAGTAGCCCGCGCCGCACGCCAGCTCGGCCACGTCGCCGCGCGCCGCGTCCCAGGCCTCGTCCAGGAATGCCGCCGCGGGGAGGCAGGCGCCGAGGAAACCGATGGTGTCGCCGGGCTCCTCGGCGGCGGCCCGGGTCACCGAGTCCACCAGGAAGGACCGGCCCCGTTCCTGCCCGTGGCCGCGCGGGGAGCGGACGCCGGCCCGGCGCGGGACCCAGGTGCCGCTCCCCTGCCGGCTCTCGAGCAGTCCCTGCTCGCGCAGACGGCCGTAGGCGAGGACGACCGTCGTCCGGCTGATGCCCAGCGTCTCCGCCAGCGGGCGCTCGGGGGGAAGGCGCGCGCCCCCGGGGACGTCCCCTCGCTCGATCGCTGCTTTCAGCGCGGCCGCCAGCCGCGTATAAAGAGGACCGGGGCCGCCGGACCAGTCCCCCAGCAGGGGCACGACATCGGGCAGATTCTCAGTCCACTTGGCCATCGCTGGCTCTTGATTTTAGTCCATAGCGACAATAGATTGCGACCCATGACCCCTCTTCCACAAGACTCAGTCCAATTGGACTCTCCCCCGGCGCGGACGATCGAACCGCGTTTCGCGTTCTTCCGGGGCCGCGTGATGCCTTACGCCGACGCCCACGTCGGCCTCCTCACGCATGCCCTCAACTACGGGACCGCGGTCTTCGGTGGGCTGCGCGGCTACTGGAACGAAGAGGAAGCGGAGCTGCTCGTCTTCCGCCCCCTCGACCACTTCCGCCGCCTCCGCGAATCGGCGCGCCTGCTGAGGATGGAGCTGGCGTGCTCGGAAGCCGACCTATGGACGGGCCTGCGGAGCCTGCTGCGGGCGGAGGGCCTGCGGACCGACTGCTACGTCCGCGCCCTCGCCTTCTACGGCGACCAGAGCCTCGGGGTGCGCCTCCACGGCCTCACGCCGGAGGTGGCGCTGGTGGCGTTTCCCTTCGACCGCTACGTGGCGAACGAGGAGGGCGCTCACGTGTGCCTCTCGTCCTGGCAGCGGGTGGGCGACAACGTGCTCCCCGCGCGCGGGAAGATCGCCGGCTCCTACGTCAACTCCGCGCTCGCCAAGTCCGACGCGGAGCTGGCGGGCTTCGACGAGGCCCTGGTGCTCAACGACCACGGCCACGTGTGCGAGGGCTCGGCCGAAAACGTCTTCGTCGTCCGCGGTGGCGTCGCCGCGACGCCCCCGGTCAGCGAGGACATCCTCGAGGGCATCACCCGCCGGACCGTCCTGCAGCTCCTGCAGGAGGACCTGGGCGTCGCGGTGGCCGAGCGGCCGATCGACCGCACCGAGGTGTTCCTCGCCGACGAGGTGTTCCTGACCGGCACCGGGGCCCAGGTCACCGCTGTCACCCGGGTCGACCACCGGTCGGTGGGCGAAGGACGCATGGGCGAGATCACGAGCCGGCTGCGGCAGCGCTTCTTCCAGGTCGTCCGCGGCCGCGACGCGCGGTACCGGGGATGGTGCGCGCCGGCCTGGCGGGACGTCGAGGGCCGATGAGGGCCCGCCGCTGGTTCGACCGCCGCTTCGCCTTCGATCGCCTCACCGACGGCGACCTGCCCGTCGTGCTCGAGCGGCTCCGACGCACGCCGGCGCGGATCGAGGACAAGGTGGGGGCGCTTCCGCACCAGCTGCTGACACGACGAGACGGCGACTCCTGGTCCATCCAGGAGCACGTGGGACACCTCCTGGACCTCGACGACCTGCACCACGGACGCCTCGACGACTATCGGGCCGGGAAGGCGGTTCTGCGCCCGGCGGACCTCGACAACCGCCGGACCCACGAAGCGCGCCACAACGAGCGCGCGCTCGCAGACCTCCTCGGCGCGTTCCACCGGGAGCGCCGGCGTTTCGTCGAGCGCCTGGACTCCTGGGACCCCGCGCTCATCTCCGCCAGCGCGCTCCACCCCCGCCTCCAGCAGCCCATGCGGATCGTGGACATGGCCTTCTTCGTCGCCGAGCACGACGACCATCACATCGCGCGCATGACCGAGCTGGCGCGTGCCGGAGGCGCGGGCACCGGTGCCTGATCCGGCCGGCGAAGGCGGGGCGGCGTCGACGGCGGGGCGGGGGCCCTGGCGGCCAACGGCGTGCCCGCCTGGCGAGCGGCCCGCGTGGATCCGATCGACGACGCTCCGTAGCGAGTAGAATCCGAGCCGTGGCCCTGGAGGAAGCGCCGGTCGGCTGGGGGTTGATCGGCTGCGGCGACATCGCCGGCAAGCGCGTGGCCCCGGCGCTCCGCGACACCGCGGGCAGCGCCCTGGTGGCGGTCGCGCGGGCGCGCGCCGAGCTGGCGGCGGAGTTCGCCGCCCGCCACCGGGCGCGGCGCTCCTACGCCGACTGGCGCGAGCTGCTGCGGGACGGCGAGGTGAACGCGGTCTACGTCGCCACGCCCGTCCGTCTGCATGCCGAGCAGGCCATCGCCGCGGCCGAGGCGGGCAGGCACGTCCTGTGCGAGAAGCCGATGGCGCTCGACGTTGCCGAGTGCGACCGGATGATCGACGCCGCCCGCCAGGCCGGCGTCCGGCTAGGCGTCGCCTACTACCGTCATCACTACCCCCTGGTGGCGCGGCTCCGAGAGCTGCTGGCCTCGGGCGTCCTCGGCCGGCCCGTGCTCGTGCAGGTGGACGCCTACGAGCGCTTCGCCCCGCCTGCGGGCCACCCCCGCTCCTGGCTGCTGCGGAAGGAGGACGCGGGCGGCGGACCCATGTTCGATTTCGGGTGCCACCGCATCGAGGTCCTGCTCGACCTGCTGGGCCCGGTCGAACACGTCTCCGGCTCGGCCGCCAACGTGGCTTTCCGTGACCGCGAGGTCGAGGACACGTGCGTGGCGACGTTGCGCTTCCGCAGCGGCGCCGTCGCGGTCGTGGCGGTGACCCACGCCGCCCTGGAAGCCCGCGACACGGTCGCGGTGTTCGGGACCGAGGGGTCCGCCCACGTGCGCAGCCTCAACCAGGGGACCCTGCGGATCGTCACCGGGGCAGGAGAGCGCGAGGAGAGTCACCCTCCCCACGCGAACCTCCACCAGCCGCTGGTCGAGGACTTCGTCGAGGCGGTGCGGCGGGGACGCGACGCGGCGGTCACGGGCGAGGCGGGCCGGGAAGTCGCCCGCGTGGTCGCGGCCGTGTACGAGGGGACCCCGTCGTAGCCCACGAGTCGACGGTCGAGCGCGATCTTCGACCTCCGACAGTCGACTGTCGACTATTGGGTTCGTATCGCTTACAGTTGACCGCTTGGTCCGACGTGCCTATCCCTGAGCCCGATCCCGGCATCCCCGCCCTGATGGCGGCGCTCTCCGGCCAGATGCCGGAGGGCATCGTCAGCTACGAGCCACGGGGCCGCCTGCCATCCGCCGGATCACCCGGGGGCTCGTGACGCTGGACAGGGAAGACCTCGAGGCGTGCGCCATCCTGGACCGCGCGGTCGAGGCGGCGCGGCCGGTCCTGGACGAGAAGGGCCACGCCATCGCCGTCATCCGGCCTCGAGAGCCCGCCTACGTCAGCGCCGACGCCGGCCGGATCGAGCAGGTACTGCTGACCCTCCTGACCAACGCCGCCCGCCACACGCCCTCGGGCGGGCGGGTGTCGGCGTCGGTGGAGGCCGCGGGCGGCGAGGTCGTCTTCCGGGTGAGGGACTCCGGCGTCGGGATCGACCCGCAGGTGATCGGACGCATCTTCGACCCCTTCTCGCAGGCGGAGCGAGGCCTCGAGCGCGCGGAGGGGGGGCTCGGCATCGGGCTGACGGTCGCGAAGAGCCTGGTGGAGCTCCACGGTGGGCGCATCGCCGCCAGCAGCGAGGGCACGGGCAGGGGGAGCGAGTTCCGCGTCGTCCTGCCCGCGGTCTCCGTGCCGGCACGCACGGCGGCGCGGATCGCCGCGCCGGCCGGGATTCCGGACCCTCCCCGCCGGCGCGTGCTGGTGGTCGACGACCACGCCGACTCCGGCGAGATGCTCGCGACGCTGCTGGAGCTCTGGGGCCACGAAGTGCAGCTCGCGAAGGACGGACAGGCCGCCCTGGAGGTGGCCGACCGCATCGCCCCGGACGTGGTCCTCCTGGACATCGGCCTCCCCATCCTGAACGGGTTCGAGGTCGCCCGGCGGCTGAAGTGCAACCCGCGGACCGCCGACGCCCTGCTGGTGGCGGTGACCGGCTACGGTCAGGACGCGGACCGCGCGCGGGCCCTCGAGGCGGGCTTCACCCGCCACCTGGTCAAGCCGGTCAGCCCGGAGATGCTGAGGGAGGCGCTGCTGCCTGGCCCGCCCCCATCACCGGGATCGATGGAACCCTAGTCGATCGGGCGCCTATCAGGGGTGCCGAAAAATAACGCGCACAGTCGCGGGAAGGCGAGCGCGAGGGGCGGCGAGCCACTGAGCGCTCGTGCTAGTTATTTTTCGTCACCCTCTTACGGCAGTACTTCGTCCGGCGGAGCGCCGCGGGCGATCAAGCGACCGACCCCCCGCAGCTGGACCCCGTCCCGGCCGTACACCCGAAGCAGTGCTCCCCGGTGTGGACCCGCCTCCCCTCCAGCCGCTGGAGGTCGAAGCCGTGGATCGTGCGGGGCTGCCCCGCCTCCAGGTCCAGCTCCAGCATCTGGTTGAAGTCGCAGTCGTAGAGGCGTCCGTCGTAGCCCACGCTGACCAGCGAGCGGCACATCAGACCGTCCAGGGTGGCCGGGTTGAACGCCGCCTCCAGCCGGGCCATGTACGGCTCGTACCCGCCGGTGCGGCGCAGCCATTCCGCGAACCGGGCGATGGGCATGTTCGTGATGGTGAACAGGCGGTCGAAGACGACGCCGTGGGCGTCCCGCAGCCGCTCACGGGTGTCACGCTCCAGATCCGCCTGCCGCGGAGGAAGGAAAGCCCCCACCGGATTCGAGACGAGCGTCAGCACCAGACCGTTGCCCCGCCCGTAGCCGACCTCGTTCAGCGCCCGCAGGGCCGTCACGCTCTTCCCGAACACGCCCCGGCCGCGCTGCCGGTCGGTCGCGTCCTCGGTGTAGTGCGGAAGGGAGCAGACCACCTCCGCCCGGTTGCGCGCGAAGAACGCGGGCAGGTCCGCCTGGCCCGGCTCGAGCTGGACGGTCAGGTTGTGGCGGACCATCACGTGTCTGTCCAGGGCCCGCGCCCGCTCGACCAGCTCGCGGAAACGCGGATGGATCTCGGGGGCGCCCCCGGTGACGTCCACGGTCGTCAACTGCGCCCAGCGCTCCAGCGCCCGCACGCAGGCCTCCAGGACGTCGTCCGACATCGTCTCGGTGCGCGCGGGCGAAGCGTCGACGTGGCAGTGCCGGCATGCCTGGTTGCACCGCTTCCCGAGGTTGACCTGGAGGGTCGCGAGCGCGCCGGCCCGGAGGGCGCCTCGCGCCTGCGCGAGACGCTCCCCGAACCGCGACAGGGCGGTCGCTGTCACATCGACACCTTCCGGTCGGTGTTGTGCGCGACGAGCCCGTGGGCGAGCGTGATCCCTGCCCTCAGGGAGGCGGCCGAGTGCATGGCCTCGCCGAGGTGCTTCATGGTGAGTCCCTGCTCGAGCGCCTGCCGAGTGTAGCTGTCCACGCAGTAGGGGCACTGCGACGCCTGTGCCACCGCAAAGCCGATCAGAACCTTCTCCCGCCGGGAGAGTAGACCCGGCTCGAACGCAGCCGCGTAGTACGTTTCGAAGGCCGCCCACAGCTCGGGGGCGTGCTCCTTGAGATCGCCGAAGTGGGCGAGGTCCACATCGTCGAAATAGGCACCCATTGTCACCTCCAGCCAAGTCCAGCGCCACCAGCAAGCTAGGGCCCGACGCCCGACACGATCCTGCGAGGGTGGCGACAAAAACCCGGGTCGAGCTTGGCCCGGGTTGGGGTAGAATAACCTCCGGGGGTTTTTGAGCCCCGGCCTGGCCAGACGTGCCCGTGAGCGCCCCCGCCGGGGCTTGGTTTCGGGAATATCGCCGACGACTTGATCGTTATTCCAATGTGGGGCCGTTTCGCCCCGCAGCTTGCCCATCCGGGCGCTGGCCCGCAGGATCGGGGCATGCCGGGAAATTCGAGAGAGCCTTGCTGATCGAAGAGCAGTACGAAGCCACTCGTCTCATCACGACGCAGGCGCCGGTGCGCCTCCAAACGGAGCTGCTGCCCGACCTCTTCCCGGCCGCCAGCTCGAACGAGGAGCTGGAGGATCTCAGGCCCCTCCTGGCCCACCTCGGCTTCGAGCTGGACCGCACCGAGACGGCCGAGGGGGTCGAGGGGCCGGATCCGGAGGTGGAAGAGGGCGCCTCGCCCGCCTCGCCCGCCTCGCCCGCCGAAGATCCGGTGCGGACCTACCTGCGCGACATGGCGCGGTACCGGCTGATCGACAAGAACCAGGAGCAGGAGTTGGGCCGCCGGATCGAGGCCGCCGAGCGGCGGCTCCGGCGCGCCCTGGCCCGTCCCCTCGTCGTCCTCGAGGAGCTGCGCGCTCTCCACGAGGCGGGCGAAGTCAGCCCGCAGGCGGCCCGGCGCATCCGCCGGATCCTCGCCCTGCAGGAGGAGTGCGGGCGGCTCCAGACGGCAAAGCGCCGGAGGGCCCGCGGACAGGCGGCGCGAGCCCGGGTCCGGATGGCTCGCCAGGTGGCCGAGCTGGCTCGTAACGAGGCCATCCGCACGCGCCTGCTCGGGCGCGTCCGGCGCGACCTGGCCGGCGTGGCCTCGGGCAACGGCACGGCGCCGAACGTGGCGCGCCTCCGCCGGTCGTTCGGCCTCGGGGTCCGTTCCATCCGTCGGGTGGCGGCACGGCTCGAGGCGGCGGAGTCCCAGATCCGGCGGGCCAAGGACCACCTGATGGAGGCGAACCTGCGGCTGGTCGTGTCCATCGCCAAGCGTTACCAGAACCGGGGCCTGGCTTTCTCCGACCTCATCCAGGAAGGCAACCTCGGGCTGATGCGCGCGGTGGACAAGTTCGACTACCGCCGCGGGTTCAAGTTCTCGACCTACGCCACCTGGTGGATCCGCCAGGGGGTGACCCGCGCGATCGCCGACAAGGCGCGGCTGATCCGGATGCCCGTGCACGCGACCGAGACGCTCAACCGGGTCTCCCGGACGCACCGGAGCTTCGTCCAGGAGCACGAGCGCGAGCCGACCGAGGCCGAGCTGGCCATGGCGACGGGCCTGGAGCCCGACAAGCTGCGCGACCTCAGGAACGTCGCGTACGGCCCGCAATCCCTCGAGCGGCCGGTCGGCGAGGACGACGATGCGACGCTGGGCAGCTTCATCCCGAACCTGTCCGCGCCCGCGCCCGACCGCGACGTGATGGAGTCCAACATGCGGGAGCAGGTCGACCAGATGCTCGCCACGCTGACCCCCCGCGAGCGGCGGATCCTGCGGATGCGCTTCGGGCTGGTCGACGGGATCGCGCACACCCTGGAGCAGGTAGGACACGACCTCGGGCTGACCCGGGAGCGCGTGCGGCAGATCGAGGTTCAGGCGCTCGGCAAGCTGCGCCACCCCAGCCGCAGCCGGAAGCTCCGTACGTTCCTGTCGATGTCGGCCTGAGCGGGCCCTCCGGCCGCGCGGGCCGATCGAGCCCATCGCCCCGGGGCTTGACCCGGCAGTTGCTGGCCGTATGATACAGGCGTGAACCAGTTCGCTCCCCCCGCGGTGGCCCTCCAGTTCATCGGGGCGCTCCAGGCCGTGGCGGAGCGTCTGGACGCGGCACTGTCGCCGGTCGGGCTCTCGCTGGCCAAGTTCCGGATCCTCTCCCAGCTCGTTGCCGCGGGCGAGCCGCTGGCCCTCAGCACCCTCGCCGAAAATGCCGCCTGTGTGCGCTCCAACATCACCCAGCTCATCGACCGTTTGGAGGCCGACAAGCTCGTCGTCCGGGTGGCCGATCCACGGGACCGCCGCTCGACCCGGGCGGAGCTGACCCCCGAGGGACGCCAGCGCCACGCCGCCGGCGTCCGGGCCCTGGATGCCGCCGAAAAGGAGCTGCTGTCCCGGATCCCCGGCACGGATCGGGACGGCTTCCTGCGGGTTCTCAGCCTCATCCAGCAGCAGGCGTAGCTCCCGACTTAACCTTTTTTGACGATTTGCACGGATCTTGGTTCAGCACTGAATCGTCCATAACCTTACGAATGCAGCGAACGTCACGGGACCCTAGGGCACAACGGAGGAACTTCATGGCAAAGCGCATGATCCTGATGCTGGCGGGGATGGGGGTCCTGATCGTCACGCTCGGCTTCCTCAAGTTCCGCCAGTTCCAGGCCGCGGCGGCCCAGGCCGCCTCCTTCCAGCCACCCCCGGAAGCCGTCACGACGGTCGTGGCGAGCCGCGAGGCGTGGCCGGTGAGCCTGGAGGCCATCGGGACGGCGACCGCCGTCCAGGGGGTGACCGTCAGCGCGGACCTCCCCGGCGTCGTGGTCGGGATCGCCTTCGAGTCGGGCCGTACCGTCCGCGAAGGCGCGCCGCTCGTCCAGTTGGACACCCGACAGGAGCAGGCCCAGCTCACCGCCGCGGAAGCGCAGCGGGAGCTCGCGCGTCTGAACCTGGAGCGGATGCGGGACCTGCACCGGCAGGGCATCGTCTCCCAGGCGGACTTCGACCGCCTCACCGCGGAGCATGCCCAGGCCGAGGCCAGGGTCGGCGAGATCCGGGCCACGATCCGGCGCAAGCAGGTTCGCGCACCCTTCACGGGCATCCTCGGAATCCGCCAGGTCAACCTGGGCCAGTACCTGAACGCCGGCGACCCGATCGTCTCGGTGCAGTCCCTCCGGCCCATCCACGTGAACTTCGCCGTCCCGCAGCAGGACGTGGGCCAGGTCCGGGTGGGGAGCCAGCTCGAGGTTGCCGCCGAGGGCGAGAGCGGCGGCGAGTTCACCGGGCGCATCACCGCCGTCGACTCGGTCGTGGACGAGGCCACCCGGAACGTACAGGTCCAGGCAACGCTGGACAACCGCGACGGGCGTCTGCGGCCCGGGATGTTCGTCGAGACCCGGGTCGTGGTGGGCGACGATCGGCCGGTGGTGTCGCTGCCCGCGTCCGCGGTGAGCTATGCGCCTTACGGCGACTCGGTGTTCGTGGTCGAGACCGGTGACGGCGGCGTGCGGACCGTCCGCCAGAGCTTCGTCAAGCTCGCCGGGACCCGCGGCGACCAGGTCGCCGTGGCCGAAGGCGTGAGCCCCGGGGACGAGGTCGTCAGCTCCGGCGTCTTCAAGCTGCGCCAGGGAGCGGCGGTCCGGGTCCAGAACGAGGTCCAGCCCGGCAACGACCCCGCTCCCCGGCCGGAGGACAACTGATGAGGTTCACCGACGTCTTCGTTCGCCGGCCCGTGCTGGCGATCGTGGTCAACCTGGTCATCCTGATCGCCGGGGTCCAGTCGATCCGCTCCCTCAGCGTGCGGCAGTACCCCCGCAGCGACATCGCGGTCATCCGGGTGACCACGACCTACGTGGGCGCCAACGCCGACCTGGTGCGGGGCTTCATCACGACGCCGCTGGAGCGCGTCATCGCCAGCGCCGACGGGATCGACTACATGGAGTCGTCGAGCGCGCAGTCGCTCAGCGCCATCACCGTCCATCTCAAGCTCAACCACGACGCCAGCGACGCGCTCACCCAGATCCAGGCCAAGGTGGCGCAGGTGCGGAACGATTTGCCCCCCGAAGCCGAGGCGCCGGTGATCGAGCTGGAGACGGCGGACAACCAGTTCGCCGCCATGTACCTCGGCTTCTCGTCGGCCGACCTGGACCAGAACCAGATCACGGACTACCTGACCCGCGTCGTGCAGCCCCGGCTGTCGGCGATCAGCGGCGTGCAGCGCGCCGACATCCTGGGCGACCGGACCTTCGCCATGCGCATCTGGCTCAGGCCCGAGAAGATGGCTGCGCTGGGCATCTCTCCCTCGGAGCTCCAGGACGCCCTCGCCCGCAACAACTACCTCTCCGCCCTGGGCCGCACGAAGGGCTCGATGGTCTCGGTGAACCTGATCGCGAACACCGACCTGCGAACGCCGGACGAGTTCCGCCAGCTCGTGGTGAAGGAGAAGGACGGCGTCGTCGTCCGCCTGGGCGAGGTCGCCGACGTCGTGCTGGGGGCGGAGAACTACGATGAGGACGTCCGCTTCAACGGCCAGACCGCCACCTTCATGGGAGTCTGGGTCCTCCCCACCGCCAACTCCCTCGAGGTCATGGCCGACGTGCGGGAGGCGATCCCCGAAATCCGCCGCCAGCTCCCGGCCGGCATGGAGGTCGGGATCCCCTACGACTCCACCGAGTACATCCAGGACGCGATCGGCGAGGTCCTCCGCACCCTTTCCGAGACCCTCCTCATCGTGGTGGTCGTGATCTTCCTGTTCCTCGGCTCGGTGCGCTCGGTGCTGATCCCGGTCGTCGCCATCCCGATCTCGCTGATTGGAGCCGTCTTCCTGATGGCGATGGCCGGCTTCACCATCAACCTGCTGACCCTCCTCGCCATCGTGCTGGCGGTCGGGCTCGTCGTGGACGACGCCATCGTGATCACCGAGAACATCGAGCGTCACCTCCATATGGGCAAGAGCCCGTACCAGGCCGCAATCCAGGGGGCCCGCGAGCTGGTCGGCCCGATCGTGGCGATGACGATCACGTTGGCCGCGGTCTACACGCCGGTGGGGATCCAGGGCGGACTGACCGGGGCCCTGTTCCGCGAGTTCGCCTTCGCCCTGGCCGGTGCGGTCGTGGTTTCGGGCGTTGTGGCGCTGACCTTGTCGCCGATGATGGGGTCGAAGCTGCTGCGCGCCGGCGACACCGAGCGCGGCTTCGCGGGCTGGGTCAACCGGCGCTTCGAGTCGCTGAGGGCCGCCTACGAGCGCTCCCTGGGGGGCACCCTGCACTACCGGCCGGTCGTCCTGGTCCTGTGGGGCATCGTGGCCGTGCTGACCGTCCCCTTCTACCTGTTGTCGATGAAGGAGCTGGCTCCGGTCGAGGACCAGGGGGTCGTGTTCGGCATCATCCAGGCCGCCCCGAACTCCACGCTGGACCAGACCCGGCTGTTCGCCGACCAGGTGCACGGCGTCTACAAGTCGTTCCCGGAGACCGAGAGCATCTTCCAGATCACGACCCCGGGCGGCGGCTTCGGCGGGATGGTCACCAAGCCCTGGAGCGAGCGGTCGAAGACGACCGAGCAGCTCCTCATGGAGTCGGCGCCGCTGCTGGCCGGGATACCGGGCGTGCGGGTGATCCCGATGACCCCCGCGCCCCTTCCCGGCGCCGGCGACTTCCCGGTCGACCTGGTGATCGCGTCGACCGCCGAGCCCGAGCAGCTCGTCGAGGTGGCGAACGAGCTCGTGCAGAAGGCGTTCGCCAGCGGCCTGTTCATCTTCGCGGACTCCGACCTCAAGTTCGACCAGCCGCAGGCGGAGGTGGTCTTCAACCGCGACAAGGTGCGGTCGCTGGGCGTCGACATGAGCCAGGCCGGCCGCGACCTGGCGACCCTCCTGGGCGGCGACTACGTCAACCGGTTCAGCATCCAGGGGCGCAGCTACAAGGTGATCCCGCAGGTCAAGCGCAGCGAGCGGCTGACGGCCGACCAGCTCGCCGACATCCACGTCACCGGGCCGGAGGGGCGTCTCGTCCCCCTGTCGACCTTCGCCACCCTCAAGACGTCGACGGTCCCCCGCGAGGTGAAGCGCTTCCAGCAGTTGAACGCCGTGCGGATCCAGGGCGTGATCCCGCCGCCGGTGCCCCTCGACCAGGCGCTCGGGTTCCTGGAGAACGAGGCGCGCGGCCTGCTCCCGCCCGGGTTCACCATCGACCACGCCGGCGAGTCGCGGCAGCTACGGACCGAGGGCGGCCGGTTCCTGGCGACCTTCCTCCTCTCCGCGGTCCTGATCTACCTCGTGCTGGCCGCCCAGTTCGAGAGCTTCCGCGACCCCTTCATCATCCTGGCGGGCTCGGTGCCGCTGGCGATAGCGGGCGCGCTGTTGTTCTCGTTCCTGGGCTTCACGACGCTCAACATCTACAGCCAGGTGGGCCTGATCACGCTGGTGGGGCTCGTCTCCAAGAACGGCATCCTGATCGTCGAGTTCGCCAACCAGCTCCAGGAGGCCGGCAAGGACAAGCTCACCGCGGTCCTGGAGGCAGCCAGCACCCGCCTGCGCCCGATCCTGATGACGACCGCGGCCACCGTGGTCGGCCACTTCCCTCTGGTGCTCGCGTCCGGACCGGGAGCCGGCGCCCGCAACAGCATCGGCACGATGCTCGTGAGCGGCATGGTGATCGGCACCGTCTTCACGTTGTTCGTGGTCCCGTCGATCTACGTATTGCTGGCCCGGAGGCGGCGGCCGGCGGAGGAGCCCGAGGCCGTGGAGGTGGGCGTGCCGGCGCTGGAAGGGGGGGCGTGAGGGGGGTCAAGCGCCAGCCATTCATCGCGGGCGGAGGCGGTCCATGATCGGCACTGCGCGCCGATCACGGGGCTCACCGCGGTTAGCGGCGTCGACCGGGCCCTGGCGTGGTCGGGCGCGCCAGCGTTTCGCCGCTGACGTACTCCATCACGGCGTGCGCCCCCGCCATCCGACTCGACGACGTCGAAACGATCCAACAGACGCCGTGGCGTGTTCGGGGCCGGTGCTATCCTGGTTTGGAGCCGCTGAGGGGCCGCACAGCCCAGGAGGCGGACGGTCCATGAGCCCTCCCGAGCGACCGCTGGCGCTGCCACGTGGGGTCGCCTCACCCGAGGGAACCCTCGGGTTCGTCCGAAACGCGCACGATGGCATCGACGCGCTGCGGCTCGATGCCGGCGCGCTGGTCTGGCGTAGCGGCGTCGCCGCCGAGCCGGTCGCGGCGACCGAACTCGAGCTGGTGGCCGCCCGCCCGTCCGCGGAGCTCCCGAGCGCGCTCGAGCTGGTCGTGCTCTCGGTCCCGGACCAGGGCCGCGTGCTTCGCGAGTGCCGGCTCGTGCTGCCCGAAGGGGTGGTCGCGGCCGGGGGCCAGCGGGACTTCCGGTCGTCGGTGACGCTCGAGGGCCGGACGCTGCGGCTCGAATGGAGAGCGCGCACCCGCTACCGGGGCGGGGCCCCTCCGCCCGAGGCCATGGCCCGCGCGGCGCGCGGTGAGCTGCAGGGCGTGCTCCGGTGCGACCTCGAGACCGGTGCGGTCACGACGGAAGGCCCACCTCACCCAGTAACGCTCGGCTTGCCGCCTTCGCTGCCGTACCGAGTCCGCTCCGTCTGGTCCGAGTGGGCCTGGTCGCAAGGCGACGGCCTGGCGAGCCTGGCGCTCGCGGGTTCGGCAGGTGCACGGGAGCTGGTACTGGAGCTGCGCTCAGCGGCCGAGTCGCCGCCTCGGACTGTCGCGCTGTCGCATGGCGAGGCGTTCGACGTCCAAGTCACGCCGGAAGGCCGCTACGTGTTCGTGCGCCTGAACCGGCCGCCCTCGTCCGAGTGGAGCGTCTTCGCCGCGGCCACCGGAAGGCGAGTGGCCTCGCTCCCCTACCTCGAGGACAGCCAGTGGCCGTGCGTGGTCGGCGCCCGCGCCTACTACCTGGTCACCGGACCGGGGGCGGGCGCAGGCGCCGGACTGCTCCTCGAGTCAGCGGATCTCTCAGCCGGCCAGGCCCTCTGGCGACACGACCTCGGCCGCCCGGTTCGCTCGCCCGCGCCGCTGCCTCGGTAAGCCCCTCGGACCCCGGCCGTCTCCGCGACGCACCGATCGCGCGTACCGACTTGGTCTCTACTCGAATAAAGTACGTTCGTTCGATCGATCGATGGAGCGTGGAGACCGGCCATGAGCTACGACCCCACGGACGAAGCGGCGGCTGCCGCTCGAGGGCTGACGGCCGCGCACCTGCGGGCGATACAGGAGCAGCTCGGGGTGAGCAACGCCCAGGTCGCGACGGTCTCCGAAGGGGGCTTGCGGCGGCTCCTGCGCAAGCTGGACCTCCCGGACCGGCCGAGGGAACGCGCGGAGTTCCGGCGGCTCCAGGAGGTGGGCGACGACCACCGCATACCGCCCGGCGCCCCGGCACGGGCGCTCGAGCAGCTCGAGAGCGCGCGCGTCCGCTGGGCCGCTCCCCGGCGCAGGGTGGCGGGCGTGCCCTGCGGCGTCACCGTCGCGCCCCGCACGCTGTCGCCTCCCCTGCTCCCGGCCGGAGCCGGCGTGCCGCCGGCGGGAACGGGGTGGGTGTCGCTCGGACCGGGAGGCGTCGGAGGCCGGACGCGTTCCATCATCGTGGACCCCACCCAACCCGCCCGGTCCTGGGCGGCCAGCGTCGGGGGAGGGGTGTGGATCACCGAGAACGACGGCCTCAACTGGCTGCCGGTGGACGACCGGATGGCGAACCTGGCGGTGAGCTGCATGACGATGGATCCCACCGACCCGCTGACGCTCTATGCGGGGACCGGCGAGGGCTTCTTCAACGTGGACGCCATCCGCGGCGCCGGCATCTTCCGCACCACCGACGGTACACACTGGGCGCAACTGCCGGCGACGAACACCGCCTCGTTCCACTGGGTGAACCGCCTGGCGGTGGCCGCCGACGGGATCGCCGTCCTCGCCGCGACGCGCACGGGCATCTTCCGGAGCACGGACGCCGACCGGCTGGTGTGGACCCCGGTTCTGGAGGGAGACGTCGCGGACGTCCACTTCCACCCGACGGACCCGCAGCGCGCGGTCGCCGGCGGACTGCGCAACGGCACCGCGTACTTCTCGACCGACGGCGGCGCGACCTGGAGCGTCGCGGGCCACGCGGCCCCGTGGTCCGGGCGTGTCGAGCTCACCTTTGCGGCCGCAGACTCGATGGCGGTCTACGCCTCCGTCCAGATGTCGACCGGCCAGATCTGGCGGTCGGCGGACGGCGGCCACAGCTACGTGAAGCGGAACGCTCACAACCCGAACGGGTTCCCGGCGAACTTCCTCGGCCAGCAGGGCTGGTACGACAACGCGATCTGGGCGGGCGACCCCACCGACGGGGACCTCGTCGTGGTCGGCGGCATCGACCTGTGGAGGAGCACCGACGGCGGCCAGACGCTGCAGCCGATCAGCGACTGGCGGGAACCCGCCTCGGCCCATGCCGATCACCACGCCATCGTCTCGCACCCCGGCTACGACGGGGCGTCCAACCGTACGGTCTACTTCGGCAACGACGGCGGCATCCACCGCGCCGGCGACGTTCGGACCGCGGGCAACGACCCGCAACGGGTGCAGGGCTGGACGAACCTGGTGAACGGCTACGCCGTGACGCAGTTCTACTCCGGGGCGGGCCATCCGGGCAGCGGCACCCTCGTCGGCGGCGCGCAGGACAACGGCACCCTGAGCTTCAGCCCGGGCGCGGGCGCCGACCGGTGGAGGGAGATCCTGGGCGGAGACGGCGGCTACTGCGCCGCCGACCCGAACGACCCCCAGGTCTTCTACGAGGAGTACGTGTACCTGGACCTGCACCGCAACACCAACGGCGCGACCAGCGACGCCAACTGGTGGGAGGGCTATATCAGCGGCCGCTACTTCAACACGGTCGTCAACGGCTGGGACTGGAAGCCCCTCCCCTACACGATTCCGGACGCGATGAACGAGAACGCCCTCTTCATAGCCCCCTTCGTCCTCGATCCGAACGACTCGAACCGGATCCTGGCCGGAGGGCTCTCGCTGTGGCGCACGAACGACGCCAAGGCTCCGAACACCAGCTCCGAAGGGCCGAGCTGGGAGTCGATCAAGGCCCCGGCAACCGACTACGTCAGCGCGATCGCCGTCGCCGCCGGCGACCCGGACGTCGTCTGGGTCGGGCACGCGGACGGCCAGGTCTACCACTGCGCCGACGGCACTTCGGCCAGCCCCACCTGGGAGCTCGTCAACTCGGCCGGCCCCTCGGGCCTTCCCGCCGCCCGATTCTGCACCCGGATCCTGATCGACCCGGCGAACCACCTGCGCGTCTACGTGACCTTCGGCGGATTCACCGCGGGCAACGTGTGGCGCACCTTGGACGGCGGCCTGAGCTGGAGCGACCTCTCCGGCCCCCTGCCGCACGCGCCGGTGCGCGCCCTCGCCCTCCATCCCCGCCGCCCCGAGTTCGTCTACGTGGGAACCGAGGTCGGCCTGTTCACCAGCGAGGAGCACGGCGTGACCTGGTCCCCGACCAACGAGGGACCGACCAACTGCTCCGTCTACGACCTGTTCTGGATGGGCGAGGTGCTGGTCTGCGTCACCCACGGCCGGGGGATGTTCGAGATCGACCTGTCGGGGGTGTGAGGGCTCGCCAGGTGCCCATGGAGCACCCCGACCCCTCGGACCCGTTGGCGTTCGCCGGGGCGGCGGTGTAGCTTCACTCCGGAGGTCAGCCCATGCGCCCTCGCTTCCCCCTGGCCGCCGCCACGCTGGCGGGGCTCACGGTGCTGTTCGTCCTTCCGGCCAGGGCCCGCGATTCCTCGAGCGGCCACTGGCCCCAGTTCCGCGGTTCCGGAGCCGCGGGGGTCGCCGACGGCGCGGCCCTGCCCGACGCCTGGAACGCCGAGAAGGGCGAGGGGGTCCTCTGGAAGACCCGGATCCCCGGGCTGGCGCACTCCAGCCCGGTCGTCTGGGGCGACCAGGTGTTCGTGACGACCGCCATCTCCTCGCGCGCGGACGCGACCTTCAAGCCCGGGCTCTACGGCGAGGGCACCGCGTCCGAGGACCGCACCGTGCACCGCTGGCAGGTGCTGAGCCTGGACAAGCGCACCGGAGAGGTCCTGTGGGCGCGCACGGCCTACGAGGGCGAGCCGCGGGAGAAGCGGCACGTCAAGGCCACCTACGCCAACGCCACGCCAGCCACGGACGGTCGCTACGTGGTCGCGTTCTTCGGGTCCCAGGGGCTGTACGCGTACGACCTCGCCGGCAACCTGAAGTGGAAGCGCGACCTGGGCCGTCTCGACGCCGGCGCCTACGACTCCCCGGACTACGAGTGGGGCACCGCCAGCTCTCCGATCCTCTACCGCGACCTGGTGATCGTGCAGTGCGACCAGCAGGAGGACTCGTTCGTGGCCGCGCTGCGGCTGGAGGACGGCGCCACCGCCTGGCGGACGCCCCGCGAAGAGCTCCCTTCCTGGGCCACCCCGACCGTGTACCCCGGCGCACGGCCCGAGCTGGTCACGAACGCGCCGAAGTTCATCCGCGGCTACGACCCCGCGACCGGCAAGGAGCTGTGGCGGCTGGGGCGCAGCTCCAGCATCACCGCCCCGACCCCCGTCTACGACCAGGACCTGATCGTGGTGATGAGCGGCCGCCGTCCGAACGCGCCGATCTTCGTCCTGAAGGCGGGCGCCAGCGGCGACATCACCCTGCCCGAGGGCGCGACCGGCGGCGGTCACGTCTTGTGGACGCGCGAGAAGGCAGGCTCGTACATGCCCACCCCGCTCGTCTACCGCGGCCACCTCTACGTCCTGAAGAACCAGGGGATCTTCGCCTGCTACGACCTGCGCTCCGGGGAGCAGAAGTACGAGCAGCGGCTCCCCGACGTCACCAGCGGCTTCAGCGCGTCTCCGGTCGCGGCGGACGGCAAGCTCTACCTGCCGAGCGAGGACGGCGACGTCTTCGTCGTCAAGGCGGGCCCGCAGTTCGAGCTGATCGGGAGGAACCCGGTGGGCCAGCCGATCATGGCGACACCGGCGATCTCGGAAGGGACGCTCCTGGTCCGCGGCGAGCGGGATCTGTTCGCCATCGGCGCCGCGCCCCGATCGAAGGCCCAGTCGGGAACCCCCCGGTGACGGCGGGCCGGGCCCCCTGCTGATCGCGGTCAGGCACGCAGGGGCGACCCTCTGACGACGACGCCTTGACCGCGTCGGGCTCGAAGCGGATAGTCCCCGCCATGGATGCCCTCGACCTCGACACACCGTCCGTCTACGTCGACCTCGACGCCCTGGAGCGCAACGTCGCGACGATGCAGCGGCGCTGCCGGGAATGGGGCGTGGCCTTGAGGCCCCACACCAAGACCCACAAGATCCCGGAGATCGCCCGCATGCAGCTCGACGCGGGGGCGGTCGGGATCACCGTGGCCAAGATCGGCGAGGCGGAGGTGCTTCCCGGCGACGACGTGCTGATCGCGTACCCGATCATGTCGGCCAAGCTCGCGCGCTTGCGGGCGCTGGCGGAGACGCGCCGGGTGGCCGTCGTCGTCGACTCCGTCGAGGCCGCCCGGGGGCTCCCCGGCATCGGCGCATTCGTCGAGGTGGACGTAGGGGCGGGGCGGTGCGGCGTGGCCACGCCCGGACAGGCCGTGGAGATCGCCCGTGCCTGTGCGGACTTCCGCGGGCTGTTCTACTGGCCGGCATGGCTGGACGAGGAGGGTTTCCGCCGGGCCAGCGCCCAGGTCGACGCCCACGTTGCCGCGCTCGGGGGCGCAGGGTTCGCGGTGCCGGTCGTGTCCGGCGGATCCACGCCGGGCGCGGCCAAGACCCCCCTCATCCCCGCCACCACCGAGATCCGGCCCGGCACCTACGTCTTCAACGACGCTAGCTGCGTCGCGAACGGGCTGGCCCCGGTGCAGGATTGCGCGCTGCGCGTACTGGTCACGGTGGTGAGCACCGCGGTGCCCGGCCAGTGCCTGGTGGACGGCGGCAGCAAGACGTTCTCCAGCGACGCGACCGTGGGCGTGGGAACGTTCGGCCTGTTCCCCGACCGACCGGACTGGACGATGCACAAGATGAACGAGGAGCACGGCTACGTGAAGGCCGGCTCCCCCGCCCGCATCGGCGAGAAGGTCTGGGCCATCCCCAGCCACGTCTGCGCGACCGTGAACATGCACGACCAGGTCGCCTACGGCCGGAACGGGCGCGTGGACGGGACCTGGCGCGTGGCCGCCCGCGGCAGGGTGCAGTAGACCAGGCCCGCAGGACGGGTCGCCGGTCCGAGCACGCAGACACGCAGCACCGCGCTCGCCCCCCAGGAGGCTCCGCGGGCGCTCAGGATCAGGAGCGAAGCGACCAGCGCGGCCGCCGGACCGCGGCCCGCAATCGCTTACGCCGCCGACTGCGCCGTCCCCGGGCTCTCCTTCGGCCAGGGCGGCAGCACCTGGACCAGGCCCCACAGGATCAGGAACGGAAGGAGCAGCAGCAGCAGCGATGGCAGCAGGCCTTCCCGCGTGGCGAACTCCATCTTGTAGGTCGTGTATCCCAGGAAGCTCTTCGAGAACAGCTGGCCGCCGATCACCACGTTCCAGCGCATGGCGAGGATCCCGACCAGGGTCAGCACCCCCGCCACGCCATAGAGGCCCACCCGTGCCCGCTCGCTGAGCGACACGATCTGGGTGAGGGCGAGGAGACCGATCGGAAGGAGCGTGCCGAGCGCGATCTGGACGACCAGGTGCGAGGTGTAGAGGCGGGTGTGGACCATGAAGTCCAGGCTCCGGAAGGACTCGTCGGCCTCGTAGACCCGATGCAGCAGGTCCAGCAGCTCGAGCGAGAAGTCGATGATGAACGCGTACAGGAGGTAGCGGGCGACGGTGTCCACGCACCGCATGTCGATCGTGCGCCCGGCCATGAACCGGCTGAGCATGTACATGAGCAGCACCAGCGCGATCCCCGACACGATCGCCGAGAACAGGAAGACGATCGGCATCAGCGGCGTGGACCACCATGGGTTGGCCTTCACGGAGCCGAAGATGAAGCCGACGTATCCGTGCAGGAGGAACGCCGAGGGGATCCCGACCAGCGTGACGAAGTAGCCCACGCGGTCGTCCACGCGGAGCGCGCCCGGGCTGACGTTGTACGACCCCAGCGTCAGGATCCGGTAGAGCGGGCGGCGCCAGCCCGTGGCCGTCCCGGCCAGGGCCACGATGTCCCTTCGGTAGTCCAGCCAGATCTCGAGCAGCAGGACCACCATCAG
>Ga0268386_10000121_pt1 | contig 43710 bp, 30 predicted proteins | sample RVTome_15_FD_200260 | JGI IMG/M metagenome (GOLD analysis project Ga0268386, IMG submission 200260) | Soil microbial communities from uranium-contaminated site in the Upper Colorado River Basin, Wyoming, United States - RVT150D86... ... | reverse complement strand
GGTCCCCTTCCGGGTCGGAGGTGCGGCACATGTCGACCGCGATCGTCAGCGGCGAGGCGCCCGTGATCGGCCGTGGCGAGAAGCGCACGTCGAGGACCGGGGCCTCGTTCGCCGCTGGAACGGGCGGGGGTGGGGGGGTGGGAGTGGCCAGCGGAGCCGGCCCCGCGAGGGGGGGAGGCGCGCTCGGTGAGCCGCTCCCGCACGCCGCCGCCAGCGCTCCGGCCACGCCGATCGCCAGGAGCCGGACGCGCCTCATCACTGCCTTCAACGCCCGGGGCGAGGGGTTGATTCCGGGCTCACGCCCCTGAGGGCGACGGAGCTGGCGAGGTCACTGAGCCAGCACAGGGAAGCGAGAGGGACCTCCGTGTTCTCGGTGACGCTGTGGCTTCCGTTCGTCAGGCGTTCACGGACTGGCCGCCTCGGCTGCGGAGGCGGCACGCAGTTTCTGGGCGGCGGCCCCGAGCGCGGCCGCCACCCTCCGGGCCTCGGCCGCGAACAGTGCCGGGTCCCGGTCCTCGACCGCCTGGGCCAGGCCGGGGAACGGCCAGGCGGCATACCCGGTCGTGGTGCCCGGAGCGAACAGCAGGTGCCGGAACCAGGGACGGCTTGGGAGCCCCTCGTCGGACACGAAGGCGCGCTCGACGCCCAAGAGCGCGTCGCTCAGCCGGCGGGCGGCCGGCTCGACTCCCGCCGCGGCGACCCGTGCCGCCGCCTCGTCGGCCTCCCGGCCGGCCTCGGCCAGCTCGTGCAGCGCTTCCAGGACCGGACCGAAGTCGGGCCTGATCGGCGGCTTCTCGGACGACCCCGGCTCCGGGACCGACCGGGCTCGCCGGATCGCGTCCCGCCTAAGCGCGTCGAGGTCCTGCTGGAGCGAGCGGGCGTAGGAGGAAAAGCGCAGCGGTACGACCTCCGCCGAGGCGAGCCGCATGGCCATGAGCCCGAAGAGCCGCGCCGCGGCGGTGTGGTACAGGAACTCCGGGTCGCCGTAGCGGGACATCCACTGGAAGTTGTCGAAGACGGAGTGGTAGACGCCGTAGCGGCCCTCGAACCCGAAGTCGAGGGACGGGACCCCGAGGTGGTCCAGGAACGCGGTGTAGTCGGACCCGGAGCCCAGCGGATCCAGGCGCATCTCGAACGCGGCTTCCGGCGTTCCGAGGTCCACCGGCGCGTTCCGCGCCCACTCGGAGCGCTCCCGCGCCTCCCACGCCTGTCCGACGCTGCCGCCCTTGCGCGGCTCCGGGACGTCCCTGGCCGCCTGCACGGCGAGGTCCCGGAGCGACGGGACCCCGCCCACGTCGAGGTCGGCGCCGGTGACCGACGAGTCCAGGTTCAGGTAGGCGACCGCGTTCCTGCGCAGGTCGGCGGCGTGCTCTTCGGCCCATTCGGTCGACCCGACCAGGCCGTACTCCTCGGCGTCCCAGCTCGCGAGCAGGATCGTGCGCCTCGGCTTCCAGCCGTCCTTGACCGCGGCGGCGAGGCCGCGCGCCGCCTCCAGCATGGAGGTCGTGCCCGAGTTGGGGTCGACCGCGCCGTGGGTCCAGGCGTCCCGGTGGTTCCCGAGGACGACCAGGCGCTCCGGCTCGGCCGTGCCGGGGATCCGGGCGAAGACGTTGTAGATGGGCTTCAGCCCCTCGTCCATTTCCACGTCCATGGCGACGCTCGCGCTCCCCGGCCCCACGTGGTAGGCGAAGGGCAGCCCGCCCTGCCACTCGTCGGGGACGCGGGGTCCCGCGAGCCGCCGCAGGATCTTCTCCGCCTCGGCGTACGCGATCGGGAGCGACGGGATCCGGGGGACGGACTCCATGCGCTCCCGTGGCACCCGCTTCGCCGAGGCGGTGGAGGCGTAGCCCGGCGTGCTCGGGTCGCCGGGACCGAGGGAGAGGAACTGGACCGAGCCCCTCTGGATGGCCGAGGGCGGGCGCATGGGGCCGTCAGGGTAGACGTCACCGCGCATGTAGCCGTCCTCGGCCGGGTCGGAGTACATGAGCACCGCGGCCGCGCCGCGGTCCTGGGCCTCCTTCACCTTCAGGCCTCGGAACACCGCGCCGTAGCGGACCAGCACGATGCGTCCTTGCGGCGAGATGCCCATCGACTTCAGCCGCTCGAAGTCGCTCCGGGTCCCGTAGTTCACGTAGACGACCTGCCCCTCGGCCCGACCGGAGGCCCCGTAGCCGTGGAAGGCGGGGAACATGCCGTGGGCGGTGGAGTCCTTGTCCCCGGGGAGCGGCTCCTCCCGCAGGGACAGCTCCATCTCGTCCGGCTCGACGAGCCGCAACGACGCGCTCTTCGGGTGGTTGAGGAACACCTCGTAGCGCACCGTCTCCACCTCGAGCCCCATCTCGCGGAAGCGGTCGCGGACGTAGTCGGCGACCTTCTTCTCCTGCGGCGTCCCCGCCACATGCGGCTCCTCGGTGAGGATGGCCAGGCAGCGCCGGGCGCTCTCGGCGTTGGGTGTCGACAGGAACGTCCGCTCGGCGCGCTCCTGGGCCGCCTGCGACCCCGGGAAGAAGCCGTGGCGGTCGTCCCCGGCCGCGGCGTGTCCGGCGGCGAGCACCCCGGAAAGGACGAGGATCGGCGCGCTTCGGTTCAAGGTTCCTCCTGCTCCTCGCCCCGGCCGGCGAGCGCCGCGATTCTACACAGCATCGGCGACCGTCCACGGCAAGCTCTCCAAGGTCGAGCTCTGAGCCGCCGCGGGGCTCGCGGCGGCGGGCTGGGCAGGTGCTAGAAACGCAACGCGAGCCCTGCCACCATCTGGAAGAAGGTCGGGTTGAAGTCGACCGGCTCCAGGCGCGCCTCGAGCTCCCTGACGAGGGCCTCCTCGACCGGCGAGAGGAGACGGTCTTCACCGCGCTCCCACGCGATCGTGTGGCGGGCGAAGACGAACCCCCGTCCCTCGGCGAACAGCGACGCGCGGGAGGAGAGGGCGAGCTGGATCCTCAGGCCGGCGTTCGCGCCGAGGCGGCCCTCGTCCGACGAGGGAGCGGCGCGGGCGCGCAGGACCAGCGTGGCGACGTCCACGGTCGAGCGCCCGCCGTTTACGCCGGTCACTCCCAGCCCCACTGTCTGTCTGGCCTCGAGGCTGAGGTTCGGGAGATAGCTGGCGCCGCCGGAGACGGCCAGCACCAGGGGGCCCGGAGTCCGCAGCTTGAGGTTCAGGGAGAGCACGCGCAGCCGTTCCAGCTCCACGGTGCCGGAGCCGAGCTCGACGTCGGTGGAGAAGCCGGGCAGCGGCGGGGGCAGGTCCACTCGCACCTCGTACCGTGCGCCGAGGGCGCGCACGTCCACGTCGGCGGTGTCGATCCTGGCCTCGAGGCCGAGGACGCGGTTCAGGTGCCAGGCCAGGGACGCGCCGGCGGCGAGCGCCCCGCGCGCGTCCAGGCCGAAGGATCCCTGCTGCTCGATGGTCAGGCCCGGGATGCGGGGGACCAGGGTGCCCGGATCGTACCGGAACGACTGCTCGTAGAACGGGATGGTCGCCCCCGCGTGGATCGCCAGCTCGACACGCTCCGCCTGGGCTGGAGCCGGAGCCGCGGCGAGGCCGGCCAGCGCCAGCCACAGACGGGTTCGTTTCATGGGCGCGATTGTACGCGCGCCCGTCCGGCGACCGGGGGTGCCCGTACCCTCACTCGAGGGCGAAGCGGGGCAGCCGCATGACCAGGGACTGGACCCCCTCGGCGAAGGTCGGATGCACGAACTGGGCCTCGACGATCGCGCGGGCGGGGGCGCCCGCCTGCATCAGGGCGACCAGTACGTGGATCAGCTCGCCCGCCTCCGCGCCGACCAGGGTCGCGCCCAGGATCCTCTCCGTGCCCGGATCGACCAGGATCTTCATGGCCCCGGCCGTCTCCCCCGTCTCGATCGCCCGGGCGACGAGGCCGAAGGGCATCGACGCCGTCTCGTGGACCAGGCCCCGCGACCGCGCCGCCTTCTCGGTGAGGCCCACGCCCGCCACCTGCGGATCGGTGAAGACCGTGTAGGGAATCAGCCGGGCGGAGCGGGGTCGGGCCGGGCGCCCGATGAGACGGTCGAAGAGCACGCGGTGGTCGTCCCAGGAGGTGTGCGTGAACTGCGGCTGCGCGGTTGCATCACCGACCGCGTAGACGCCCGCGGCGCTGGCCCGGTAGTCGTCGTCGACGACCACGAAGCCCTTCTCGTCGAGCCGCACGCCGGCGGCTTCGCAGCCCAGGTCGTCGGTGTTGGGCCGGCGCCCCACCGCCACCAGCAGGTGCGAGCCGCGCAGATCCGAGCCGTCCGCCAGCCGCACGCGGACCCCCGCCCCGTCCGCGGCGACGGCGGACGCCCCCTGGCCCAGCACGAGGCGGATACCCTCGGCGCGGAACGCCTCCTCGATCGCGGCCGAGACCTCGTCGTCCTCGCGGCTGAGGAGGTGCTCGTTGCGGTCGGCGATCGTGACCTCCGAGCCGAAGCGGCGGAACATCTGTCCCAGCTCGCAGCCGATGTAGCCGCCCCCGAGCACAACGAGGTGCTCGGGCAGCCGGACCAGCTCCATCACCCGCCGGTTGTCCAGCCAGGGCACGCCGGCGAGCCCCGGCAGCGGTGGCAGGGCGGGGCGCGCGCCCACGTTGATCACGACCGCCGGGGCGCGATGGCGCTGGCCCGCGACCTCGATCTCGCGCTCTCCCGCGAAGCGGGCGTGTCCCCGGACCAGGGTCAGGTTCTGGCCGGCGCCTTGGAGCCGCTTCAGGATGCCCTCGCGCCACTGGCGCACGATCCGATCCTTGCGCTCGACCACCGCCGCCAGGTCGACCTCCACCGCGCCCGCGCGGACTCCGAGCCGTCCCGCGGTCCGGGCCACGTGAGCGGCGCGGGCGCTGGCGATCATGGTCTTGGTCGGCGTGCACCCGACGTTGACGCACGTGCCCCCGGGCTCGGCGCGCTCCGCGATCAGGACCCTGCGGCCCGCCTTGGCGAGTCGGGCGGCCAGCGGGACGCCCGCCTGGCCGGTGCCGATGACGACGACGTCCACGTCCATGCCCCACCTCCTTGGACTGCTCCGGCGTCCTGGCGTGGACGCCTGACCATCCGTAGAATGCCATCACCGACCGTCTCGAGGGACGGACGCGATCTTCGTCCGATCCGCGACCCGTCGGGCGAGGCGGGCCGAAGGTCGTCTGGATCCGGGCTGGTCATGAACCACGTGGACGTGCTGCTCGTCGAAGACGACCGCGGGCTGCTCGAGATCACGCGCGAGCTGCTCTCCGGCGCCGGCCTGAGCGTGGCCACCGCCGCCGATGGGCGCGAGGCCCTGGAGCGGCTCGAGACCCTCGAGCCGTGCGCGATCGTGGCCGACGTCGAGATGCCCGGGATGGACGGCCTCGAGCTGTGCGCGGCGGTTCGGGCCTCGGGGCGCGACGACCTGCCCTTCCTGTTCGTCTCCGGCCGGGCCGAGCCTTCGGACCGCGTGGACGGGCTCCGACTCGGAGCCGACGACTACATCGGCAAGCCCGTGCAGCCCCAGGAGCTGCTCCTCAAGGTCACGCGGCAGGTGGCGCGCGGCCGCAAGCGGCTGGCCGGGCGGGCACCGCGGGCCGGGGTCCGGGACCTCGAGCAACAGCTCAAGGAGCGCGCGCCGTCGGGCCCCGCGGTCCTCCTGGGCCGCTACGAGGTGCAGGAGGTCATCGGCCGCGGCGGCATGGGGACCGTGTTCCGCGGCTGGGACCCGCGGCTCAAGCGGGCGGTCGCGCTCAAGACGCTTCACTCGGGGGAGCTGGCGGACGTGCTCGCGGTCTCGCCGGGGCGGCTGCTCGAGGAGGCGGTGATGACGGCGCGGTTCAACCACCCGCACATCGTCGCCGTGTACGACCTGGAGGACGCGCCCGAGGCGCCCTTCATCGTGATGGAGCTGGTCCAGGGAGTGAGCCTCCACCAGCGGCTCCGGCTTGGCAGGTTGGACCCGGCGGCGGTCGGTCCGCTGCTTGCGGCCGTAGCGCGGGCCCTGGCTGCGGCGCACGCCGGAGGCGTCCTCCACCGCGACGTCAAGCCGGGGAACATCCTGCTGGGCCGCGACGGCGCCATCAAGCTCACGGACTTCGGCATCGCGGGAGCGGTTGCGTCGATGGTCCGGGCGTCCGGCCGGGTGTTCGGCACGCCGGGGTACGTCCCCCCGGAGGTGCTCCGGGGCGAGGCCTTCGACGAGTCCGGTGACCTCTTCGGGCTCGGCGTCGTGGCCCACCGCTGCCTCACCGGGGCCGGGCCGCCCCGCGACACCGCTCCGGCCTTCGAGGACGACGCCGGCACCCTTCCGATCGACGCCCGGGCGCCAGGTGACGCCGGAGACACCGGGCCCCACCCGCTGGCCGCCCTCGCCCGGCGGCTCACGGAGACCGAGCGCGAGCGCCGCCCAGGTAACGCCGCCGAGGTCGCGGAGGAGCTGGATGCCATCGTGGCGCGGAACGGCTGGCGCTGGGAGCCCGCGGAGATGGTTCCGGCGACGAGCCCTTCCGAGGCCGGCCCGCCCGACAGCCGCCGGCCCCACGCCCGGCTGCTCCAGACGACCCGGCTGCTGCGCTAGGTTTTTTGGGGAGCGTCGGCCTGGTCGAGCACCTCCCGCACCCTCCGCAGGAACGCCAGGGTGGTGAAGGGCTTCTGGAGCAGGTGGGTAGTGGCCTCCAGGACGCCGTGGTGCGTGATCACGTCGTCCGTGTATCCCGACACGTAGAGGACCTTGATCGAGGGGCGGCGGGCCCTGACCCGCTCGGCGGTGTCCCGGCCGCTCAGGTTCGGCATCACCACGTCGGTGACCAGCAGGTGGATCTCGCCCTCGTGGGCCTCCGCGACCCCGGCCGCTTCCTCGGGACGCGCGATCTCGAGCACCCGGTAGCCGCTCATATCCAGCACCTCCTTCATCAGGAGGCGTAGGACCTCGGCGTCCTCCACCAGCATCACGGTCTCCGAGCCCCGCGGCGGGCTGATCGGCCCCGGGGCCGCCAAGTCCGGCTGGCGGTGGGCGGTCCGCGGCAGGTAGATCCGGAAGGTCGTGCCGCGGCCGGGCTCGCTGTACACGTTGACGTGCCCGCCGCTCTGCCGGACGATCCCGTAGACGGTGGCGAGGCCCAGGCCCGTCCCCTTGCCCTCCAGCTTCGTGGTGAAGAACGGCTCGAACATGTGGGACAGGGTCTCCGCGTCCATCCCGTGGCCGGTGTCGCTCACCGAGAGCAGGACGTAACGGCCGGGGGCGACGCCGTCGTGGGTCCGCGCGTAGGCTTCGTCGAGATCGGCGTTGGCCGTCTCGATGATGAGCTTGCCGCCGCCGGGCATGGCGTCGCGGGCGTTGACGGCCAGGTTCACCAGGACCTGCTCGATCTGCCCGGGATCGGCCTGGACCCGGCCCAGCCCGGGTCCGAAGGCGGTGACCACCTGCACGTCCTCGCCGATCAGGCGCCGGAGCATCTTCTCGACGTCGCTCACGACCTCGCCCAGGTCGAGGATCCGGGGCTGGAGGATCTGCTTGCGGCTGAAGGCGAGGAGCTGCCGGGTGAGCCCGGCCGCCCGGTCCGCCGCCCGCCTGATCTGCTGTAGGCGCCCGAGGCCCTGGTGATCGGGACCGAGGTCCTTCTCGAGCAGCTCCGAATATCCGGTGATGATGCCCAGGAGGTTGTTGAAGTCGTGGGCCACGCCCCCGGCGAGCTGGCCGATCGCCTCCATCTTCTGCGCCTGCCGGAGCTGCGCCTCCAGGCGCTCGCGCTCGGTCACGTCCTCCACCATGCCGATGACGAACCGCGTGCGTGCGTCCTGGTCGCGGACGGCCGAGGCGGTGAGGCGTCCGCGCATGACGCTCCCGTCCTTCCGGACATAGCGCTTCTCGATCTGGTACGCGGCCGTCTTCCCGTCCACGAGGTCCTTGAAGTGGTCCAGGCCCAACGCGACGTCCTCGGGATGGGTGATGTCGGTGACCAGCCTGCCGATCAGCTCCTCGGGGACGTAGCCGAGGTGCATGGCGAAGGGCGGGTTGGCTTCCAGGATCCGCCCGGTGAGGTCCACCTGCGCGATGCCGATCGCCGTGCTGTCGAAGATCGCTCGCAGGCGCGCCTCGCTCGCCCGGAGGGCTTCCCTGGCCCCTCGGGGTCCGGTGACGTCGCGGTAGTTGGCGACCACGGCGGCGACGCCGGGCTCCTCGAGCAGGTTCGTGAGGACGCCCTCGAGGTGGCGCCAGCCGCCGTCACGGTGCCGGGCACGGGCCTCGACCGCGACCGGCTCGCCAGGATGCCGCAGGGCGGCCGTGAGCCGCTCCGCCAGCCCCTGGCGGTCCTCGGGGTGGACCAGCTCGAACACGCTGCGGCCGGAGAGCTCCTCCGGTCCGACGCCAAGGATCCGTGTGCTCGCCGGCGTGCCGTACAGGATCGTCCCCTCGGCCGAGAACAGGGTGATCGCGTCCGCGCTGTGCTCCACCAGCTTCCGGAACCGCACCTCGTTGTGGCTCAGCGCGGCCAGAGTGGTCACGCGGTCCGTGACGTCGAGCGCAACCCCCCGCATGCCGGCCGTCCGGCCCCGGCGGTCGAGGACCGCGGCGAGGTGCGCCTCCACCCAGACCGCCTGGCCCTCGCGGTCGACCCAGCGGAAGCGGACGGAGCCCTTCCCGCCGCCGGCGGCGATCCGGCCCACCTCCTCCTCGACCCGCCGCCGGTCGTCCGGGTGGACGATCGAGATCCAGAAGCCTGGCGCCGTGAGCCACTCCTCCACGGAGTAGCCGAGGAGGGTCTCGACGTAGGGGCTCACGAAGTCGGCCTGGTTTCCGTCGGGGGACGTCCCCGATTCCCACACGACGCCCGGCACGCTGGCGACGACGGCTTCGAGGCGCTCGGCGAGCCGGGCCCGTTGCTGCTCCGCTCGGCTGCCCTGCGGGGTCTCGCCGCCCGGCCGGCCCGGGACGCGGTCGGCTCCGCCGGGCCCGCGGTCGCTCACGCCTCGTCCGGTTCGGGCGCGCCCGGGGACCTGCCGTCCGGGGCCGGGCGCCCGAACAGGTAGCCCTGCAGCAGGTCGCAGCCCAGCCGGACGAGGGTGTCCCGCTCCGCCTCCGTCTCTACGCCCTCGGCGACGACCCTCACGCCGAGGTCCTTGCAGGCCGAGACGATCGAACCGACGATGGTGGCCTTGACCGGCTGCGCGTCGATGCCGCGGACGAGGGCCATGTCGACCTTCACCACGTCGGGCTCCAGGACCGCGAAGTTCGTGAGCCCCGCGTAGCCGGCCCCGAGGTCGTCCAGTGCGATCCGGTAGCCGATCTCCCTCAGCGCCCGCACCCGCGAGCGGATGTCGGGGACCCCGTCCAGCGGCGCGTGTTCGGTGATCTCCAGGACCACGCGCGCGGCGTGCGCCGAGAGCGCCGAGGCGCGCGAGAACAGCGACTCGTCCATCAGGTCCTGCGGGTGGACGTTCACGAACGTGACCCGCGTCGGCAGCGCCCGCATCGACCCCGCGACGGTGTCGCGGATGGCGCGGCCCAGGTCGTGGAGGCGGGCCAGCCGCCCGGCGGCGTCGAAGAGGGCGCCGGGGCTCGGGAGCGTGCGCTCGGCCGTGCGGACCAGGGCCTCGTGAGCGTGGACGCGTCCGCCCTGCGCCTCGACGATCGGCTGGTACGCCATCCAGAGCGACTGGAGGGCGCGGCCGAAGCTCACCTCGAGTCCGGCGCGGTCGCCCACGAGGTGGTCCTGCGCCCCCAGGTGGGCCAGCGCCGCACGCTTGAGCTTGGCCACCTGGCCCAGGCGCACGGCCTGTCGCGCCGTCGCCACCAGCACATCCCGGGTCACCGGCTTGGTGAGGTAACGCAAGGCCCCCTCTTCGAGGGCGCGCACCGCGGTCTCGACGCTCGGGTTGGCCGTGATCAGCAGCACCGGGAGGTCGAGGTGGCGCTGCCTCACCTTCCTGAGGAGCTGCAGGCCGTCGGTGTCCGGCATCTGGATGTCGGTGAGCACCACGTCGAAGCTCATCGCGTCGAGGAGGGCGGCCGCGTGGCGCCCGTCGTGGGCGGTCCGCACGGCGAACCCCTCGGCCTCCAGCCACTCCGAGAAGATCTCGAGCAGGTGCGGCTCGTCGTCGACGACGAGGATCCGTGGTGGCTCGGTCGAGGCCCGGCCGCCGGCGCCCGGCGCGGTCGTGGTCATGCCCTTCCTCCTCGTGCGCTCCGGGCGCGCGAGGTTTCGCCCGAGACGACAGCATGGGGACGGATCGGCGGGCTGTCTGTCCGGTAAATCCCTACAGCCGGCCGTTTTCCGTAGTGTGTTCGCCCGATAGACAGGCGCAAACCCGGGTGCTTTCCTCTGCGCGCCGTGTCAGCAGCGTCGAGCCTAGGGGCGAGGTCCACCCGCCATCTTACCCCGGCGCACTCCAGCCGAGCGGATCTCGACGAGCGGCGCAAGATTCTCGGCTCCGGGCCCGGGCCGCAATCGTTGCGTCACGGCGACGGGCGCCAAATGGACCAAGTCGTTGAAGGCGCTCGACCGCTCTTGCTGGCACGTGTGCTGCTTCGTAGGGGGGCGCCACCTGTTCGGAAGCGGCCCTGAGGGGTGAAGGATGACGACGACCGACCCGATCCCGCCTCCGTCCCGGCGGGCCCTCGACGAGATGGGCATGGCCGCGCAGGCGGCGTTCCTGAAGTCGGTGCTCGAGGGCTCGACCGAGTACTCGATCATCGCCAAGGACCTGGACGGCACGATCCTGGCCTGGAACGAGGGGGCGCGGCGCATCTACGGCTACGAGCCGGGCGACGTGGTCGGCAGGGTCAGCTCGCTGGTCCTGCACCACGCGGACGACGTCCAGTCGGGTCGGGCGCTGGCGATCCTCGACGAGGCCCGCAGCACCGGCAAGTGGGAGGGGCAGCTCCGGCGCGTCCGGAAGAACGGCAGCCAGTTCAGCGCCCACGTCACGCTGACGCTGCGGCGCGACCCCGCGGGAGCCCCGATCGGCTTCACGATGATCTCCCGGGACCTCACAGAGTCCGAGCGGATCGAGCGGGAGCTGCGGGAATCGCAGGAGTACAACCGGGGCCTGATCGAGTCGAACATCGACGCGCTCATGACCACCGACCCGCTCGGGCTCATCACCGACGTGAACCGGCAGATGTGCCAGATGACGGCAGTCCCGCGGGACGATCTGATCGGGACGCCCTTCAAGCGCTACTTCACCGACCCGCAGCGCGCCGAGGACGGCATCCGCAAGGTCCTGTCCGAGGACCGGGTCACGAACTACGAGCTGACCCTGCGCGGCCGCGACGGCAAGGAGACCGTGGTCAGCTACAACGCCACCACGTTCCGGTCGGCGGACGGGCGGCTCAAGGGCGTGTTCGCCGCCGCCCGCGACATCACCGAGCAGAAGCGGCTGGAAGCGGCGCTGCGCCAGACCCAGAATTACACCCGGGGGCTGATCGAGGCCTCCGTCGACGCCATGATGACCGTGGACCCGGAGCTGACGATCACGGACGTCAACGAGCAGACGATCCGCGTGACGGGCTACACGCGCGAGGAGCTGGTCGGCAGCCCGTTCCCGGACTACTTCACCGAGCCCGCCCGCGCCACCACCGGCGTGCAGCAGACGCTCGCCGACGGGTTCGTCACGAACTACGTGCTGGTCCTGCGCTCGCGGGCCGGGCAGGAAACGCCGGTCTCCTTCAACGCCTCGGTCTACAGGGACACCGAGGGCATGGTGCAGGGGATCCTGGCCGCGGCCCGTGACATCACCGAGCAGAACCGGCTCGAGGAGGAGCTGCGCCAGGCGCAGAACTACACCCGGGGCCTGATCGAGTCGTCGGTCGACCCGATGATCACGGTCGACCAGGAGCTGGTGATCACCGACGTGAACGAGCAGATGGTGAGGCTCACCGAGGTCGCCAAGCAGCAGCTCATCGGCAGCCGGTTCGACGCCTACTTCACCGAGCCCAGCCGCGCCGCCGCGGGCGTGAAGCAGACTCTCAGGGCCGGGTTCGTCACCAACTACGAGCTGACCCTCAAGGCCCCCGCCGGCCGGGAGGTGCTGGTCTCGTTCAACGCCTCGATCTTCAAGGACACCGAAGGCCACGTGCGCGGGATCTTCGCCGTCGCCCGCGACGTGACCGATCAGCGCGGCCTGGAGGAGCAGCTCCGGGAGCAGCAGAACTACAGCCGCGGCCTGATCGAGGCCTCCGTGGACGCCCTGATGACAGTGAACCCGCGCGGGATCATCACCGACGTCAACGAGCAGACCGTGAGGCTCACCGGCTACGGCCGGACCCAGCTCATCGGCAGCTCGTTCGGGCAGTACTTCACCGACCCCTCGCGCGCGCTGGCCGGCGTCCGGAAGACCTTCGACGACGGCGTCGTCACCAACTACGAGCTCGTCGTCAAGCCGCGCGGCAGGGCCGAGACCGTGGTGTCCTTCAACGCCTCGGTGTTCAAGGACACGGCCGGGACGGTCGCGGGCATCCTGGCGGCGGCGCGCGACATCACCCAGCAGAAGCGCATCGAGCAGGAGGTCCGCGAGCAGCAGGCCTACAACCGGGGGCTGATCGAGTCGAACATCGACGCGCTGATGACAACCGACCCCCTGGGGGTCATCACCGACGTCAACCGCCAGATGTGCGAGGTCACGGGCCGCGGCCGGAACGAGCTGATCGGGACTCCGTTCAAGGACTATTTCACGGAGCCGAAGCGCGCCGAAGACGGGATCCGCAGGGTGCTGGCGGAGGGCCGGGTCACCAACTACGAGCTGACCATCCGGGCCAGCGACGGCAACGAGACGGTCGTCTCCTACAACGCGACCACCTTCGAGGGGGAGGACGGGCGGCTCCGGGGCGTGTTCGCCGCCGCCCGCGACATCACCGACCAGAAGCTGCTAGAGCAGCAGCTCCGTGAGCAGCAGGGCTACAACCGTGGCCTGATCGAGTCGTCCGTGGACGCCATGCTGACCGTGGACCCGGACCTGACCATCACCGACGTGAACGAGCAGATGGTCCGCCTGGCAGGCTACGGGCGCGAGCAGCTCGTCGGCAGCGCCTTCCAGGACTACTTCACGGAGCCGGAGCGGGCCGCCTCGGGCGTGCAGAAGACGCTGGCCGAAGGCTACGTCACCAACTACGAGCTGACACTGCGCTCGCGGCACCGGCGGGAGATCCTGGTCTCGTTCAACGCGTCCGTGTTCAAGGACACCGCGGGCAGCGTGCGCGGGATCTTCGCCGTCGCCCGCGACGTCACCGAGCAGCGGCGGCTGGAGGAGCAGCTCCGGGAGTCGCAGCACTACAACCGGGGCCTGATCGAGTCTTCCGTGGACGCCCTGGTCACGGTGGACCCCGACCTGGCCGTGACCGACGTGAACGAGCAGATGATCCGGCTCACCGGCTACACGCGCGACGAGCTGATCGGCAGCTCGTTCAAGGACTACTTCACCGAGCCGGACCGCGCCGCCGCGGGCGTGCGGCAGACGCTGGCCCGGGGATCGGTAACCAACTACGAGCTGGTGCTCAAGTCCAAGGGCGGCAAGCGAACGGTGGTCTCCTTCAACGCCGGCACGTTCCGCGACACTGTGGGCCGCGTCGCCGGGATCCTGGCGGCGGCGCGCGACATCACCGAGCAGAAGCGCCTTCAGGAGGAGCTGCGGGACCAGCAGAACTACAACCGCAGCCTGATCGAGGCCTCGGTCGACGCGCTCATGACCGTCGATCCCGGCGGCGTGATCACCGACGTCAACGAGCAGACCGCGAAGCTCTCGGGCTACAACCGCAAGCAGCTCGTCGGGAGCCCCTTCGTCGAGTACTTCACCGACGCCGACCTGGCCCGCTCGGGGGTCCGGAAGACGTTCGACGAGGGGGTGGTGACCAACTACGAGCTGGTGCTGCGCAGCAAGAGCGGGCGCAAGGTCCCGGTCTCGTTCAACGCCGCCGTGTTCCGCGACGCCGCCGGGTCCGTGCAGGGCATCCTCGCCGCCGCGCGCGACATCACCCAGCAGAAGCAGATCGAGCACGAGCTGCGCGAGCAGCAGACCTACACCCGCGGCCTGATCGAGTCGAACATCGACGCGTTGATGACCACCGACCCGCTCGGGGTCATCACCGACGTCAACAAGCAGATGTGCGAGGTGACGGCGCGCTCGCGCGAGGAGCTGATCGGGAGGCCGTTCAAGGACTACTTCACCGACCCCCAGCGCGCCGAGGACGGGATCCGCAAGGTGCTGGCCGAGGACCGCGTCACCAACTACGAGCTGACGATCCGGTCCAGGGAAGGCAAGGAGACCGTCGTCTCCTACAACGCGACCACCTTCAAGGGCGCGGACGGGCGGCTGCGGGGTGTGTTCGCTGCGGCCCGCGACATCACCGAGCAGAAGCGCCTGGAGGGCCAGATCACCCGGCAGTACAGCGAGCTGTCGGACACGACCAACTTCCTCGACAACATCCTCCAGTCCTCGACCGAGTACTCGATCATCGCCAAGGACCTGGCCGGGAACATCCTGGCCTGGAACGAGGGGGCGCTCCGGACCTACGGGTACAGGGCCGAGGAGATGGTCGGCAAGCAGAACTCCCGCGTGCTCCACACCGCGGACGACCGCGACGCGGGGCGGGTGGACGCCGCGCTCGCGACCGCGCTCGAGACCGGCAAGTTCGAAGGCGAGTTCCAGCGCGTGCGCAAGAACGGCGAGCAGTTCACGGCCCAGGTCGCGATCACGCTGCGCCGCGACGCCGCCGGCAAGGCGATCGGCTTCCTGCTGATCTCGAAGGACATCACCGAGCAGAAGGCGCTCGAGGAGCAGCTCCGCAGGAAGAACGAGGAGCTGGAGGAGCAGTACCGCCGGGTCCAGGAGGCCAACCGGCTCAAGAGCGAGTTCCTGGCCAACATGTCGCACGAGCTGCGCACGCCGCTCAACGCGATCATCGGCTTCGCCGAGCTGATGCACGACGCCAAGGTGGGCCCGGTCTCACCGGACCACAAGGAGTACCTGGGCGACATCCTGACCAGCGCCCGGCACCTGCTGCAGCTCATCAACGACGTGCTCGACCTCGCCAAGGTTGAGTCCGGCAAGATGGAGTTCCGGCCGGAGCCGGTGGACCTGGAGCGGCTGGCGCGCGAGGTCAAGGACATCCTCCGCACGCTGGCGAGCGGGAAGCGCATCGCGGTGCGCACCGAGGTGGAGCCCGGCACGACCGGCGTCGCCGCCGACCCGGGCAAGCTCAAGCAGGTCCTCTACAACTACCTCTCGAACGCGATCAAGTTCACCCCGGAAGAGGGGCGGGTGACGATCCGGATGAAGCCGGAAGGAGCCGACGCGTTCCGCCTGGAGGTCGAGGACTCCGGGATCGGGATCCGGCCCGAGGACATGGGCCGGCTGTTCGTCGAGTTCCAGCAGCTCGACGCGAGCACCGCGAAGAAGTACCCGGGCACCGGGCTCGGGCTCGCGCTGACAAGGCGGATCGTCGAGGCCCAGGGCGGGCGCGTGGGCGTCGAGTCCACCCCGGGCAAGGGGAGCACCTTCTTCGCAGTGCTGCCCCGGGTGTCGCGCGCGGTACCCGAGGTCGAGGTGGAGGCCGCTGCCCCATCCCGCGTCGGAGCGCCCGTCGTCCTGTGCGTCGAGGACGAGCCCGGGGACCGGCGCTGGATCGTGGATTCCCTGGGCAAGGCCGGGTATGCCGTGGAGACCGCGGCCACGGGGGCCGAGGCGCTCTCCCTGTGCAGCCGGCGCGCCTACGACGCCATCACGCTCGACCTCCTGCTGCCCGACGTCAACGGGCGCGAGGTGCTCCAGGCCCTCCGCGCGGAAGGCCCCAACCAGGAAACTCCGGTGATCGTGGTGACCGTGGTCGCGGAAAAAGGTGTCGTCGCCGGCTGGCGGGTCCACGACATCCTGGTGAAGCCGGTCGACGAGGAGGCGCTGGTCGCCGCCTTGAAGCGGGCCGCCGTCGGGCCGGACGCCCACGGGCCCATCCTGGTCGTGGACGACGACGACCGGGACCTGAAACTGGCCGCGAAGGCGCTCGAGCAGCACGGCTACCGCGCCCGCTGCGTCCGGGACGGCGCGGCGGCGCTGGAAGCCGTGGCACAGGAGCCTCCGGCCGCGGTCGTCCTGGACCTGGTGATGCCGGGCCTCGACGGCTTCGGCTTCCTGTCGCGGTTCCGAAGCCTCCCGTCCGGGCGCCGCACGCCCGTGATCGTGTGGACCGCGAAGGACCTGAGCAAGAAGGAGCGCCTCCGCCTGACCGCGGCGGCCCAGAGCATCGTGCTCAAGGCGGCGGGCACCTCGGCCCTGCTCGACGAGCTGGAGGCGCTCGTGGCGCCGCCGGCGGCGAAGCCCGATGGGCTCTGAGGGCGGCGCGGCGAGCCGGGCTCTCGAGGCGAAGCTGCGCGACCTCCTCGAGGCCGCGCCCGACGCCATGCTGGTCGTGGACGGCGGGGGACGGATCGCGCTCGCCAACGCGCAGGCCGAGGCGCTCTTCGGTTACGGCCCCTCCGAGCTGCCGGGGCGGGCCGTGGAGGACCTCGTCCCCGACCGGTTCCGGGTGGTCCACCCGGGCCATCGCGCCGCCTACTCGGCCGACGCGCGGCGCCGGCCGATGGGGGCCGGCCTCGACCTCTACGGCCGGTGCCGGGACGGCGCCGAGTTCCCGGCCGAGATCAGCCTTAGCCCGATCGAGGTGGAGGGTGGCGGCCGGGTCACGATCGCCGCGGTGCGCGACGCCTCGGCCGGCCGGGCGCTCAGCGAGCTGCTCCGCCGGCAGAACCAGGAGTTGGCCGAGCAGTACCGCCGCGCCCAGGAGGCCAGCCGCCTCAAGAGCGAGTTCCTGGCCAACATGTCGCACGAGCTGAGGACGCCGCTCAACGCCATCATCGGGTTCGCCCAGCTCCTGTTCGACGGAAAGGTGGGTCCGCTCTCCGACACCCACCGGGAGTACCTGGGCGACATCCTGACCAGCTCGCAGCACCTCCTCCAGCTCATCAGCGGCGTCCTGGACCTCGCGAAGATCGAGGCCGGCCGCATGGAGTACCGGGCGGAGCCGGTGGACCTGGATGTGATGCTGGCCGGGGCGATCGAGCCGCTTCGCGCCGTGGCCGTTTCCAAGGGAATCGCCCTCGCCCTGGACGTGCCGCGCGATCTGGGGCCCGTCGTCGCCGACGCCGGCAGGCTGGGTCAGGCGGCCTACAACTACGTGTCGAACGCGATCAAGTTCACGCCCGAGGGCGGGCGGGTGGACGTGCGGATCCAGCCCGAGGGGCCGGAGGCGTTCCGCCTGGAGGTCGAGGACACGGGGATCGGCATCCCTCCGGAGGACGTCGAGCGGCTGTTCGTGGAGTTCCAGCAGCTCGACGCCGGGACCGCCAAGAGATACGCCGGGACCGGGCTCGGCCTCGCCCTGACGAAGGGCATCATCGAGGGCCAAGGGGGGCGGGTGGGCGTGCGGTCCCGGCCGGGCGGCGGCAGCGTGTTCTACGCGGTGCTGCCGCGGGTCCCGGTCACGGCGCCGCCGGCCGAGGAGAGGTGATGTCCCATCGCATCCTGATCGTGGACGACAACGCGGCGAACCTGAAGCTGGCCCGGGTGCTGCTCGTCTCCGAGGGATACGAGGTCCGCACCGCCATAGACGCCGAGGAGGCGCTGCTCGCGCTGCGGGAATTCCGGCCGGCCCTGATCCTCATGGACATCCAGCTCCCGGGCATGGACGGCCTGGCCCTGGCGCGGCGGCTGAAGGCCGACCCGGCTACCCGTCCGATCGCGATCGTGGCCATGACGGCGTACGCCATGAAGGGGGACGAGGAGAAGGCGCTGGCGGCGGGCTGCGACGGGTACGTGACCAAGCCGATCGACACGCGGACGCTCCCCGCGACTCTGGCGCGCTACCTCGGTCGGGAAGACCTGCCCGGTCGTGAGGGCGCGGGCGCAGCCGAACCCGACGAGACGGACGAGCCGGACGAGGATCCCGGGACCGCGATCTCGCCGTCCCGGCGCCGGCGTCTCCTGGAGCTGGCGCGGCGCGACGGCGAGGGGTTCCTGGCGGAGGTCGTGACGCTCTTCTGCGGCGGGGCCGCGGACGCGCTGGTGCGCCTGCGGGGCGGCGCCGCGGGAGGGGACCGCGACACCGTCGAGGCGGCCGCGCACAAGCTGGGCGGCAGCGCGGCGAACGTCGGCGCGTCGCGGCTGGCCCGGCTGTGCGGCGAGCTGTCGTCGGCGTCCGGGGACGAGCTGCCGGGCCTCGTCGAGCGCGTGGCCACGGAGCTGGACAGGGTCGAGGGTGAGCTGAGGGAGATCGCGAGCGAGGCATGACAGGCAAGAGGAAGATCCTCCTCGCCGAGGACGACGCGGCGTCCCTGAAGCTGCTCGGGGCGACCCTGGCCGGGTGGGGCTACGCCGTCCAGGCCGTCACTGACGGAGACCAGGCGTGGGCGGCCCTGCAGGGCCCGGACGCGCCGCGGCTGGCGCTGGTGGACCGCGTGATGCCCGGGCTCGACGGGCTGGAGCTGTGCCGCCGGATCCGGGAACGGAGCCAGCCCTACGTCTACGTGGTGCTGCTGACGCGCAAGGCCTCCAGCCGTGACGTCGTCGCTGGCCTCCAGGCCGGGGCCGACGACTACCTGGCGAAGCCGTTCGAGGACGGCGAGCTACGGGCACGTCTCGAGGCGGCGCAGCGCCTGCTGGCACACCACGCCGAGCTGGCCGGGTCGATCGACGAGCTGAAGGATGCGGCGACCCGCGACGGCCTCACCGGCCTCTGGAACCGCCGGGCCATCCTCGAGCTGCTGCGCGGCGAGTTGAGCCGCGCGCAGCGCGAGCAGCGGCCGATGGCGCTCGCCCTCGTCGACATCGATAGCTTCAAGTCCCTCAAAGACGGCTTCGGCCACGCCGCGGGGGACCAGGCGCTGAAGGACGCCGCGTCGCGGATCGCGGGGGCCCTGCGGCCCTACGACGCCGTGGGGCGGTACGGAGGCGAGGAGTTCCTGGTCCTGCTCCCGGCGTGCGACGCCGCGGCCGGCTCCCGCGTCATGGAACGGGTCTGCTCGGCCGTCCGGGCGCCACGCGTGGGCGGCCTGCCACCGGAGCGGATCACGTGCAGCGCCGGGGTCGCGGGGACGGAAGGCCACGGGTACGAGGCCGCGGCGCTGCTCGCGGCCTCCGACCGCGCGCTGTACCGCGCCAAGGCGGGCGGCCGCGACCGGGTCGAGGTGGCGTCTGCCCCGCCCTTGCGTGGCGACGTGCCGCCGCCGGCCCCCACGGTGGCCACCGCAGGCGGCGGCATCCTCGTCGTGGAGGACAACCCGATCACGCGCAAGATGGTCCGCTACGCCCTCCAGGCGGAGGGCTTCGAGGTGCGCGAGGCGGACGACGGTCATGCGGCGCTCGCGCTGGCGGCCGCCGCGAGGCCCGCCCTGGTTCTGCAGGACCTCGTGCTGCCGGACATGGACGGCGTACACCTGCTCGAGGGCCTCCGCGCGCTGCCGTCGTGCGCCGAAGTGCCGGTGGTCGTCCTCAGCGGCCTGGCCGGCCGGCTGGAGGAGCTGCGCGCGGTGGCCGGAGGCTTCGACGACTTCCTGCTGAAGCCGGTCGAGCCGTCACGGCTGGTCCAGGTCGTCCGGTCCCACCTCCAGGGCGAGCGGCGGGCGCGCGAGACGCCCGATCGCGTGCGCCGGATCCTGTTCGCAGACGACGATCCCCTGAACCGCAAGCTGACCGAGGTGCGGCTGCACCTGGCCGGCCTCGAGGTGACGAGCGTCGCCAGCGGGCGGGAGGCGCTCGCCGAGGCCCTGCGCAACCCGCCGGACGCCGTCCTGAGCGACGTGCTGATGCCCGGCATGGACGGCTTCCAGCTCTGCCTTGCGCTGCGCCGCGAGCCGCGTCTGGCCGGGATCCCGGTCGTCCTGATCTCGTCGTCCTACGTCGAGAAGGAGGACCGGCTCCTCGCCCGCCGGATGGGGGCGGCCGACCTGGTTCTCCGCACCCCGGACCTCGCGGCCCCGATCGAGGCCGTGAGGATGGCGCTGGAGTCGGAGCCGGCTCCGCCCCCCGCCGGGTCGGTCGAGGTAGACGACGCTTACCGCGACCGCCTCCTCTGGCAGCTCGAACGCCAGCTCGGCATCAACACCGCGCTCGCCCAGCGCGGCGCCCTGCAGGCTTCCGCCCTGTCGCTCGTGACCAGCATGGCCCAGCTCCTCTCGCACCCGCGAGAGATCCCGGCGATGCTCGGCGACGTGCTCGTGCACTGCCTGGACGCGGCCGGGCTCTCGACCGGCGTGCTGTACCTGCGGGAGCCCGACGGCGGCCTGCGCCTGCATTGCCAATGCGGCCTCTCGGCGGCTGGCCGGGCCCAGGCGGCGGCGGCATTCGGGCACCTCGACCTGTTGCAAACCCTCCAGGAGGGGCTGAAGCCCGCGGCGCTGTCGCGGACCTCGGATCCGAGGCCGGAGGTGCACGACTTCCTCGGGCGCGCGGGGATCGGCTCGGCCCTGGTCGTGCCTCTGACCGTCGCGGACCGGGCATACGGTGTCCTGGTGCTCGCGTCGTCCACCGCGGACCTGGTGGACGACAGCTGGACGACGTTTGGCCGCGCCCTCTCCTCGCAGTTCGGACAGGCCGTCGCGCTGGGCGAGTCCGTGCAGCGGCTGGCCGAGTCCGAGGCGCGGTACCGGGCGCTCATGGAGCAGGCGAACGACGCGATCTTCGTCCTGAGCCCGGACGGCGTCATCCTGGAGGCCAATCGACGGTGCGAAGCGCTCCTCGGCCTCGCCAGCGACCGGCTCGTCGGCCGGCACATCGTCGAGTTCTCGCCGCAGCCCGGTGACGCCACGCCCGAGAACGTGCGTCGCTTCCAGCAGGTACTGGCCGCGGGAGGCGGACCCGACGAGAGCATCGTCCTCCGGCGAGCCGACGGCGCCAGGGTCGAGGTGGACTTCTCGATGTCCCTCCACCAGGTCGGCGGCGTCGCCTGCGTCCTCTCGATCGGCCGCGACGTCACCGAGCGCAACCGCGCTGCCGCGGCGCTGCGCAAGGCGCAGGACCGGCTGGAGCACGTCGTGGCCTCGAGCCCCGCCGTCCTGTATTCGCTGAGGCCCTCCGACGGCCGGTACGTGGGCCGCTGGGTCAGCCCCAACGTGGAGCGCCTCGTCGGCTACACGCCCGAGGAGATCCTGCGACCGGACTGGTGGCCGACGCACCTGCACGAGGACGACCGCGAGCGCGTCCTCTCCGAGCTGGGCTCGCTCGCCACACACGGGCAGCTCAGTCACGAGTACCGCTTCCGGACACGGTCCGGCGACTACCGCTGGCTTCGCGCCGAGATGCGCCTGCTCCGGGACGCCGAGGGGAACCCGGTCGAGGCGATCGGCTCCTGGTCGGACGTGACCCAGCGGAGGGAGACCGAGGAGGCCGCCCGGGAGGGGGCGCGGCAGGCGACGTTCACCGGCGAGGTCTCCGCGGCGCTCGTCCTCGACGAGCCGATCGGCTCCGTGCTGCGCCGCTGCTGCGAATCGGCGGTGCGTCATCTGGGCGCCGCGTTCGCCCGGATCTGGACGCTGGTCGAGGCGGACCAGGTGCTGGAGCTGCAGGCCAGCGCGGGGATGTACACCCGGCTCGACGGGGCGCACGGCCGGGTCCCGGTGGGCCGGTTCAAGATCGGATCGATCGCGGCCGACCGGCGGCCACACCTCACCAACGAGGTGATCGGTGACCCCGAGGTCCACGACCAGGAGTGGGCGCGGCGGGAAGGCATGGTCGCCTTCGCGGGCTACCCGCTGGTCGTGGGCGAGCGGGCGCTCGGCGTGATGGCGATGTTCTCCCGCCAGCCCCTCTCGGAGGCGGTGCTCCAGGCGCTGGCGGCGGGGGCCGACCAGATCGCGCTCGGCATCGAGAGGAAGCAGGGGGAGGCCGCGCGCAAGGAGGCCGAGCGGCGCCTGCTCGAGAGCGAGAGCCAGTACCGGCAGCTCTTCGACGGCAACCCTCACCCGATGTACGTCTTCGACGGCGAGACGCTGGGCTTCCTGGCCGTGAACGAGGCGATGGTTCGCCACTACGGGTATTCCCGGGACGAGATCCTGGGCATGACCATCGACGACCTCCGGCCGCCGGAGGACGCGCCGGCGCTCGTGCGCTCCCTTGAGGAAGCGGAGTGGGCCGGGGCGGTCACCGTGCGCCCGGGGCTGTTCCGGCACCGGCGGAAGGACGGGACGCTCGTCCAGATGGAGATCTCCGCCAGCCGCATCGACCTGCGCGGCTGGAAGGCCTGGCTGGTGCTGGCCATGGACATCACCGAGAAGCGCAGCCTGGAGGCCCAGCTCGCCCAGGCCCAGAAGATGGAATCGATCGGCAGGCTGGCGGGGGGCGTCGCCCACGACTTCAACAATCTTCTGGGGGTGATCAGCGGCTACGGAGAGCTGCTCCACGACAAGGTCGCCGCGGACCCGCGCCTCGCGAAGTACGCCGACGGCATCGTGAAGGCCGCGCACCGCGCGGCCGGTCTCACCGGCCAGCTCCTCGCCTTCAGCCGCAAGCAGGTCCTCCAGCCGAAGATCCTGGACCTCAACTCTGTCGTGGCCGACCTGGAGAAGATGCTGCGCCGTCTGATCGGGGAGGACCTCCAGCTCGTCGCGGTGTTCGACGACCGGCTCGGCATGGTCAAGGCCGATCCCGGGCAGATGGAGCAGGTCCTGATGAACCTCGCCGTCAACGCGCGGGACGCCATGCCCCGGGGCGGCCGCCTGACGATCGAGACGGCCAACGCCGACCTCGACCAGGCCTACGTGGACGCCCACCCGGGCGTCGTCCCGGGCCGCTACGTGATGCTCGCGGTGAGCGACTCGGGCCACGGCATGTCCCCGGAGGTCCAGGCGCGCGTCTTCGAGCCGTTCTTCACGACGAAGGATGTCGGCAAGGGCACCGGGCTGGGCCTGGCCACCGTACACGGCATCGTGAAGCAGAGCGGCGGCCACATATGGGTCTACAGCGAGCCGGGGCAGGGCACGGTCTTCAAGATCTACCTGCCGCGGGCCGACGAGCCGGGGCGGGCCGCCGAGGCCGCGGCCGGCCCCGCGGAGACCCCGAGGGGGTCGGAGACGGTCCTCGTCGTGGAGGACGAGCTCGCGCTCAGGGAGCTGGTCCAGGAGTGCCTGGAGGCCCTGGGCTACGTCGTCCTCCACGCACGCGGCGGGGAGGAGGCGCTCGAGGTGTGCCGGCGCCACTCGGGTCCCCTCCACCTCCTGGTCACGGACGTCGTCATGCCGCACATGAGCGGACGGGACCTGGCCGCCAACATGCAGCGATCGCGCCCCGACGTGCGGGTGCTCTACATGTCCGGGTACACCGACGACGCCGTCGTCCTCCACGGGGTGCTGAGCGCCGAGATGGCGTTCATCCAGAAGCCGTTCACGGCCGCGGGGCTGGCGCGCAAGGTGAGGGACGTCCTGGACGAGGCGCGCTGAACGTCCCTAGGGGGTGCCGTTATTTTTCGGCACCCCCCTAGCGGCGGGACCGCTTGGGCCGGTCCGGGAGCCCGGCCACCGACTCGGGCGTGAGCACTCCCGTGATCACGGCGTAACGCACCAGGGCCGGCCGGCCCTGGAGCCCGAGCTTGTGGCTCACGCGGGCCCGGAAGGTCTCCACCGTCTTCGTGCTGATGCCCAGCCGATGGGCGACCTCCCGGTTCGAATATCCCTGGGCCAGCAGCCGCAGGACCTCGGCCTCGCGGGTGCTGAGCGGCCTCGCTCTCGAGCCCGTTTCGGCGCCGGGTCGATAGGCCTGGCCGCGGAGGCTGCCGGTCGCCGCCACGGAAGCGTCCACGAAGGTGCGGCCGCGGGCGACGGCGCGGATCGCGGAGATCAGCTCGCTGCCGGCCGCCCGCTTGACGAGGAAGCCGCTGGCGCCGGCCGCCATCGCGGCCTCCAGGTAGGCCGGATCGTCGTGCATGGTCACGACCACGACGCGCGGCCCGCCCCGGAGACGCGCGATCTCGCCCAGCGTGGCCATCCCGTCGGTCCGGGGCATGGTGATGTCGAGGAGAACGACGTCGGGACGGTGCTCGCGGACGAGGCGACGCGTCTCCTCGCCGTCGCCGGCCTCGGCCACCACCACCATGTCCGCCTGGGCCTCGATCAGCAGGCGCAGGCCGGCCCGGATGAGCGCGTGGTCGTCCGCGAGCAGGATCCGCGTCCTGGGGAGCTGGGGCACCGGGCGGCCTCCGTCTCGCCGCTGAACGACTCCCGCGCCACGGCGTGGCGGACCACTCCGGACGAAGGACCGCCATGTCAGGCAATGTCGAGTGCGCCAACGGTACGCCGCCGCGCGCCCCGAGGTCAAGCGTCAGCGGCAGGTCCCGGGATCCCACGGGGCGGTCCACTCCACCGGCAAGGGCGAGGTGGGCGGCGAATGCGCGCACCTTGCGGGGCGGATCCATGGTTGACGGCCTGCCACAAAATGACCACAATGGTCACATGAAGACCGCCGGTGTCGCAGAGCTGAAGTCCCGCCTGAGCCGCTACCTCGATGAGGTGCGGGCGGGAGAGGAGCTGGTCATCACCGACCGCGGCGTGCCGATCGCCAGGGTGGTGCCGCTCGAGGGTGCCAGCGGCGTCGAGGGGCGACGCCGGCGCCTGATCCGGGCGGGCCTGCTGCAGCCGTCGCGGAGACGCATCCCGGCCGGTTTCTTCGGGCGCCCGGCCGGGCCGGCCAGCGCGGGAGGTTCCGTTCTCGAGGCGCTCATCCAGGAGAGGCGGGAAGGGCGCTGATGTTCTGGGACAGCTCCGCCCTCGTGCCGGTGATCGTCCCGGAGGGACGGTCGGCCGATCTCCTCCGCCGCCTCCGGTCCGACCGCGACCCGGTCATCTGGTGGGCGACCCCGGTCGAATGCCGCTCGGCCGTCCTCCGGCGCAAGAGGGAAGGCGGACCCGCTCAGGTCCTGGACAAGGCGCTGCGGAGGCTGGACACCGTCGTGCTCGGCGTCGCCATCGTGGGCGCCACGGACCAGGTCCGTGTGCGGGCCGGCCGGCTCCTGGCGACCCATCCGCTCCGCGCGGCGGACGCGCTCCAGCTCGCGGCCGCCCTGATCTGGTCGGACGGTGCCCCGCAGGGGGAGTCGTTCGTCTGCCTCGACGACCGGCTTCGCGCCGCCGCCGAGGTGGAGGGGTTCCTGGCGGTGCCTCCTACCGTCTGACCCACGGTGCCAGGTCACTTCCTCGCGAGCCAGTCCTCCGCCTCGTCCAGGTCGGTGAAGATCCGCATCGTGGTGGGCACGTCGCCGAGGAGCGTCTGGCCCATGCGGGCCATTCCGAAGCCCGCGGGCGTGCCGACCACCATGGCCCAGCGGCTGCCGGCCGCCGGGCCGTGTCGACCTCGTAACGGCACCCCATGGCCTCAGGACCTCCATCCTACGGCGGCGGCGCCGCCGCCTCAGCCCAGACCCCCGGGGTCAGGCGCTTGCGATGGTCCCGCGGGTCCTTCGGCCAGAGCGTACAGGTGACGACGCGGTGTTTCTGGTCCTCCTGCTCGCAGAATGGGCAGAAGACGCAGGCGCGGACCTCACGGTCCGCCTCGGCCAGCCACTTCCGAGGCAGGTCGGGGTCGGCCAGCAGGGCGCGGGCCATCCCCACCAGGTCGGCTCTCTCGTCGCGCAGGATCGACTCCGCCTGCTCGAAGGTGTGGATCCGTCCCGCCGTGACGACCGGCGTCGAGAGCCCGGCTTCCCTCACGGCGTCCCGGATGCCGGTGGCGAGGTACGTGTTGACCGCCGGCGGATCGCGCTTGTCCCGCGGGATGCAGCGGTGCCCGCTGTGGCCGGTGTAGGGGTAGGCGGCTTCGCCGACGCTCGGCTGCCTGGCATCGTCGAACTTGCCGCCGCGGGAGATCGAGAGGAAGTCCAGGCCGGCCCGGGCGAGCCCCACGCCGATCCGCCTGGCGTCCTCGAGCGTGTTCCCGTGGATCCGCCCGTCCTCCCCCAGGATGTCCTCGGAGCCGAGGTAGCGGCACCCCACGAGGAAATCGGGTCCTACCGCGCCGCGGACCTCCTCGACGACCTCGACGGGCAGCCGCAGCCTGTTCTCGAAGCTGCCGCCGTATTCGTCGGTGCGCCGGTTGGTGAGGGACAGGAACGACGCCATCGTGTAGGCGTGGGCGAAGTGGAGCTCCACGCCGTCGAAGCCGCACTGCTTCGCCCGCCGCGCGGCGGCGCCGAACCAGCCCGGGATGCGGCGGATCTCCGCGAGGCCGAGGTCCTCGATCGTCTGGCGGTAGCCGTGGAGGAAGTCCCGCCGGTCGCGGGCGCTCGGGAGGAGCTCCCCGTGACGCGCCTCGAACTCGGCGTCGGGGAGGTCCAGGACCGACTCGGGGAGCCGGCCGCGGGCCACCATGCCTTCCATGAAGGTGCGGGTCGGCTTCCGGGTGGCGATCTTCAGGAAGTCGATGACCTGCGGGATCACCAGCGACCGTGACTCGCCGTGCAGCGAGCGCGAGGCGGCGTGGATCTCGGCCGCGAGCGAGCGCAGCCCGGGCACGAAGCGGTCGTCGGATAGGCGCAGGAGCGGGCCGCTGGCCACGTCCCGGATCCCGGTGGCCTCGAGGACGATCATCCCGGCGCCGCCGAGCGCGTAGCGCAGGTAGATCTCGCGAACCGCGGGCGTGACGTGGCCGTTCTCGGTGCCGCGCCACGTCACCATCGCCGGCAGCCAGATCCGGTTGGGCAGGACGAGCCCGCCCCGCCCGACGGGAAACGGACGGAACAGCAGGGAGCGCGCTCGCACCCGGGCCGCGGGGGTCACCAGACCCTCCCGGTCAGTCCCCGTCGTCGTCCGAAGACAGCGGCTCGGAACGGCCGCCCATCTCCGACTCGATTCCCTGGTCGGCGAGACGGCGCTGGAGAGCGTCGAAGCCGCGCCGGTCCGGCGGTGTGCCCTCGCGGTAGGCGTCCAGGACCTCCTCGAGCCGCGCCACCCGGCGAACCAGCTGGCCCATCACCTCCGTGCTGATCCGTCCACCCTTCGCTTCCGCTCCCTTGAAGGCGGCCGGCTCGCCGAACGTTCCCAGGACCTCGAGAAGCCTGGCGTTGAGGCTGTCCGCGGACTCGACCAGCTCCCCCTGCAGCAGGCTGTCTTGGACGAGGCCGAGGGCGTCCTCGATGTCCTCGTCCGCCCACTCGCCGCGGAGCCGGTCCCAGGCTTCGGCCGGGAGGATGAGGCCGTCCGGCCCCTCCTCGGCTGCGGCCGCTATCTCGCCGCAAAGGTCGACGATGCGTCCCATTGAATCGTCTCCTCATCTCGGGTGAGCCTTGCGTCTTGGCGGCCGGTACCCCTGCTGGTTCCGCGTCACTGGCGCCAGTCGACGTCGGGCGAAAGCTCCATCCTCAAGCCGGCGGGGTCGGGGAAGCGGAGGCCGCCCGCGCGGACCGCCGGGCGGATGTCGTCCACGAAGTCCTTCATGCATTCGCCCGAGTCGCGCTTCTTCAGACCGTGCTCGATCGCGAAACGGTTCCCGGGCGTCCCCGGACGGCCGAAGGAGAGCAGCCCCAGCCGCAGCCACTTCTCGAACAGGGGCTGCTTCACGTCCTCGTGGGCACCGCTCCGGCACAGCTCCACCACGATCCGCTCGCCCAGGCCCTGGTGTCCCTCCTCCTCCTTCACGATCTTCCGGATCACGCCCCGGTACGGGACGAACGAGCAGTCCTCGTACTCCTTGAGCTGCCAGAAGCCGCCCCGGTCGTAGAGGAACTGGGCCATGGCCAGCTCGAACCAGCTCTCGGCGAAGGGGACCGGCCGGTCCAGGAGCCGCCGGGCCACGACCGGCTCTACCTCGGCGCCGGTGAACTCGCGGTACATCCTCGAGACCGCCTGGTAGTGCTCGGTCTCCTCCTGGATGTGCCAGACCATGAACTTCAGCCATCTCTCCGGGACGAAGCGGAGCCCGTAACCGAACATGTGGGCGGCGGCCAGCTCACGGTACGCCTGGCTCTCCATCAGCTGCACGACCACGCGCCGGTATTCCGGCGTCAGCGCTTCGGTCCCGGCTGCTTCCCGCTTCATCCCGCCTCGACCATCATCGGCCCTCCTTCAGGATATGCCGGGCGATGACCAGCTTCTGGATCTCGCTGGTGCCTTCGTAGATCCGCAGCGCGCGGACCTCGCGGTAGAGCCGCTCGACGGTGGCGCCCCGCATGACCCCCTGCCCCCCGTGGATCTGCACGGCCCGGTCCACCACGCGCTGGGCCATCTCGGTGGCCACCAGCTTGGCTACCGCACCCTCCCGCGAGATCCGTTCCGCGCCCTGATCCTTCATCCAGGCGGCCTGGCGAACCAGGAGGCGGGCCCCGGCCAGGTCGGCGTACATCTCGGCCAGGGCCATCTGCGTGGCCTGGAACTCCGACAGGGGCCGCCCGAACTGCCTCCGGACATGCACCCAGCGCACCGACTCGTCGAGGGCGCGGGCAGCCAGGCCGCAAGCGGCGGCACCGACGCTCGGCCGGAAGGTGTCGAGGGTGGCGAGCGCCAGGCGGTAGCCCTTCCCCTCCTCGCCCAGGAGGAGCGCGGGCGTCTCCTCGAAGCGGACTTCGCCGAGGGGATGGGCGGCGATCGGTTCCTGCGGCTTGACCGAGATCCCGGGGGCGTCGGCGTCCACCAGGAACATCGAGAGGCCCCGGTGGTCGGCCTCCCCGGCGCTGCGGGCGAGCACAGTGTAGAGCCCGGCGATGCCGGCGTTCGATATGAACGTCTTCACTCCGGAGAGGCGCCACAGCGCGCCGTCGCGGTCGGCCTGCGTCCGCACGGCGGCCATGTCCGAGCCCGCTTCGGGCTCCGACACCGCGAAGGCGCAGAGGATCTCGCCGGCCACCACCGCGGGGAGCCAGCGGTTCCGCTGCACGTCGGTCCCGGCGCGGCTGACCGCGAAGGATCCCAGCCCCTGCATGGCGAACGCCGCGTCGGCGAGGCCCGAGAAGTAGGCGAGGTTCTCGCGGACGACCGCCAGCGAGCGCAGGTCCATGGAGCCGTGAGGGGGCGGCACGGCGAAGGCGAGCAGCTCCGCCTCCGCCAGGCGTGCGGCCACGTCGCGTGTACGCTCCGCCGGATCGGCCTCGTCGCGGGCGGAGGCGCGCAGGTGCTTGTCTCCGAACACGCGCACGCGGTCGCCCAGCTCGCGGTGGCGGTCCTCGAGGAAGGGGTCGGTCATGGCGTCGAATCCCCGACGTTCCCCGGGCTCGCGAAGACGAAAGCCACAGAGCCACAGAGAACACAGAGAGCCACAGAGGCTTCGTTTCTCGCCTCTCTGTGCGTCCTCTGCGACCTCTGTGTCTCCGCGGCGTCGTTCATCGTTCGGGCCCTGCCGTCACTCCGGCGCCCCGCCGAACCGCGGCGGGCGCTTCTCCGTGAACGCCTGGAAGCCCTCCCGGAAGTCGGGCTCCCGCATCAGCTCCGCCTGGATGCGAGCCTCCTCGTCCAGGGCCGTCTCGAGGTCCAGGTGCATCTCGCGGTTCAGGGCGGCCTTGGTGGCGGCGAGGCCCGGTGCGGGACCCCTGACCAGGCTGTCCGCCATGGCCGCCGTCTCCTCGGTCAGCCTCTCGGCGGGCACCACCCGGTTGTAGAGACCGATGCGGAGCGCTTCCTCGGCGCCCACGAACTGCCCGGTCATCAGCAGCTCGGTGGCCCGGCCCAGGCCGACCAGGCGGGGCAGCAGGTGGGCGGCGCCCATGTCGGCCCCGGAGAGGCCCACCTTCACGAACAGGAACGCGATGCGGGCGGTGTCCGCGGCGATCCGGAGGTCGGAGGCGATCGCCAGGATCGCCCCGGCGCCCGCGGCCGTGCCGTTCAGGCTGGCCACGACCGGCTGGGGAGCCGAGCGCATGGCCCGCACGAGGTCGCAGGTGAGCCGCGTGAACTCGAGCAGCCCTTCGGCGTCGCGGTGGAGCAGCTCGCCGATGATCTCCCTCACGTCGCCGCCGGTACAGAAGGCTCGCCCGGTGCCGGTGAGGACCACCGCCCGGACGTCCGGCCGCGACGCCAGTCCCCGGAACGTGTCGGTCAGCTCGCGGTAGACGTCGAAGGTGAGGGCGTTCAGGGCCTCCGGACGGTCGAGGGTCAAGGTCACCACGGTTCCGGACTCCCGGTAGCGGAACGATCGCGGGCTCACGGCCGTCCGGGCTCCAGGGTGTGGGACAGCTCCCCCAGCAGGTCGCGTAGCCGGGCCAGGCTCGAGGGAGGCATCGCGGAGAGGATCGCCTCGACGTCCGCACGGTGGCGGGGGATCGCCCTGTGCATGATCTGGCGCCCGCGCGGCGTCAGCACCACGCGGACCGTCCGGCGATCTTCGGGGACCGGACGCCGCTCCGCCAGTCCCAGGAGCACCAGGCGGTCGACGATCCCGGTCACGTTGCCGGCGGTGACGAGCAGCTCGCGGGTCAGCTCGCCGGGCGTCATGCCCGCCTCCCGGCGGTGGAGCTGGGCGAGGACGTCGAACTGGGGCAGCGTGAGCCCTTCCGGGACCCGCCGCCGCACCTCACGGAGCATGAGGCCATGCGCCTTCAGGAGCCGGACCCAGACCGAGACCGCGAGCCGGCCGTCGAGGGCGGGGCGGGCGGTGGCGGTGCGGTTCACAGGAGCGCCACCGCCTCGATCTCGACCAGGGCGTCGTCCTCCAGGAGCGACTTCACCTCGACCAGCACCATGGCCGGGTAATGCTTGCCCATCCTCTTCCGGTAGGCCTCGCCCAGGGCGCGGGCACGGAGGCGATACTGGTCCTTGTCGGTCACGTAGAGGACCATGCGGGCCACCGAGGTGGGAGGGCCCCCCGCCGCCCAGACCACGTCGAGGACGTTGTCGAGGGCCTGGGCGAACTGCTCCACCAGGTCGTCCGAGACCATGTGCCCTTCGCGGTTCCAGCCGATCTGCCCGGCGACGAAGACGAGGTCGCCGCGCCCCTTCATGCCGTGGCTGTATCCACGGGGACGCGCCAGTGAGTCCGGGTTCACCGGGATCAGCTCCACGTCACACCGCCGCTCCGCCGTCGACGTTGAGGGCCTGGCCGTTGATCCCGCCGGCCTCGTCGCCGCACAGGAACACGACCACCGCGGCCACTTCGTCTGACGTGAAGAGCCGCTTCTGGGGACTCGTCTCCTCCAGGCGCCGGCGTACGTCGGCCGCCGCCAGCCCGGTCTTGTCCACGATCCGCGCGATGGACGCGGCCGTCATGGGCGTGTCGACGTAACCGGGACACACCGCGTTGACGGTCACGCCGTTCTCCGCCGCTTCCAGCGCCGCGCACTTGGTGAGGCCGAGGACGCCGTGTTTGCTGGCCGCATAGGCCGACACGTACGGATAGCCCGTCTTGCCGGCGATGGAGGCGACGTTCACCACCCGGCCCCACCCGCGCTCGAGCATGCCCGCGAGCGCCTCGCGCAGGCAGTAGAACGAGCCGCTCAGGTTCGTGTCGATCGCCGCCCGCCAGGCCTCGTCGCTGGTGCGGTGCACGAGCGCGGAGGGGGCGACGCCGGCCGCGTTCACCAGGATGTCGAGCGGCCCAAGGGCCCCGGCGGCCTCGCGAAACATGCGCCGCACCTCGTCCGGACGGGAGACGTCGGCCACCACGGCGACGCCGCGCGCGCCCAGGCCCCGGACCTCTTCCGCGACCCCTTCGACCTCCGCCCGCGTGCGCGAAGTGACCGCCACCCCGCAGCCGCTCCGGGCCAGGCGGAGCGCCACCGCCCGTCCGATCCCCCGTCCGCCGCCGGTGACCAGCGCCCGCCGCCGACCCAGCTCCATGATCGTTTAGATCTCAAGTAAAGCCGCAGCCGGCGGCGAAGTCAAGCGCCGCCGGCGCGCACGACCGGACCTGTTCAGCCTACGATGCCTCCGGGGCGGGCCGCGCACAAGCGGGGACGGCGGCATCCCGCCGGCGGCCGTGGCCCGGTTGGCAGCATGCACCGGCTCGACCGAAAATGTGCTCATGCCGGATGACGGGTTCCTCGTCGAGCTAGCACTCATCGGCGTCCTCATCCTGCTCAACGGCTTCTTCGCCGCGTCGGAGATCGCCCTGGTCTCGGCCCGCCCCGCGCGGTTGCAGGCGCTGGCCGAGGCGGGGGACCGCAAGGCCCAGGCCGCCCTGCGGCTGAAGAAGAACATCGATCCGTTCCTGGCCACGGTCCAGATCGGCGTCACCCTGGTGGGCACCCTGGCCTCGGCCGTCGGAGGAGTCGCGGCGATCGAGCGGCTGGAGCCCCTGCTGGCCGCGATACCGAATGCCTGGGTGGCGCGGCTGGCGGAGCCGCTGGCGGTCGCCACCGTGGTGATCGCCATCGCGTACCTCTCGCTCGTCGCCGGGGAGCTGGTGCCGAAGTCGCTGGCGCTGCGCAATGCGGAGACCTTCGCCCGCTGGATGGCTCCGCTGGTCGAGGGGCTGAGCCGGCTCGCCCGGCCGGCGGTGGCGCTCCTGACCGCCTCTTCCCGGCTCGTCCTCCGCCTCCTCCGCCAGAAGGAAGCCGCGCCGGCCCCCTTCCATACCCTTCAGGACCTGCGGGCGATCGCCGAGGAGGCCGAGGAGCAGGGCGTCGTCGACGAGCTGGTCAGCGCCGCGGTGGAGTTCCACGAGAGGCAGGTCCGGGAGGTGATGACACCCCGGCCGCGGATCGCGGCTGTCCGGCTCGACGCCACGCTGGCCGAGGCGCTGGAGGTCATCCGCGACAGCGGGCACTCCCGGTTTCCGGTCTACGAGGAGAGCCTTGACGACGTCGCGGGCTTCGCCTACGCCCGGGACGTCTACGAGGTCGCGCTCTCGGGAGGACGCCTCGACCTCCCCCTGCTGGTGCGGCCCGCCCTCACCGTGCCGGAATGGAAGCCGGCCACCGAGCTGCTGGAGGACATGCGCCAGCGGGGGACGCAGATGGCGCTGGTGGTCGACGAGCACGGCGCGCTGGTGGGGCTGGCGACCCTCGAGGACCTCCTGGAGGTGATCGTCGGCGAGATCCGCGACGAGCACACTTCGTCCGACGAGCCGGCCCGCGTGTCCGCGGCGGGTAGCCTGGAGCTGGACGGCGGCATGGCCCTCCACGAGATCAACGACCAGTTCGATCTGAACCTCCCGGAGTCGCCGCACTACGTCACCATCGCCGGGCTGATCCTCGACCGCCTCGGCCGTATCCCCGCGCCCGGCGACCGCGTGCAGGTGCCGCCGCACGTCCTCACCGTGCTCGACGTCGAGGACGGGCGGCGGATCACCGGGGTGCGCGTGGAGACTCCACGGGAGGCCCAGCCGGTCTAGAACGTGCGGACGTTCACCCGCCGGGAATCCCGAAGGACGTCTGCCCCGTACTCCTCCCTGGACAGGGCGAGGCTGCCAGCGTCCGCCGGGCAGTACGGTCCGGGGTTCGTGAGGCCCGTCACGCTCCAGACAAGTCGCGTGGCGCGTGCGGCTTGCGTCGGAGCGTCGCCGCTGGCAAGCCGCTTGCTCCAGTCCATTGGCGCGGTCCGGTGGGGCGGCCGCGCGAGGGAGAGGACGATGCAGACGATGAGGGCGCTCGGCAGGCGAGGCTTGGCGATGGCGGCTCTGGTGCTGTCGGTCGCGGCTCCGGCGGCCGCGGACGACGCCGCGGTCCGGCGCCGGATCGAGGGCCGCCTCGAGAAGGCTGGCCTGGACCGCAGCGCGGACGTCCGCGTCGACGTGCGCGGCGGGACCGCCGTCCTGGACGGTGCCGTCACGACGGTCTACGACCGCCAGCGCGCGGGCAAGGCCGCCGCCAAGGAGACACGGCAGGTCGACAACCGGCTGAAGGTGCTCCCGGACGCCCGCTCGGACAGCCAGATCCGCCGCGCGGCCACCGACGCGATCCTGGGTTACACGTACTACGGCGTCTTCGACAGCGTCGAGCTTGGCGTCGAGGCCGGGGTGGTGCTCCTGCGGGGGTCGGTGCGCCACGAGGGGCGCCGTCGGGACATAGAGGAGCGGGTGGCCCGGCTCGCTGGCGTGCGGGAGATCGTCGACGAGATCCAGGTCCAGTCGGTGTCGATCTTCGACGACCGGCTGCGCGGCCAGCTCTACCGCGCCATCTACCTGGACGACCGGTTCGTGCACTGGTCGCGCGGCGTCGACCCGCCGGTCCGGATCGTCGTGGACCGGGGCCGCGTCACGCTGACCGGGTACGTGCCGACCGCCGTCGACCGGGCCCTGCTGGGGCACATCGCCCGCAGCACCAGCGCGTTCGCTGTCGAGAACCGCGTCGAGCTGGACGGGGAAGAGGACAAGGAGCCGGCTGGGAGCGGCTCACGGAGCTGAATCAGGGAAAGAACAGGGGAGACGGTCGGCGATAGACCGGCCGGACCGAGCCGTCTCATTCCGGGCCCGCGCTCGCGGCGGTGGAGAGCGCGGGCCCGGTGCTAAGGGGGTGCAAAAAATAACTAGCACGAGCGTTCAGTGGCTCGCCGCGCCCCTCGCGCTCGGCCTTCGCGCGACTGTGCGCGTTATTTTTTGGCACCCCCTAAGCGCTGTGGAAGTCCTTGGCCTGCTCCGGGATCTCCTCCGGCGGGAGCGTCAGCACCTTGTGGAAGCACCAGGCCGTGAGGCCCCAGACGAAAGAAAGGGAGAGCGCGAGGAAGATCCAACCCAGCAGCGTCATGCCGCCTCCTGCGAGTCGGCCGGGTCGCGGCCGTCCACGTCGAGCCCCGCCGCGCGCCAGCGCCTCTCTCCGAACCACGTGCACACGACCAGCAGCGCCGTCACCCCGCCGATCAGGAGCAGGGCCCCCTGGCGCAGCGGCTCCTCCGCGACCGAGCGGATCCAGGTCGGGAGGTTCTGGACCGAGAACGCCGCGAACACGAGCAGCAGGTAGAGGGGCGCCACGTACTTCATGACGATCTTGTAGAAGCCGGGGATCCGGATGTGGGCCCCCAGGTGCGCCTCCCTCCAGCCGCGCTCGATGCCGAACACCCAGCTGAAGCAGATGATCTGTACCATCGCCAGCACGAAGATCAGGAACGTGCCGACCCAGTCGTCGATCGTGTTCCAGAAGATGCTGGCCCGGCTGTAGTACATCACCAGGAACGAGCCGAACACGCAGATCGCCACCATCAGCGTCGTCGCGGCCTTGCGGGTCCAGCCCAGCGCCTCCTGGAAGAACGCCAGCGACGGCTGGTACATCGAGATCGAGCTGGTGATGGCGGCCAGGAACAGCATGAAGAACCAGACGCCTCCCACCAGGTTGCCCAGCGGCCCCATGTGGGCGAACACCACCGGCAGCGTGGCGAAGCCGAGGCCGAACGTCCCGCCGGCCACGGCGGCGGCGGTCCCGGACAGCCCGAGGAAGACGAAGGCGGCGGTGAGGGTGATCATGCCGCCGAAGCCGACCTCGAACAGCTCGTTGGTGGCGCTGGCGGTCAGTCCCGACAACACCACGTCGTCCCTCTTCTTCATGTAGGAGGAGTAGTTGATGATGACCCCGAAGCCGACCGACAGGCTGAAGAAGATCTGGCCGGCCGCGGCCAGCCAGGTCTGGGCGTTGCCGAGCGCGTCGAAGTTGGGGTTCCACATGTAGCCGAGGCCGTTGATCACGTTCTGGTCCGGCTTGGCCGGGTCGGGCGTGCCCAGGGTCAGGACGCGGATCAGCACGATCAGGGCCAGCACCGCCATCACCGGCATGGCGAACGAGACGAACTTCTCGATGCCCCTGGAGATCCCACGGAACACGAGCCAGATGTTGACCGCGAACGTGACGAGCCAGAAAACGAAGGTCGCGTAGGAGTCGCCGGCGATCACGCCGTGGGCCTCGCGCCCGGTGAACCGGTCGTAGAACGCCGTGGAGGCCGCGCTCTGCGCGTCGATGGTCGCGGCCGGGTCGATCCCGAGCCCGCCGGTCAGGTAGTACCAGGTGTAGCCGAGACACCAGGCCTCGATGTAGGTGTAGTAGAAGGACACCGCGAGCGGGATCAGGACGCCGACCACGCCGAGGTAGCGGGCGATGGCGCCCCGCCCGAACACCCCCAGGATCGAGGGCGAGGAGTGGAAGCCCTTGCGGCCCCCGTACCGGCCCATCGTCCACTCGGCCCAGCCGATCGGGATGCCCAGGAACAGCAGGGCGCAGAAGTACGGGATCATGAAGGCGCCGCCGCCGTTTGCGGCCGCCTGGCCGGGGAAGCGTAGGAAGTTCCCGAGGCCCACCGCCGATCCCGATACGGCCAGGATCACGCCCAGCCGGGTGGCCCACTCCTGCTTCTGCTCAGACATCCGGAAACCTCGCGGAAAGAAGGGGACGGCCGCAGCGGCCGCCGGAGAGAATCACGGGTTCCGGCCCCGAAGTCAACAGGGTCGCCTTCGCTACTCCATGACCGTCTTCCAGCCGCGGCGGCTGAGGTGCCAGTACAGGAACCACGCGGCCAGGGCGGCCACGGCCAGGAAGGAGGCGGCCGTCCCGGTCTGTCCGAAGATGAGCTTGCCCACGCCGAACAGCGTCATGTAGACGAGGACGCAGCCGGCCGCCCAGTCCATCAGGTTCTCGAGCCCGTCGCGGGTGGGCGGCACGTCGCTCGCCTCCCGCGCGATGGGTCCCCAGAGAGCGGCGTTGGGCCGCACCCGGCGGTAGAAGGAGAGCAGGATCCTGCGGTCCTCCGGCGCGGTCAGGAAGGTCGCTGCCAGCCATGCCACCGTGGAGACGGCCACCGTGACCAGCACCAGCCGCGGATCGTCCATGCTCCGGCCGAACCCGAAGTGGAGCGTCAGGGCCGCTACGAACGACGCCGCCATCGCCGCCACCTCGCTCCAGGCGTTGATCCGCCACCAGAACCAGCGGAGGATGAAGACGCTCCCGGTCCCCGCCCCCAGGGCGATCAGGAGCGTCCACGCCCCCGAGATCGACTCCTGGAAGTACGTCACCACGCAGGAGGCCACCATGATGAGGAGCGTGACCGCCTGGCCCACGCGTACGTAGTGCCGATCGGCGGCGCTCTTGACCAGGAAGCGCTTGTAGAAGTCGTTGACGAGGTACGAGGCCCCCCAGTTGAGCTGGGTCGCGACGGTCGACATGTAGGCGGCGGCGAAGGCGGCGATCATTACCCCGCGCAGCGCCACCGGGAAGACGTTCGGGTCCACCACCGTCTTCACGAAGCCCGACTCCTTGTCCACGAGGTCCGGGTAGAGGACGAGCGACGCCAGGGCGGTCAGGATCCAGGGCCAGGGGCGGACGGCGTAGTGGGCGACGTTGAACCAGAGCGTCGCCAGAAGGGAGTGCCGCTCGTCCTTGGCGCAGAAGATCCGCTGGGCGATGTAGCCCCCGCCTCCCGGCTCCGCCCCGGGGTACCAGGTGGCCCACCAGTTCACCGCCACCAGTACGAAGAAGGCCATCACCGGCATCCAGGGCGATCCGACGTCCGGGGTGAAGGAGAGGATCGAGCCCTCCCCTCCCGTCGCGCTGGCCTTGGCGGCGTCCAGCACCTGCAGCTTCGCGACCAGCGCGTCCATGCCGCCGACGGCCTGCACCGAGTAGTAGGCGAGGACGATGACCATCCCCATCTTCAGGGCGAACTGGAAGAGGTCCATGACCAGCACGCCCCACAACCCGGAGATCGTCGACACCATCGAGGTCAGCAGCATCATCCCGAACGCGATCGTCAGCGCCTGGGTCTTGTCGATGGCAGGGAAGATGATCATCAGGATCTTCACCATCGCCAGGTTGACCCATCCCATGATGATGCAGTTGACGGGGAGCCCGAGGTAGAGCGAGCGGAAGCCGCGCAGGAACGCCGCCGGGGGCCCGCCGTACCGGATCTCCGCGAACTCGACGTCGGTGAGGACCCCCGCCCGCCTCCACAGGCGGGCGAAGAAGAAGACCGTGAGCATCCCGCTCATCAGGTACGTCCACCAGATCCAGTTGCCCGCGATGCCGTTGCGGGCCACGAACCCCGTCACCGCGAGGGGAGTGTCCGCCGCGAAGGTGGTCGCCACCATGGACGTGCCCGCCAGCCACCAGGTGACGTTCCTTCCGCTCAGGAAGAACTCCTCGGTGGAGCCGGTGGCCCGCTTGCGGTAGTAGAGCCCGATGAGGATGTTGGCGACGAAGTAGATCGCGATCGCCAGCCAGTCGGCCCAGTTCAGCTGCATGTCATCGCACCCCGCCCATCAGCCGGCGGATCGGCCGGACGATGGTGAACAGGACGAGCGCCGAGAAGAGGGTCACCCCCGCCACCGTCCCGAACAGGGTGGCCAGGGGAAGCGTGGTGATGAATCCTGCCGCCCAGCCCGCGAGCTTGTTGCCGAGCGCGTTGGAGAGGAACCAGACGCCCATCATCAGTCCCACGATGCGGGCGGGGGAGAGCTTGGTGACGAGGCTCAGGCCCACCGGGCTGAGGCAGAGCTCGCCCAGCTCGGAGACGAAGTAGGCCGCGACCAGCCACCACGGGCTCACCCGGAAGCCGGTGCTCCCGTCCACCGCCGCCCCGGCCGGGACCAGGACGAGGAACGCGAGCCCCATGAAGAAGAGCCCGAGGGCGAACTTCGCAGGGCTGGAGGGCTCGTGGGGGCCGAGGCGCAGCCACAGCCACGCGAACGCGGGGGCGAGGAGGATCACGAAGATCGGCTGGACGGACTGGAACCACGAGGAGGGGAACTCGAAGCCGGCGATCTCCAGGCGGGTGTGCCGGTCCGCGAACAGGTTCAGGGTGGACCCCGCCTGCTCGTACGCTCCCCAGAACAGGGAGGCGAACAGGAAGAGGACTACGACCGCGGCGATGCGCTTCCACTCCGCCGAGGTGAATCCGGCGGGCGAGGCCTGGCCGGGCGGCTGCGTGGGCCGCTCCGCGACCGATCCCGCCGCGGCCGGCTTCGGCTCGACCGCCAGCCGGTCCAGGGCGGGCTGCAAGCGCTTCTTCCCGAGCACGTACTGGACGAGCCCGAAGGTCATGCCGACCCCTGCCGCGGCGAAGCCCATGTGCCAGCTCACGCGCTGCGCCAGGTACCCGGCGATCAGCGGGCCGATGAAGGCGCCGAGGTTGATCCCCATGTAGAACAGCGAGAACCCCGCGTCCCGCCGAGGGTCGCCCGGGGCGTAGAGGGAGCCCACCAGCGTGCTGACGTTGGGCTTGAGGAGGCCGGTACCCGCGACGATGAGCGCGAGGCCCGTATAGAAGAACGGGAGCGCCTCGAATGCGAGGGTGAAGTGGCCGAGGGCGATGACGATCCCCCCGACCAGGACGCTCCGGTACTGGCCCAGGAAGCGGTCGGCGACGATGCCCCCGACGATGGCCGCGGCCCAGACGCTGCCCGTGTACGTGCCGTAGACCGAGGCGGCGTCGGCGTCGGCGAAGCCGAGCCCGCCCGCCGCCGCCGGCGCGGTCATGTACAGGATGAGGAAGGCCCGCATCCCGTAGTAGCTGAAGCGCTCCCACATCTCGGTGAAGAAGAGCGTGAACAGCCCGGGCGGATGGCCGGCCCAGCCGGAGGCCTCGGTGGCGGCCGGCGTGTGCGTGGCTGTGGTCATCAGAAACCCTCGCGCTTTCGTGGTGCGACCCGGGCCGACCGGGGGTGGGCGCATTCTGCCTCAAATGGCCGGGTGGTTGGGGGGACGCCGAGGGGCCGGGGTGCGCGCCGGTTGTCCTCCCCCGCCGACTGGGTTAGGTTCTCCCGACCGACCATGTCCAACGCCGTGTCCTTCGTCGGGATGCTGGTGCTGATCCTCCTCGCGTGGACGCTCTCCGAGGACCGCCGCCGCTTCCCGTGGCGGGTGGTGGCGTGGGGCCTGGCCCTGCAGATCCTGTTCGGATTCCTGGTCCTCCGCTGGGGGCCAGGAGCGCAGTTCTTCCTGAGGCTCAACGACGTGTTCAGCGCCCTGCTCGCCTTCTCGCGCGAGGGAGCCGTCTTCGTCTTCAACGCCGTCGGCTCCGCTGCGGAGGACGGCTCCACGCCCCTGACCCTGAAGGAGTACCTGAGCCGCCTGGGGGCGGAGTCCTCGGATCCTCTGGTCCGGGCCGCCGTGCGCAACGGGACCGTGCCCGGCTTCTTCTTCGCCTTCCAGGTGCTCACCACGATCATCTTCTTCAGCGCGCTCCTTTCCGTCCTCTACTACCTCGGGGTGATGCAGAAGGTCGTGCTCCTGTTCGCGCGGATCATGGCCCGGACCATGGGGGTCTCGGGGGCGGAGTCGCTGTCCAACTCCGCGAACATCTTCGTGGGGCAGACCGAGGCCCCGCTCGTGGTGCGGCCGTACATCGAGAGGATGACCCGGTCGGAGCTGATGGCGATCATGGTCGGCGGCTTCGCGAACACCGCCGGGGGCGTGCTGGGCGCCTACGTGCTCATGCTCGTGGGCTTCTTCCCCAACATCGCCTCGCACCTGATCGCGGCCTCGGTGCTGTCCGCTCCCGCCGCCTTCATCTTCGCCAAGGTGCTGGTGCCCGAGAAGGAGGTCCCCCTCACCAAGGGGGATGTGCGGATGGAGGTGCCCATCGAGGACGCCAACATCATCGACGCCGCCTCCAACGGGACGACGATCGGCTGGCAGCTCGCCATCAACGTGGGCGCGATGCTGGTGTCCTTCGTGGCCCTGGTCGCGCTCCTCAACCTGGTGGTGTCGTGGTTCGGGGGGTTCTTCCGCGGCCCCTCGGGCGTCCTCGTGTTCGACCTCATGGCCGCCGCCGCCTTCGCCGGCCTGGTCTGGGTCGAGCGCCGCGACGCCCCGGACGACACGCGCCTGTGGGCGCTCTTCTTCGGCGTGATCGCGGCTTACGTGGCGCTCCGCACGCTGGGTCAGCCCGGCCCGGCTCGTGTGGTGGCGCTCGGGGGCCTCGCCGGATGGCTGCCCTTGTTCCTCCAGTCGGGCCGCCCGCGCAAGTTCGGGCCCTGGGGCTGGGGATCGGTGGCCGGGATCGCCGTGGCCGCGAACCTCGGCTACCAGGTCTTCGGCCCCCTCGGCGGCGACACCCAGCTCTCGCTCCAACTGGTCCTCGGCTGGCTGCACTGGCCTGTCGCGCTCATCATGGGCGTGCCGCCCCAGGACTGCCTGGCCGTGGGCAAGATTCTCGGGGCGAAGCTGATCCTGACCGAGTTCGTCGCCTACCTGGACCTCTCGAGCCTGCTGGCGGCGGCCTCGCGCGGCGAGGCGCCTCCCCTCGATCCGCGCTCGGTCGTGATCGTGTCGTACGCCCTGTGCGGCTTCGCCAACGTGGCCTCGATCGGCATCCAGATAGGCGGGATCGCCCCGCTCGCCCCTTCCCGCCGCCACGACGTCGCCCGGCTGGGGCTCAAGGCCATGTTCGGGGGGGCGCTGGCCACGTTCATGATCGCCTGCGTGGCGGGGATGTTCTACCGCCCCGGGATGCTCGGCCTGGTGCCGTGAGGTCGCCGTGGGGCTGGTTTGACTCCAGCGGCGCTTCGGCGGTACTCTCCCGCGGTTTGCCGCCGCGAACGGTCCCCTCATCGTGTCCAGGCGGCAGGTCCGGACCACCCGAAGCCCTGCGTGCCGGCCGCCGCCCCTTCGGCGCGAGCGGAGGCGACCGGGCCCCAGGTCCGAAGGACTCCTGAACTCGACCAGTGGAGGCGTCATGTCCGTCGAAGCCGTCCTGGCCGCCGTCCTCGGCATCAGCGTGGTGTCGCTGGTTGTGGCCTTCGTACTCGCCCGGCAGGTCCTTTCCGCGGACACCGGCATGCCCGAGATGCGGGAGATCGCCACCGCGATCCGCGAAGGAGCCGAGGCGTTCCTGTCCCGCCAGTACCGCACGATCGGCGTCCTCTCCGTCGTTGCCGCGGCCCTGATCTTCGCCTTCTACCACGCGAACCGCGATGCGCGGAACATCGCCGAGATGGGGTCCGGGACCGCCTGGAAGGTGACGATCTCGTTCGTGACCGGGGCGCTGTGCTCCGCCATCGCCGGCTACATCGGCATGTTCGTCTCGATCCGGGCCAACATCCGCACGGCCGCGGCGGCCATGACCAGCCTGAACCGGGCCCTCCAGATCGCGCTGCGCGGCGGCGCGGTGAGCGGCCTGACCGTCGTGGCCATGAGCCTGCTCGGCGTCGGCGGGCTGTTCTACCTCTTCGGCGGGCTGGAGGACTACCGCCACGTCCCGCTGCAGATCGTGGGCTTCGGCTTCGGGGCGAGCTTCGTCGCGCTGTTCGCCCAGCTCGGGGGCGGGATCTACACCAAGGCCGCGGACGTGGGCGCGGACCTGGTCGGCAAGGTCGAGGCCGGGATCCCGGAGGACGACCCGCGGAACCCGGCGGTGGTGGCGGACCTGGTGGGAGACAACGTGGGGGACTGCGCCGGCCGCGGTGCCGACCTGTTCGAGTCCACGGCGGCGGAGAACGTGGGAGCGATGATCCTCGGGATCGCGCTGTTCCCGGTGTTCGGTCTGGGCGGTATCCTGTTCCCGCTGCTGGCCCGTGCCTTCGGCCTCATCGCCACGATCGTCGGGGTCCTGATCGTCCGCTGCCGCGAGGACGAGGATCCCATGAACGCCCTGAACCGCGGGTACCTCGTCACCACGATCCTGGCCATGATCGGCTTCGGGGCGAGCGTCTACCTGCTGCTGTCGCCCGTCGCGGGAGCGCCCGGGGTCGTGAGCCAGGGCTACCTCCTCGCCGCCGGGATCATCGGCATCCTCACCGCCTACGCGTTCGTCTGGATCACGCAGTACTACACCGAGTACAAGTACCGTCCGGTCCGGGAGATCGCCGAGGCCAGCAAGACCGGGCCCGCCACCAACATCATCAGCGGCCTGGCCGTCGGGTTCGAGTGCACCGGCCTGCCCGTCATCGTGATCTCGGCCGCGCTGCTGTCCGCCTACTGGTGCGGGCGGATGGCTCTCGGTGGCGTTCCCGGGCTGGACCCCATGTCCGCGGGCCTCTACGGCACCGCCATCGCGACCATGGGGATGCTCGCGCCCTGCGCCTACATCCTGGCCATGGACACCTTCGGCCCCATCACCGACAACGCCGGCGGCATCATCGAGATGTCCCGGCAGCCGGAGGAGATCCGGCGCAAGACCGACCGGCTCGACGCGGTCGGCAACACGACCAAGGCCCTGACCAAGGGGTACGCCATCGGCTCGGCGGCGCTGGCCGCGTTCCTGCTCTTCAGCGCCTACCTCGACGAGGTCGCGAAGCTCACCGGCGGCCACATGGCGGTGGACCTGACCAAGGTGCCGGTCTTCGTGGGCGGCCTGCTGGGGGCGATGCTGGTGTTCGTCTTCAGCGCCCTCGCGATCAAGGCGGTGGGCAAGGCCGCCCAGGTGGTGATCAACGAGGTGCGCCGGCAGTTCCGGGAGAAGCCCGGGATCATGCTGGGGACCGACAAGCCCGACTATGCCCGCTGCGTCGACATCGTCACCGCCGCCGCGCTCCGCGAGATGGTGGCGCCTGGCCTGCTGGCGGTGCTGACCCCCATCGCGGTGGGGTTCTTCTTCAAGTACCTGGGCTCCCCGGAGCTGGGGGCGCAGGTCGGCGCGGAGTCGGTGGCGGCGCTGCTGATGGTGGGGACCATCGCGGGGATCCTGCTGGCCACGGTCATGAACAACGGCGGGGGCGCCTGGGACAACGCCAAGAAGTACATCGAGAGCGGCGCGTTCCAGGTCGACGGCCGGGTGGTGGGGAAGGGCTCCGAGCCCCACAAGGCCGCCGTCGTGGGCGACACGGTGGGCGACCCGTTCAAGGACACCGCCGGACCGTCGCTGCACGTGCTCATCAAGCTTCTGGCCACGATCACGCTGGTGCTGGCGCCGCTGTTCATCGTTTGAGCTGGGGGGTGCTGCGCCGCACCCCCCAGACCCCCCGCTCGCTCCGCCGGAGTGAATCCGGCTCCGCTCGCAGCCGGTCCCTCGA
>Ga0268386_10000120_pt1 | contig 43804 bp, 36 predicted proteins | sample RVTome_15_FD_200260 | JGI IMG/M metagenome (GOLD analysis project Ga0268386, IMG submission 200260) | Soil microbial communities from uranium-contaminated site in the Upper Colorado River Basin, Wyoming, United States - RVT150D86... ... | reverse complement strand
GATACAAGTCTCTAGGCGCATCCGTCCCGACCCTCCTCTCGTAGGCTTCGAACACCCACGGAGGATAGCCGTGAGGCGGAGGCGCCTCAGTCATTTGCGCCCAATCACACTTTCCGGAGAGGAACCGACTATTGCTTCTGGTCTCGGAGCCTTCGCAGCACTCGCAGGTCTTCGAGGTCCTTCGGACGCCCCGCCGCCTCCTTCATCCGGATGAGGTCGTCGAGGCCGGCGAACGAGGCTGGAGTCTCGCCAATACGATCCTCGACCCGCCGAGCCCAGACGTCGTCGAAGCTGGCACCCTTGACGAACGGGTGAAGGTCCGTCTCGATCATGTATTGCCGGATGAGGATCTTCTTGGCGAGCATCTCGTCGACCGCGACATCGCTCATGTCGTAGCCGAAGGCCACCAGGGCCGCCCGGGTCCGCTCGGCGTTCTCCACGGTCGGCTCGATGAAGAGGTCGATGTCCAGGGTTGCGCGCGCATAACCGTGGACCGGGAACGCGGTCGCGCCGATGACCACGTAGCGGACGCTATGAGCGTTTAACGACTTCAGCAGGCCTTCGATGTCCAAGCCGGATCAGCCTTTCGCAGATCTCGCCGGAGCGCGAGAACATCATCTCGAACCGCTCGGCCGTCGTGAGCCCGCGTTGGTAGCGCAGCTCGAACTCGAGCTCGTCATCCTCGGAGGATCCGTCAGGGTCGAGCTTCAGGACGGAAGGCACATCCTTCATTATAGGTGCCCCTCGGGGGCCCAGGTCACTGCTGCAGGCGGTAGCCCACCCGGTGCCGCACGACCACCTTGCCGCGGCCGGGCACCTTCACCGAGATCTTCCGCAGCCGCCCGGGCGTGCCCGAATCGTCCGGCGTGAACCCGAGGACGTACTGCGCGCGCAGGTCGGCCACGATCTCGTCGAGCGCGCGGGGCAGCGCCGCGTCGTTTGGCAGCTTGAACAGTCGGCCGCCGGTGACCTGGGCGAGCCGCCCCCAGCTCTTTCAGGGCCTGCTCCGGGTCCGGCCCGTCGCCACCCGGCGACGCCGGGTAGGCCACGGGGTAGACCGTGACCGCGTGGGACTGGACAGCCTTGTCGAGCGCCGCCGGCAAGGTGGCGCTCACCGTGTCGATCCCGTCCGTGAGCAAGACGAGGGCCGACCGGCCGTTCGACGTCGCAAGTGCTTTCAGGCTGAAGACGATCGCGTCGCGCACTGCGGTGTTGCCGCCCTCGGGCAGCGTCCGAACCCGCTCGAACAGGGCCTCGGGATGCTCCCGGTCGAAATGCTCCAGGCGCTGGGTCTGGTCGAAGAAGACGACGATGATCCCCTGCGCGTTCGGCAGGCTCGTCAGGAAGCGGCCGGCCACGTCCTGCGAACGGCGCAGTGTCGCCAGCATGCTGTCGCTCGTGTCCACGAGCAGGGCCACGTCGAGCGAGGTCGAGCGGCTGGCGCCCTCCCCCATCCGGGCGCACATCTCGATCTTCCGCGGGCGGCCGTCCTCGGTCACCACGAAGTCGCGCGCCGTCAAGCCGTCGATCGGCCGCCCCCGTGCGTCCTCGACGGTCACGGCCACGTTGACGAGCGAGGTCTCGGCCGAGAAGACGGCTGGGGACTGCGCCGCGGCGGAGGACGCCGCGGCGAGCCCGGCGACGAGGGACACGGCGAAAGCAGTGCCGCGTGCCGGGCCACCTATTATATGCCGCGGCTTCGCGCGCCTGCGGTGCGAGTGCTGCCGGGAGAGCCTGCTGGTGGCTCCATCAGGTTCGCCGGCGTCGAGCACATCCGCCGTCCCATGCACGACGGCCCGTCCCGGACGGCAGAGTAGCGCCAGCTTCCGGTGTCCGCCCTCGGGGCGCGGTCAGCGCGCGCCGGCCGCGAACGCCTCCGGCCGCCAGTTCACGATGGCGACGGCGGGGCTCGACCCATGCGGGCGGCGGGTGAGGATCAGGAAGCGCTGCCCGTCCGGGGCCACGGCATAGCCCCAGCACCCGCGGAACGGTCCGAGGTCGACGATCGCGGTCTGGAACAGCGGCCGGGGGGCGTCCCACTGGAAGCCCGTCGACCCGGCCCGCACGCGCACCGACATCATCCGGCGGTCGGGGGCGATGTAGAAGAGCTCCGATCCGTCGGGGTTCCAGCGCGGCTGATGGCCTCCCGCGGCGGACACGCGCCAGCGCTCGCCCGTCTTGGGGAACGTCGCTACGTAGACCTCCCACTGCCCGGTCTCGTCGGAGGAATAGGCCAGCCGCCGGCCGTCCGGCGAGATGACGCCGAACATCTGGTTGCCCGGCGCATTGACGAGAACGCGATCCTCCTTGGTCTCGAGGTCGAGCAGGTACAGCGAGCGCTCGACGCGACCGTCTTGCGACGACTGGCTCACGTAGACGACGTGAGCGCCGTGCCAGTCCGTGGCGAAGAACGCGGAGTGGCTCGCTTTCGTCGGCAGCTGCTCCGGAGCCGTGCCGCTTCCCAGGCGCGTGATCCACAGACCGCTCGTCGAGCCGCTGTGCATGCCCAGGAGACCGCGTGTGGCGTCGTCCGAGAGGACCAGCGTGATGGCGTCGCCCGCATCGGTGACCTGGCGGGCCGTGGACGTCGCCGTGTCGTAGAGCCAGACGTGACGCTCGACGCCCTGGCCCGGGAAGTTGGTGAGGATCTGCTTGCCGTCGCGAGAGAGGGCGAGCGAGGCGAAGCCCTTTCCCTCCCACTCGGCGCCCAGCAGGCTACCCTGGCGGTCGTGCCAGGCGAGGTCGCTCACCTCGATTCCGCCCGTGCGGAATACGACGATGCCGCTCCCGGACACGCTCACGTTTGTCTGGGCGGTGACGCCGGGGTCGTACCAGATGTCCTCGGCGATTGGCCTCGGCTCGCCCGTGAACTCGCGGCGGCGGGCATCGAAGGGGTGGGCCACCAGGTAGCGATCCCGACGATACAGCAGGTAGCCCGGCTCGACGTACACGGCGGAGGATGCGGCGGCCGCGGTGAGCTGCTGGCGTTCGCCACTGTCGAGCGAGACGACCCACAAGCCGGCGCGCGCGCGATCCTGGGCGTTCCTGGAGTAGAAGACCACGTGCGACCCGTCCGGGAGGAACGTGGGGTACCGAATCGCGTTCTCACCGGCCGCGAGGTCGGCGGTGAGAGCCGTCGAGACGGCGCCACCGCTGGCGCTCACGCGGTTGAGCTTGGCGCTGCCGAACACGATCGTGCCGTCGGAGCGCCAGGCGCCGCCCCGGGTGTCGGTGGTCGCCGCCAAGACCTCGATCGCGCCGGTCGCGGCCTCGAGCTTCAAGAGTTGCGCCTCGGTGAAGAAGGCGACGAAGCGCGAGTCCGGCGACCAGAAGGGCTCGAACGCGCCGCCGGTGCCCTCGAGCTTACGGACCTCGCGGCTTTCCAGGCGGCGGATCCACAGGTGCGTTGAACCAGACGCCGACTCGGCGGCGAAAACCAGCGAACGCCCATCGGGCGAGATCACCACCTGGTTCAGCCGAGTGCCCGGCGGCGCGGGCACGGAGAACACCATCGGCGCGGCCGGCGTCGATGCGGGCCGCCAGGACGTGACGGCCAGGGTCAGGGCTGCGCCCAAAACGGCGGCTCCGGCGATCAGCAGTGCCGTCGCTCGGCGGGGACGCGGCAGCGTCGAAGGTCCCGATCCCGTGTCGGCCGGCCGGCCGGCGCCCGGCTCCTGAAGCTCGTGCCGAGCGTCTCCGATGTCGCGCAGGCGCTGGCGCGGCTCGCGCTCGAGGCAGCGAGCGAGCAGACGCCGGACGGTGGGCGGCGTGCTCGCGGGAAGCGGGCTCCAGTCGATCTCGCGCACGAGCACGCTGGCCAGCACGTCCGAGACCGTGTCGCCCGCGAAGAGCGCCCGGCCCGTCAGCATCTCGTACAACACGACGCCGAAGGCCCAGATGTCCGCACGCCGGTCGACCGGCTTGCCGCGGGCCTGCTCGGGCGACATGTAGGCGGCGGTGCCGAGGATCAGCCCGGCCGCGGTGCCGGTGTGCGTGAGCGTGGGCGATTGCGAAAGGTCGGGCGAGGACGACGCACCGGAAGCCTCGCCGGCCCAGGCCTTGGCGAGGCCAAAGTCGAGCACCTTGACCTTGCCGTCCGGAGTGACCTTGATGTTGGCGGGCTTCAGGTCGCGGTGGACGATTCCCTTCTCGTGCGCTTCCTCGAGCGCTTCCGCCACCTGCTTCGCGATCCCGAGACTCTCGTCGATCGGGATCGCCCCGCGCTTCAGGCGCGCCGCGAGGTCCTCTCCCTCCACGAGCTCCATGACCAGGACGTGAGCGGTCGTCCCGCCCTCGAGCGTCGCACTCTCGAAGCCGTAGATCTGGGCGATCCCGGGATGGTTGAGCGAGGCGAGCAGCTTCGCCTCCCGCTCGAAGCGGGCGAGCCGCTCGGGATCGGCCGCGAAGGCCTCGGGCAGCAGCTTGAGCGCGACATCGCGGCCGAGCTTCGTATCGGTCGCGCGGTAGACCTCGCCCATCCCCCCGGCACCGAGGGGCGCGGTGATCCGGTAGTGCGAGACCGTCTGGCCGATCAGGATCGGGATTCCTCGTTCCGGTAGTGGAGATGCGGAGGCGTTTCGCGGCGAAAGGCAGCCAATTGTACTCCTCACCGGCCGCGGGCACGGACCTGAGCCAAGGAACCATACTCTCCAGATCATCCGGACCAACCCGGAGGAGGGCGTGCGCACGGAGAACGTACCCGGCGGCACCCGTCGTCGAGGAGCTGACGCGTGTCCTCATCGAGAAGATCCGCGTGCGCCGTGGTGGTCCGGGGCTTCTGGCAACTCGTTCGTGGGCAGGGGCCGGGGAGCTGATGCTAAACTTGTCTCCGTGGACGCCGCAGCCCAGCGGAGTTGGATGGCGCAGTGGCGCGCGGCCGCGCCGATGCTCGAGCAACAGCGGCGGCGCGAGCTGCGGGCACTGACGCCCGAGCGCGCGTTGGCGGCCTCCGAGGCGCTGCTCGCCCTCGGAGCCGCGGCCAGGCCGAGCTTGGCACGCCAAACCCACTCCGGGCTCGTCGAGCAGCAGCGGCTGTTCCACCGCGCGTCGCGGTGAACCCCATCTTCGCGGCCGCCCTCGAGCTCCATCAGTTCTGCAGCCGGCGAGCCTGGTCCTTCTGCTTCATCGGTGGAATCGCCGTTCAGCGCTGGGGCGAGCCGCGGCTCACGGAGGACGCCGACCTGACGCTCCTGACGGGGTTCGGGGACGAGGAGCCCTTCGTGGACGAGTTGCTGGCGGCCTTCTCTCCTCGCCGGCCGGACGCCCGAGAGTTCGCCCTGCGTTACCGGGTGCTGCTGCTCTCGTCCAGGAACGGGGTGCCACTCGACGTCTCCCTCGGGGCCATGCCGTTCGAGCAGCGGGCGGTGGAGCGCGCCACCCCATTCGAAATCGGCGAGGGGCACACGGTCCTGACCTGCTCTGCCGAGGATCTGGTCGTCTTCAAGGCGTTCGCCGGGCGCGACAAGGACTGGCTCGACATCGAGGGCATCGCTCTCCGCCAGGCCGGGCGGCTGCGGGAAGAACTCGTCTGGGAGGAACTGGGGCCACTGCTCGAGTTGAAGGAGTCGCCGGAGACCGCCCAGCGCTTGCGCGCGGTGCTCGAACGCGCGCGCCCCGACTGACACCTTGGCGCGCCCAACCCCAGTAGTTGCAGGAACAGGTACAGGGGCGTTTCGCGGCCCCGTGCGGTGCGCGTCACAAAGAGGAGCGGGGACGGTGGGTCAGGCCCAGGACGAGCCCGGCGCCGAAGAAGAGGCCTCTCTCCCGCTGATCACCACTCGGGTCACGAGGCCCGGCGCGTCTTCTCCCAGCAGGCGCGACAGGGGGGCGAGGCCCACCTGCGATCCCGGAAAGGCACCGGCCATGAAATCGAGGCTCATGGCGCCCAGATAGCTGCCGCTCCCGGCCAACGCCACCGCAGCGGCGGCACAAGTGAGGCCCGTGACCAGGACCGCTATCACCCGCTCGCGGCCCCGCGGGGCGGCCATCCCCCCTTTCCCTCGAGGGGTCGCGAGGGCGTAGCCGAGGCCGGCCGCTCCACCCAGGACCAGCCCCTCGAAGCCTCCCGCCACGGGGGACAGATCCCGGCCGAAGAGGCCCTGGATCATCCAGAGGGCCAGCAGATGCGCCGCGGCGCCGATGGCACTTCCGCCCGCGGCTCCGAACAGGACGAGAGCCACGCCCCGGAAGGAACGAGCGAGGACCTCGGCCGCGGCCAGCCCCGCCCCGACCCCGACCGCGCCCACGCCGCCCACCGCGACCCCGACCATCCCGAGGACCACCGGCACGCCCGCGGCGGCGTGTGAGCCCGGGCCAAAGTAGAGAAGGAGCCCGCCCACGGCCCCCCCGAAGAGGCCGGCGAGCACCCCGCCAGCGGTGGCGCCGAGGAAGCGGGCGCCCGCGACCCGCACGGTCCGGCGCAGGCGGATCCAGTGCAGGAGAGCCGTGGCCCGCGACAGGTCCGCCTGTCCGAGGAGAGGCACCGGACCGGCACCCGGCACGTCCCACGCGTGTCGCGAAGCAGCGCCCGGGCGTGGCCGGGGCGTCGACCGATGCGGAGGAGCGCTTCTCCGGTGCCGAGCGCATGGAGCGATTCCGCCGCCTCCCGCCGGTCCTCGTCATCCAAGGGGCCTTCGTTCAGCACACGGGCGAGAAGCGCGTCGAAGGGGTCGGCATCCGGCGTCGAGGGGGCGACGGGTGCCGGGTCGGACACGCACTCCGGGCCCGGCGGCGGCCCCCCGTCGGGCTCCGCGGTGACATCGGGGAAACGAAACGATAGCCGTGGCGGGACACCGTGCGGATGAAGACGGGCGCGCGGGGATCGTCACCGGGCACGCGACGGAGCGTTCGCACCGCCTGGCTCAGGGTGCCGTCGGAGACGACCACGTCGCTCCACACGGCGTCGAAGATCTCCCGCCGGGACGGCCTGGCTCCTCCGCTCCAGGATCAGGACGAGGAGATCGAAATAGCGGGGGATGAGGGGGACCTCCCGCCCGCTCTTCAGCAGGCTCCGGCGCGAGGGGGAGAGAACGAAGTCGGAAAAGACGTAGCGCGGGTACCTCCCTTCCGAATCCACGGTCGTGTCGACAGTATGGTCCTCCAGGTTGAGGGGCCTCACCCTTACGATAGCGTCCGCAACGGGTTGACCTTCCTCGTCGATGACGCGGCCTCGAACGACGGTGTCCGGCAAGTCGATCTCGGCATGGAGCCTTCCGCCGCCGACCTCTTCGAACTTCAACTCCCTCAGCGATCTGCGGACCGGTGGGTCCGCGGCACGATTCGCGGTTCACCCAGGCCTTCGAGGACCAAACGGTCTGGCTGGTGACACATACGTCGCGCTCCGCGGTCTCGGAGCTGATGAGAGTCGAGTCGCCTGGCGAACGGTGGGCGGGATCATCACGCGCGTCATCCGGGATGCCGAAACGCGGGTTGACCGCCTCTCCGGCCTGCGCCGGATTGGGATCGACAAGATCAGCTACCGCAAAGGGCACAAGTACCTGATCGTCGTCGTCGACCACGACCAGGGGCGGCTGGTGTGGGCGACGCCTGGCCGTGATGAGGCCGCCCTGTCGCGCTTCTTCGAAGCGCTGGGGCCGAAGCGTTGCGCGCGGCTCGAGCTCATCAGCGCAGATGCGGCTCCCTGGATCGCTTCGATGGTCAGGCGCTACTGTCCCCAGGCCCGGCTGTGCCTGGATCCCTTCACGTTAGTTGCATGGGCGACGGAAGCTCTGGACCAAGTCCGTCGCCAGCCACCTGAAGCCCGTGCGCGGCTTCTTCACCAGCCGCCCGGCGATAGATGTGACGACCGCCTCGCTCGGGCGCTATCAGGGAGCACGGCTCGATGCGAGGAAGGCGCCCGCCACGGTCAACCGCGAGGTCCACCGATTTCTGGGACGTCTGGAGGAATGCCCTCCAGGCCGCGGGGCTGCCCGCAGGAAGGCTCTTCCACGACCTGCGGCGCTCTGCAGTCCGGACGCTGATCCGCGCGGCCATAAACGAGACGACGGCGATGAAGGTCTCGGGCCACAAGACCCGCTCGATGCTGCTCCGCTACAACATCGTCACCGAGCGCGAGACGGCCGATGCGCTGGTCCGCGCGGACGCCTATCTCTCAACCCAGCCGACGAGCGCCGAAAACGAATAGGGACATTCGCGGCGAGGGCGACGGAAAGCCGTTGACGGGTCTGGAAGGGGTTGGCTCCTCAGGTAGGATTCGAACCTACAACCCTCCGGTTAACAGCCGGATGCTCTACCCTTGAGCTACTGAGGAACGGGCGGGCCCAGCGGCCAAAAACGAATTATAGGAAGGGCTTCCGGCCGCGTCAACCAGGGCGGGGCCGAAGGACCGGGGTGTCGGCGACGGGTCGGCCGGCTCAGCCCGCCTTCGTCAGCTCCGAGAGGACCAGCTTCGCCACCGCCTTCAGCGTCTCGAACACCCCGACGCCCTTCGGGGCGATCGCTTCCACCACCGGCTCGTCCTTCTTCATGAGCAGACGCTTCATCTCGTCCGCCGGCGCGACGTTGGGGAGGTCGCGCTTGTTGAGCTGGAGAACGTAGGGGATGTTCATCAAGTCGTAGCCCTGGCTCTTCAGGTTCACGACCAGGTTGTCCACGGACTCCACGTTGGCGTCCATGCGCTCCACCTGGCTGTCGGCCACGAAGATGACCCCGTCCACGCCCTTCAGGATGAGCTTCCGGCTGGCGTCGTAGAACACCTGGCCGGGGACGGTGTACAGGTGGAAGCGGGTCTTGAATCCCCGGACCGTTCCCAGCTCGAGGGGGAGGAAGTCGAAGAACAGGGTCCGGTCCGTCTCGGTGGCCAGGGAGATGAGCTTGCCCTTCGCCCCCGGGTTGGTCTTGTCGTAGATGTACTGGAGGTTGGTGGTCTTCCCGCAGAGGCCAGGACCGTAATAGACGATCTTGCAGTTGATCTCGCGTGAGGCGTAGTTGATGAAGGTCATCTTCGCGCTTCGCCCGGGATTCCTACTCGCTGAAGAGGCTGTCGATGTCCTCGTCGGTGATCTCGGCGAATGGGCTCTCGAACGCCGTGCCGGCGGCCGCCTTCTCCTTCTCCACCTTGGCCATGATCCGCGCGAACACGTCGTTCAGCTCCTGGGAGGCCTTCTTCACCCGGAGCCGCACCAGGCCCAGCGACGACCGCTCGTCGAAGATGACGACGAGGATCACGCGCTGGGCCACGATGGAGATGTGGATGTTGTCCTTCTCCCCCTCGTGGAAGAGGATCGAGAACTCCTTCTCGCCGATGAGGCGGGCGAGACCGTCGGTGGCGGCCACGTTTCCGGCGGTCAGGGAGGCCAGGGAGGTGGTGTCGAGGTTCTCGATGTCGCCGTGAGCGGCGATCTGCTGGCCGTTCTTGTCGACCAGGAACACGACCTTGGCGTTCGCGTCGACCCGGAGCTTCGAGATGACCTGCTTGATCTGGTTGAACTCCTCCTCGTACATGACGATGTCGGGGGCGGCCATCCGTGCTCCTCCTCTGTCCTGACTTGAACGGCGGGGCGCTTCCAGGAAAGCCTTAGTTATAGCTGGGGGGGAGGGCAATTGCAAGGCATGGCTGTGCGCGCCGGCGCCGTTAGTGATTGAAAGACGGCGACTTGGCGGCTAGTAGTCCCGCCGGCCCTCCAGGGCCTTGGCCATCGTGACTTCGTCCGCCCACTCGAGGTCGGAACCCACCGGGACGCCCATGGCGATCCGCGTCACCCGCACCGGGAAAGGCTTGAGCAGGCGGGCGAGGTAGGCCGCGGTGGCTTCGCCCTCGACGGTCGGGCTGGTGGCCAGGATCACCTCCTCGACCTCGCCCCCCCGCACCCGCTCCAGCAGGCCGTCGACGCGAAGCTCGTCCGGCCCGACGCCCTGGAGGGGAGACAGCGCGCCATGCAGGACGTGGTAGCGGCCGCGGAAGTCGCGGGTCCGCTCCACGGCCACCAGGTTGTGGGGTTCCTCGACGACGCAGACCTGCCGGTCCGAGCGGCCGGGATCCGTGCAGATCGCGCAGACCTCGCGGTCCGTGACCGCCTGGCAGCGGGAGCAGGTCCGGATCGCCTCGAGCAGGCCGGTGATGGCGGAGGCGAGCCGGCCGGCCTCGTCGGTCGTCCCCTTGAGCAGGTGGAAAGCGATCCGCTGGGCGGACTTGGGGCCGATGCCCGGGAGCCGGCGGAGCTCGTCGATGAGCAGGGCGACCGGCTCGGGGAAGTCCATGACCGGCAGTCTAGACCAGCGGCCGTGCCTCCTGCCACGGTCGGGAGGAAGCCTGGCGCGTGCGGCTAGAAGGTCAGCTTCACCGCCATCTGGAGCTGGCGCGGATCGCCCACCCCCAGGCGAAGGAACCCGTCGAAGTTGAACAGCGCCGGCGTCGTGATCGTGTTGACGTTGTTCGTGCTGTTGAAGGTGTTGAACATCTCCACGATCGGGATGAGCTTCGCGGTCTTGCCGACCGCGATCGGCCACTGCGCCCGCCAGTCGAAGGAGAAGAACTTGGTGTCCTTCCGGTCCCAGTTGCGCCCGCGGTCGTTCCCGTTCAGGACCCGGGGAGAGGTGGTGATGGGCTGGGCGGTGCGGGCCTGGATGCGCGCGTTGACCTGGAGGCCGAACGGCAGCTCGCCGTAGCCGAAGAAGTTGAAACGGTGGCGGATGTCGCGGTCGGACGGGCCGTAGTCCTGGCTCAGGTCGTAGAAGTTGAAGGTCCTCTCGGTGAAGGGGTCCCGCTCGTTGGAGTCGTCGTCCTCGTCCTTGGCGAGCACGTAGTTGGCCTCGAGCTGGTAGCGGCTCGAGAAGCGCTTGCGCAGCCCCAGGGTCCCGCCGCGGTAGAGCCCCTCGCCCCGGCTGGTGGTCACGAAAACATCGCCGAGTTGCGGCTCGAACGGGTTGGCGCCGGTGTAGACGGTGGCGTCCCGCGTGGGTGGCTGGTTCGGGGCCACGCCCGTGCCGTGGACGTTGTAGTTGAGGAAACGGGTCAGGCGGGTCCCCTTCGACCATGTGAAGTCCACGTAGGCCGCCCAGTCCGGCGCGATCTCCTGCTCGTAGGCGACGTTCCAGGTGACGATCCGCGGGTTCTTGTAGTCGCGGTCGAAGACCCTCACGCCGCTGAACAGCGGGAAGGTCCCCGCCGAAACCACCTCCGGCGGGAGGATGCCCGGCCAGGTGGGCATGTTGGCGAACGCGGTGAAAGCCGTGTTCCGGAACCGGACCTGCTGCTGGAGGCCGTTGGCGGTCACCGATCCCACCTGAGTGAGCATGTTCTGCCGCGGGTAGTAGATTCCCGCGTTGGCCCGCAGGACCGACTTGCCGTTCCCGCGGACGTCGTAGGCGACCCCCAGGCGCGGCTGGAGCTGCTTGGTCTGGTCGGGGATGGTGCCGTCCGAGGGGAAGCGCGGATCGCCGAGCAGGAACGCATAGGCGGTGGTGCCCGCGTCCGCGGTTTCGGGCATGTACTGCGCGTCCCAGCGCAGGCCGTAGTTGACCGTGAGCTTCGGCGTCACCTGCCATTTGTCCTGCGCGAAGAGGGAGAACTCCTCGTTGGTGATGTCGGAGGCTCCCGAGGCGTCGGTGGCGATCCCGTTGAGGTCGACCGTGTCCAGGAAGAAGAGCAGCGGACCGCCGGTCGGGCTCGTCCCCGCCGGGCAGGGGGTGGGCGCGGTCACGTACGTCCCGTTCGAGCAGCCCACCGTGAACGGCCCGAAGCCGCCGGCACGGGGGGCGGAGGCGTAGCGGAGGAACCCGGCCACGCTGTCGAACAGGTAGCGGCCCTCGAAGAAGCCGCGGAACACCTGCACGTTGTCCGTGTGCAGCCACTCCGCCCCGAACTTGAGCGTGTGCCGCCCCGAGACGATCGAGAAGTTGTTCTTCACCTGGAAGCGCTTGATCAGCTCGTCAACGTTCGGACCGAGGAAGAAGGGGTGCCCGAAGCGGAAGGTGGGGCCGAACCCCATACCGGTGTCGGCCGTGACGCTGGAGGAGGCCGCCGAGCGCGGCCGGTTCTCCCGCGAGTACGTCAGGTGGAACTCGTTGACCATGGTGGGCGAGAGGGTGGTGAACAGGTTGAGGTTGCCCACGTTGATCTTGGACGGCCCCTCGATCCCGTTGGCCGAAGTGCCATAGGTCGCCACGTCGAAGGTCTGGTTGGTGTTCTTGGAGTAGTCGAAGTTCCACGTCACCGACAGGTTGTTCTGCGGGTTGAGCAGCCAGTCCACCTTGCCGAGCACCGCGGTGTTGTTGATCGTGTGGTCGATGGGCTGTCCCTCGTCCTGGCCCACCGAGGTCTGGAAGAAGCCGAGCAGCGCCAGTCGCTGGCACTCCGGGCTGTCGTTGATGAGCGCCTCGTGGGAGGTGATCGCTGGAGAGGCCACCGGGCAGGTCCCGAGCGGCTCGCTCAGGTTCGGGCGCCGCAGGTTCTCACGGATGCCCTCGACGGCGAGGAAGAAGAACGCCTTGTCCTTGACGAGCGGCCCGCCCAGGGTGCCCCCGAACTGCTCGCGGTGGAAGTCCTGCAGGGGCTTCCCGTCGGAGGTGTTGGAGGTCAGGGCCTCCAGGCGCTGGAAGTGGAAGAGGCTGCCGTGAAGGTCGTTGGTGCCGGACTTGGTGATGACGTTTATGACCCCCCCCGCGGTCCGGCCGAACTCCGCGTTGGCCCCCGTGGCCACGACCTGGAACTCCTTCACCGCCTCCATGGTGATGTCGATGGCGGCGCGCTGTCCGCCCATCTGCTCGCCGAAGAAGCCGTTGTTGTAGTCGCCTCCGTCAAGGCTGATGTTGTTGAAGATCCCGCGCTGGCCGGAGAAGGTGATCTCGTCCCCATCCGGCCCCTGGACGATGCTCACTCCGGGCGTGAGCGTCAGCAGGTCCTCGAACTTGCGGCCCAGCACGGGCGTGTTGAGGATCGTCGTCTCGTTCAGGGTGTTGCTGACCTCGGTCCGGCTCAGGTCCACGGTCGACGTCCCGGTGACCGTGACCGTCTCCTCGGTGCCCGACACCTTCATCGACGGAGACAGGATCACCGCCTGACCCACGGTGAGCACGATCCCGTCCTGTACGAGCGTCGCGAACCCTCCCTTGGTGAACGTTACCGCGTACCGTCCCGGAGGCAGTTGGAGGAGCACGAAACGGCCGTCGTCGCCGGTGGTGAGCGACCGCCGGAGGTTCGTCTCGAGGTTGCGCGCCTCGACGGCGGCGCCGGGCACGACCGCACCCGAGGGATCGGTGACGGTCCCCTGGATGACCCCGGTCGTGATCTGGGTCTGCGCGGCCGCGGCGGCCGCCAGGCCAAGCGCCAAGGCGCACGAGTAGAGGGACACTCGCTTCATCTGGCCTCCTGTTCGAGGGCACATAAGGTACGGCGACCGCAGAGCACGGAATCGGTCGCGGCGATGCCGGCGACTATACGCCCGCAGCCTCGCGCCAGGCAAGGACCAAGCGCGCGGGCCGGGGATGCGGGGCAGATCCCTCTCCGCCCCACACGGGAGGTCAGGTCAGCCCGGGGATCTTGAGCCCGCCGAGCCCGCCGGTGAGGCTGCCCACCTTCTCGCGCACCTCGTCGTCCACCTTCCGAGCGGCCTCGTTGAAGGCGGCGGTCAGGAGGTCCTGGAGCATCTCGATGTCGTCCTTGTTGACGACGTCCGGCTCCAGGACGATGCTGCGGACGTTCTTCTGGCCGTCGAGCACCACCTTCACCATGCCGCCACCGGCCGTGGCCTCGACGGAGAGGGCGGCGATCTCGGACTGCAGCCGCTCCTGCGCCTGCTGGAGCTGCTTCATGAGCTTCTGCGGGTTTCCAAACGGGTTCACCGGGCCCTCCTCACTGCCGATCGCGCACCCGCACGTCCACGACCCTGCCGTTGAAGAGGTCGAGGACTTCCTGGACGGCGGGCTCGCGGGTCGCCTGTTCCACGGCCTGCTGGCGCTTCTCCTCCTCCGGCGCGGGAGCGCTCGCCGCGGCGGTGGCGCCGTCCCCCGGCCCTCGGAGGCTTCCTGCGGCGGTGATCCGCACCGAGAAGGGCCGTCCGCCGACCTTGCGGGCCAGCTCGCGGTACTCGTCCACGTGGGTCGCCGCGAAGCCGGCGAAGTCCGGCGCCACCTCGATCACCAACATGGCCTCGCCCTCCGTCCAGGCGCGGGCGCCGCGCAGCGCCTGCCCCAGCGAAGGGCGGGTCTGCGCGGCCATTGCGGCCAGCAGGGCGTCCAGCTCGCCTTCCGGCGCGGCCGGCGTCACCGCGACCGCCGGCTCGAGCGGCGGAGCGGACGCCGGCGCCGAGGACGGCCGGTCGGAAGCCCGCGCCCCCGCCGGAGCTTGGGTGTGAGCCGGTACGGGAGCGGCCGCCCTCGGCGCTCTGGGTGCGGCCGTGGCGGCGGCAACGGCGGGAGCACCCGCGGCGAGGCGCTCCACGCGCTCTACCAGCTCCGCGAAAGGGACCAGCCGCCGGCTCTGCACGATCTTGAGGAGCGCGAGCTCCAGGGTTACCCGCGGGTCCTGGGCCCAGCGCAGGTCCGTTTCCGCCCGGGTCAGGACGTCGAGGGCGCGCAGGACGTCCTCCTCCGCGAGCGCGTCGGCGAGCGGTAGCAGCCGCTCCCGTTCCTCCGGCACGAGTTGCGAGAGCAGGGCGCTGCCGTCCGGGGCCAGCTTCACGAGCAGGATCTCCCGGAAGTGGAGGATCAGCTCGCGGGCGAAGTTGCGGTAGTCGGCGCCGTACTCGGAGAGGCGTTCCACCAGCTCGAGGACGGCGAGGCTGTCGCCCGCCACCACCGCCCGGGAGGATCCCAGGAGCAGCTCACGGTCGACGAGCCCGAGCAACGCCGAGATGTCCTCGTCACGGACCTCCGCGCCGCTGAACGAGAGGACCTGGTCGAACAGCGACAGGGCGTCGCGCGCGCTCCCCTCGGCGGCCCGGGCGATCCGGGTCAGGGCGTCGTCCGAGACCTTGATCGACTCGCCCCCCGCCACCGCCCTCAGGTGCGAGACCAGCTCGCGCGCCGGGATCATGCGGAAGTCGTACTGCTGGCACCGGGAGAGGATCGTGTCGGGCAGCTTGTGGTACTCGGTGGTGGCGAAGATGAACTTCACCCGCGGCGGGGGCTCTTCCAGGGTCTTCAACAGGGCGTTGAAGGCCCCGGTCGAGAGCATGTGGACCTCGTCGATGATCCAGATCTTGAAGCGGTCCCGGGCCGGGTTGTAGCGGGCGCTCTCCCTCAGCTCCCGCACCTGCTCCACGCCGTTGTGGGTGGCGCCGTCGATCTCCTGCACGTCAAGGCTGTTCCCGGCGGCGATCTCCAGGCAAGACGGGCATTCGCCGCACGGCTCGGCGGTCGGTCCCTTCACGCAGTTCAGGGCCTTGGCCAGGATCCGCGCGGTCGTGGTCTTGCCGACCCCGCGGGCGCCGGAGAGCAAGAAGGCGTGGCCGATGCGGCCGGACGCCAGGGCGTTCTTCAGCGTCCGGGTGACGGTGGCCTGGCCCACGACCTCGTCGAAGGTCCGGGGCCGCCATTTGCGCGCGAGGACGAGATAGGACATTGGGAGGTAAAGGGAGCGGGCTGGCCTCACGTGGGCCCCGGCTGTCCTGCGGCACACTCGAGTGGCGTCTGACCGTTGCTCCCTTCCGGGCCTGGCGGGGTTCGACGTCTCGTGTTGCGCAGGGCCGGAACCCACGTGCGGCCGACCCTGTCCGCTAGCCTAACCGAAAAGCTCCCGCCCGCGAAAGAGCGTTCGCCCGACCCTCGCGCGCCCGGTTGTCGGAACGCCCCCTTTCCAGTAAGTTATGGGGAGTCAACGCGGAGGGCTTTGCACCTCCGTCGTCGCCAGCGGAGAGATGCGAGAGCCTGGCTGAATCGGCATGACTGGAAATCATGTGTGGGGGAAACTCCACCGGGGGTTCGAATCCCCCTCTCTCCGCCACCTTCCTGACCGAGGTCGGTTCTCGTCCGGCTTTCTGCGGAGATCGTGGAGGGGCTTCCCGGGACGGTGAGCCAAGAGCCCAGGCCGGAGATCAAGCTGCCGCGACGTCGACTGGCGGAGAGGGTGGGATTCGAACCCACGATACCCTTGCGGGTATAGCAGTTTTCGAGACTGCCCGCTTCAGCCGCTTGCGTACCTCTCCGCGGCCAGGGAAAACTCGATGATACATCAGCGGCCGGCGCGCCGGTACTTGAAGAAGTCCTGCATGAGCTGGCGGCAGTCCGTCTCGAGGACGCCTCCGATCGCCTCGAAGCGGTGATTCAGGGGAAGATCGGCCGCCTGGAGGATCGAGCGGACCGCCCCAGCCTTGGGGTCGGCGGCGCCGTAGACCAGCGTGGCGACGCGCGCGTTCACGGCCGCCCCGACGCACATCAAGCAGGGCTCGATCGTGACGTACAGGGCCGAGCCGGTCAGGCGGTAGTTGCCCAGCGCCCGTGCCGCCTTCCGCAGTGCCAGCACCTCGGCGTGGGCGGTAGGGTCGACCCCGTGGATGGGCTGGTTGAAGCCCGCCCCGACCACCCGCCCCTCGGCCACGACGACGGCGCCGACGGGTACCTCGTCGGCCAGGAGGGCCCGCCGCGCCTCCGCGAGAGCCAGACGCATGAAACCCTCGTGGAGTGCGCGATCGGCCCGGTCGCCGGAGTCGGAAGGGCGGTGTGGAGGTCGGGATCGGGCCATGCGGATGGATGCGCGGCCGGCGAGGGCGGAGCGACGGTGTGAGCATACCAGAGTCGTCCGGCCCCCCGGGTCGGCTGCGCATCGTGTCGGGCGGGCAGACCGGCGTCGACCGGGCGGCGCTCGACGTCGCCCGCGAGAACCACATCGCCTGCGCGGGCTGGTGCCCGAAGGGGCGCCGGGCGGAGGACGGCGCCGTGCCGCCGCGATACCTCCTGCGGGAGACGCCCTCCTCCGGCTACTCCCAGAGGACCGAGTGGAACGTTCGGGACTCCGACGCCACGCTGGTCCTTCATCGCGGTCCAATGCAGGGCGGGACAGCCCTGACCGCGCGCATGGCTCGCCGCCTCAGGCGTCCCGTCCTGCACGTCGACCTGGCGGCCGAGCCCGATCCCTCTCGCGTCCACGACTGGCTGCGGACCCAAGCCGTGCGCGTCCTCAACGTCGCCGGCCCGCGGGAGAGCCAGCGACCCGGCATCTACGAGCAGGCCAAGGCTTTCCTGCGTCGGGCGCTCGGGGCGGGCACGTCTCGGCGCAGCGCCCGCAAGCTCCGTGGGTCGCCGCTCGGCCGTTGAAGCGCGGTGCGAGCGCGAGCGCGTTGCGGACTCGATAAAGCACCGTTGAGTTTTCGCATCAGAAGTGTCGCCGGCCGAATCCGCGGAAACGCGCAAACGCTCGTGTTTCGAGCCGATTGCCAGGCTCACCCACGATGGCACACGTCCTGCTATTGGGTAGACCGACGAGGGGATCGACAGCAGGCGGACGTCAGCGCTGGAGCTTCGGTACCTTCTGCATGCGCGCGGCGGGGTTTGGAGGGAGCCACGTCGCGAGCGGCAGGAACGCTCGGCTAAGCGGTCGAGCGGGGTTAACCACCGAGCATCGCGCAGCCGCAGGCTGGACGATCCCTTCCTCTTTTTTCCCCTGGTTCCAGTCCGACGAAACCGACCAGCATCCTCTGTCTGTGGCGCGCGGGTTCCAGCGCGAGCGGCAGGTTCGCGCGGGACACTCCACCCCGATCAGGACACGCCCGCGCCGCCCGACGTCTCGTCCCGCCTGAGGTCGGTCAGCTCGCGTTGCGCGTCTGGGGAGCGGGGTCGCGAAGCCAGCAGTCCAGCAGGTCCGCGAGGGACCGGTCCTCGTACGGGGGCGCGATCGGCTTGGCGATAGCCGTCACCCCCGCATCCCTGAGGAGCTCGCGCAGCCGGGCCTGGACGATCGCGGGCTTCTGCTCCGGCGGGTCGACGATGAGCGTCCGATCGAATTCGGGGCCCTCCAAGCGCAGGAGCCACCAGGATCCGCCGCGAGCCACGCGGATGGCCAGCGTCCAGGATCCGATCAGCCCTCGCAGGGCCTCGCGTGAGGAGTTCTCGATGACACGCTTTCCCGGATGAGTCGGCGGGATCTCGCTGACGACCGTAACTCGATCCATCGACGTCCCTCCACCTCTCGACGCGCACGAAGAGTGCTCGCCGCGGCGCTACCTACGGCCACGGCCCTTGGAGTTGCGTGAGCGAACGTCACGACTCCACGGCCTGATCAAGTGGGAGGGAGGCTGGATGATGGGCTTGGGCCCCCCGCCTTGTCAAGCGGAAACTGGAACGACGGAGCGACCGAGACTATGACACGGTTGGTGCGGACGGCCTGGCGGGCGCCGGCGCGCGCCTGACCTCCGGTCCCTCCGCCCAGCGGCTGGCGCGCTGCCGGCACCCGCTCCCTCCGACAGGCACGGCACGTGCCATCCGTCGAGGTCCCGGCGGAAGTGGTTGGCCTGGATCACACCTTCGCTCTTGGGCCGCATCCTGGCGGGGTTTGACGTTCATCGACCCGGCGGTCGCGACGTAGATCCGCGCCAGGTCGCTGCGACACGGATGGCCTTGGCCGAAAAGAGGCTGTCGGCCTGGCCGGACGCGGGCCATCAGGTGATCCCGGACCGGCGTCGCAAGGTTGGAAGAGCTCCTCCCGGGTCAGTTGCGGCAGCGAAGCGCTGGCGAGCGGCGATTCCCTACTCGTACCGCAGCGCTTCCATGGGATCCACGCGGCTGGCCTGGATGGCCGGGAGCCACACGGCCAGCAGGGCCACCAGCGCCAGCAGCCCGGGCACGCCCGCGAACACGAGCGCGTCCCGCGTGGTGACGCCGAACAGGAACGATTCCATCACGCGCGCCAGGCCGAGGGCAGCGGCCAGGCCGATCACGATGCCGACGCCGGCCAGGCGCATGCCCTGTCCGACAACCATGCGACGCAGCCCAGGCCCGTCCGCGCCCAGGGCCATGCGGATGCCGAGCTCCTGCGTGCGCTGCTCCACCGAATAGGCCATCAGGCCGTAGATGCCGATGGCCGCCAGCAGCAGGGCGGCCCCGCTGAACACGGTCATGAGCCACATGTTGAACCGGTCTCGCGACGTGGACCGCGACACGACGTCCCTCATCGAGCGCACGCTGGAGACCGGCAGGCCGGTCGCCTGTCGCAGCTCCTCCTGGATGGCGGCGCTCATCAGCATCGGCTCGGCCGCGGTGCGGACCACCCAGGCCATCGGCGTGAGACCGACGTTCAGGGCGTTGGCGGCGTCGGGCACCTGGGCCTGGGGGATGAACATGGCGGGGCCGGGGTCGCGGTTCAGGCCGCCGTCCCGCGTATCTGCCACGACCCCGATGATCTGCCGCTCCGGCTCGTCGGCGAACTCCCGCATGACGCCACGGCCGATCACCAGCCGGTCGCCGAGCGGTTCGCCGTCCGGCCAGAACTTCCTGGCCATCGCCTCGTTGATCACCACCACCGGAGTCGCCCCGCCGTCGTCGCCGCGGTCGAAGGTCCGCCCCTTCTTCACCGGGATCCTGAACACCTCGAAGTAGCCGGGGGACGCGGTCATCCACTGGCCGCCCCCGTGGTACGGCCCGTCGGTTGCCGGCCGGCCCACGATGGTGAACGGCAGGCCGTAGCCGCCCTCCAGGGGAACGCAGCAGGTGGCGCTGGCCGAGACGACGCCGGGCAGCGCGCGCAAGCGGTCGACCCCGATGCGGACCGTCTGCTCGACGCCTTCCGAGGTCTGGAAGCGTGGTGCCTTCAGCGACATCCGCATGGTCAGGACGCCGCTCGCGTCGAACCCCGGGTTCACGCGGCTCAGCGCGACCACGGTACGGATCAGCAGGGCGGAGCCGATCAGCAGGGTCGTGGCCAGCGCGACCTCGGTGACCACCAGGAAGGAGCGCGTCCGGTTCTGCCGAGCGCCGCCGCTCCCCGAGCGGCCTCCCGTCTCCTTGAGGGTGGCGGCGAGGTCGGTTCGTGAGCTGTGCAGCGCGGGGACGAGCCCGAAGAGCAGGCCGGTGGCCAGGGAGACCACCAGCGTGAAGCCCAGCACGCGGCCGTCGAGGGGCACCACCGGATGGTCCCCTGCCAGGCGGGGCAGGTCCGCGGTGTTGACGGCGAGCAGGGCGCGCATGCCGAGCGTGCCGAGCAGCAGTCCCAACGCTCCGCCCGCCAGCGCGAGCACCACGCTCTCCGCAAGCACCTGGCGCACGATCCGCCAGTGCGATCCGCCCAACGCCGTGCGGATGGCCACCTCGCGCCGGCGGCTGGTGGCTCGTACCAGGAGGAGGCTGGCTACGTTCGCGCAAGCGATCAGCAGGACGAAGCTCACCGCGCCGGCCAGGACCAGCAGCGACTGGCGGACCCGCCTCACCAGCACCTCGCCGAGCGGCTCGACGTCGAATCCGTTCTTCGGGTCTCCCAGAGCCCCGGGGAAACGGGCCTCGAAGGCCGCGCGCGAGGCCCTCACCCGGGCCCGGGCCTGCTCCAGCGTCACCCCTGGCTTGAGCCGTCCGGCGACGCGGAAGTAGTGACCCTGGTCGCTGGTCTCGGGGTCGAGCTGGAAAGGGACGAAGACCTGGGGTGGATCGGCGAGATCCTCGAAGTGGAACTCGCCCAGGACCCCCACGACCGTGTACGGCTCGCCGCCCAGCGAGATGGCGTCACCCACGACCCCAGGGTCACGGTCGAAGCGAGTCGTCCACAGGGTCTCGCTGAGGACGACGACCCGCGGGCCGCCTGGCCGGTCCTCGTCGAAGCTGAAGGTACGGCCCAACACCGTGGCGGCGCCGAAGAGCTGGAAGAACTCCCTGGAGACGCGACCCATGCGGAGCTGCTCCGGGAAGCTCCCGCCGGTGAAGTTGACGATGCCCGTGTTGAAGGCGGAGACGGCCTCGGTGACGGCGTCCTGGTCGCGGTAGTGACGGAACTTGGCCGGCGAGCCGGCGGGCCCAGAGCCTTGCGGGCTGGTGGACATGAAGTAGACCAGGCGGTCCGCCTCGGGGAATGGGAGGGGCCGCAGCAGCACCGCGTTCACGACCGAGAAGATGGCAGTGTTGACCCCGATGCCCAGGGCCAGCGCGGCGACGGCGGCGAGGGCGAACGCAGGGCTCCTGGCGAAGATCCGAAGGGCGTGCTTCGCATCGCGCAGCAGGGCTTCTGCCATGGGAGGCCTCACAGGAATTAGACGCAGGCATCGGGCGAAGAGTCGCCGCCGGGCCACTCGGCGCCTTCGACCCGCCGGGGTGCTCCGGAGGACGAACGTAGCAGAGTGGCGGCAGCGGCGCTCGCGGCAGGTGCAGCCGGCCGCGCCTGCCGCAAGTCTAGGAGGATCTGAGGAGGAAGTGGTGCGCCCCGGGCGATTCGAACGCCCGACCTACAGATTCGTAGTCTGTTGCTCTATCCAGCTGAGCTAGGGGCGCACGGGGCACGGCAAGACGTGATGATAGCCCGCCGTGGACGGGGTGGCAAGCGAGTTGCCGTAGTGGACGCCTCGCGAGGCCTCACCCGGACCATGGATCCACGACCTCGAGCCCGGGGAAGTCGAAGTCCCTCGTGTTCCGCGTCGCGAAGCGAAGTCCGTGATGGAGGGCCGTGGCGGCAGCTCGAGCGCCGCGCGGCGCGAGGACCCTCAGAACAGCAGGGAGAAGCCCATCTTCGCGAGCACGTACAGCCCCCACATCGTGACGACGCCCCATGCCGCGGAGGCGGTCGGCCGGCGGGTCGCGACCGCGTACCCGGCGGAGAGCAGGAACATCGTCCAGAAGGAGAACAGGTCGAGGCTGGAGGCGAGCGCATGGAGAGGCTTGGCCGTTGTCTCGCGGTCCAGGAGCATGCCGAGGTTGGCCTCCAACGCGTTCTGGGGCGGTATCGTCCAGTCCCCCTTCAGGAACAGCGTGAGGAGCATCAGCGGGGTCTGGACCAGGCCGACCGCGAAGAAGGACCAGCCCACCACCGCGGCCGAGTGGCCGAAGGTGAGCTGCCCCTCGTAGAAGAACCGGTAGACGAACAGGAACAGGCCGGCCAGGCCGAAGACGATGACGGGGGCTGCGAGCAGGGCGCCGCCCCAGCCCCACAGGTGCAGGAACCCTGCCTGGGTTTCCACGATCTGCTCCATCTGGCCGGGCGGGATCTGGTCGGCGCGCGGCGACTCCTCGATCCGGGCCCTCATGAACTCGCGGCGGTCCACCTTCTGCAGCCAGACCGCGGTGAAGGCGATGTTCAGCACGACGAGGGCGACCAGCGGAGCCCAGAAGCTCCGTTGCCGCAGTATGGAAACGAACTCCGTTCCCGGGGAGACGTAGAGGTTGGCCAGGTGGTGGAAGAACCCCTCCTGGCGTCCGGACTCGAACGCCGTCACCTCTTCCATGTGCGCCTCCTTGGATGGATGGGCCTCGTGGATACAGCAGACCGGCGCCCGCCGCAACCGGCCGGCTACTCGTAACGGAGCGCCTCGATGGGGTCGAGCCGGGCCGCCTTCACCGCCGGCCACAGGCCGAACGTGAGGCCCACCGCCAGGGACGTGAGCAGCGCCGCCAGGACCCAGAATGGCTGGACCACCGCCGGGAACGGCGAGAAGGTGTTCACCAACCAGGCCACTCCGGCGCCGATGAGGATGCCGAGGAGCCCGCCGGTGGCGGTCAAGGTCATGGCCTCGGTCAGGAACTGCCAGCGGATGTCACGGCGGGTCGCGCCCAGGGCCTTGCGGACCCCGATCTCACGCGTCCTTTCGGTGACCGAGACCAGCATGATGTTCATGACGCCCACGCCGCCCACCAGCAGCCCGATCGAAGAGATCGCGATCATCACCATGTAGATGCCGCCGGTGATCTGGCGGTACAGGTCGGTCAGGGTGTCCTGGGTGAAGATCGTGAAGTTGTCCTTGTCCCGGTACTTGAGCTTGCGCTGGCGGCGCAGGACCTCCCGCACCTCCTCGACCGCGTCGTCCATGTGCTGCGGCGAGACGGCCTTGACGTCGGCCACCAGGAAGTTGAAGAACGGGACCCGCTTGCCCGTGGAGCCGAGCGGCAGGAGGATGTCCTGGTCGCGGTTCAGGCCCAGGAACCGCCCCTTCCTCTCGATCACCCCGATCACCCGGAAGCGCTGGCCGTCGATCATGATCTCCTTTTCCACCGGGTCGACGTGGGGGAACAGGGTCTCCGCGATCTCGTGCCCGATCACGGCGACCTGCGCTCCCCGGTTCACGTCAGTGGACGAGAGGAAGCGCCCCCTCTCGACGAACACGTCGTGGACGGTCTCGAAGGCGAGGGTCGTCCCCAGCAGGTTGGCAGACTGGATCTTCTGGTTGCCGTACTTGATCGTGTCGAAGCGGAGCACCTCCATCGGCGAGATCGCCCGGCACGCGCCGCAGCGCTCGATGATCGCCTCCACCTCGCGCTCGGACAGCCCCTTGCGGCGCCGCCGTTCCTCGCCCTCGACGTTCTCCCCCGGGCCCCAGGGCCGGACGAAGATCACCGCCGAGCCGAAGCCCTCGATCTGCCGGGCCATGGAGCTGTTGAGCCCGGCCACGATCGAGCTCATCCCGGTGACGGTCATGATGCCCATCACCACGCCGAGGATCGTGAGCGCGGCCCGCATCTTGTAGGCGCGGATGGCGCCCAGGCCCATGCCCACGGCCTCCCAGATGGCGAACAGCACGGGATGGCGACGGGCCACCCGCAGGCCGGAGCGCTCTGCCGGGCTCATTCGTTCCTCAGGGCCGCCACGGGGTCGAGGGCCGCCGCCCGCCCGGCCGGGTAGATGCCGGCGATCAGCCCCACCGCGGTGGATACGAACAGGGCGAGGAGCACGGCCCACAACCGCACCGGCGCGCTGAAGTCGGCCGACATGATCCCGCCCAGGACGGCGCCGAGGCCGAACGAGAACAGCGCGGCGCCCAGGATGCCCAGGGCGCCGCCGAACACCGAGAGGATCACGGACTCCACCAGGAACTGGCGGAGGATGTCGCGCCGCCTCGCTCCCAGGGCCTTGCGCACCCCGATCTCGCGGATCCGCTCGGTCACCGAGACGAGCATGATGTTCATCACCACCACGCCGCCGACCAGCAGCGAGATCGCGGTCACCACGATCGTGACCACGTAGATCCCCCGGGTGGCGCTCTCCCACAGCTCCATCACGCTCTCGCCGGTCTCGATGTTGAAGTCGTCGGGCTTCTGGTAGTCCAGGTGGTGGCGGATGCGCATCACCATCCGCGCCTGGTCCTGGGCGTTCTCGAGGTCCTCCATGCTGCGCGCCTCGGCCTGGATCACGACCGACTGGCGGGCGCCGAACAGCTTCCGGTACAGCGTGATCGGGATCCAGGCGAAGTTGTCCTGGCTCTGCCCGAAGACGGCCCCCTTGCGCTCGGCCACGCCGACCACGCGCACGGCGTGGCCGCCCAGGAGGATCTGCTTGCCCAGGGGCTCGGTGCGGCCGAAGAACGCGTCCATCAGGTCGGCCCCGATCACCGCCACCGGACGCGCGCTCTCCTCGTCGTTGTGGATCAGATGGCGCCCGGCGATCAGGTCGCGCACCGAGCCGATCCGGCTGAAGTTCTCGGTGATCCCCATGACCCGGACGTTGGCCTGGACGGTCCGGCCGTACTTCGCGTCGCGCCCGGTGCCCATCATCCCCCCGACCTCGGAGCAGGCCTCGCATCCCTCGCGCACCGCCTCCAGGTCCGCCATCGTGAGGTCCCGCCGCTTCATCATCTCCAGCCACTGCTCGCGGCTGGTGATGACGTCGGGGAACTTCTGCACCGAGAAGCTCTTCGTCCCCAGCTCCAGCACCCGCTCGGCGATGTAGCGGTCCAGCCCCTCGGTGATGGCCACGATGGCGATCACCGAGGAGACGCCGATGAGGATCCCGAGCACGGTCAGGAACGAGCGGAGCTTGTTCGCCCTCAGCGAGGCCACCGCGATCGCGACCGCCTCCGAGAAGGGCATGCTCAGGCCTTCCGCTCGTCGCTCTCGATGCGCCCGTCGCGGATGTGGATCGCCCGGTGGGCGTGTTCGGCGATGTCCCGCTCGTGGGTCACGAGGATGATGGTGTTCCCGTCCGAGTGGAGCTTCTCGAACAGCCTCATGATGTCCTCGCCGGTGGCGGAGTCCAGGTTGCCGGTCGGCTCGTCGGCGAGGAGGATGGACGGTCCCATCACCAGGGCCCGGGCGATCGCGACCCGCTGGCGCTGGCCGCCCGACAGCTCGTTGGGCTTGTGGGTCACCCGGGACCCGAGGTCCACCATCTCCAGCGCGCGCCGCGCCTGCGCCAGCCGCTCCTCCTTCGGGATGCCCGCGTACACCAGCGGCAGCTCCACGTTGTGCAGGGCGGAGGCGCGAGGGAGGAGGTTGAACGTCTGGAAGACGAAGCCGATCTCGCGGTTGCGCACCGCCGCCAGCTCGTCGTCGTTCATCTGGGAGACGACCTTGCCCCGGAGCACGTAGGTGCCGCGGGTGGGGGTGTCCAGGCAGCCGATCAGGTTCATCAGCGTGGACTTGCCCGAGCCGGACGGCCCCATGACCGCCACGTACTCGCCCCGCGCGATGTCGAACGTCACGCCGCGCAGGGCGTGGATCTCCTCCGCGCCCATGACGTACGTGCGCCACAGGTCCTCGGTGTGGATGAGGGCGCCGTTCGTGCTCATGGCTCCTTCTTCTTCTCCGTCTTGATCCGGGCCTCGTTCTTCAGCGTGCGCAGGGTCTTGTAGGAGCCGATCACGATCTCCTCCCCCTCGCTGAGCCCTTCCACGATCTCGACGTCGGTCTCCCCCACGATCCCGGTCTCGACCGGCTTGAACGTGGCCTTGCCCTCGACCACCACGAAGACCCCGTCCTTCTCCTCGCCCTTCTCGCGGGTCACCGGCTCGGCGGGCTCGTCGTTGGTGCCGGTCGGCGCGGTACCGGACTCCAGGACCTTCCCTTCCTTGCTCAGCTCCCGGACCACGACCGCCTGGATGGGCACGGCCAGGACGCTGGAGCGCGTGTCCGTGGTGATGTCGGCGGTGGCGTTGAGGCCCGGCCGCAGGGAGGAAGGCGGGTTCTTCAGCGTGACCGTGACCTTGAAGTCCTTGGCCTGGTTCGCGGTGGTCGAGGTCGCGCTCGGGGCGGTGGTGCCCGTCTGTCCCCGCGGGATGGCCGACGAGCCGATCTCCGTCACATCCCCCGCGAGCTTCACGTCTTCGAGGGCGTCCACCCGGACCTCCGCGGGCTGACCCAGCTCGACGTTGCGGATGTCGGTCTCGTCCACCAGGATCTCGACCTCCATCTCCGAGAGGTCGGCGACGGTCATGATCACGGTGGGCTGGAAGCTCTGGGCCCCGATCACCACCTCCCCCTCCTCCTTCTGGAGGCTGGTGACGACCCCGTCCATCGGGGAGACGACGGTGGTCTTCTCGAGGTTGTCGCGGCTCGACTCCAGCATCGCCCGCTGCTGGTCGATCCGCCGCTTGATGGCGTCCACGCTGGCCGCCTTCATCTTGAACTCCGCCTCCGCCTGCTCGAAGGCCTGGTCCGCGACGAGCTGCTCCGCGTGCATCTTGCGGGTGCGCTCGTAGGCCAGCCGGGCGACCTCCATGTCCGCCCGGGCGCGCACCAGGTCGGCCTGCTGCGCCTGGACCGCGGCCTGCGCCTGCCGCGTGTCGGCGGCGAACCGCGTCGAGTCGATGCGGGCCAGCACCTGGCCGCTGCGCACGACGTCGCCCTCCTTGATCGTCATCTCCGTGATCGGTCCGGAGACGTTGGCGGCGACGTTGACGTAGCGCTTCGGCTTGACCTCGCCCGAGGCCGAGACGGTTGCGACCAGGTCCCGGCGGGCCACCTTCTGGGTCTGTACCGTGACCCGGCCGCGGCTGTCGCGGGTGACGTTCCAGGCGACGATGCCGGCGAGGACGAGGACGCCGACGACGACCCCGGCGACCCGGGACTTCTTCGACAACGCCATGCCACCTCCGCCTGTTTCTTTCAGGGGAACTACGAAGGCGTCAACGGTTTGGTTCCCGGGAACCCCTTCCGTTCGAACGGCTTCGTCCCGGCCCGGGCGGCCAGCCTACCCATGGTAAGATACGCGCCTTTCCTGCCCAAATGGCTCCCGAGCACTCCCAGGACCCGCCGGGCGGTCGCAGCGTACTCGTCGCCGACGACAGTCCGCTGGTGCTGCGGATGCTCGAGCAGATGCTCCATGGCGCCGGGCTGCAGGTCGTCACCGCCAAGGACGGCCTCGAGGCCTTCGAGAAGGCCGTTTCCGAGGACGTGGGGCTCGTGATCCTGGACGTCATGATGCCGCGCATGAACGGCTACCAGACCTGCCGTCTCCTCAAGACCGAGCCCGCGACCCGGGGTCTGCCCGTCGTGATCCTCACCAGCCGCGACCAGGCCGGCGACCGCTTCTGGGGTCTCGAGACGGGGGCCGACTATTACGTGACCAAGGACGCCGACCCGCAGCGCATCGTGGAGCTGGTGAAGAACGTGCTTGCGGAGGAGTGCCGCCGGTCGCCGCGAAAGCCGCACCAGCCGGAGCAAACGAGCGTCGACATCCTGAGCCGCGTCAACGACCTGCTGGACCGCAAGCTGTACGAGGCGACCATCCTCTCGGAGATCGGCCGAGTGGCGCGGAGCCTGGTGCAGTTCGACGAGACCTTCACGTCGGTGATGGCGGTGGTCGGGCGAGTGGTGGAGTTCTCGGTGGCGGCCATGGCCTTTGTCGGGGAAGAAGAGCTGGACGTCCTCATCATGCAGCACCGTCCGGCCGCTCCGGCGGTCCTCGAGGAGGCCAAGGCCCGGCTCATGGAGGCGGTGGCCAGGGAGCGGCCGGGCGGCCGGTTCGCCCACGTCCAGGCCCGGCTCTTCTCCCGCCCGACCGCCAACCCCGGGGCGGAGGAGAAGGCCCTCGGAGGGTTCGCGTCCTTCCCGGTGTCGGCGAACAACCGGTTGAGCGGCCTGCTCGCCCTCGGAGGGCGGGCGGCCTCCCGGATCAACCCGGAGACGGAGGAGTTCCTGCGCCAGGTGGCGAACCAGGCCCACATCGTGCTCGTGAACAGCAGGCTGTTCGAGCGCGTCCGGGAGCTGTCCATCCGCGACGGGCTCACCGAGCTGTACAACCGGCGCCACTCGGTGGAGCTGCTGAACCAGGAGTTCGCGCGGGTGGGCCGGTACGAGGAGGGGGTGGGCATACTCCTCGTGGACATCGATCACTTCAAGCGCGTCAACGACGAGATGGGGCATCCCGCAGGGGACGCGGTCATCTGCCAGCTCGCCGCGGTCATGAGGGACACGCTCCGGTCGGTGGACTCGGTGGGCCGTTACGGGGGCGAGGAGTTCATCGCCGTCCTGCCGCATACCGGGCGCACCGAGTGCCTGCTGGCCGGCGAGAGGATCCGCCGCGCGGTGGAGGCCCACCGCTTCCGGGCCGGCGACCGACAGCTGCGGATCACCGTCAGCGTGGGGGCGGCCAGCTATCCCTCGGAGGACGCGGACTCGCCCGACGCGCTCATCCGCGTGGCCGACCGCGCGCTGTATCGGGCCAAAGAAGCGGGCCGCAACCGGGTCGCCTGAGGCGGCGGTCGGCGCGTCGTCCCACCCTGCTACGGCCCGACCCGTGGGCACCCGTAGCGGGTGCTATAGTGCCGTGATGGGCCTCGACGAACGCGCACGCACGCCCGCCGACGTCCCGGTCCCGGAGATGGAGCGGCTGCTCGCCCTCGCCCTGGCCCGCGGCGGGGACTTCGCCGATCTCTATTTCGAGCATCACCGGACGTCCTCGCTCCTCATGGAGGAGAGCATCATCAAGTCGGCCACCGCGGGCGTCACCTGCGGGCTCGGCGTCCGGGTGAACTCAGGCGAGCGCACCGGCTACGCCTACACCGACGACCTCTCCTGGGCGGCGATGGCCCGGGCTGCCGACACCGCCGCCCACATCGCGTCCGGCTCCCGGAACCTGCCGCCGGAGCCGGTGTCGCCGGCTCCCGTGGACCGCCGCTATGGACGGGCCGCGGTGGGCAGCCTGGAGCTCGCGGAGCGGATAGCCTTCATCGAGCGGGCCGACCGCGCCGCCCGCGCCCATGACCCGCGGATCGACAAGGTCATCGTCTCCCTCGCCGACGAGACGCGGCAGGTGCGGATCGCGAACTCCGCCGGGACCCTGGTCGAGGACGTCCAGCCCCTGTTCTCGATCCGGGTGTCGGTGATCGCCTCCGAGCAGGGGGTGCGCCGCGAGGGCAGCTCCGGCGGCGGCGGCCGGATGGGGCCAGAGTTCTTCGAAACCAGGCCCCCGGAGCACTTCGCCCGCGAGGCCGCGCGCATGGCGGTCACGCTCTTGCGGGCGGTCGAGGCGCCCGCGGGGACGATGCCCGTGGTCCTGGCTCCCGGCTGGCCCGGCATCCTCCTGCACGAGGCGGTCGGCCACGGCCTGGAGGGCGACTTCAACCGCAAGGGCACTTCGGCCTTCGCCGGCCGGCTCGGCCAGAAGGTCGCCGCGGAGGGCGTCACGGTCGTGGACGACGGCTCGATACCCGACCGCCGGGGAAGCCTGAACGTGGACGACGAGGGCAACGTGCCGGGACGGACCGTCCTCATCGAGGACGGCATCCTCCGCGGGTACCTGCAGGACCGCCTCAACGCGGGCCTGATGAAGATGCCGTCCACCGGGAACGGACGCCGGCAGGGATTCGGCTCGATCCCGCTGCCGCGGATGACCAACACGTTCATGCTCGCCGGCCAGGATCACCCCGAGGACATCGTCAGGTCGGTGCCCCGCGGCCTGTACGCGAAGCATTTCGGCGGCGGCCAGGTGGACATCACCAGCGGCAAGTTCGTGTTCTCGGCCACCGAGGCCTACCTGATCGAGGACGGCCGGATCGGGCCGCCGGTGGTCGGGGCCACCCTGATCGGCAACGGCCCGGACATCCTCACCAAGGTCACGCGGATCGGCCACGACCTTCAGCTCGACGAGGGGGTCGGGGTGTGCTCCAAGGCGGGGCAGAACGTCCCGGTCGGCGTGGGGCTCCCGACGGTGCTGGTCTCCGAGATCACCGTCGGCGGGACGCGGCAGTAGCTCCCTTGAACCACGGGCTCAGCTCCCGCGCCGAGAGGGCGGCGCGCCGCCGCGGGTGATGCGTCGAAGCGCCGAGGCTGCGACCCTCGCCTGTCTGGCCGGCGGGCTGGCCGGTGTGGCCTGCTCCCCCGCGGACGCGCCGGAGCCGAGCCCCTCGGCGCCGCCGGTGGGGACCGGGGGATCCTGGGCCCAGGCCGCCCCGCTGCGGGAGGCCCGCCAGGAGGTCGGCGTGGCCGAGCTGCAGGGACGCATCTACGTCGTGGGCGGCTACCGCGCCGACCAGAGCACCGCCAGCACCGTCGAGGTCTACGATCCCGCCACCGACACCTGGAGCTTTGCCGCACCAATGCCCCTGGCCCTCAACCACTGCGCAGCGGTCTCGCTGGGCGGGCGCCTGTACGTCGCCGGCGGCTCGCTGCCGTCGGGTGCGCCGTCGGCCGCGCTGCTCGAGTACGACCCCGCCCGCAACGACTGGGGCGTCCGAGCTCCGATGCCCTCGGCCCGGAGCGCGCCCATGGCCGCGGTGATGAACGGCCGCATCCACGTGGCGGGCGGCACCCCCTCCGGCCGAGCGTTCGAGGCATGGGACCCCTTGGCCGACCGCTGGACGACCCTCCCCCTGATGCCCACCGAGCGGAATCACGTGGCCGGCGGCGTCACCGCAGGCCGGTTCTTCGCCGTGGGCGGACGGCCTCCCAACACCCTGGCCGTGAACGAGGCGTTCGATCCGGTCACGAACTCGTGGTCGCGGCGGGCGCCCCTGCCGACCGGGCGCTCCGGCCACGCCGCCGCCGTCGTGGCGGGATGTCTCTACGTCATGGGTGGGGAGGGCAACGCCGGGTCGGCCAGCGGCGTCTTCCCGCAGAACGAGGCCTACGACCACCGGAGCGATTCCTGGGGCGCCCTCGCGCCCATGCCCACGCCGCGCCACGGGATCGGGGCTGCGGTCCTGGGCGATCGGCTGTTCGTGCCCGGCGGCGCCTCGGTCCAGGGCTTCGGAGCGGTCGCCGTCCACGAGGTCTTCACGATCCCGGCGGGGCGGACATGCCTGTAGCGGGCGGGGTGGCGGGCGATCGCGGCGACCTGCGCCAGCTCGCCGCCGACCTCCTGAAGAAGGCCCGCGCCCACGGCGCCGACGCCGCCGACGTGCTGGTGGCCGAAGGCACCGAGTTCTCGGTCACCGTCCGGAAGGGCGAGGTCGAGACCCTGAAGGAGGCGGGCAGCAAGGCCCTCGGCATTCGCGCCTTCGTCGGCCGGCGCACCGCGTCGACGTACACCTCCGACTTCTCCCCCGCTGCGCTGGACGGCTTGGTGCGGGAGACCGTGGAGATGGCCCGGGCCACCGGCGAAGACCCCGCGGCGGGCCTCCCCGACGAGACCCCGCCCCCCGAGGACGTGGAGCTCGAGCTCCACGACCCCTCCCCGGCCGCGCGGCCCACGAGCGAGCGCATCGACCGCGCCCGGCGGGCCGAAGCGGCCGCGCTGGGTGCGTCGCCCGAGATCACGAACTCCCAGGGGGCCTCGTACGGCTCGGACGAGGGGTTCGTCGTCCTGGCCAACAGCAACGGCTTCCTCGGCGGCTACCGCACGTCTTCGGTCTCGTTTTCGGTGGTCCCGGTGGCGGAGCGGGACGGTCAGATGGAGCGGGACTACTGGTACACGTCCGGCCGCGGCCTTTCGGACCTGTTGCCGCCGGATCAGGTCGGCCGGATCGCCGCCGCGCGGACCCTGCGCCGGCTCGGGGCCCGCAAGGTGCCGACGTGCGAGGTGCCGGTCGTGTTCGACCCCGAGACGGCCGCGGACCTCCTCGGGCACGTGTTCCGCGCCCTGTCGGGGTACTCGGTCTTCCGCAACGCGACCTTCCTGAAGGACCGTGTCGGGGATGCCGTCGCCTCGCCCCTGCTCACGATCGTGGACGAGGGCCGGCGGCGCCGAGGGCTGGGCTCGCGGCCCTTCGATGGGGAGGGGCTCCCGACGCGGCGCAACGTCCCCCTGGAATCCGGCGTGCTCCGCTACTACCTGTGTGACGCGTACTCCGCCCGGAAGATCGGCGCCCGGCCCACCGGCAATGCGCGCCGCGGGATCGCCGGCGGCCCGGGGGTGGGCGCGGGGAACCTGTGCTTCGCGGCCGGCACCACGCCGCCGGAGACGCTGATCGCCGAGGTCGAGCGTGGGCTGTACGTCACCGACCTCATCGGCTTCGGCGTCGACCTCGTCTCCGGGGACTACTCCCAGGGAGCGGTCGGCCACTGGATCGAGAACGGGCACCTCGTCCATCCGGTCCACGAAGTCACGATCGCCGGGAACCTGAAGGACATGCTCCGCGACGTGGACGGCGTGGGGACCGACCTCGAGTTCCGCGGCTCGGTGGCCGCCCCGACCCTCCGGATCCGCCGGATGACCGTCAGCGGCAGCTGACGCCTCCCGACTGATCGGGAGCGAGCGCGGCGAAGACCAGGCGTCGTCGAGGCGTCGAGGTTGCCGAACGCGGCGGTCCTTGTTCCCGCACCGGACTGGCGCCGCCTCGACCGGCGGAGTGCCAGAGAGGCGGGGTGTGAGCCGCGACACGTTTCCGCTCGCCTGGCCGCGCGGCGCCTTGAAGGGTCCGCGGATGGGGCGGTATCCTGCCGTGAGGCTCCCTTCCAGCCGGCTGCCGAATGACCTGCCCCTCCTGCGCCGCCCAGAACGACCCGGCGGCGGAGGCCTGCTTCACCTGCGGGCGCCCGCTCGCGGCGCTGATCCGACGGGGCACGATGGTCGCCGGGCGCTACGAGGTCGTGAAGCCGATCGGGAAGGGCGGCATGGGATCGGTGTACCTGGCGCGGGACTGCGTGTTCAGCGAGACGGTCGCGGTGAAGGTGCTGCGCGCCGACCTCTCGCAGCGCCCGGAGATGATCCGCCGTTTCCGCACCGAGCTGACCCTCGCCCAGAAGGTCAAGCACCCCAACGTGTGCCGGATCCATTCCTCGGGCGAGGACGCCGGCCGGCTCTACATCGTGATGGACTACGTGGAAGGCAACGACCTGAAGACGCTGCTGCGCGAGAAGGGCGGGCTCCCCACCGCGCGCGCCTTCGACGTGGCCATCCAACTCGCCGACGGACTCCAGGCCGTCCACGACGCCGGCATCGTCCACCGCGACATCAAGAGCCTCAACGTGATGATGGACGTGAGGGGCCCGCGGCTCATGGACTTCGACGTCGCCAAGCAGTGGGACGCGGAGGCCGCTGGCGATGCCACCCAGGTGGGCCACGTCCTCGGCACCCCCGAGTACATGAGCCCCGAGTACGCCCGGGGCGGCAGGGTGGACGTCCGCAGCGACGTGTATTCGCTCGGGATCGTGATCTTCGAGCTGTTCGCCGGGGAGCTGCCCTTCCGCGGCGAGACCCCGGTGGCCACGATCATGAAGCAGCTCCAGGAGCCGGCCCCCCTGCATGGCCCGAAGGCGGCGCGGCTGCCCGCCTCGCTGATTCCCGTGCTGCGCAAGGCGCTGGCCAAGAACCCGGACCGCCGCTACGCGACCGCGCGCAGCCTGGCCGCGGCCCTCCGCCTCGGCCAGGGCACCTCCGTCGGCCTGCCCCTGCCGCCACCGCCGGTCCGGGCCGCCCCCGACCGCGCCCTCCTGAGCGCATTGAGCCCGGCCGACGCCACCGTGCGGCTCCAGGTCCCGAAGCTCCCCGGGGAGGATCCCGCGGCCGCGCAGTCGATCCCCGTGCTGCTGCAGGCGCTCGAGGGTCCCGAGCCGCCTCCCGTCGCGGTCGGCGACGTGACGCTCCCGCCGGGCGTCCTCCTGGCCGCGGACGCCCGCGCCGGCTCGGCGCTTCCGCGACCGCCCCCATCCGAGGTGCAGCCGGTGGCGGTGCTGGTCGAGGCGCTCCTGGACGCGCCGGAAGGAGACGATCGCGCGCGTGCGGCCCGCGCCCTGGGCGGGATCGGCCCGGGGGCGCGGGAGGCCATCCCGGTACTGCTCGAGGCCCTGCGCGACCGCGACTCCACCGTGCGCGTGGACGCGGCGGCCGCGCTCGAGCAGCTGGGGCCCGAGGCGGCCGAGGCCCTGGCCGCGGCCCTCGACGACGACGACGAGGTCGTCCGCCGCATCGCGGCCGACGCGCTCGCCCGCATCCTCCGCCGCAAGCGGCGTCGCGACGGGGCCTGACCCCTTCAGCGGGCAGTCTTCACCTCCGTCCAGAGACGGTCGTAGAGCACCGTGGCGTCCCCGACGTCCTCGATCAGCTCGGTCCGTGCGATCGCCTCGTCGGGCGGGAAGATCGCGGGGTTCTCGCGTACGTGGCGAGGCAGCAGCGGCAACGCGGCGCGGTTCGGGGTCGAGTAGCCCATGGTCCGGCAGATCTCGGCCGCGATCTCGGGCTCCAGCGTGAAGTCGATGAAGGCGTGGGCCAGCTCGGGGTCGGGAGCTGACAGGGGGATGACCAGGCTGTCGATGAACAGGCTCGTCCCCTCCGCCGGGATGGCGTAGCCCACGTCGGGGTCCTGCTCCATCAGCTTGGCGAACTGACCGTTCCAGCCCTGGGCGAGCCACACGTCTCCAGCCTGGAGCACGTTCTCGTAGTTGGCCGAGTCGTAGGTCTTCACCAGCGGCTTCTGCTCCAGGAGGAGTCGCTGGGCGAGGCGCAGCTCGTCCGGATCGGTGGAGTTCAGGCTGAAGCCTCTCCGCTTGAGGGCCGCGCCGAGCGTCTCCCGGGCGTCGTCCACCATCAGGATCCTTCCCTGGAACCGGGGGTCCCAGAGGACGGCCCAGGAATCCACGTCGCCCGTGCGACTGCGCCTGTACCCGATCCCGCACGTACCCCACAAGTACGGCACGGAGTAGCGGTTCCCGGGGTCGTAGCCGCGGTCCAGGAACCGCGGGTCCAGGTTCTCCAGGTGCGGCAGCGCGGAGTGGTCCAAGGGCCTGAGCAGCCCCTGGCCGAGGAGGATCTGGATCGGGTAGTTCGAGGGGCAGAGCACGTCGTAAGCGACGTTGCCGGCCTGCACCTTGGCCAGCAGGGCCTCGTTCGAATCGTAGAGGTCCACGTTCACGCGGACGCCGTGGCGCTCCTCGAACTTCCGCAGAGTCTCCGGGGCGATGTAGCTCGACCAGATGTAGAGGTTCAGCTCCCGCTCGCCGCCGCTAGAGGGGCGCGGGGCCGCCAGCGGCCCGGCCAGGACGAGGATGCCCGCCGCTGCGGGCAGCGCGGCGACCGCGGGCCGCCGCCCCCGCTCGAGGAGGTAGGCCGCGAAGAGCAGCAGGCCGGTGGCCACCAGCAGCAGGGTCGAGACCGCGTTGATCTCCGGCGACACGCCCCTCCGGACCATGGAGTAGATCTGGATCGGCAGCGTGGTCGAGCCCACGCCCGCCACGAAGGACGTGATGACGTAGTCGTCCACCGAGAGCCCGAACACGAGCAGGGCGGCGCCCAGCACGCCCGGGAAGATCGCCGGCAGCGTGACCTTGAAGAAGGCGCCCCACGGGCCTGCCCCCAGGTCCATGGCCGCCTCCTCCAGCGTGCGGTCGAAGCCGGCAAGTCGAGCCCGGATCACCACCACCGCGTACGAGAGGCAGAAGCAGACGTGGGCCAGGACGATGGTGAGGAACCCCAGCCGCAGGCCGGCCGAGGCGAACAGCAGGAGCAGGGAAGACGCCAGCACGATCTCGGGGACCACGATGGGCAGCGTCACCAGCCCGTCCAGCGCCGCCTGGCGGCGGAACCGGTGGCGGTGGAAGGCCAGCGCCGCGGCGGTGCCCAGCACGGTGACGATCAGGGTCGTGACCGTGGCCACCACGATGCTGTTGCGGAGGGAGGTCAGGAGCTGCTCGTTCGCCAGGAGCTTGACGTACCAGTCGAGGGTCAGCCCCTGCCAGGCCGCCGTGAGCCGGCCCCGGTTGAAGGAGAACGCGACCAGGACGGCGATGGGCGCATAGAGGAACACGTAGACGGCGGCGGTGAAGGCACCGAGTAGACCCGGGCGGGCGCGGCGCGGGCCGGTACTCGAGCCGCCCATCACGAGGCTCGGAGCGGACGCCGGAAGGCGACGAGGAGGGCGAGCACCGCGAGAGAAAGGAGGAAGGACAGCGCGGATCCGAACGGCATGTCCCGGGCGACCGCGAACTGGCTCTGGATGAGGTTCCCCACGTACATCGTTCGCGCACCGCCGAGCAGGTCCGGCGCCAGGTAGGCGCCAAGGGAGGGGATGAACACCAGGACGCAGCCGGCCACGATCCCGGGGCGCGTCAGCGGAATGGTCACTCTCCACAGCGCGCGTCCGGGCGTCGCGCCGAGGTCGGCGGCGGCCTCGAGGAGCGAGCGGTCGACCTTCTCGAGCGACGCGTAGAGGGGCAGGATCATGAACGGCAACTCGCCGTAGAGCTGGCCGAGGAGCACGGCGGAGTCGTTGTAGAGGAGCGGCAGCGCGGGCAGCCCCACCGCGCGCAGGCCGAGGTTGACGAGCCCCTCGCTGCGCAGCAGGAAGATCCAGGCGTACATGCGGACCAGGAAGCTGGTCCAGAAGGGCAGCATCACCAGGACCAGCAGCGCGCTCCGCCAGCGCTCCGGAGCGCGAAGTCCCAGCCAGTAGGCGACCGGGTACCCGGCCAACAGGCACAGCACCGTGGTCGCCGAGGCCAGGGCCAGGCTCCGCGCATAGATGAGGAGGTACAGAGGGTCTGCCAGCCGGAGATAGTTGGCGAGGCCCCACTCGTGGACGACCCCGCCGTACACCGAACGCCGCCCCAGGGAGACCTCGAACATCAGCGCCTGGGGCAGCACGAACAGGATGCCCAGCACGACCGCGGTCGGCAGCAGCAGCAGCAGCGCGTGACGCCGGGTCCTCACGACCGGACCGCGTCCGCCGCCGGAGAGTCCTCCAGCCGGAGCACGGCCTCGGCGTCGAAGGCCACCCTAACCGCGTCGCCGCGCCGGCGGCCGCGGGCGCGCGCGGCCGTCTCGGCCACCGTCAGCACATCGGCGGAGACGCGGACGCGCCAGTCGGTCCGGTCGCCGAGGTAGATCTCGTCGTCGAGCACGCCCTCCAGGAGGTTCTCCGCCCGCCCGTCGAGCGCGATCCTCTCCGACCGTATGCCGACGACCACCTCGGCCCCGGCCCGGTACCCTCCGTCGTCCACCGCCTGGAGGGCGACGCCCCCACGGGTCCTCAGGGTGGCGCGTCCGGCGGCGGCCGAGACGACCGTGGCCTCGAGGATGTTGCGCACGGCCAGGAAGTCGGCCACGAACCGCGTGCGTGGCCGCTCGTACAGCTCCTCGGGAGGCCCGACCTGCTCCAGGGCCCCGTGGCTCATCACCCCGATGCGGTCGCTCATGGTGAGCGCCTCGTCCTGGTCGTGGGTCACGAAGACGAACGTCGTCCCGAGGCGCTCCTGCAGGTTCTTGACCTCCACCTGCATCTCCTTACGGAGCTTCAGGTCGAGGGCGGACATGGGCTCGTCGAGCAGCAGCACCTCGGGCTCCAGGACGACGGCCCGAGCCAGCGCGACCCGCTGCTTCTGGCCTCCCGAGAGCTGGTCGATGCGCCGCTCGCCGAGCCCGGGCAGCCGGACCATCTCCAGCGCGCGCTCCACGCGCGCCCGCCTCTCGGGCTTCGGGACGCCCGCGGTCTCGAGGCCGAAGGCCACGTTGCCGGCGACGGTGCGATGAGGGAAGAGCGCGTAGTGCTGGAAGACCGTGTTCACCGGCCGGCGGTACGGGGGCAGCCGGGTGACGTCCCGCCCCGAGATGAGGACGGCGCCCTCGTCCGGCTCCTCGAAGCCGGCGAGTAGCCGGAGGAGCGTGGTCTTGCCGCACCCCGAGGGGCCGAGCAGGGTGAGGAACTCTCCCGGGTGTACGTCGAGAGACACGGCTCGGACCGCGGCCACGCCGTCGAATCTCTTCGAGACGCCCTGGACGGTGACCGCGCCGCGCATCGTGATCGGGGTGGAAGCGGCATTCTATCAGCGCCCGGCGGCGCGGCTTCCCGGAGCGCGGCCCCGCCGCGCGTCCTCTCGATTGCGGCGGAAGCCGCGCGGCTGAGCCGACCGAGGCGCACCACGAGGCAAACAGAGCCCCGGAAAGTTGCTCTCTTTCGTCGTTCGGTGCGACCTCTGTGCCCTCAGTGCCTCTGCGGCTTCCGTCGACCCGCCGAGCGCCGGGAACAGCCTATTCCCTGCTCCACCCCAGCCCGACCCGGACGTGCACCGCGACGTTGGGCACGCTGGCCTCGCCATCCACGACCGGCACATGGGCCCGCGCCGCGGTGAACGCCCCCTCCGCGCCGAGGAACAGCCCGCCGCCCAGGCGCAGCCGGCGCCCAGCCCCGAGCTGAGCCGCGGGCCCGGTGACGAAGTATCCCCTGCCGAAGAGCCCTCCCGTCCCCGGCGAGGCGCGGCCGCGGACCACGGTCTCCGGGTGCGCCACCACGATCCCGCCGCCGGTCCGGATCGCCCAGCCGCCCACACGCCAGGTCCGGATCAGGCTCACCACGTTGAACCCGTGGCTCACATCGAACCGCTCGACCTCCGGCGTCGGCTCGGAGAGGTAGAGCTTGTGGTGGAGCAGCTCCAGCTCCCAGCCCGAGCGGTCCCCCCACCGGGCCAGGCGCACGGCGTAGTAGGGCGCGTCCTCGAACGGCCGCGTCTCGAAACGGCCGGTCAGGCTCAGCTCCTCGAGCCCCGACTGTCGGACCGTCAGGTCCAGCGCGAAGTTGTGGGCGGCTCCAGTGAGGACCTCGATGCTCCAGCCCGCGCCGCCCTGTGCGTGCGCGGACGGGCCGACGAGCACGGTGCCGGCGAAGACGAGCGCCGTCCAGGCCGGGGAGACGACGGATCGCGATCGCATCGAGGGCGCTCCCGGCCATCGTAGCGCCGCCGCGAGAGGCGCTGTCCGGAAGGGCTCGTATAATCACCATGGCTGTCGATGCCGCTCCCCGCAGGTACCCGGCTGGGCCCGTACGAGATCGTCGCGCCCGTGGGCGCGGGGGGAATGGGCGAGGTCTACCGGGCCCGCGACACGCGGCTCGGCCGGTACGTGGCGATCAAGGTCCTCCCGGCGACGCTGTGCGCCGACCCGGAGCGCTTGCGACGCTTCGAGCACGAGGCGGAGACCACCGGGCTCCTCAGCCATCCCAACATCCTGGCCATCCACGACGTGGGCTCCCACCAAGGCTCGCCCTACGTCGTCTCCGAGCTCCTCGAGGGCGAGACGCTCCGCGAGTGCATCGGTCCCTCCGGCCTGCCGATGCGGAAGGCCATCGACTACGCGGTGCAGGCCGCGCACGGGCTCGCCGCCGCCCACGAGAAGGGGATCGTCCATCGCGACCTGAAGCCGGAGAACGTCTACGTGACCAGCGACGGCCGCGTGAAGATCCTGGACTTCGGCATCGCCAAGCTCACCCAGGCCGACTCGGACGCGGGAGACGTCCCCAGCTCGAACACGCTGACCGCCACCCGCCCCGGTGTCGTCCTGGGCACGGTGGGGTACATGTCCCCCGAACAGGTGCGCGGCCGGGGCGTCGACCACCGATCCGACATCTTCTCGTTCGGCGTGATCCTGTACGAGATGCTCACCGGCAGCCGCGCGTTCCGCGGTGCCTCGGACGTCGAGGCCCTGCACGCGATCCTCAGTCAGGACCCGCTCGAGTCGCTGCGGCTGGAGCGGCCGCTCCCGCCGCCGCTCGAGCGCATCGTGCGCCACTGCCTGGAGAAGGCACCGGAGCAGCGCTTCCAGTCCGCGCGGGACGTCGCTTTCGCCTTGGAGGCCGCGCTCTCGGCTCCGACCGCGCCGGTGCCCACCCTGGACTACTCCTGGCTCCCCTCGCGGCGCCGGGTGCTACTCGCGCTCGCGGCCGTGTCGGTTTCGGCGGCGGCGTACCTGGCCGGCCGCAGCGGGGGCTACGCGGCCCCGCCCACCTTCCGTCAGCTCACGTTCCGCCGCGGGACGGTCGTCTCGGCGAGGTTCGCCCCCGACGGGCAGACGGTCGTGTACGCCGCGGCCTGGGACGGCCTCCCGGTCGAGCTGTTCTCGACCCGCCCGGGGAGCCCGGAGTCCAGGCCCCTCGGCCTGGCGCCGGCGGGCATCCTCGACGTCTCGAGCCAGGGAGAGATGGCCCTCTCCCTGGGCGGCACCGCCTACTTCGGCGTGGGTGCGGGCACGCTGGCCCGGGCTCCCCTGGCCGGGGGCGTCCCGCGCGATCTGGCTCGCTCCGTCCAGTACGCCGACTGGTCCCCTGGCGGCGAGGATCTGGCGCTGGTGCGGGACCACGAAGGGAAGTGCCTGCTGGAGTGGCCGGCGGGACGGGTGCTCCACGAGACCGCGGGGTGGGTGAGCCATCCCCGCATCTCTCCCGGCGGCGACGCGCTCGCGTTCCTTGACCACCCCGTCCGCGGCGACGACCGCGGCGCGGTCGCCCTCCTCGGCGCGGACGGCCGCCGGGAGACGCTGTCGGAGGGCTGGAGCAGCGTGCAGGGACTGGCGTGGGCTCCGGGCGGGAGGGAGGTGTGGTTCACCGCCGAGCGTTCCGGCGTGGCCCGCGCGGTCTGGGCGGTGTCGCGGGGCGGGACCGAGCGGCTGGTCGCGCGCGTCGCCGGGCCGCTGACCCTCGAGGACGTCGCCCGGGACGGGCGGGCGCTGCTGGTCCACGGCCGCGACCGGGTAGGCATCCTGTTCGGCTCGGCCGGCGAGCCGCGCGAGCGCGACGTCTCCTGGCTGGACCGCTCGATCAGCACCTACCTGGCCGCGGACTCGCGGCACCTTCTCTTCTACGAGTCCGGTGACGGAGGCGGGCCGCACTACGGTGTCTACCTGCGCCGCACCGACGGCTCGCCGGCGGTACGGCTGGGTGAAGGGATGGGCACCGCGCTGTCCCCCGACGGCACGCTGGTCGTGGCCATCATCTACGAGACGCCGCCGAGGCTCGTGCTCCTGCCCGCCGGGGCGGGCGAGTCGCGTGTGCTCGAACGGGGCGCCCTGGAGTCGTACCATTGGGCGAGCTTCTTCCCCGACGGCCACCGCTTGCTGGTGGTAGGCAACGAGCCTGGCCGGGGGGTGCAACTCTACGTCCAGGCAATCGCGGGTGGGCCGCCCCGGCCGTTCACGGGCGAGGGCTTGCGCGTGTTCTGGGACGCGGTCTCGCCCGACGGAAACCGCGCGGTGGCGCTGTCTCCCGACTCCAGCCTCCTGCTCTATCCCGTCGCCGGGGGCGACGCCGTCCCGCTTCGCGGGCAACTCCCCGGCGACCAGCCCGTCCGGTGGGGCGCGGACGGCCGTACCCTCTACCTGAGCCGGCGGTTCTCCAGTCCCCCGCAGCTCGTGCGCCTCCACCTGGCCGACGGGAGGCGCGAGGTGATCCGCGATATCGTGCCTCTCGACTCGGCGGGGATCACCGCGGTGTGGTCGACCGTCGTGACCCCCGACGGCCGGTCGTACGCCTACACGTACGGACGTGTCCTCTCCGACCTCTACCTCGTGGAAGGACTGAGATGAGGGTGCCATGATCCTGAAGGACGTCGCCTTCCGCTCCATCTTCGAGAACGCCCCCCTCGGCATCTGCGTCGTGGACGTGAGCATGACCATCATCGACGCGAACGGCGCATACTGCGAGATGCTCGGCTACGCCAAGGACGACCTGGTGGGACGGCGCATCCCGGACCTCACCCACGCCCATGACCGGCAGCGGGACGTGGAGTTCCTCCCCCTGCTCCTGTCGGGACAGATCCCCCACTACCGGGCGGAGAAGCGCTACATCCACCGCGACGGCCATGTGGTCTGGGGCAAGCTCACCGCGACCGCGCTCCTCGACGGGGATGGACGGCCGCTCTATTCCTTCGCGATGGTCGAGGACGTCACCCGGGAGAAGACGCTCGGCAGCCTCCTCCCGGTGTGCACGTCGTGCAAGAAGGTGCGGGACGACACGGGCTACTGGAACCAGGTGGAGGTCTTCCTCAAGGAGCGCGCCGCCCTGGACGTGAGCGGCTCGCTCTGCCCGGAATGCGCCCGGCGCGGGAGCGACGGGGACTGACGCGGGCGTGGGGCAGCCCGCCCCGGATCAGTCGGTCAGCTCCTGGAGCGTCTCGTCGAGCTTCTCCAGGACCTCGTCCACCAGGACGCGCGGGATGTTCAGCGCGGGCTCGATCCGGATCGTCCTGGCGTTCAGCAGCGTCCCGGCCACCAGCACGCCGCGCTTGAACAGGCCGGCGGCGACGGCGTAGCCGAACTGGGTGTCCACGAACTCGAGGCCGATGAGCAGCCCCAGGCCCCGCACCTCCACCAGCACGTCGCGGAAGCGGCGCTGGAGCTTGCGCAGCTCTCCCAGCAGGTACTCGCCGGTGGCGGCCGCCTGGCCGGGCAGGTCCTCCTCGAGCGTGACGTTCACCGCCGCGATCCCGGCCGCGCAGGCGAGCGGGTTGCCCCCGAAGGTGGACGAGTGGATGAAAGGGTTCGGCTCGAGGACCTTCCAGATCTCCGGCGTCGACATGAACGCCGAGAGCGGCATGACTCCGCCCCCCAGGGCCTTGCCCAGGCACAGGATGTCCGGGGCCACGTCCCAGTGGTCGACGCCGAACATCTTCCCCGTGCGTCCCATGCCCGTCTGGACCTCGTCCGCGATCAGCAGCACGCCGTGCCGCGTGCAGATCTCCCGGAGGCGCGGCCAGTAGTCCGGCGGAGGGACGATCGCCCCCGCCTCTCCCTGCACCGGCTCGACGACCACTCCCGCGATCGCCATCCCCACCGCCTCCGCCTTCCTGAGCTCGCCCTCCACCGCCTCGGCGTCGCCGAAGGGGACGAAGTACACGTCCTGCAGGAGCGGCTCGAAGGCCAGGCGGTACTCCCCCTTGCCCATCAGTGAGAGCGAGCCGTAGGACTTGCCGTGAAAGCCGCGGATGCATGAGATGAAGCCTGGCTTCCCGGTGTACAGCCGGGCCAGCTTCATGGCGCCCTCGATGGCGTCGGTTCCGTTGCTGATGAAGAAGCAGTCCTGCAGGTCGCCGGGGGCCAGCTCGCCGAGCAACTGGGCGAGGGCTCCACGAAGCGGGTCCAGCAGCTCCTGCGAGGACAGCGGCATGCGCTCGAGCTGGGACTTCACCGCCCGCACGATCTTCGGGTGGTTGATCCCGGCGGAGTAGATGCCGTATCCGCCGAGGCAGTCGATGAACCTCCGGCCGGTGATGTCCTCGAAGTGCGAGCCGCGCCCGGACCACTCGATCGCCGCGTACTCGCCCCCCTCGGTTACCGACTTCCGGTACTCGAGGTAGCCCCGGTTGTAGTAGTGGCGGAAGTTGTCGATGGTGTCGGTGACGATCTTCCGGCGCTTGTAGTCGTTCAGCTTGTGGGCGTTGATGATGCCCAGCCAGCGGCGGCTTTCCTCGACGAGCTTCTTCGGCGGCAGCCCCGTGCGGGGGCGCGGCGGAGCCGAGGACGGGCCGTCGCGCGGGCGCCGGCGCGACGGCGCCGGGCGTGTGTGGGTGCGGCTGCCCTTGATCGGGACCACGACGGCCTTGGCCATGACGGCCTCCTCGGGGTGGTCGCGGCGCGTGTGCGGCCGCGGGTCTTCCAAGTCGGGAGCGGAGGCGGAGGCTAGGTGTCGCCGAACACCCGACGCGGCGCCTCCACGCACAGGAGTCGGGAGGCGTTCAGGCGGGCGCTGGGCACGACGCGCGAATCCACGGCACGATCAGCTCGCGAGGACATGACGGCACCCGACTAAGTATAGCCAAGGACGCTTGAAATCTTGACGGCGGCAGCGGTCAGCTATCAGCGATCAGCGGTCAGCTTCTGGAAAAGGCCGGTGAGCATGCGCTTGACTTCGGTGGCCTGCTGCGCGAGCTCGGTGTA
>Ga0268386_10000119_pt1 | contig 43820 bp, 39 predicted proteins | sample RVTome_15_FD_200260 | JGI IMG/M metagenome (GOLD analysis project Ga0268386, IMG submission 200260) | Soil microbial communities from uranium-contaminated site in the Upper Colorado River Basin, Wyoming, United States - RVT150D86... ... | reverse complement strand
GGAACTTCCGGGCGAGTTCGCGGTAAACGTCGGCCAGCGCTTTCCCGCGCAACGTGCCGCGCATCTCGTCGGAAAGAGAGCCGTAGGCGTTGCCACCCATGTAGATGTAGTAATCGAGGTCGACCAAGCGGTGCGCCAGGCTGTCGGCAAAGAATCCGGCGATAAACAATGACACGTCGCCGATACGCTGCAATGCGAAGTTGCGCTGTTCTGCAGTCGGGGCCTCGACGGCATCCACCATCATCAGCGCCAGCGGCTTGAGACCGTAAGCCGCCCCGTGGTCCTCGTAAAGATCCTCCGACCGGGCAAACAACGTCAGCAGGTTGACGACGTAATGGGTCGCATGAGGATCGACATCCACACCGTGCTTGTCGATTGCGGCGTCCATGGATTCGCGAAAGTAGTCGCGAAGATTCTGAACCGGTACAACGTACTCAGCGGTTTCATGATTGGTCATTGTCTCGCTTCCTCACTTGTAAGCGTCACAATAACGGTTCGCTCTATGGCAGCTATACCAGCCGGCAAGCATTGCAGCTGAGTCCGTTCAGCAGCGCGTGCAACTCGTCCTGCCACAGAGTTCACCACACTACGGCGCCTTATCAACAAATCTGCACAAAGGCGTAACCACATATATAGGAATTAGAGCGTATGCATTGTGACAAGGTTCACGATTGATCATCGCCGATATACGGGCGGTTGCGCATTTGTGACATTGGACATTCTTACCACATCAAGCGGAAACATTGCCGCTCGCGCGGGCTCTGGCAGCTCTGATAGACTGGTACGCCCGGCAAATAAAAAAGCGTGCGTTTCGGCGAAACGTGAATTCCGAACCGCTCAATTCAATAACAATAATCAAGTAAGGAGAAAGCCATGGATTTCGGCACCGCGATCGCTGGCTTGAACTGGCTGGCAGTGTTCCTCGCCGCTGTTGCCGCTTTCATCATAGGCGCTATCTGGTATTCCAGGAAAGTTTTCGGTCACGCCTGGATGATGGAGGTCGGGTTGACCGAAGAAGCGATCGGCCGCGGCAACATGTCACTCATCTTCGGCGGCACGTTCCTGTTGCAACTAGTCGCCGCTACGGCGCTTGCCTTTTTCCTCGGCTCCGGCAGCGACTGGCTCATCGGCCTTCAGGTGGGTGTACTCGTCGCCGTCTGCTGGATCGCAACCGCCTACGGCATCACGTACTTTTTCGAACAGCGCTCCCTTCGCCTGTACCTGATCAACGCGGGGTATTACCTCGTGCTGTTCGCCACGATGGGATCGATCATCGGCGCTCTGAACTGACGCTACCACATTCCGCGAAGCCGCCCGGCTACGTCCACGGTCTGGTTGCTCCGCGGTGACATGTGAGCCGCCGTTGGCTCGGAGCGCCCATGAAAGTTCGCTTCCATGGTCTTCATCAGTGCATCCGTCATGAAGCGACTGCGCGCACCGTACACGTGCCTGTCTCCGTCGCGCTGTTGTTGCGTTACGTGATAGCGGAGCGGCGCAACCAGGTGAAGAGCCTGTTTCGCACGCGTCATCGCGACGTACAGCAGCCGCCGCTCCTCCTCGATCATCTCGGGTTTTGCGGTAGCGAACTCCGAAGGAAAGTTGCCATCGGTGAAGTTGAGCACGAACACCGTATCCCATTCCTGTCCCTTGGCCGAGTGCACCGTCGACAGGATCAGGTAGTCCTCGTCGAGCATGGGGTCTCCTGCCAGGTCACCCACGGCTGCCGGCGGATCCAGCGTGAGTTCACTAAGGAAGCGCTCGCGGGACGGGTAGCGTCCCGATATCTGTTCGAGCTGTTCGAGGTCTGCCTCGCGCGTCTCGGGGCTGTCGTAAAGTCGCTCCATGTGCGGCCGGTACCAGCGCCGCGCGTTCCCGAGTTGCGCCTGCCAACCACGATCGTCGGCTGCGACTGACGACAGGCTGCGCATCAGGCCGCAGAAGGCCGGCCACTCGGTGCGCGCGGCGGACGGCGCCGCGAACAGGACGAGCGCTGCGAAATGGTGATCCGCGAGCGCCAACTGGTCGAGGCAGCGCGCGGCCATTGCCGGTCCGAAGCCCGGCAGGAGTTTCAGGACACGGAACGCCGCAACGCGGTTACGGGGATTCTCCGCCCACTTGAGCACCGACAGCAGATCCTTGACGTGGGATGCTTCGAGAAACTTCAGGCCTCCGTACTTCACGTACGGGATGTTGCGCCGGACGAGTTCCAGTTCCAGGCGGTCACTGTGGTGCGCGCTGCGAAACAGGACCGCCTGCCGCCTGAGATCGACGCCGCTCTCGCGGTTCGCGAGCACCGCCTCGACCACGAACTCGGCTTCCGCATCGAGATCCTCCACCGTCACGTACTGTGGCGGTGCTCCGCTCCTGGATTGAGAGACGAGCGCCTTCCGGTAGAGCCGTTCGCTCTGCGCGATCAGGCAGTTTGCGCTGTCGAGGATCGGCTGCGTGGATCGGTAGTTCTCCTCCAGGCTGACGACCTCAGCGGGCGGAGCGTAACGTGCGGCAAAGCCGAGGATGTTCTCGACTTCGGCAGCGCGAAACGAATAGATCGACTGCGCATCGTCACCGACGACCGTGAGGCCATGCCCGGCCGGCTTCAGCGCATGCAGGATGTCCGCCTGCAGCAGGTTGGTGTCCTGGTATTCGTCCACCAGCACATGATCGAACCAGGAGCCGATTTCGGCCGCCAATTCGCCGTTCGACACGAGCTCGCACCAGTAAAGCAGCAGGTCGTCGTAGTCCAGCGCCTGGTTCTGTTGCTTCACCTCCACGTAACGACGGAAAAGCTGGCGAAGCTCCTGATCCCATTCTGTGCACCACGGAAATGTTTCCTCGAGCGAGTCGAGCAGGGAGTTGCGCGTATTCACACAGCGGGAATAGATCGCAAGGCAGGTGTCTTTTTTCGGGAATCTTCGTGACTTTGCCGCGAGCCCGAGTTCATGCCGCACGAGATCCAGCAGGTCAGCGGAATCTGCGCGATCGAGTATTGAAAAGCCCGGGTCCAGGCCGAGGTTCCGTGCGTAACGCCGCAACACCCGGTTCGCGACGGCATGGAACGTGCCGGACCATGGCAAAAGCCGCTCGTTTTGTCGGGAAGTCTGATGACGCAGAGCTTTCCGTACGATTGCTTCCACGCGCCGGGTCATCTCGACGGCTGCGCGGCGCGTAAACGTGAGCAGCAATATTCGCTCAGGGCGGACCTCCTGCGCGATCAGGTGCGCGACCCGATGCGCCAGCGTCATGGTCTTGCCGGTGCCTGCGCCGGCGATGACCAGTAACGGCCCGGAGCGAAACGCGCCCTCGGAGTGCCCTCCATAGGCGGCGGCACGCCGCTGCGCCGAATTCAGTGACTCGAGGCAGTCGCATTCGGCCAGTGCAGCGTCGCCCATCGTCTTCCCCATTTGCGCCTACATGTCTTTTTATCCAGTACTGGATGAATTTACAAGCGTAACCCCCGACTGAACGATTGCAGGCCCCTGGCCCGATCCCCAAAAAGACCGATCGAGGCCGTTTGTTGCGCGGATTCCGCACGGCGTTTTGCGTACACTGCGCATCCGTTGATGCCGTCGTTCTGATCTCCCTCGCAAGCGCAACCGTAGGCAAGCCGCCGAAGCAGCGTTCATGACCTTCGAAATCGCACTCGTCCTCGCCATCCTCGCCGCGGCGCTGATCCTGTTCGTCAGCGATTTGATCCGCATGGACCTTGTGGCACTGCTGGTGCTCGGCGCGCTGGCGGTCACAGGTCTCGTTTCCGCGGACCAGGCGTTCGACGGCTTCAGCAACAGCGCGGTCATTACGATCTGGGGCATGTTCATCCTGAGCGAGGGGCTGTCGCGAACAGGCATTGCCGACATCATCAGCCGCCAGGTGCTGCGCATCGCCGGGCGACGGCCGATTCCGGTGGTCATGCTCATCATGGCGACAGCCGCGGTCCTGGCTGCTTTCATGAACAACATCGGCGTGGCGGCGCTGATGCTGCCCGTCGTCGTCGACGTCGCACGCCGCACACGCATCCCGCAGTCGCTGCTCCTGATGCCCCTCGCGTATGCCACACTGCTCGGCGGGCAGACGACCCTCTTCACGTCGCACAACCTGCTGGTGAGTGAAGCACTGGCGAGGACCGGCAACGATCCTTTCGGCGTGTTCGACTTCACCCCGGTTGGCGGCGCGATCGCGGTCGCGGGCGTGCTTTTCATTTCCCTGCTCGGGCGTCTGATGCTGCCGAAGAAATCGAGAGCGGAACGCGGACGCTACCGCAGCCAGCGAAGCCTGCGGGCGCGTTACAAACTGCAGGAGCAGACGTTCATGATGCGCATTCACGTCGACTCCGTGCTGGTGGGCAAGACGCTCGCGCAAAGCCGCATCGGCGCGTCAACGGGACTGATCATCCTGGCGCTGTTCCGCTTTGGGCGCAGCGAAACGCTGCCGAGCCGGCAAACGGTGCTGCGCGCGGGGGACAGCCTGCTCGTGCAGGGCCGGCTGGATCAGTTCCGCGAACTGCAACGGTGGAGCGACCTGGTCATCGAACGCGAAGCGCCCGTCCTCAAGTCCATGGTTGCCAGCAAGGTCGCGTATGCGGAGGTGCGCATCGCGGAAGGTTCGCCGCTGGTCGGCGAACTGATCCGGGACGCGGGTTTCCGCAGCCGGTTCAATGTCAGCGTCGTCGGCATACATCGCAACGACCGGTACCGCCTGACGAATCTCGCTTACGTGCCTTTGCGTGCGGGAGTACGCGTGCTCGTGCAGGGCGAAGCCGACGCAATCGATCAACTCGAGAAGTTTTCCGACTTCGGCGGCGTGGAGCTAAAGACCGAAGAGCAGCTCAGCGAGCAGTACAAGGCGGACGAACACATGTTCGTCGTCCGCATCCCGAAATACAGCGACCTGGCCGACGCCACGCTCGGCAAGAGCAGGCTCGCCGACGTATTCGATTTCCGCGTGCTCGCGATCTTCCGCGAGGGAAAGCTGAACATCATGCCGTCCGGCGATGACGTGCTGTTGGGCGGAGACCTGCTGTTGATCCAGGGACAGCACGAAGACCTGGACGTGCTGCGCGGACTGCAGGAACTCGAGATCGATTCGAGCGCGCCAAAGCTCACCGCCTTCGATGCGGAACGCCTGACGCTGATGGACGCCACGCTGGACCCACGCAGCAGCCTCGCCGGCAGAACCATCGGCGAGCTGAACTTCCGCGAGCGCTACGGCATCGAGCTTGCCGGCATCTGGCGCGAAGGCGAAACGCTGGTCGGAAACCTCGCGGAAGAACGCCTCATGGTGGGCGACGCACTGCTGCTGCTCGGCCCGCGGGAGCGGCTCCAGTTGCTGTCGGGCGATTCCGATTTTCTGATCCTGACGCCCCTGGGCCAGGAGCCCCCGGACACGCGGCGCGCGCCGCTCGCGGTCCTGATCATGACCGGAGTTGTCGTCAGCGTGATGGCAGGGCACGTTCCTACGTCGGTTGCCGCGGTCGTTGGCGCGAGCGTGATGGTCCTGACTGGCTGCCTCACGATGGAACACGCCTACCGCGCCATCGACTGGAAGGCGATCTTCCTCATCGCCGGCATGCTGCCGCTCGGCACCGCAATGCTGGAGACCGGTGCGGCCTCTTTCGTCGCCTCTCAGTTCATCGAGCTGCTCGGAAACTCCGGACCCTGGACGGTCGTCATGGGACTTTACGTCTTCGCCGCCGTCGGCACGCTCGTCATTCCTTCCGCCGTGCTCGTGGTGTTAATGGCGCCCATCGTGTTGTCGAGCATGGCCGACCTCGGTCTGCGGCCGGAGACCGCGATGATGGCGATCGCCATTGCCGCGGGGGCGAGTTTCATGAGCCCGATATCGCATCCGGCGAATATCCTGGTCATGGGACCTGGCGGGTACAGGTTCGCCGACTACATCAAGGTGGGGCTGCCGTTGATGATCGTGGTGTCTGTCGTCGTCAGTTTCATGCTACCGCTGATCTGGCCGCTGCGGCCGGTGTGAGCGCTGATTCCCCATTCTTGTATTGCCGCGGCCGACCGTGGTGCCAGGTTTCGGCCCCACCGGCGAAACGCTCAAGCCAGCCAGTTTCAGGGCAGCAGGACGGTGGAGCCGGTGGTTTTGCGGGCGGCGAGGTCGCGGTGGGCCTGGGCGGCGTCCTCCAGAGCGTAGCGCTGGTTGACGTTGACTTTGATGACGCCGTTGCCGACCAAGCCGAACAGTTCGTCGCACGCGGCGAGCAGGCGCTCGCGGGTATCGATGAAATCGAACAGGACCGGGCGCGTCACGTAGAGTGAATGCCGGCTGGCGAGTTCGGAGGGCGCGAAGGGTTCGACGGCGCCGGATGAGTTGCCGAAAGACACCATCACGCCGTGCGGACGCAGCGCATCGAGTGAGGAGAAGAAAGTGTCTCGGCCGACGCCATCGTAAACGGCTGCTACGCCTTCGCCGCCTGTAAGCTCGCGGACCGCCGCTGCCGTATTTTCGTTGTCGGCCATCACGATGTGATCGCAACCCTGTGAGCGTGCCAGCTTTGCTTTTTCCTCGGTGCTGACGATGCCGATCACCGTGGCGCCCAGGTAACTTGCCCACTGGCTGACCAGTGAGCCGACGCCGCCCGCGGCCGCTAGCAACAGCACCGGGTCCCCGTTCTCGACAGGATAGCTGCGTCGTACCAGGTACCAGGCTGTGAGGCCCTTGAGCAGCACGGCGGCGGCCTGCTCGTCGCCGACGCCTTCCGGGATAGGCACGAGCTGACTTGCCTTGAAATTTCGCGCCTCCGAGTAGGCGTCGGTCGGGCGGCCGGTGTATACGACCCGGTCGCCCGCGCGGACCTCCGTGACGCCCGGGCCAACTGCCTCGACAACGCCAGCCGCTTCGCTGCCGAGACCGGAGGGAAGGTTCTGAGGGTAGAGCCCGCTTCGATGATAGGCATCGATGAAGTTGAGGCCGATCGCTGAGTGCCTTATGCGTGCTTCGCCTTCTACCGGTTCCGGCAGGTCCACCGTCTCGAAGCGGAGCACTTCCGGGCCCCCGTGTTCGTGTATCCGTATCGCCCGTGTTTTCATCGATGAACGTCCGCCGTTGATCAATACTGAAGAGCAAGCAGGATAACCAAGGCAGGCGCGTTTGACTAACCGCTGCTTGCCCGAAGACAGTCGCGGACGCTGGCCAGCCCGAAGTCCGCCTGTCCCACCATCTGGAATAGCTGCTGCGCGTTGGGCGATTGTTATGCACTCCGCTCGCGCTTCACCCCGTGTTCGTGATTGAATCGCCGCAGACGAGCCGCCACGGTTCCCGTACAAATGCTCCGGTACGACAAATGGGAAGAGTCGATAAAAAAATCGCGCTGGTAACGGGCGCTGCACAGGGACTTGGTGCCGCTACCGCGAAGCTTCTCGCCAGGGAAGGCGCAAAAGTGATGCTGACGGACATCAACCTCCCGGGCGCCGAAGAACAGGCCGCTGCCATCAACGCTCTTTATCCCGGGAGTGCCGATGCGACGGCGCAAGATGTAACCGGGGAGAGCGCCTGGATCGAAACCCTGGAGAAAGTGCGCAGCCGTTTCGGCGGGTTGCACATTCTTGTGAACAACGCAGGGATCGGCTCCGTCGCCAGCGTCGAGCAGGAGAGCTACGAGAACTGGCGGCGCGTCCATGCTGTCGATCTCGACAGCGTGTTCCTGGGCAGCAAACACGCGATTGCGTTGATTGCGGACAGCGGCGGCGGTTCCATCGTCAACATATCTTCGATCTCCGGCATCATCGCGGGCCACAATCTCGCGGCATACAATTCCGCCAAGGCCGCCGTAAGGCACCTCAGCAAGTCGATAGCGCTGCACTGTGCGCATGCGAAGAACGGGGTTCGCTGCAACTCGGTGCATCCCGTGTTCATCGACACGCCGATACTGCAAAACCTGGCGGCGGGCGGCGACCGGTCCGCGGCGCTGGCCAAGCTGGCGCGGCAGATTCCCCTGGGGCGCATCGGGCAGCCTGACGACGTCGCCTACGCCGTTCTCTACCTGGCTTCCGACGAGTCTGCTTTCGTCACCGGCACCGAAATCCGGATCGACGGCGGCATTAGCGCGATGTAGCTCGACCAAACCCGTGAACGCACGAGTCATAATCGCAGGAGCGGGACACGCGGCCGGGCAAGCCGTGGCGACCTTGCGGCAGAAAAAATATCCCGGCGAGATCGTGCTGGTGGGCGAAGAACCGTGGCTGCCGTACCAGCGTCCGCCGTTGTCGAAGAAGTTCCTGGCCGGCGAGTTGCCCACCGAGCGGCTTTACGTCAAGCCGCCCTCCTTTTATGAGGACCCGTCGATCACGGTCAAGCTCGGCATTCGAGTCGAAAGCATCGACCGAGCCGTCCGTCGCGTCGTCCTGAGCGACGGAGAATCCGTGTCCTACGACGCGCTGATACTTTCCCTCGGGGCGCGGGTTCGCAGGTTGCCGCCGCTACCCGGCAGTGAGCTTGGCGGCATCCATTACCTGCGCAACGTCGCCGACGTGCAGGACATCAGGGAGGACATGGCGGAAGGCCGTAATCTCGTCATCGTCGGCGCCGGCTATATCGGTCTGGAGGTAGCCGCGGTCGCCTCGAAACTCGGGCTCAATGTAACGGTCGTCGAAATGATGGATCGGGTGATGAAGCGCGTCGTCGCCCCGCAGGTTTCGCAGTTTTACGAGAGGGAACACCGTGCCCACGGTGTGAACCTGATGCTCGAAACCGGCATCAGTGGTTTCAGCGGCAGCGCTCGCGTCGACGGTGTCGTGCTGGCAGACGGCAACGTCGTTCCGGCCGACCTCGTCGTCGTCGGCATCGGCATCGTTCCGAACACCGAACTCGCATTGAATGCGGGACTCGAGGTGGCCGATGGAATTGTCGTCGACGATCACTGCAGGACTGCGGACGCTTATGTGTACGCGGTTGGCGATTGCACGATGCACCCGAACCGGCTGCTCGGGCGAAGCGTCAGGCTCGAATGCGTGCAAAACGCGCTGGAGCAGGCACGTACCGCCGCTGCGAACATTTGCGGTGAAGACACGCGGTACGACGAAATACCGTGGTTCTGGTCGGACCAGTACGACCTGAAGCTCCAGATAGCTGGACTGTCGCAGGGGTATGAGCGGGCGCTGATCCGCGACAATGACGGCAAGTCGATCTCCTGCGTCTACCTTCTCGGCGACCGCATCCTTGCCGTGGACGCCGTCAACAATCCCAAGGATTTTCTGCAGTCGAAAAAACTTATCGCCGATCGAGCGTCGGTGGATCTCGACCGGCTCGGGGATCGGCGAATCGAGCTGAAGGACCTGGCCATCTGACGGCCCCGGCCTACCGATCAGTCCGCGACAGCCACAATTGTGATACTTCCGGTGGCCGACACGGGGCCCTGCAGCGCCGAATAGGCACGCGCATTGATCGCTTCGACAGCCTCGGTCGTGATGCCGGCAAACCTGCCGCTGCTTCCCGAAACCCGGGCAGTGCCGAGCGCGTTGGGACCTGCCGTCGTGATGCCGTACCAGGTACCCTTCCAGCTGTCTGCCGAACTCCAGCGCGCGGGAAGCACGATATTCCGCGCATAGGACCACATGTTCTCCGTCTGGTCGATGAACAGCGAGCCTCGCTCGGGGAGATAGACATGCCAGGCACTGTCTATCAGCGCTACGCCCTTGAGCAGACTCGTGCGCTCCGACGTTGACGCGAACTTGATACCGATGCCTTCTACATTGCCGCGGGAATTGGTCAACAGCGTCACCAGCGCCGTGGTGTTCCGGATCGTCGGCTCCCACAGTTCGGAGATGCTCGCCGGGCTCGGTGCGATGCGCGAGTCTCCGTGATTGATGAAAGCGATTGCCTCTGCGGGGACCGTCGAGTACGAAAGATCGATCAGCGGCTGCCCGGACACCGCGAGCGGCGACACGGTAAGCTTGTTGGCCAGCGGATTGTAGTAAAGCACGGCCAGGAACAGCAGCGCCCCGACAATCGCGCCTGCCAGCCACGAAAGTACATGCTTCATTCGATTCTCTCCGACGACCCGACCAGCGCGGTCACGAGTTCGATGCGGCCTTCGACGTTGTCTTCGCCATCCTGCTCCTCGACGTTGCCGATGAAACGCTCGTTCACGCTGCCCGTCAGCGAGGCGAATTCGCGCGTGCCGGCCCGCAGGCTTCCGCTGCGGAACCCGGAATCCTCTGCCTGCGGTTGCAGGTTCACGTAAAGCGTGCCGCGTGCCGGAAGGTGCAACGTCCATTCCACGACTGTGCCGCTGGCGGTGCCGGTGCCGAATATCCGGCTCGCGACGCCGACGACCACATCATCGCGATTACGGAGCTTGAACAACTCCGCCTGGGTATCTCCCAGGACCGGCGCGGCCGGCCATTCGAGGGTCGCCGGTACCGGCTCGATACCCACGGCTCCCGCCAGAATGCGATCGTCCGGAAGGTTCACGTGGAAAGCCTCGGTATTGCCGCCGTTGGGCTGCACCGAGATCAGCGAAGCCTCGCGGTGCTGGTCTACCACCGGGACGAAATAAAGAAGGACTGCGGCAAGGATGCCGCCGGACACTATTCCAATGATGAAGGTCTTGAACAAAACCTGCCCCGCAAAGCTCGTTGATTCGCAGCCAAAGCAGCTGCTTCGAGGGAAGTTTAGTTAACTTGCCCCTTCGTCACACCACGCGACCAGCGAAATGTGAAGCAGCGCACACTGCGATGCGATGCATTTGAGAAATGTCACACAAGGCAAGCTCCGCTGCGGGAGCCCGACCGCCCAAGGGTGTACCGGAGGAAGGACCGGTACTCCAGGGAGAATGGCACTTAAGTTAAGCGTTTCGGCCTCCGCCTCAGGGTGGGCGCGGAATGGCTCCCTGCGGTCCGCTTTATTTCCGCCAAAGGCCCACCCGGAGGCAGAGACCTAAGGTCGTGGTTGCTCGCGCTGTTAGCGTTAAGTAAGTGCCATTCGCCCTGATCAAGTGCCTGCGAAGTAATTCGCCAGGTACTGCTCGAAGCTCAGCGTGTCGGCCTCTTCGATCTCGCTCTGGCGCCGGAGAGAATTGCTCGCCTCGGTTTCGAAATGCTGTAGTCGTTCCGCGTTCATTGCGGCAAGCGCCTGGAAATAATCCCTGTGGCCGCGGGCTGTCTGCATCGCGAACTCGAAGAACCCGCTGCCAGCGAGGCGCAGTTCCTGAAGCAATCGCGCTGACGGCGTCACTTCCGGATCGGCGAGCAGCCCGGCCTGCACTTCTACGGCGCTGGCATGCTCGCGACCGCTCGTGCCGCGATCGATCAGGTCGGCTATGGCCCTGACGCCGTCGACGATCTCGCCGCCCCATTCCACAAGCGAAACTTCGTTGCGGTTTCGCATCAGTCTGAGCGCGGGATCGCGGCCGCGGCGCGCCACGAGAGACTGGTTGCCTGCTGCTTCGTCCAGTCCCGCGTCATCGAGCGGTGGGCTCTCCGAGAGGAGGCAGAAGATCAGGAACGCCTCCATGAACCGCATGACGTTCTGGTTGATGCCCACCGGATCGAAGACGTTGATGTCGATGGAGCGGATTTCTACGTACTCGACACCACCGCGCCGCAGCGCCTCCGTCGGTCGCTCGCCGGTGTAGGCAACCCTTTTCGGCCTGATCGCGCTGTAGTACTCGTTTTCGATCTGCAAGCGGTTCACGCTAAGCTGACGATAGTCGCCTTCGTCAGCGTCTACCTGGGGCTCCACCCCGATCTCCTGGTAGCGCGGCTCAGGCGTGCTGATCGCTTTGACGAGATCGGCGACGTACTGATCCAGGCTATTCAGCGAAATGTTGATCTTCGACTGCGTACGATTGCTGTATCCAAGATCGCTCATCCGGAGCGACGTTCCGAACGGCTCATACCAGGTCTCGTTATCCAGCGATGACATTCCCGTCGCTGCGGTCCCGGCAAACGATTTGCACAGAGCGGGCGAAGCGCCGAAGAGATAGAGCACCAGCCAGCCGAAGCGGCGGAAGTTCCTGACCAGTCCAAGGTACGCCGCGGAGCGGAATTCCTCCAGGTCGCCGATCTGTTTCTCATGCTCCTGGAAAAGAGGCCAGAACGCTTCCGGAATGGAATAGTTGAAGTGAACGCCTGCAATTGTCTGCATCATGCGTCCATAGCGATAACCCAGCCCACGCCGGTATACGGTTTTCATCCGACCGACATTCGAGCGCCCGTAACGGGCCAGAGGAATGTCCTGGTCCGCGGGCAGGTGGCATGGCATGCTCGTCGCCCAAAGCACGTCGTCGCCGAGCCTGTCGTAGGTGAACTGGTGAATATCGCAAAGGAAACGCAACGTTTCCCAGGTAGTGGTGAAAGCCGGCGTCACGAACTCGAGCAGGGCTTCGGAAAAATCCGTCGTGATGTACCGATTGGTGAGCGCAGACCCGAGCGCCGGCGGATGCGGGGTATCGGCGAGCATGCCGTCCGGGCGCACGCGCAGCGATTCTTTCTCCACGCCCTTGAGTCCGCCGCGTAACGCATCAGCCGGACTCGCGTTCGCCAGCCTTCGGATGCGTTGTTCTAATATCCTTGTCAATCGGGGCACTCCGGCAAACCGGATCGGGCCCGGTTTCGGGGCGTCAAGTCGCGCTTTCTGGTTACCCCGAACGCCGGACTATACAGGCCACATTTATGCCTGCCAACGAACCTGAGTTAGTATGAACGTGCAGGCGTACCGGGAGTCATAAACTACTCATGAACGCTGTAGCTCGCATCCCGCCTCCTCGAAGTTTGGCTGCCGCAACTTTGCTCGCAAGCGCCCTGTTTCTTGCGAGCGGTCCGGCGCACGCGCTGCGCTGCGGCAGCAAGCTGATCCTCCAGGGAATGCTCGAGACCGAGGTGCTGGCGCACTGCGGAGAACCGGCGGCCGTGCGGGATCTCGGCTACGTCGTCCGGTCCTTTCATCCGCTCGCTCATCGCGCGCCGCCCGGCGGCGTCCTGTTCCGCTACGGCCCCGGAAACTACTACCAGGAGGTCCTGGTTACAGAGTTCATCTACAACTTTGGGCCGAGGAAGCTCATGCGAAGGCTCAGATTCGAAGGCGGAGTGCTGGACGACGTCGAAACGCTCGGATACGGATACATCGAAAAAGAGCGGAAGTGACCCAAGGCGACGCCACGACTGGCGGTAGTGCCAACCCATTCACAAACAATGCTGCGCAATGCGGCTATGATTCGGTCGAACGCGCTTGGCAACGGCCTTGTTAGAACCGGGTGTAGGAGCCCGACCGCCATGGATGGCGGGAGTGCAGATCACGCAGGAGCGGTTATCTGCCGCCTACAGCGTTTCTACCAGTATTTTTCGCAGGGAAGTTCCAAATGATCGAATCAAGAAGGCGACGGCTCCGAGACCGATCGAGCGGTCCGGCCACACTGATCAGCGAAGGCTGCAAGGTTACCGGCGTGTTGTCGGGACAGGGAGACTTCATGATCAGCGGCACCGTAGAAGGGGACTGTGATCTGAACGGCGCGGTGTCGATAACGAGGCAAGGGGTCTGGAACGGTTCGCTGAAGGCTGATTCGATCATCATCGCGGGAACGGTCGAGGGCGACGTCGAAGCTCGCGGCCGGGTCGAGATCACGAATTCGGCACGAATCATCGGCACCGTTACCGGCGAGGCGATTGCCGTCGCGGAAGGGGCCGTTGTCGAAGGCACGATGAGGACGACCGGGCGCAGCACGCCCACCGGTTTCGTAGAGAAAAGAAAGTCTGACGAGATTGCCGGCGAGAGCTCCTGAAAGGTCGCCTATTGGAACCCGTCCGGAATCAGGGTGATTTGCATCCGGTTGTTGGCCTGCGCAATTTCGTTCCACGTCCCCGCCGGAATTTCCGTCGTCGCTGGATATTCGAGGATCGGCTGTGTATTCCCTTTCGACGCAACCAGGTAACGAATCTGGCCATCGGTTCGCTCTTCGGACACGTTTACGAAATTAGCGAACGCCACTGATTGCTGCAGGCCGAGCTGCGCGGCTTCGCTGCTCCCATAACCGATCTTCGCGCAATCCGCTGCGCGCATCGCAGGCATCGCAAGTTGGAAACCGTCTGCGCCGCCGTCGATCATGCAAAAATCCCCGACGTGCGTTTCGATCAGTACCTGGCCCGAGAACCCGAGCCCCAACAATCGGTCCGAAAGTTCTTCAATCAGCGCCAGCCTCTTGTCTTCCAGCGGCACCTCCCCGAATGCATACGTTCCGGAGCGATTCACGGCCCATTCAACCGCTTCGAGCGCAGTAGCGAACGTGGAACCCAGCGATTGCTGATACGTGCTCAGCCGACGCTGCACCTCGATGGCGCCGTCCGCCTCTATGGATTTCTGTTGCTCCAGCGCGGCGAGCAACGTGGCATTCTGCTGGCGGACCTGCTGCCAACCCTGCTCCCGCTGCCAGTAAAGCCAGGCGAACACGATGATGACGACCGCCATTACCGCGACGATGAGCTGGAAACGCGGCGGCACCTCGGCCCGCGGGCCACTCGTCAATCCGGCCTGATCTTCGGCGTCGGGGACCCGTATCTCGTCGGCAACCCTCGCGGCAATGGCTTCGTAGCTGTCCAGCAGGTCCCGGCGAAGGACTGCCCGCTGCTGGTCGAAAAGGTCCTGGATAAGTTCGCGAATGCCGCGATCCAGGGTTTCGACGCCGGCAACCGATGAGTTCGGGTCCGCCGCTTCACCTCGCGCCGCCTTTTTCTCACGTTCTACGCGGTCGCCGATGACGTGCAGCGACGCCAGCACCTTGGATACCTCGACGGGCTCGACAGTCTTCGGCAATACGCCGACAGCGCCGAGCGCACGTGCCTGGCCGACATACACCTCTCCCTGCTGCGAGGTATACATCATGATCGGGATCGTTGCGGTATCCGGGTTGTTCTTGATGGCGCTAACGGCCTCGAAGCCGTCCATACCAGGCATCATGTGATCCATGAAGATCACATCGGGACGGTGATCGTTCAGGTATTCGAGCGCGGACTCCGCGGATTCGGCGGTATCGACGTCGAGTTCATGTACTTCCAGCATGCGCTTCAGCACGACTCGCGCCGACTTCGAGTCGTCGACTATTAACGCACTCTTTCTCACCAGGGTTCCCTCGTGATGCTCCCGCCCTGACTTTGATTATGTTATGGAAAGATTGCCCGTGCCTGGTTCACGTTTGACTGAGGCGGCTGCACTCGCCTGCATCGCCCTGCGCCACTTCCCTATATCTGGTCGCAAAATTGCATTTACTGCCGAGAAACAGCAGTATACCGGGCAAGGCTGGGGGCCCACAATAGCCCGACATCGCCGGCAGGTGAGGCCGGGCGGCGCGAAGCCTCAGCACCGGCTGGGCCGGACGTCCTTTTAAAGTGTTGCGGCGGGAAAATGACACGGTGTTAAACTACCGCGGACCCTTGAAGTCAGGGCGCCGGCGGCGAACCAGTCGAGCAACCTCTGTACTGCGTCGCCAAGAAAATAATAAATAAGAAAAGAAAAAAAAGAAGGACCACAAAGGATCACTGAATCCGCCCCGGACGTCAGAGTCTCAATATAGATGGCCCGCAGAATACTGCCCAGATACCTGATCCTTGCATCGACGCTCGCGCTGGTCGTCGTCGGGATCATGTTGACTATGTTTTATGGGCAGTACCGATGGCTGGCCGACGGCATAGTGGACGCCAGCGTCGCGGAACATACTGCAAGCCTAGAAGCAAGCTTCGAACGACGGGCACGCGGAACGCTGCATCGCATTGCAGACCAACTGGCTTCGGCGCCGGACCTTAACGACGAGGTCGCACTGATGGCCATCGTCGAAGGCGCCGTCGGTGTAAACGAAAACCTGGTGGGCCTGAGTTTCGAGAGCAACGACGGCCTGCGCGTCCAGTCCGGCGAGGTTGCGGACCTTGCAGGCCCGGATACTGCCGTGTGGGAAGCGAATCGCCTGTACCTGACCTATCCGGTGACGCTTGAAGGGCGGCAGATCGGCACACTTGTGAGCGGCTTCGAGCTGTCCCTGTTGCGCGAGGAGACGACACTGTTCGAGGAACGTCTGCACGGCGAGGAAACGCAGTATCGACGCGACAGCTTCGCCTGGATAGCCGGCGCGACGACTTTCGCGCTGGCGCTTTGCCTGGGTGTGATCTGGATAGTCTCCAGGACCCAGGCGCGCCGCATTCGTGAACTCCGGGTGCAGGCAGAAAAACTCAGCGACGCCGACTTCGGCGAGCCGCTCCACGTACTGAAGGGGGATGAACTCGGCGACCTGGCGGAAGTGTTCAACAACATGCGCGAGAAGCTGCAACGCACGACCCTGTCCCGCGATTATGTGGATCGGGTGCTTTCGAGCATGAACGAAGCTGTTATCGTTACCAATGCAGACGGAGCTATCACCCGTGTCAATGAAGCAACGATGCGCATGTTGGGTTACAGCGAGGATGAGCTGATCGGCCAGCCGATCGACTTCATTGTCGACCAGCAGAAGAGCGGCTCGCTCGCGATTGATTCGCCGGCGGGCATGCCTCGGGAAGCGTTCCTGCTCTCCTGCAGTGGCGAGTCGGTGCCGGTGTCCTATACAGGTTCCGCAATCGAGGGTGACGACGTTGCTCCCGGCGACCGCATCTATGCGGCGCAGAACATTACCGAGCGCCGACGCGCCGAGCAGAGAATTCGTTATCTCGCGCGCATCGATGCGCTCACCAAGGTTCCGAACCGGATGCAGTTCCAGCACCTGCTGCAACGTGGAATCGCAAGGGCCCGGCGCGCGCGGAAATCGCTTTATCTCTTCTACATCGACATCGATCACTTCAAGGAGATCAACGACACCTTCGGTCACCTCGCCGGCGACACGACACTCGAGACTGTCGCCGACCGGCTGACTACGGCGCTCCCGTCGGACTCCATTATCGGACGCCTGGCAGGCGACGAGTTTGCAGTTATCGTCGACGGCAACGATGCGCGCGACGATCGCCGTGAACAACTCGACGACCTTGCGCGGACGCTACTGGATCGCCTTGCCGACCCGTTCTATGTGCAGGGACACGAAGTGTTCATGACAGCCAGTATGGGCATCGCCCGTTACCCGGACGACGCACCCAATGTCATCGACCTGATCCGGAACGCCGATGCTGCGCTTTACCACGCCAAGAAAAGCGGCGGCAACATGCACGCCTACTACGTTCCGGAGATGAACGAAGCCGCGGTGGAGCGGCTGATGACCAAGAGCAAGCTGAAACGGTCCTTCGAACGGGACGAATTGCTCGTTCACTACCAGCCAAAGTACAACATCGTTACGGGCGAAGTCGTCGGCGCGGAAGCACTGGTACGCTGGGAGCTACCCGAACGCGGAATCATATTGCCATCCGATTTCATCCCCATCGCCGAGGAGACCAACCTCATCGTCGAGATCGGTGAATGGGTGCTGGACAGGGTGTGCGAGGATTTCCGCTACTGGCAGCGGTCCGTATCCCACGCCGGCCGCGTATCGGTCAACTTGTCGTTGAAGCAACTGCGCCAACCGAATTTCATCAACCGGATCAACGCGATCCTTCGCAAGTACGAAGTTTCGCCTACATCGCTTGAACTCGAGATTACCGAGACGACCCTTATGGAAAATCCGAGCCGCACGATCAAGCTTCTCGACGAACTCTATTCGCTAGGCCTGCACCTTGCGATTGACGACTTCGGTACCGGCTACTCTTCGCTGAGCGCCTTGCAGCAGTTTCCCATCAGCACCCTCAAGATCGACCAGTCCTTCGTGCGCGACGTTGCCACCAATGCCGATGACGCCACTATCGTCGGAACGATCATCCACATGGGGCGGAGCCTGAAAATGGATGTCGTTGCCGAGGGCGTCGAAACGGAAGAGCAGCTCACCTTCCTGCAGACACTCGACTGCACATATGTCCAGGGATTGCTCTTCGGCGACCCGATGAGTTCCGACAACTACCTCGAATTGTTGCTTGCTCAAGCCGAAGGCACCGACACCCATCGCGCCTTGTTCGCCTGACCTAAGCTGGTTTCAACATAAACCGCTGACTGGCCGTGCGATTTTTTCGCGCTTCACTAGCCGCAATCAACATGCTTAAATGCCTCATCGGATTCCTTCAATTTTCGCAATCATTCTTCCCATACTTATTCGATGGAACAACAGATGAGAGAACTAGTTAAGTACGCCGGCTGCATTGCGTTTCTGATTTCGGCGCAGTCCGGATTCGCCTGCGATTACCCGTCGAAGGTGACGATTCCAAACGGCAGCACTGCGAGCCAGGAAGAAATGATTGAGGGCCAGCGAGGGGTCAAGAAATACGTCTCGGACATGGAAGCTTATCTCGAGTGTATCGTCGAGGAAGAGAAGGCAGCTCGCGCGGCGATCGAGGAACTCAAGCCCGAGGACGAGCAACAGCGCGAAGACCTGCTGACCAAGAAATACAATGCGGCCGTCGATGAAATGGAGCAGGTCGCGGCAAAATTCAACGTCGAAGTGCAGACATTCAAGGCTCGCGATAACTGAGCCTGTTTTTCAGGAAATCGTTAGCTATAGCGGGGAGCGTGCAACGCGACAGGGGGAAACAGGTTTCCTGTTTCCCCCTTTTTTGAGCCCGACCGCCGTGGATGGCGGGAGTGCAGATCACGCAGGGAGCTGTTATCTGCCGCCCCGCGGGCGACGGTCAAAAGAATCGCAGATGAAGGTCGCCCGCGGGGCGGGCTCCTACAGCGCCCTTTCCGGGCTTAGAGATTGTCTATCCGCTGCTTCAGATCGTAGCGGTCTTCGGTGATGATTCGTTCCAGCACCTGGATTCGCTCCTCCAGGCGATCGATCTTTATCATGGTTTCGTCCGTCGCTTCGTCCGCTGAACGGTTCTTGCCGCGATTTTCAATGTAAGTATGAATCAGCTTCGCGCACATCACGACCGTGATCGTCAGGAAAGCAAACGTAAACACATTCATCTGGAGTTCCTTATGCAACTGATCAGAGTTTTTTGAATTCCCGATCCAGATTGAATCTCGAAGAGGTTACGTACCGCTCGAGCCGCGCCAGTCTGCCGTCGAGCGATTGGAATCGGCGGCGGACGTCTCCGAGCGTCTGGCTCGGCGAAGACCTCAGCGCGCGCCGGAACTCGGGATCGTAGTCCGCCCTTTTGTTCGGATCCGGGGCGGACGGCACCAGGAACACCGTCGCGATGTAGACGAGAAGCGTCACCGGCATCGCCATGAAGAAAGCGACCACCACCAGTATGCGCGTGACCTTCAGATTGAAACCGAAGTAGTCTGCAAACCCTGCGCAGACACCGCCAAGAATCGCCCGGTCGCGGTTTCTGTAGAACCGCCGCGTGCGAATCAGCTCGTAATCGCTCATGAATGACTCCATCGATCGTCGCTTCCGCGGCGCCGCCAGAACTCGTATTCCTGGCAGCGGCCGGACCAGGTCAGGGGCTTTTCCTTAAGCAGCAGGGTCGCCGCGCCGTACGTTATGACGGTGACCCAGAAAAAGAATACAAGCCCCGCCCCGGCGATGACGCGAACGACTACTACCGACACATCCATGTAGTCCGCAAGGCCTGCACATACGCCGAATATCCATCCGTTCTCCCGATCCCGGTAGAGTCCTCGGCAGGGTCCCGGTCCAGACGTTTCATCGTTCATTTCCGCCTCCACTCCGGCATTTCGCTGTCCAGAATCGTTTCCAGCGACTCCAAACGCTCCTCGAGTCTTTGCGACAGTCGCCACAGGTCCTCGAGCATTCTTTCGTCACCTCCCGAAATCTCCCGCGACCGCTTCCACTCTGTAATGAAGTACAGAATTATGAAAAGCGGCGCCGGTACAGCGATAAAGACAATTAACGCAATGCCAATATATTCGCTCAAAGTCGCCCCCGCTTATTTGGGTTCTGCTGCCTGTCCTGCGGGCCTTTCAGCCACTCGTCGCTTCAGTTCGTCGAGTTCCCTGGTGACGGCTTCCTCGGCTTCCAGGCTCACGAACTCGTGCTTCAGGTCCTTCGGCAATCCGAGATCGTACGCCTCGACGCGACCCTCCACGTCATCGATCCGCCTCGTGTACTGCTCGAACCGCACCAGGGCATCGTCGATCTTGTAGTCGTGGATCTTTTTCCGGGCTGCGAGCCTGCTGTTCGCCGTTTTGTGCCTTGCCAGCAACGACTTCTGCCTTGCCTTCGCGTCCTGCAGCTTGCTTTCCAGCCTGGAGATGTCGTCGTTGAGCTTGGTCAGGCTTTCATCCACTGCCATGTAGTCTGCCTTGATCGCATCGGCAGCGGCGGTGGTCCGCGACTTCTCGATCAGCGCGGCCTTGGCAAGGTCCTCGCGGCCCTTGCGCATGGCCAGCTCCGCTTTGGAATCCCATTCGCCCTGTTCGCGTTCCAGCGTCTCCAGCTTGCGGTTCAGATCCTTCTTGTCCGCAATGGAACGCGCGGCTGCCGAGCGAACCTCGACCAGGGTGTCTTCCATTTCCTGGATCATCAGCCGGACGATCTTTTCCGGGTCCTCGGCCTTGTCCAGGATCGCGTTGATGTTCGAATTCACGATGTCACTGAATCTCGTGAAAATTCCCATAGGTAAATCCTCTGTGTTTGGGGTGGTCGGTTGTGCTTATTGCAGGGACCGTGCCAAACACGCCTGCATGCTCTAACTTGCTGTTATTAAATACATTTTTGTTCAAACAGCAGGCCGGACCAGACCAATGGCGTAGCCGAAAAAACCAGACTGTGGCTTTCTTAGCTACTAAATGGTCAAATGCGCCGATGGCACAAGATCGACCGGTACACCCCATCGTTGGCGAGGCGCCGGCCTTCCTGGAAATGCTGGAACACGTCTCCCGCGCGGCGCCCCTGGCCAAACCGGTCCTGGTGGTCGGGGAGCGTGGTACCGGCAAGGAACTCATCGCCTCCCGCCTGCACTTTCTCTCCGCACGCTGGGACCAGCCCCTGGTCAAGGTGAACTGCGCAGCGCTGACCGAATCCATCCTCGAGTCAGAGCTGTTTGGCCATGAGGCCGGGGCCTTTACAGGCGCCGCGAAGACGCACGTCGGCCATTTCGAGCGGGCAGATGGCGGCACGCTGGTGCTCGACGAACTGGCGACGATCTCCCTGCGCATGCAGGAAAAAATACTACGCGTGATCGAGTACGGAGAACTGCAGCGCGTCGGGGGCAGCAACACGATACATGTCGACGTGCGGATCGTCGGCGCCACCAATGCTGACCTGCAGGACCTCGCCGCCGATGGCCGGTTCCGCGAGGACCTGCTCGACCGCCTTGCCTTCGACGTAGTTACCGTACCCCCGCTTCGCGAGCGCCTCGAGGATATCCTGCCGTTGTCATACGCATTTGCCGTAAACATGGTGAGCGAGCTGAAGCGGCAGTATTTCCCGGGGTTCAGTCCGCGAGCGGCATCCTCGCTGCTGCGCCACGAGTGGCCCGGAAACGTGCGCGAGCTCAAGAACGCGATCGAACGCTCCATCTACCGCTCGACCGACGCGGACCAGCAGGTCAAGCGCATCGCCTTCGATCCGTTCGACTCCCCGTTTCGCCTGAGGGAACAGAAAAAGCAGGACGCCGCCAAGGCTGCGCCAGTGACCGCCCGGAAAAGCGCCGCGCGCTTGCCCGTCGATCTCAAATCGCACCTCGCGGAGACAGAAAAGCAGTTGCTGAATGCCGCCCTGGAACAGGCCAGGTTCAACCAGCGGGTTGCGGCCGAGCTGCTGGGCCTGACGTACCATCAATTGCGGGGCAAGCTGCGAAAGCACCGGCTCGATTTTTCCGAGCCCGCGTAACCTTAAGAACGGGGACCGGTCAGCTGTGGTCAGCTGTCGTCCCGGTAGCGGCGCACGTAAATCGCTGCTGTGACGAACAGCCCGCAGACCGCCAGACCGAGCCACAGCGAAGCGCTGCCGAAGAATCTCGACAAATCCATCAGCGACAGCAGGCCGGTCGGCACTTCCCCATTGAGGCTCCACTCGTCGCCCTCGTAGGAAAAAATGTCGCCGGTGCTCATTCCGCCGAATAGCGGGAGCGACGCCGTGCGAATAAAGAAAGCGTCGACGAACAGCGATGTACCGACCAGGCTCTTCTCCAGCATCGGCAGAATGACGATCGGCAGGAAAGCGACGAGTAACGGGGATCGCCGCGTGAACGCCGAGACGAACAGGAACCAGCCGATGAACGGCGACAGCCACAGCGGCAGCGCGAGCAGCATAATGAGCGTTCCGGCCCAGTTGTTGGCCAGCGGCGCGGCGCGCCAGACCAGGTGCCAGGCGTTCGCGCCCTGGAAGCCGAGCCATACGCTCGCGAGCGCCAGCACGACCAGATGCGTGACGACGATGACGGCGAACGTGACCAGCGGAATGACGACCGCCGCGGTGATCAGCTTGGAAATGACCGTTTCAGCATCCGTGCACGGCAGCGAGCGCCAGAACAGTATGCTGCGATCCTTGCGTTCGGCGTACAGGGCGTCGAGCGCATAAAAGATGGTCAGCACCCACATCGCCATGATCAGGAGACTGGAAACGCCCGTCATCAGCACGGTGATCGCGGCGGCGCGCTCGGCGGGCCCGAGGTTGGAGGCGCCGAGGATGGCAATATCCACGGCCTGGTCGAACGCCGATACGACCGCCTGTCCGGTGATCGCCATGATCGAGACGATGAGCGCAATGACGAGCGGCGTCGCGTAGATCGACCGGTGTTCCCACAACTCGCGCCTGATGAGCGCCACCTGGTTGCCGATCATGCTGCGGCCCCTTTCACCTTGGCGACGAACAGGTCGGCGATGCCGGGTGTGCGCAGCTCACCCAGTCCGCGCAACTGCTCGCGCGTGATTCCTTCGAACGTCAACACCTTCTTGCCGAATACGTCACGCTCGAATATCGGGTTCAACTGCCGCGCGCGTTCCGCGTTCTCGCCGGATGTCATCAGTTCGACGTAACGCTCCGGCAGTGCGTCCATGCTGGCGTGCAGAACGATACGGCCGTTGTTGATGAACATGACGTCGGTCAGCAGGTTCTCGATTTCCTCGACCTGGTGTGTCGTAATCAGGATCGTACGTTCCTTGTCGAAATAATCATTCAGCAGGTTGCCGTAGAATTCCTTTCGAAAAATGATGTCGAGCCCGATAGTCGGCTCGTCCAGGACGAGGAGCTTCGCGTCCACCGCCGTGATGATCGAGAGGTGTAGCTGGGTCACCATGCCTTTCGACAGCTCGCGAATTTTCGACTTCGACAAAATTTTTGTTCGAGCGAGAAGCTCGTCGGCACGCGCGCGAGAGAACCGCGGGTGCACCGACTCCACGAAGTCGAGCAGCTGATGGACGCGAATCCAGCGCGGCAGGACAGCTACGTCGGCGATGAAGCAGATGTTCTGCATCAGCTCCTTGCGCTGGCGGAAGGGATCCAGGCCGAGTACTTCCAGGGTTCCCTCGCAATCCGTCAGGCCGAGCACTGCCTTGAGCAGCGTGGTCTTGCCCGCCCCGTTCGGGCCGATCAGGCCCATGATCTTGCCTTTTTCGATATCGAAGCTGACGTCGTCAACCGCCCGCATGGAGCCGAACGATTTCGAGACGTTCCGCGCACTGACCAAACTAGTCATCGTTCTCCCCCTGCCCGGCTTCGTCCGACCGCTTGACCCCGGCCAGCAATGCCTCCGCATCGAGGCCAAGGCGCTCGATCGTGGCTGCAACCTTGGGCCATTCCGTCTCGAGGAACCGCTGCCGCTCGTCCTTCAGAAGATTCTTGCGCGCGCCATCGGTCACGAACATGCCGCGCCCGCGCTTCTTTTCCACCAACCCTTCATCGACCAGCTCCTGGTAACCCTTGAGCACGGTCAGGGGATTAAGTCGGTATTCGGCGGCGACATTCCGCACGGAAGGCAGCGCATCACCGTCGCTTAAGGCGCCCTCCAGGATCATGGCGACGACCCGATCCCGCAACTGGCGGTAGATCGGAGCATCTTCGTTCCACTTGGGGTCCATTGCGTATCCGGTGCCTGTCATTCGTTTTTGTCGGCAAGCGCACGCGAACTGCGCAAAGACGCGAGCGCCGTGCCTATGGTAGCAGGCCGGCCGCGACAGTCCGGGCTTTCGGCTTTCGCCGACCTCCGCCGGCCCGGCGATGATGACAGGATGCGACTCATTCGCCGTCGTCGGTCTTTTCCGGGGCCTCGACGGAATTCGCAAAGCAGCCTTGCGCCCGCGCCTCCATGTGCAGATTGGCGCGCGCCTGGCCAGCGACCGAGGCCGCCAGCAGGATCAGTAGCAGCAACAGCAGCGACAAGCTGATCAGGCTGTCAGGTACATGGCCGATTCTGGTTCTCATCTCTCAAACTCCACTCTCGTTTTCGCGGCAGGGCCCATCCCCGCCCTCTCTAGGTGACCTAGTGTTATAGTTAACTATAACACCATATTGCAGGATTGCAAGTACCCATAAATCAGATGCCGCAAATCGCCCGTTCGGCCACCCGGAGCCGGTGGGCCGCCGGCCATGGATTCACAACCCCCGCTCCGGCGACGCCAGCCGATGGTCGACGCCCGCCATCGCCGCAACGGGACGCGGTAAGAACGACGAGACGCGAGTCGTTGCGGCGTCTCTCCCCGCTTGTGTACAGTGAGCACAACCCGGCCCGCCTGACCCCAACAAGCGCAATGCCGGCCGTCCCTCAGGCTCTACTCAAGGTCATCGAATGAAAAAGCCCGTTCGCGTCGCCATAACCGGCGCCGCCGGCCAGATCGGCTATCAGCTTGCTTTCCGCATCGCATCGGGACAGATGCTCGGCGCGGACCAACCCGTGATATTGCAACTGCTCGAAATCCCGCCGGCGCTGCCGGCGCTGAAGGGCGTGGTCATGGAACTTGACGATTGCGCCTTCGCGCCGCTCGCCGGGATCGTGGCAACGGATGACGCTGCGGAAGCGTTCCGCGATGCGAACTACGCCCTGCTCGTCGGCGCGCGGCCCCGGGGTCCGGGAATGGAGAGAAACGATTTGCTGGAGGCGAACGCGCAGATCTTTTCGGCGCAGGGACGGGCGATCAACGAGCACGCGAGCCGCGACATCCGGGTCCTGGTGGTCGGCAATCCCGCCAACACCAATGCTCTCATCACCCGCGCGAACGCACCGGGTGTCGACCCGCGGCAGTTCACGGCGATGACCCGGCTGGATCACAACCGGGCAGTGGCGCAACTCGCGGCCCGGACCGGGGCACACGTCACCGACATTGCCGGGATCATCATCTGGGGCAACCACTCGGCGACGCAGTATCCGGACATTCACCACGCGACCGTAAAGGGCGTCCCCGCCACCGCCCTGGTCGACGACGGGTGGTATACCGACGAATTCATTCCGGCCGTGCAGCAACGCGGCGCAGCCGTCATCAAAGCGCGCGGCGCCTCGTCGGCGGCATCCGCCGCATCCGCCGCGATCGACCACATGCACGACTGGGCTCTGGGCTCGAAGGGTGATGACTGGGTCAGCATGGCCGTGCCGGCCGACGGCAGTTACGGAGTCGCGGAGGGCATCGTCTATTCGTTCCCGGTCCGCTGTAGGGGCGGGAAGTACGAAATCGTGCAGGACCTCGACATCAGCGACTTCAGCCGGCAGCGCATGCAGGTGACGGAAGCGGAACTCCGTGGCGAGCGCGAGGCGATCGAGAGCCTGCTGCTGTAGCCCGAACGGCAAGGCGTCTCACAGGAGGTTACCGGATACTTGGTGGCAGATTCCGGCTGAGGCCTTAGGGCCGTGGTTGCCTGGCCTCAAGTTAAGTGGATTGGTTCGTGAACGCCACAACGTCTATCACCTAAAACGTTCATGAATGCCGATGGTATGCCGCGCCGGAGTATCTGGTACCGGCACTGGGCGGGTGTTAGGGTAGTTCGCGCCTGCTGTAAATGCATCACAAGGCGCCGGGCGTTCACGCCGGGCGCGTGCAAAGGAATCTGAAGTGTCCGATTTTCTTGTAAGTCTGTTCTGGTTTCTGTTGTTCGTCGGCGGCGCCATTTACCTGGCCTACAACAGAGTCAGCCTGTTCACGTCCACGGTCGCCGCCGGTGGCGCGCTGCTCGCATACACGATTTTCGGCTCCGGGTCCTTTCTCTGGCTGCTTTTCCTGTGGCTGATGTTCGGCGTGCTGGTCGTTCCCAATCTTCGTGATTTCCGGCGCGAGAAGATTACCCGTCCAGCGCTCGATATTTATCGCACGATGCTGCCGTCGATGTCGGACACCGAAAGGGACGCTCTCGAGGCCGGCAACGTCTGGTGGGACGGGGAACTGTTTTCCGGCATGCCCGACTGGGACCGGTTGATGTCCTTCCCGGCGCCAAAGCTTTCGGATGAGGAGCAGGCGTTCCTTGATGGCCCGTGCGAGGAACTCTGCCGGATGCTGGACGATTGGGACATCTCGCACGAGCGCGGCGACATGAGTCCCGAGGTATGGCAGTTCATCAGGAAGCATCGCTTCTTCGCGATGATCATTCCAAAGCAGTACGGCGGGTTGGAGTTCTCGGCCTACGCCAACGCGATGGTGATTACGAAACTCGCGAGCCGCAGCACGACGGCATCGTCTACGGTCGGAGTGCCGAATTCGCTCGGTCCTGCCGAGCTGCTGCTGCATTATGGCACCGAGGAACAGAAGAGACGGTATCTTCCCGGTCTCGCCGCCGGCGACGAGATACCCTGCTTCGCGCTCACCTCGCCTCAGGCCGGATCGGATGCGGCCGCGATCGTCGACAGCGGCGTGGTATGCAGGGGCGAATGGGAAGGCGAGGAAATCGTCGGCATTCGCCTGAACTGGGACAAGCGGTACATCACGCTGGCACCGGTCGCCACGGTCCTGGGCCTCGCATTCAAGCTCTACGATCCCGACCACCTCATCGGGGACCAGGACGAATACGGCATCACCGCCGCGCTCATTCCGACCTCGACTCCCGGCGTGGAGATCGGCCGGCGTCATCTGCCGCTCAGCACTCCTTTCCAGAACGGGCCGACACGCGGCAAGGATGTATTCGTTCCACTCGAGTACGTCATCGGCGGGCGGGAGATGGCAGGCAAAGGCTGGAAAATGCTGGTCGAGCTGCTGTCCGTTGGCCGCGCAATCACTTTGCCCTCCACGGCTTCGGGTGGCGGGCAAGCCGCAACCTACGCGACCGGCGCATATGCGCAGCTCAGAAAGCAGTTCAACCTGCCGGTGGCTCGCTTCGAGGGCGTCGGCGAGGCGCTGACGAGAATCGCCGGCCACACCTACATCATGAACGCGGCTGTCGCGGTGACATCGGGCGCTATCGACCAGGGTGAGAAGCCGGCGGTGCCGGCCGCCATCCTCAAGTATCACTGTACCGAGCTTGGTCGCAAAGTCGCCAATGACGCCATGGACGTGCATGGCGGTAAAGGAATCATGATGGGCCCGCGCAATTACCTCGGTCGGAGCTACATGGCGGCGCCGATCGCGATCACGGTCGAGGGGGCCAACATACTTACGCGCAGTCTCATCATCTTCGGCCAGGGTGCGATCCGCTGCCATCCTTTCGTGCTGCGCGAACTGTATGCCGCCAAGGACGAAAATCGCGACCAGGGGCTGATCGAGTTCGACGACGCGCTTTTCTCGCACATCGGTTTTGCGATCAGCAATGCTGCACGCGCGTTTTTCCTTGCGTTGACACACGCGAAGTTCAGCCGTGTTCCACTGAACACGCCGACGCGGCGTTACTATCAGAATATCAACCGGTACAGCGCGGCGTTCGCGCTTGCCGCCGACTTTGCGATGCTGACGTTGGGCGGAAAACTCAAGCAGAAGGAACTGCTGTCGGCGCGACTCGGTGACGTACTGAGTGCCATGTACCTCGCGTCCGTGGTTCTGAAGCACTTCGAGAACCAGGGTCGGCCCGCGTCGGACCTGCCGCTGGTCGAATGGTCCGTGCGCACACTCATGTACAACGCGCAGGAACAGCTGCACAGCTTCCTGCGCAATTTCCCGAACCGTCCGGTTGCCTTTTTCCTGCGCTGCTTCATCTTTCCGCGCGGCCGGACTTATTCGTCGCCCGCCGACGAACTCGGACAGAAAATCGTCGAGCTCATCACGCGAAGCGGCGAGGCGCGGGAGCGGTTGTGCCGGCAGGCGTACACGACAATCGAACCCGGCAACCCTGTCGGGCTGCTGCAGGAAGCACTCACCCTGTCCGAAGCCTTAGCACCTCTGGAACAAAGGCTGCGGCAGGCGCGGAAGGAAGGTCTCATCGATGCCGAATATCTCGGTCACCAGATAGAGCAGGCAGCGAGTGCAGAAGTAATCAGCGAGGACGAGGCAGCGCGGCTGCAGAGCTATCACGAGAAGCTTGCAGCGCTGATGGCCGTCGACGATTTCCCTGCCGACCAGATCGGCCGCGCCCGCGCCGCGACCGACGAGGAACCGGAATGCGCAACCCCGGCGGCGAGAAGCGCAGCCCGGTCGAAGGCGGCCGCAAAGAAAAAATCCTCGCCACGGCGAAAGAAGGCGGCGCCCGGCAGCGATTGACGGGCGGGGACTGACAGGCGAGGACTGAAACGAGGCCATGGCGAGCGCTCACGGACCCGTCTACGAAGTTGCACTGAGCGTCGACCGGGAAATCGCCGAGGACTTCGACCTCTGGCTCGCGGAACATGTTCGGGAAATGCTCAGGCTACCCGGCTTTGTCAGCGCCGACATCTTTGAAGCCGAGGCAGAGTCACCGGATCGCGTTAATCGCATCGTGCATTACGTCATGGAAGGCGAACAGGCGCTGCAAGCCTACCTGGCCGGTCCGGCCACGGAAATGCGCCGCTCGGGAGCGTTACGTTTCGCCGACCGCCTCGAGACGACGCGCCGCGTGCTGCATCCGACGGACGCTCCGGCACATGACGCCGCGCCGCCGGAAGCCTGCCTCAACTGCGGTACGCCATTGCAGGGGCAGTATTGCGCGCGTTGCGGGCAACGCGCCCGCGGACGCCTGATCAGTATCTGGGAGCTCGTTCGCGATGCCATCGGCGATTTGTTCGAACTCGACTCGCGGCTGTGGCGCACCATCATTCCGCTGATGTTCCAGCCGGGGCAACTGACGCACGACTACCTGATCGGTCGCCGCGCCCGCTTCATGCCGCCGTTCCGGACCTACCTCGTCCTCAGCATCGTTTTCTTCCTTGTTGCTTTCTTCGATCCGCAGCAGCAGTTCGGAATACTTTACGAAGCGACCACGGCCGCCGAGGAAAATGCCGCCGCACAGCGGAGGACTGCCGACGAAATCCGCCAGGACGTGCTGGACGATCTCGCGGCCGAAGGGATCTACGTACCGCCGCACGCGAGGGAAGCGGCTGGCGTGCCGGGGATCGACGCGCCGCCGGAGCCGCCGCCCGAGCCGCAACAAAGCGAGGAGCGTGAAGAGAGCGGCCTCAATGTCCAGATAAACGAAGACGGAATGGACGTCAATTGCGATCTCGACGACTTCAATCCGGATGGCCCTGAATGGTTTACGCGTCGCGTAACGAAGGAACGGTTGCAACAGGTTTGCGAGAAGGTTCTCGCGGACAAAGGGCGGTCGTTCATCAACCAGCTACTTGACAATGTTCCGGCGGCGTTATTCGTACTCTTACCGCTGATGGCGCTGATCCTGAAGATGCTCTACCCACTGTCGAAGCGTTACTACGTCGAGCATCTCCTGTTCGTGCTGCACTTCCACGCGTTCTTCTTCCTGATCCTGACCCTCGAAGTCCTGTTCTCACGCTTCGTTACCTGGCTCAGCCTGCCGTTGGAGTTGACGAACCTGTCCGTGTTCGTAGTATCGGTCTACGTGCCGATTTACCTGTACAAGGCGATGCGGCGGGTTTACGCGCAGGGCCGTATTCTCACGATCCTGAAATTCTTCATGCTGGTTCTGACCTACGTAGCGGGACTGTCCGTGATGCTGCTGTTCGCTGCGTTTTACACGGCGTTCTCGATTTGAGAGTCCGACGCCGCTTACAACAAAGGAGACAAAAATGGTGATTCGCAGGATGACTCATGGCGCGTTGCTGCTCGCGTTTGTTCTGGTCGGTGGTTGCGGCCCCGACAGCAGCCAGGAAGAATCTGTCGCGGCCGCGAATGTGACAGACGAAGGCGACGCCGCCCCAGGACGTTCGGCATCGCCTGAGGGAGCCGCGGTGCGCTTCATCACACCCCAGGACGGCGCGACGGTTTCGAGCCCGGTCAGGGTGGAGTTCGAGATCACGGGAATGGGCCTCGTTCCCGCCGGAAACAACGAGGCGAACTCCGGCCACCATCACCTTGTGATCGATACGGGCTTGCCGGACATGAATCTGCCGGTGCCCGCGGATGACCGGCACGTGCACTTCGGTGACGGCAGTTCATCGACGGAACTGACGCTGCCGCCGGGCGAGCATACCCTGCAGTTGCTGTTTGCCGACTACCTGCACATTCCGCACGAGCCGCCCGTCTATTCGGATCAGATCACGATCACCGTCGAATAGTCGAAGCTCATAGACAGACTGCTTGAGCGCCAGCACGGGGGGCACTAGAATTTCCGGGCTCGACACACCCCATGCATTCTCAAGGCAGCCACCCACTACGCGCGGAAGCAGTCCGATACCCGTTCATGAGTAGAAAGACCATAGGAATCAGCGGGCTAGCCGTCTATGTGCCGCCCTATCGGGTGTGGCTGGACGACTGGTGCGAGTGGACGGGAAACCATTGGCCGAAAATCCGCGAGACCGTGGGGCGGAGTTTTCGCGTCCGCGGCCCCAACCACAGCGTCTATACGCTGGCGGCGACGGCGGTCATGCGCCTCATCGATCAGTACGACATCGACCCGCTCCGCGTGAAGTTCCTGGGGCTCGGCACCGAGTCCAGCACCGACAACTCGGCGGGCGCCATCATCGTCAAGGGCATGGTCGACCGCGCGCTGCAGTCGAAGGGTAAGCCGCCAATCGCCCGCAGCTGCGAAGTACCGGAGTTCAAGCACGCCTGCCTCGGCGGCGTCTACGGTATGAAAGGCGCGCTGCGTCACCTGGCCCTCGACGGGGCGGGAAGCCAGGCGATCGTCGTCTGTGCGGATATCGCGGAGTACGCTCGCGGCAGCAGCGGGGAGCCGACGCAGGGCGCAGGCGCCGTTGCGATGCTACTCGAGGAAAATCCGAAGCTGGCCGAGGTCGACCTGATCCGTTCCGGTTCGGCATCCGATTACCGAATCATGGATTTTCGGAAACCCATGCTGCGCTTCTGCGGCCAGGACAGGAGCGAAAGTCATCAGGTTCAGGATTTTCCGGTGTTCAACGGGAAATACTCGACCACGTGTTACATCGACGAGACGCTTCATGCCCTGAACGACATGTACGAGAAGCGCGGACTGCAGGCGACCGACTACCTGCGAAGCCTGCGCACCGTCTTCATGCACCGTCCATACCGGAAAATGCCGGAAACAGGGTGGGCCGTGGCGTACCTGTTCGCACTCGGCAGGGGCACGGCCGAGGATCGCGCGGAGCTGGCCTCGTACTGCTACGAGGCAGGCATCGAACCTGAAGCCCTCCTGCGCGAAATGCTCAGTAAGCCGGAAATTGTCGCGCTCGCGGACCCCGAACGACTGAACTTCGAGGTTTACCCCCTGACGATGGCCGTGTTCCGCATCTTCCGCGCTTCCAGGCGGTATCGCCGCGAGATTCTCGACAAGCTTGCGCTCGGCAGCGACACGATGCTCGATCTTGGAAACCTGTATACGGCGGCGCTTCCCGCCTGGATTGCAGCCGGCTTCGAGCAGGCGCTGGATGAAGGAAGAGATCTGCAGGGAGAGGAACTGCTCACGCTCGGCTACGGCAGCGGCGATGCGGCGGAGGTGATTCCCTTCTTTGCAACGGAACAGTGGCGCGAAGCCACGGCATCGATTCGCTTCGCGAACGCCATGGAACTGGCGGTCGACCTGAACAAGGAACAGTACGAGGCGCTCCACGACGGCCGGCGGGTCAGCGGACTCGATTACATCCCGCAGAGCGAGTTCGTCATCGACAAGGTAGGCCAGACCGACCATCGCCAGTTTCAGGACATCGGCATCGAATACTACCGCTACGTCGGCTAGTGTCCTGAGTCCGTAATTCGTTGCATAAGTCGCGCAGCGCCGCGCCCGGCTGGCAAGGCGCGAGGAGCGCGCATATCTGGTAAGGCTAAGCGACGAGCAACGCCGCCGGACGGGATGCCCCGCCAGCGAATTATGTGACGAATTACGGACTCAGGACACTAGCGAACAGCCGCCGGTTCCGACACGGTCGCCTGACCGTCATTCCCGCGAAAGCGGAACCTCATTTTCGCGAAAGCCGGAATACTTCTCGAGCATTCCCGGATGCTCGTTCACCAGGCGTTCCCATTCGAGCTTGAACCACGGCGTGAACTGCTCCGGGTCATGATCGATCTCCTGCTGCAATTCTTCCGCTGTGAGCGAACGGGTGGCGGAAATTTCATGGCTATTCGCCACTATCCTGTCGGAAGTACGGCCGAGGTAAACCCAGCAGAATTCATTCTCTGCTCCATGCTCGCCATAGGATGCCTGGTACGTGAACTTGTACACGAACTCGAGTTCCGCTTCGATGTTAAGTTCGTCTTGCAACCTTCTTGCGGTCGCCTCATGCATCGTCTCGCCACGCCGCGGGTGGCTGCAGCAACTGTTGGACCAGTAGCAGGGCCAGAGGCGCTTTGAAGCGCTCCGCTTCTGCATGAGAAGGCGTCCTTCCTGATCGAATATGAACAGCGAGAATGCCCGATGCAATACGCCGCCTGCATCGTGGGCAGACGACTTGTCGATGTGTCCTGTCTCGACGTCATTCTCGTCCACAAGAATCAGCTCTTCATTTTCCGAAGAGACGACCCGGTTAGCCTGGTGCTGCATTGCTCTCCTTATCCATCAGGTGCCGTCCGGCTGTCGCCGACGGTCAGACGTGCGAAGGCTGGATGGTGCGATATCCCGCATCCGTCAGCGCCTGCGCAACCCTGTCCTGCGACCCCGGGCAGAGGGCGACGATCGAGCCTCCTCCGCCGGCGCCGGTGAGTTTCGCGCCGAGCGCTCCGTGACGTCGCGCGATGTCGACCATTCGCTCCAGTTCCGGCGTCGAAACACCAATGGCGTTCAGCAGGCCGTGGCAGAGGTTCATGAGCAAACCCAGTTCCGCATAATCCTGCCGCGTCAGCGCCGTTGCGCCCGCCACGGTGATTTTGTCGATCTCGTCGAAAATACCCTCGTAGCGGTCCGTCATTGTCGCACGGCGTTCCCGGACCGCTTCTACCTGTTCCCTGGTTCCGCTGCGCACCCCGCTCAGCGCGATGACAAGCGGCGGGAACCCGGCCAGGTCCAGTGGTTCCGCAGGCCGCACCGCGCCTTTCTCGTACATGATCGCCCTTCCATACGTAGCCACGGTGTTATCGATGCCGGAGGGATCGCCGTGGGCAATTTTCTCGCACTCGAACGCCACCCTGTTGACGGTCTCGTCCGAGAGCCCCAGTTCGAAGACCCGGCTGAAAGCGCGCACGAGCGCTACCGCGACGGCAGCGGATGAACCGAGTCCCGCCGCACGCGGTATGCGCGACTTGAGTTCGATGGCAAAGTGCCGACCTTCGAGCCCGAGTTCACGAACGATCAAGTCGACCATACCCAAGGCGGCCGGCACGAGCGACCCCGACGAACGCTCGTCATCGTCAGCTTCGTGGAATAGAACAATCGTCTGATGTTCGCACTCTCGCACCGACGCCGTAATCGCGCCCGGGAGCGGCAAAGCCAACACGTGGCGACCGTAAACAGCCGCGTGTTCGCCGAGCAGGATCACCTTGCCTGCCGCTTCTCCATGCACTTCGATGCGGGGGCTGTGAGCCACAAAGGTCGCCAGCAATTCCTTTGCCTTGTGAACTTTTATGTCGCCGCTCTTGATCAGGCCCTCGACGACGCGCTCGAAGTAGGGGTGCGGCGTGCCTGCGCTTGCCGCAACGCTTCGCGCATGCAGCGTCATGTGCCCTTTCTGAATTCCGTGGGTCACAAGCGCACGCAGCGCCGCAAAATTCTGCGCGAGCCCTACGGCCGCCATTACGCATGCAAGCTCGACGGCGGAGCTGACGCCGGCGATTTGCAAACCGACCCGCACCGCCGGATTCGTCTGCAGCGAGCCGCCGACTATCCCCACCCTCAATGGCAGAACGAGTTCGCCCGCTAGGTTGCCTGAAGCATCGGCTGACCAGCGCGTCAGCGAGCGGTAGGCGCCCTCGCGAGCGGCGTATGAGTGCGCCGCGGCCTCGACGGAACGCCAGTCGTTACCCGTCGCAATCGCCACGGCGTCGATCCCGTTCATGATGCCCTTGTTGTGGGTCGATGCCCTGTGGGGATCGGCGCGTGCGAAGTCGGTTGCGAGAATAATCGCGTCGCGCACGCTCTCCGCGCTCCGTCCGTCCTCCTCCAGGTCGGTGAGCAGGATCGTGGCGCGAGCCGTCACCAGGGAACGGTCCGCGAGGTTCGACAGGATCCGCAGCACGACGGTGCCGGAAGTCAGTTCCTCTATGCGCGGCGCAATACCTTCGCACATCGAGTTCACGATGTTCGCGCCCATCGCATCACGCGTATCGACGAGCAGGTGCAGTACGAGGGCGGGCTGGGTGGCCTGCCGTCTTGCGTCGTGAACGGCCGGCAACTGAGTGCTGAAGAATTCGATGTCGCGAGCGCCCCCGCCGCGTGCTTCGAGATTCGGCTGCAGCCTGTTCGCCAGCGCGAGCAGTTCTGACCTGTGCGCTTCGAGTTTGCGGACGATCGCATCCGCATCCATCACGCCGATCATCAGGATTTGCCCGATCGAAAGCGGATCGTCCGCCTGCACGGCGAAGCCGCCCGTCGCACGCGCAAAGCGCGCCGCGCCGCTGACGGCGGCGACGATGGAAGGCTCCTCTACCACCATCGGCACCAGGTAGTCGCGGCCGTTGATCCTGAAATTCGGCGCCACTGCCAGCGGCAGCCCGAATACGCCGATGACGTTCTCGATCATCTTGTCTGCGGTGTTCGCAGGAAGGAACATCGCGCCCCTTTTGAGGAGCGAGGCCGTTGCGGGATCCAGCCAGTTCCGCTGGAGCAGCACGTCGATCCTTTCGTCGATGGTCATACGGTAAAAGCCAGGTATGCGCGAATCTTTCACGGCTCGATGTTCTCAGTGCTCATATGTAAGACCGGCAGATTCGATACCACGATCCAATCGGCGAAAACCGAGCTGTCCGGCCTGGACGCCGAATTGGTCAGTCGATAAATCATCCAGCGCAAACAGGACACCTATATCGCCGCCGCCGGCACCGCAGGGCTTGTAAACGAGTCCGTTCTCCTCGGCGATAACGCACAACTCCTGGTGACCCGCATCGAAGACTCCCAGGCGGTGTTCGACGCTGAACCGCCTGAGCGCAGCCGTATAGGACCGAAGAGAATCGAGAATTGCGGCCGCCGATCCGCTTTCCCACTCGTCCAGCACGACGCTCGACGCATCCACCAGCCGCGTGGCTGCCGTCCGTGCGGCGCGGTTCCGTTCGAAGCGTTCCAGTTTCTTCAGCCGTTCGGCGGTACTTGCCGGCTTGCCGCTCCACATGAGCGAGATTTTCAGGCTCGTCGGCCATGTCAGGACTTTTACCCGCTGGTCCGGCCGCATGACGTAAGCGATGACGCCACCGCTTATTGCCGTCGCGACGTCGATGCCGCTTCCCATTCCCCCCTGGAAACCCGAATGCGCGCGCATAGCCGCACCGGGGATGTCGCGCGCCGCCCTGGCGCCGGCGTTTGCGGTCCCCGCTTTCGCGAGAGACGCAGTCAATGCCGCCGCCAGCGCAGAACTGGAGCCGAAGCCCAGTTTCAGGCTGCTCTCGGTATCGAAGAATGGCCGCGTATCCAGTGTCAGCGCCAGCCCTTCGGAAGGTAATACCTCGACCGCACGCCAGACGTGCTCGAGCAATGCCTGGTCTGGATTCGTCCGGCCATCGTCCAGCCAGTCGATCCGGCCCCTTTCAGTGCAGCGAAAGTTTGCTTCACTGGCAATCCCGGGGGAAACGACGCTGTGGAAGTCCTTGCCATTCGACTCCACCGTAACGCGCGCGCGACAATCGACAGCCATTGATATTGCAGGCGCTCCCTGCAGTACCGCGTATTCGCCCGACAACACCGCCTTGCCGGGAGCGCTTGCAGAGAAACGCATCAGCCGCGTTCCAGGAGCCTTGCGCCGCGCCCGAGTCCGCTGACGATTACCTTCGTCACGCCGCCGGTCGCGGCCAGTGCAGCGCTGACCGTGTCGCATGCCGACGGCAGGCATACTGCCTTCACCTGCGGACCCGCATCGACCGTGAAGAAAACCGGAGCGCCGGCCCGCCTCAGCTGAACTACCGTCTCCATCGAGTTCAGGGTCGCTTCGTTCCAGTAGACGACGGGAGGCCGTGACGTCCACATGACCGAATGCATCTTGAGGCAGTTGTGTTCGGAGACGGCGGCAAGCTTTTCGAAATCCCTGTCCCGTACCGCCTCCCTGGCCATGCTCAAGTCTTCGTCCTGGCGCTCCACCCAGCTTCGGTAGAACGGTGACGTTGCTGCGCTGCGTATCATCGCCTCTCCCGACCCGACGGCCTTGGGCGCCGATTCGGTGACCGCTATAACCACTCGAAGGGGCCAGTCCTCGACGGAAGCGATGGAACGGACGTCGATCTCGTCATCGTCGGCGTGCAGTTCCACGATGCCCTCGTGAAACGAACGCGCGGCGGAGCCGGACGCTGCACCCGCCCAACGCGCGAGGGACAGAGTATCGGCCGGCGACTCCCCCGCCTTGCTCGCCGCCACGACGAGCGCCGCGAATGCCGACGACGATGACGCAAGGCCGGCCGCGATGGGAAAATTGCTTTCGCTCTCAACCGCCGCCTTCGCGCGCCCCGGTCCGAGCAGGTGATCGAGACAGGTGGAGACTCGCCCGAGCATTTTGTCGTTCCCGGCGCCGTTGACCGTCAGGGTGTCCGCCTCGGCGGTCTCCTCGAGTTCGACCGCCATCTTCGTCCAGAGCGTGTCGAGCGTAAGAGACAAGGAACCAGCGGCCGGCAGGTTCCGTTCCGCGTCGCGCTTGCCCCAGTATTTAACTAGCGCAATGTTCGGTTGTGCGACGGCTTGAGCCCGCATTTGCTGATTCCAGGGGATCGCTGTTCGGATGCTTAATTGGGTCGGGCGCGAAATTATAGCCTACGGTGCCGGCGATTCATTGCCGCCAGCCGGCGGAACGCAGGGCGCAAGCGCAGCCATATGGGTGTAGTCTTGTGCGCCGACCGCACTCTTTCCGGAACGTCACAATTGCCCGCGCCATTCGCCGACAGAGTACTCGCCTACAGCAAACGTATCGACGAACGCCTGGAGCGGGCCTTGCCGGCGCCCACCGAGACGCCGCAACGCCTGCACGAAGCGATGCGCTACTCGGTGCTGAACGGCGGCAAGCGGGTACGTCCGCTGCTCGTATACGCCACGGGGGAGTGCCTCGACGTCGATCCCGACATCCTGGACGCGCCTGCCGTGGCCATCGAACTGATCCACGCCTTTTCGCTGGTGCACGACGACCTGCCGGCCATGGACAATGATGACCTGCGACGTGGCGAACCGACCGTGCACCGCAAATTCGATGAGGCGTGCGCGATTCTCGCGGCCGATGCGCTGCAACCGCTGGCCTTCAGTGTCCTGGCCTCGTCGCGCGGCGTCGACTCGCGACGCAGCGTGGAACTCGTCAGGCTGATCGCCAATGCCTGCGGTTCCCGCGGCATGACCGGGGGGCAGTCTATCGACCTGTCCTCCGAGGGCAAGTCGCTGTCGCGGGAGGAACTGGAGCAGATGCACGCCCTGAAAACGGGCGCGCTGATTCGTGCTTCCGTGATGTCGGCCTGCTGCCTTGCAACGGATCTCGCCGCTGGACAGCGGAGGGCGCTGGATCGATTCGCTCAAACGATCGGGCTCGCGTTCCAGATCAAAGACGATATCCTGGATATCGAGGGTGAAACGGGGATCATCGGCAAACAGGCGGGCGCGGACCAGGTGCTCGCGAAGGCAACGTGGCCGTCGCTGTTTGGCCTCGAGGAGGCGAAAACGCGTTGCAACGAACTGCTGGCCGACGCGCTCGGGGCTCTCGACGGTCTTGCACGGGACGCCGGCGCTCTCCGCTGGCTCGCACGATTCATCGTCGAGAGGGTGCGATGAGCGTTCGTCGGCAACGAAAGATCCTGCACGTCGACATGGATGCTTTCTACGCTTCCGTGGAACAACGCGACCGGCCGGAACTCCGCGGCAAACCGGTTGTCGTCGGCGGCGACGTTCGTGGCGTCGTTGCCGCAGCCAGTTATGAGGCCCGGAAATTCGGCATCCGTTCGGCAATGCCGATGCGCGAGGCGGAACGGCGTTGTCGGGGTCTCATTCGCATTCCTGTACGCATGGCCCACTACAAGGCAGTGTCGGACGACGTTTTCGCGATCTTCCGCGAGTTCACGCCGCTGGTAGAAGGCCTGTCGCTGGACGAAGCGTTCCTGGACGTCACCGACAGCGTCAACCTGTTCGGTTCGGAAGAGTCGATCGCCGGAACCATCAAGGCGCGCATTCGCGACAAGACAGGGCTGACCGCGTCGGTGGGCGTTGCGCCGAACAAGCTCGTCGCGAAAATCGCCTCCGATCTGGGCAAGCCTGACGGTCTCGTCGTCGTGACGGCAGGCGACTTCCCGTCGATTCTGGACCCGCTTCCCGTCCGGGTCATCCCGGGAATCGGTCCGCGGACCGGCAGCCGGCTCGAGCAGGCCGGGATCCGCAGCATTGCCGAACTGAGGGCCGCCCCCGATTGCGTTCTCGAGCCGATTTTCGGACGCTACGTCCGCCTGACCCGCGCCCGCGCGTCGGGCGAGGACGATCGACCGGTAGTGTCATCGAGACCCGAAAAATCGGTGAGCGCCGAACAAACATTCGCGACGGACCTTACCGATCGCGATGCCATGCATCGCGAGCTTCTGCGGCTTTGCGAGCGCACGGCAGGCCGCTTGCGAGGCAGGTCCCTGATCGCCGGCACCCTGCGCCTGAAGATACGGCAAAGCGATTTCACGACCGATACGCGGCAGCTCAAGCTGAGGCCGGCGGGCAACAGCACCGACAGCCTCTATCGCATCGCCCGGAAGTTGCTGGACAAATGGCTCCTGGAAACACCGGACGCGGCCATTCGCCTGCTGGGTATCGGCGGCAGCGAACTCTCCCGTGCGGCCCAGAGCGACCTGTTCGAAGCTTGCCAGGCTACGACCGGCCAGGAGGCTTCGTATCTGGATCGCACCGTCGACCAGATCCGGGAACGGTTCGGCAGCGAGTCGGCGGGTCGCGCGCGCGTACTTGATCCGGGTGTCCACCAGGGAAGGGGGCCTGACTGCCAGAACTGATAAACTGCGGAACCGGGTACGTGGGACTCGGGACTTCAGCCCCGCAAGCTTCGGCTCCCGCGATTCCGGGCAGGACCACGGTCAGACTATGTATACAAAATTCTTCGGGCTGAACGAGAAACCGTTCGCTATCACGCCGGATCCTCGATACCTGTTCATGAGCGAACGGCATGGCGAGGGCCTCGCGCACCTCGTCTATGGCGTTACCGAAAGCGGTGGCTTCATTCAACTCACCGGCGAAGTCGGTACCGGGAAAACAACGCTGGTGCGAACCCTGCTCGGCCAGATGCCTTCGGAAATCGACGTCGCCCTCATCCTGAATCCTCAGCTCACCGCGGTCGAGTTCCTCCTGGCGATCTGCGAGGAGCTGGGCGTGCCGCTTCCCGACGACCGCCACAGCAGCAAGTCCCTGGTCGACGCACTGAACCTGCACCTGTTGAATGCACATGCGCGTGGCCGACGCACGATCCTGCTGGTCGACGAGGCGCAAAACCTGTCGGCCGGCGTGCTGGAACAGTTGCGCCTGCTCACCAACCTCGAGACAGCGAAGCAAAAGCTGCTACAGATCATTCTCATTGCGCAGCCGGAACTCCGTGACCTGCTCTCGCAGACGAACCTGCGCCAACTCGCTCAGCGCGTCACCGGACGCTATCACCTTGAGCCACTGTCGCGCGAAGAATCGGCGCGTTACATCGACCATCGCCTGAAGGTCGCGGGAAGTCTTACCGAGATTTTCGACCAGGGGGCAAAGCGCGAGGTATACCGGCTGTCCGGCGGAATTCCGCGGTTGATGAATGTGATCTGCGACCGGGCCTTGCTCGGCGCTTACAGCCGCGAAAGCCGCAGGGTCAACAAGTGGATGGTGCGCCGCGCTGCTGCCGAGGTATCCGGGCAGTCACTGACACCGCTCGCTCTCAAGTGGGCCGTACCCGTCGTGGCAGCGATCGGCATCGCGCTCGCGCTGGTTGGGCTGTGGTCTCTCATCAATCGCGACGAGTCCGTCTCCGCTGAGACAGTCCGCATTCCGGTTACGGCCGGCAATACGGAATCGCAGGTGGCCGCTATCGACGCCGGCGATGTTCGTGCGGACAGCGGCGCGGCGGCCGTGAACGGCTTCACGCTCGAGCAGCAATTGCGCGCGGCGGGACCGGACACCAGCGTCGAAACCGCGATGGGTACACTTTTCGGGCTGTGGAACGTGGAATACGAACACACGGCGGGCTCGACAGCGTGCCAGGTGGCGGAAACCAAGGGCCTCAGCTGCTACTTCAACCGCGGTTCCTGGAGCGGCATACGCCAGCTCGATCGTCCGGTCATGCTGACGCTGACCGATTCGCACGGCGATACGCATCAGCCCGTGCTGGTGTCGATGACGGACGAAACCGGCGAGCTCGCAATCGCCGACACGCGCGTTACCTATCCGCTCGACGATATTTCCAACATGTGGTTCGGCCAGTACCTGCTCGTATGGCGTCCGCCGAACGGCAGGAACGACGTCATTCGACCGGGAATGCGCGATCCGAACGTTCTGTGGCTGCGCCAAAGCTTAGCCGCGATCGACTCCGATTTCCGGCCGCGAAACCTGAATTCGGAACTGTTCGACGACGACCTGCAGCAAAAGCTCATGGAATTTCAGCGAGCCCACAGGCTGCGGATCGACGGCATTGCCGGCGAGCAGACGCAGATACTCATCAATTCGCTGCTCGGGCCTGGCGGCGCACCACAACTCGTCGCGCAGAACCGGTAGGGTTCAGGAATGTCATTCATTCTCGACGCGCTGAAGAAATCCGAAGCAGAACGGCAGCGCAAAAGCGTCCCTGGATTCGCCGACATTCCGGACGCCCGCAACCAGCCGCGTTCGCAGCGCTGGTGGTGGTTGATCGGCGGCCTGCTCGCCGTGAACGCGGCTGTTCTCCTCGGTGCGTTCTACCTGCCCGACAGGAGTAAATCCGTCACGGTCAGCGGGCCCGTGCAAAGCGCAGCCATCGTTCGCGACACTACTGCCCAGCCGAAACCGGCGGCGTTTGCCGAGATCGTCGCCGAAGCCCGCAGGAATCGTCCGCCGGAGGAGACGCCCACGACGACGGAACCGCAACGCCAGGAACCCGCATCGGCGGGCGCGACGACAGCGCAATCGCACGTCACGATGTCCGAGCAGCTCTCCACGCTCAACGAACTGCGGGCAAACGGTACGCTGCCGCTACCCGAACTGCACCTGGACATTCACGTCTACAGCGAGCAGCCCGCCGATCGCTTCGTGTTCATCAACATGGGCAAGTACAAGGAAGGCGACACGCTCAACGAGGGCCCGGCCGTGCGCGAGATCCGGCCGGACGGCGTGGTGCTCGAACAGGGCGGCACGCGATTCCTGATGCCTCGGCAGTAACGGTCGCAGCAGGTAACCACCAACCTCAGCCCGTCCATGAATAATGCGCGGCATCGATAAGCGGCGGTAGCCCTACGCTAAACCCGCGCAAAACTGGCCGTCCCAGGCCGCCTAACGCGATGCTGTGAGATCTCGCAACTCGGGCAAACCTTATGATCGAGGGCGTAAGAGTCCTGGACATAGGAGCTTTGGCAGTCATCGCAAACCGCGAGGTACAGGTCGTCGCTGTTGGACATGATCTGCAACAGGTTCCAGGCCCATTCGAAGTTCAGCCGCGGCGACGGATGCAGCAGCAGGTAAGTCTCGAAAGCGCGGCACACGCGGTGGCCGTATTCCACGTCCGGCCGCGGCCAGCAGGCGTGAACCTTGTTGCTCGGTTCTATGCGGAGCAACAGGCTGGCGCAGTAAAGGGCAATGAGTGTCGTGGCTTCGAGCTGGTTGAGCGGGTTTTTCACGAACAGGGAAACCTGTCGCGGCGACTTGCCGCGGCGGCGCTTGACCGAGGGACTCCCGGAGTCGCGAAAATAGGTGGCATACAGCTTGCGGATGCGGTCGTCGCTCAAGCCGGTGCAGACCTTGATGGTGCGGGTCCTGGCTTCGTGCCCGATCATCCGCAGCGCAAGTTCGAACTGCTGGCGTTCGGTCGCGTAGCGGTTGTCTGTGAGGCGCATTTGTCGCTCTTTCTGCTAGATTTTGCCCATATGCAGTGATATAAAAGCTTATACGATTGCCTCATGGTAAATCAATCCAACAATAGCGTAACTCGGGATTCCCGGGAAAAATACGCAGCATCGGGGAGGTCGCGGTGGAATTCAGGGGTCCCGGCGCCACTGATTTTGAGAACGTCCATTCTCTGAACCGGGCGTTCCTCAGGTTACTGAAGCAGGAAGCCGAGCTTACGCGCTGCCTCGCCGGCCTGCCTTCGCCTTTGGCCGGCGCCCTGGTCTCGCTGGCTGAGGGCGACGCGGACAGACTTGCCTCAGCGCCGTTTCTGTTGCTGTCGTTTCGCGAGCGGGACGACGACTTTTGGGAAGGAATATTTGCCGAGGCCACGCATTGTGACCTGTTCGCAGCGTCGCGGCCGCCGTCCGACAACCTCGGACGCCTGATTTGCGCGGGGCTCGGGTTCGTCTGGCAGCTCGCGCGCCAAAACCCTTACGCCGCAAGGCTCATCTGCGGCGCCAGCCTTCACTGGTGCGAACAGCTGACCGAACTCACATTCCTCCAGGTGCTCGCGAGGGCGGGGACACGAGCCGAGGTCCTGACGCTCCGTTGCGGAGACGATGCAGCCCTCTGGACGAAACTGCTCGCCAGCGGCGTCAGTCGGGAAAAGCAGGCGCGGCGCGCGGCGCACATCAGTGCGCTGCAGTCGGTCCTGACGCGATCATCGATGCCGGATCGCAGGAAGTGGGCCGCGGCCGCGTGCGCCGTGAGGACGCCGACGCTGAGGGTCGCCGACGAGACCGAATCCTGAGGTCGCTACCTCACGGCTTGCCGGCGCCGCCACCGTCACTGTCCGCACCCTCCGCCCATGACCCTTGTATACAATACGCGGCTCCATGCATGCACTGTCCATCCGAAATCTCACCAAGACCTATGCGAATGGCGTCCGGGCGCTGAAGGGCATCGACTTCGACGTCGACGCCGGCGATTTCTACGCGCTGCTGGGACCGAACGGGGCCGGGAAGACGACCGCGATCGGCATTGTCTGCTCGCTGGTAAACAAGTCCGGCGGCCAGGTGCAGGTATTCGGCCATGACATCGACCGCAAACTTGCAGCCGCGAAGTCCTGCATCGGGCTGGTGCCCCAGGAAATCAACCTGAATCTTTTCGACACGGTCCAGAATATCGTCCTGAATCAGGCGGGCTACTACGGAATCGATCGCCGCATGGCGATGCAGAGGGCCGAGAAATACCTGAAGGAGCTGAGGCTGTGGGATCGTCGCTCCGAGGCTGCAAGAAATTTGTCGGGCGGCATGAAGCGGCGCCTCATGATCGCGCGCGCGCTCGCTCACGAACCGAAGCTTCTGATCCTGGACGAACCTACCGCCGGCGTCGA
>Ga0268386_10000118_pt1 | contig 43826 bp, 30 predicted proteins | sample RVTome_15_FD_200260 | JGI IMG/M metagenome (GOLD analysis project Ga0268386, IMG submission 200260) | Soil microbial communities from uranium-contaminated site in the Upper Colorado River Basin, Wyoming, United States - RVT150D86... ... | reverse complement strand
CATCCTTGCTCGTGCATCGCCATGACCTCCTGGGCGTTGTGGTTTGTTGAACATCGCAACGATACAGGAGGTCGTGGTTTGCGCGAAGATGAACGGTATTGCGGCTAAGCCGCAAGCGGCGTCAGTCGAGTTTCAGAGGAGCGATCTTCAGATTCCGATACGCCACCGGTCCGTGGTCGCCTTGCAGCATGATCGGGCCTTTCGGCCGTTCGTCGCCGAACGCCGCGGCGACCGTGGGCCCGGCGACTTCCACGTCTTCGTGAATCAGCTTCCCGTTGTGAAACACCTTCACGAAGCGTGCGTTCTGGGTTTTCTTGCCGGTCTTGTCGAAACGCGGAGCGCGGAACACGATGCGGAAACTCTGCCATTCCCCCGGCGGCTTGCTGGCGTTGACGGCGGGCGCTTTGCCGCCGGTCGGCTTCCCTTTGACGATTCGCCGGTAAACGCCGCCGCAGTCGCCGTACTTCGGTTTCTTCACGCCGTAGCTGTCGAGGATCTGGATTTCGTACCGCCCCTGCAGATAGACGCCGGAGTTCGAACCCTTCGGCACGTTGAACTCCAGCCGCAGGTCGCAGTCGCCGTGCTCGGGGACGGTGAAGAGATTGACGGTGCGGCCCTTGTCGCCGTTGAGCAGGATGCCGTCGCCGGGCTTGATCGCGAACTTGCGGTTGTCGTCGGAATCGAGCGCGACGGCGGACACCGTCTTCCAGTCGCCGTTGGTGGACCGCGCCGGCCCCCGCCAGCCGGCAAGGTTCTTCCCGTTGAACAGCGACGTGAAGCCGGCTTTGTTCGCCGGCAGGCTGCGAATCCACGTGCTGATTAGCGCGATCCCCTCCTGGTCGAGCACCGTGGAGGCGACGTGCGGCATGCGGCCGAGCTTTTCGAGCTTCATGCGGTGCAGCAGCATCGAGCGGTTGGGATCGCCGGGGACGAGAATCCGCGGGTCCTTCAGCTTGAACGTCCCCTGTCCCGGCCGGACGTCGATCGTGCCGGTCTCCGGCAGGTTCAGAGAGGCCAGAAGCTGGAACTCGGCGTTTCCGCCGCCCCATTTGCGATGGCAGTGTGAGCAGTTTGCGTGCAGGTAGGCGCGGGCCCGCTTCTGCAGCGGCTTCGACTGGATGCGGTAATCCACCAGCGCGGGCAGCTCCGGCGGTTTCTTCGCCAGCGGTCTCGTGAACACGTTGAGGCTGTTGAGCACTTCCAACTGGTTGGCCTTCACGCCGCCGCCGTAATCGTGGTCCTTGTTCATCTGCAGCGTGTTCACCCCGAGGACGTACTTGGCCGACATCGTGTGGCACAGCGTGCATTCCGCCCGGCTGGGGAAATGCCACTTCTGCTTGCGGACACCGCCCAATGCCCGCGGGTCTTTGACGGCGAACGTCTTGTCGAGGCCTTTCTTGTCGAGCAGGAACGCATCGGTCTGCTCGTCGTTCCAGACGTAGGTGTAGCCCAGCCAGACCTGCGCGCCGTATTCGTCGTCGACGCCGGTCATCTTCTTGTGGTGCAGGATTCGCGTCTCCAGCCGGCGGCGGCTCTTCGGGTTGCCCGGTTCCGTTTCCAGCGAGAACGTCTTCACCAGCACGGTGCCGTCGGGGAACCGCCAGCCGGGCGGCGCCCCGGGAGCCGGCTGCGGATAGACGACGGCGTCGAACTCGATCTTTGAATCCCCCGGAAGCGCGATGAACCGTTCTTTCGCAGCCCCGTCGGAATAGAGCGGTGCATTGACCGTATAGGGAATCAATCCCGGTGCCGGAGTGTGGTCCTTGGTCGACGCGAACAGACCGGTTTCGCTGAGCTTCCGCGGGAACTTCGGCTCTCGTTCCCAAGCTGGAGCTTGGGAACGAGGCGGCGGCGCTTTCACCAGCCGGTGCATCTGCCCGCCGACGAAATCGACGACGTAGACTTCGCCCGCGTTATCCGTTCCGAATGCGACGACCCGTAACGTCGTGTCGACCAGCTCGAAGTGCTTCGTCACCTTTCCGTCTTTGTAGCGGAACGTCCAGATGCGGCCGGTGTCGTAATCGCCGTAGATGTGGGCGCCCTTCAATTCCGGCAGCCGGTCGGTGTAAGAGACGTAGCCGGCGGTGATGCTGCGGAAGTCGTTGTGGTTGTGCTCGATAATCGGCTTGACGAACGGCGTCGGTCCCTTGGGGCGGTTGGGGCGGAAGGGGTGGCTGGCTTCCATCACGCTCCAACCGTAGTTGCCCCCCTTATTCAAGATGTGAATCATCTCCCACAGGTCCTGGCCGATCTCGCCTCCCCACATCAGCCCGTCGCGGGTGAAGCTGAACTTCCAGAGCTGGCGGTGCCCGTAGGAAAAAATCTCCGGCCGCGCGCCGGGCGTCTTCACGAACGGGTTGTCTTTCGGGATCGCGTAATTCCGTTTGCCCTCGGTGCGGTTGACGTCGATCCGCAGGATCGAGCCGGGAATGTCGCGAATGTCCTGCCCGGTCTTCAGTTCGTCGGCGATGCCGCTGGCGTCGCCGGCGGAGATGTAGAGGTAGCCGTCCGGCCCGAACCGCAGGCAGCCGCCGTTGTGCCCGCCGGAGAGCCATTCGAGAAGCACCTTCTCGGTCGTCGGATCGGCCTCGAACGTCTTGGGGTCTTTCACCGTGAATCGCGACACCCGCGTGCCGCGCGGCGACGGTTTGCCGCCGTCGAGCACGTGCGTGACGAACACATAGCCGTTTTTCGCGTAATCGGGATGAAACGCAATGCCGTAAACCGGGTGCTTCATGTCGATCAGCAGGGTCTTGTAGGCGACGTCCCGCAGGTTCACGAAGGTGTAGATCTTCCCGTAGCGTTCCGCGACGGCGAGCCGGTTGGTGCCCGGCACGACGTTCATCGCCAGCGGCGATTCGAACCGGATTTTCGGAAACGCGACCTCGGTGCGGTACGGGTCGGGCGGATCGGGGGAGCCGACGACCCGCGACGTCGTCCAGGGAACCCGTTTCGCGATGCCCAACGGCGCGCTGCCGGTAGGACGGCTCTCCGAAGCCGTCGTCACGGCCTCGGAGGGCCGTGCTACCGGCGGTTTCGCGGCGTGAATCGCGGTCCCCGCGAGGAACAACCCCAACACGGCAGCGAACGGCAAACGACGGTTCATCACGGCCTCCGACGATCGGGCGCTTTGCGAATGGACTTCACTTCGCATGAAACAGGCATGATACCAGTGGCCGGGCCGCGATGGGAACGCAATCAGTCGGAAAGTCTGAAAGTCGAAAGTCGAAGGTCGCCGGATAAAACGCGACTCAACGTTCCGACCTTCCGACCGTTCAATCGCCATCCGACCGCCGGCCGAAACTTTGCCCAAATCGCACCGGGAAGGGATTCGTCGTTCTTTTCTCTGCACGGGGATTGGGATAGACTGTGAGCCGCTTTTGCGCGGCCGACGCCGGCTTTGCCGGACTTCCGTAGGTCAGGCTTTCCAGCCTGACCCGACGATTTTCGCGACTTCCCACGAACCTGACGTTTCCGGTCAGGCTGGAAAGCCCGACTTACCTCCAGCGAACCGCCCATGCCTCTTTCCGATGACAAAAATCGCTTCCTGAAGATCAAGGCGGCCTCAGCCAGCGCGGCGCTGGCCCTCGTCTCGTTCGAAGGACAGGAGGCGATCTCGCAGCCGTTTCGCTTCGTCCTCGACTTGATCGCTGACGACCCGGCGCTCGACATGCTGAAAATGGTCGGCCAGCCGCTGACGTTTTCGGCGAACCTCGTGCCGGACAGCCCGCGGCACTTTCACGGCAAGGTGCTGCGGATGTCGGCCGGCGCGCTGGAAACGATCGAAGACGGGGAGATCCGCCGCTTCCGCGCCGAAGTGGTCCCCAGCCTGTGGTTCCTGAAGTTCAATCAGAATTGCCGCGTCTTTCAGGACAAGAAGGTCCCGGAGATCATCGAGCAGGTCTGCAAGGACATCGGCTGGTCGACGAGCGACTATTCGCTCAACGTGGGGACGGGTTACGCCAAGCTCGAGTACTGCGTGCAGTACAACGAGAGCGACTATCAGTTCATCTCGCGGCTGATGGAAGAAGCCGGAATCTACTATTACTTCGAGCACACCGATTCCGGCCACAAGCTGATCCTGTCGGACAAGGCCAGCGGCTATGTCGACTGCAAGGAAAGCCAGGTCGAGTACGCCGACCGGTTCGAAGGATTCGAGGCCGGGCGGATCCTCGACTGGGAGCGGCAGCTCGAATTCACGACGGGGAAGTTCAGCCACACCGATTACAACTTCGAAACGCCCGATACGAAGCTGCTGGTCACCGAAAAGACCAAGCTGAAGACCAAGGGGGTCGACGCCTACGAAGTCTACGAGTACCCCGGCGAATACCTGAAGGCCGCCGACGGCAAACCGATCGCCGTCGCCCGCATCGAGCAGCTCGAATTGCCGAATGAAATGGTCACCGGCACGAGCACCTGCGTCAGCTTTCTGCCGGGCGGGAAATTCAAGATCAAAACCCACCCCGTGGCCGCCGAAAAGAACAAGGCCTACACGCTGCTGTCGGTTCAGCATCGCGGCGTTGAGCCAACCCTGAATCTCGGCTCTGACAGCGACGCATCATCTCGCGAGCGGAGGGAGTACACCAACAGCTTTCAGTGCATTCCGGCAGCCACGGTGTTTCGTCCCTCGCGGACGACCCCCAAGCCGCGGACCTGGGGATTGCAGACGGCGCAGGTCGTCGGCGGGAAGAACCAGGAAATCCTCGCCGACAAATACGGCCGCATCAAAGTTCAGTTCCACTGGGACAAGCTGGGAAAGCTGGACGACAAGAGCTCCTGCTGGGTCCGCGTTGCGCAGACCTGGGCGGGGGCGAAGCGCGGGTCGCTGTTCACCCCCCGCGTGGGGGACGAAGTCGTCGTCGACTTCCTGGAAGGGGACCCCGACCGCCCGCTGATCGTCGGCAGCCTCTATAACGCCAACAACATGCCCCCTTACGAGCCGGACAAGAAAAGCTACCAGTCCGGCATTAAGACCTACTCGATGGATAAGGGGAAGGCGAAGAACTTCAACGAGCTGCTGTTCGAAGACAAGATCGGCAAGGAGCAGATCTACTTTCACGCGGAGCGCGATTTCGTCCGCATCGTCGAGAACGACGACAAGCTGAAGGTCGGTTTCGAGGTCAAGGAAAAGGGGAACCAGACGATCGACATCTACAACGATCGCACGGTGACGATCGACAAGGGGATCGACACGCTGCACGTCAAGACCAAGGACCGGGTCGTCAAAATCGACAAGGGGAACCACCTGATCACCGTCGACACCGGCGACCAGAAGATCACGATCACCAAAGGCTCGCTGTTCATCGAGGCGAAACAGAAAATCGTGCTCAAGGTGGGCAAGAGCGAAATGCAGATCACGCCCACGGATATCAAGTTCAAAGGGATGAACTTCGATCTCAAGTCGGACATGGTGGCCAAGCTGAAGGGCGGCATCAAACTGGCGATGGAAGGGGGTGCGATGGCCACGCTCAAAGGAGGAATCGTCAAGATCAACTGAGGTGCCCGTAGGTCAGGCTTTCCAGCCTGACCGATCGGCCCGTGTGAACTGAACACCACCGCTGACCCGGTCAGGCTGGAAAGCCTGACCTACGGAAGTCGACCATGCAGGCAATCCTCAGAGTCATCTCGGATCCCGCCGCCGGGACCATGACGGTCATCCGCCAGGGGCAGTTGCTGCAGGTCGGCCGCACCTCCTGGGCTGATTTCACGATCCCCGACGACGAGATGGCCGACGTGCACTTCTCGCTGGAGATCACCCCCGACGAATGCGTCCTCCGCAACGTTTCCGAGGGACTCCCCATTCTGCTGAACGGCGAACCGGCCGACGAAGCCTCGGTCTCCGACGGTGACGAGATCACGGCCGGCCGGACTGTCTTCTCCGTCACGCTGCAAGGGGCGCCGGAACGCAAAGTCGAAGACAACGGCAGCGAAGCGGCGGCCCCCGCGGTCACCAGCGGGTACAAGTTCGTCGAGGACGCCCTGGCCCGCGACGTGGCCGGCCGTTGCGAACTCGACGACGACGTCCTCCCGCTGATTACCGCCGAGACCACGACCCGGCAGTTCGTCGAGGCCCTGTTGCTGCAGTCGCGGTTTTCCGACGGCATCACCTTCCTCGCGGCGGCGATGCCCAAGCGGGAGGCCGTCTGGTGGGGCTGCCAGTCGTGCGGCGGTGCGGATTCGTCGTCGCTCCCCCCCGTCGACCGCCAGGCGATCGAGGCGGCCCGAGCGTGGGTGATGGACCCCTCCGAAGACAACCGCCGCGCCGCCGAAGCCGCCGCCAATGACGGCGAACTGCTGACGGCCCCGAGTTGCGTGGCGATGGCGGCATTCCTCAGCGGCGGGAGCATGGGCCCGCCCGAAGTGGCTGAGATTCCGCCTCCGGACCACCTCACGGGACACACGATCGCCTGCGCCCTGAGTCTCGCGGCGGCCATCGGCTCCGACGAAGCCGCCAAACGGGCGCTGGAACTGGGAATCGCCGTCGCCGACGGAAAGAGCCGCTGGGAATGAATCAAGACGAATCGCCGCTCGCGGCTTAGCACGACAAAAGAAGAGGTGAAAACCGATGGGCATTCAAACCGCCATGAGCGCCACGATGATGTGCAGTTTCGGCGCCGCGCCGTCCACGCTCATCGTGGCCGACCCGCGCGTGATGACCGAAAACAAGCCCGGCGCGAACATCATGGACAACAAGCCGATCGCGAACATTCCCCCGTTCGGCGTGTGTTCGTCGCTGGCCAATCCCACCGTCGCCTCGGCCACCGCCGCCGCGCTGGGGGTGCTGACCCCGATGCCGTGCGTTCCCGTCATACCGGCGCCGTGGGCGCCCGGCTCCCCGACCGTGATGGAACGCGGCATGCCGGCATTGAACAACAGCAGCAAATGCATGTGTACCTGGGCGGGCGTGATTTCCATCACCGTCCCCGGCGCGACGACGGTGATGGTCCCGTGAGCGAATCGGACCGGCCACCGCTGGAAACCGCCGGCGTCCGCGTCTTGCGAAACGTCATGGACCTGGCGTTGACGGCGCGCTGGCTGCAATCGGCCGACGTCGTGTATTTCCAGATCGGCGGCACACCGACGGGGAACGACGCATTGCCGGCGACCGTCAAATCGTATCGTCCGACGGCGTCGTCCATGCTGTTGGAATCGATTGCCGGCGTCGATGAGATTCTGGAGTTCCTCACGCCGTTACACAACCTTCTCAGCAGCCGTCTGGGAGAGGCCGTCGTGTGGAATGCCGCCCAGGCCTGGCTGCGGCGGCAGTTTCCGCCGCACTTCGCGCCGCCGTACCACCATCCGCACGGCTGGCATCAGGACGGGGCGCTGGGATTTGATTTCGCCACCCATCCCGAAGGGGGCGGACCCGAGGCGGTTCTGGAGATGCTCACGGCCTGGGTGCCGCTGACCCCCTGCGGCCGCGACGCCCCCGGGCTGGAATGGATCGCCGTCCGCCCCGATCGGCTGCTCGGCGTGAATGAACTTGCCGACGAACGTCTCCGTTCGACTTTCGCGGAGAAGACGTTCGTCTCGCCGGAGCTGCGTCCGGGGGACGCCGTCCTGATGTGGGGGGACGTGCTCCACCGCACGCACGTGACCCGGAGCATGCAACAACCGCGGACCAGCGTTGAATTTCGCTTTCACTCCGCCGATGATATTCCCGCGCGGCTGGCGGGGGAGCGATTCCTGGAATGTTGGTAACCATCGGGAGATCGACATGGCGGAGCGGAAAGTCATCGGTTTCATCCGCACGAAAGACGGCGCCGAGCAGCCGGTCTATCACGACGAAGACATCGAGCAGAAGCTGCCCCATCGCCGCGTTGCCGCGCTGAAGGGGACTCGGGTCGAAGGGACGGAGTATCCCGGCCCCGATCTGCCGGTGTTCGAAGAGACGGAACCGCCGTAGTGCGCCCCTTTTTCAGTCGAAGAAGGGCATTTCGCACGAAATCTGGACCATGCGAAATGAATTTCGCACTACATGCAGTTACGCCGGCGATTTCCCGCCGAATTCCCCTTCCTCGGCCTCAAACTTCTCCCGGCTGCGTTCGAGGACGTCATCGAAGGAGATCCCGGCGTGTTGGCAGATGTGGCGGATATCGGTCAGCACCCACGTCATCGCCACGTCGACCGGTTCGCCGCCGAGTCCTTCGGGCAGCCAGGTGTAGTGGCGGGAACGGATGATCGACTGCACGTGCTCCAGCCAGTCTTCGCGGTCAATCGTCATGGGGGTCACTCCGGTTGTGATGCTCAGCGGGAAGAGTGTCCCGGCCGCCGCCCGAGGCGCGCCAACTGCCGGGCGCGTTCGCGGTGCCTTTTCGCGTCGGCAGACCGGCCGGCCTGTGCGCAGGCGCCGGCCAGCAGCTCGTGAAACGCGGGATCGTCGGGGCGAATCGCGACGGCCTTCTGAAACGCCGCGATCGCGCCGTTGACGTCGTTCCGCTTCAGACGGCAGGTCCCCAGCAGTTGCCAGTCGGCGGGATGCCGCCGGCACCGCACGAGCTTCGTCAGCGCCTGTTCCGACTCGTCATAGCGGCCCAGCCGCAGGTTTCGCTCGCCGAGTATGAGCAGTGCATTGACGCGGGCCTGCGGCGTGCAGTCATTCGCATCGAGCGTCTGCCGGGCGAACGGAAGGCACAGGTCGGAATCGCGTTCCCAATGCATGCGAGCCATCGCGGCCAGCATGTCGCTGTCGCGCACGCCGGCCGCGTAGACTTTGCGCAGCAGGGTGTAACCCCGCTCGACATAGCCCCGGGCTGCCTGCGGCTCGGAAAGGCCCGCCAGTTCGAGGTACGCCAGGCCCAGGCAGCGGTCGCGCTCGACCTGCGGCAGGCGCGAATCGTCAGAGAGGGGGACCAGCCGGCGCCCATCCCCGTGGGATTCTTCGTACTGTTTCGCATGGCCGATGCCGATGCGGTGATGCGTGAACGCGAAGTGCGGCAGGTCGGTGGGGACCTGCGGCATGTGGCAGGCGACGCAATTGTCCTGCGCGTTCTTCGCGATGCGGGACTTGTGCGGCAGCTTGCAGGATTTGCCGTTCCCGTCGTGGCACGAATTGCAGACGTTGCGGTAGTATGCGACCTTGGATTTCTCATCCGGAGAAAAATGCGGGTTGTGGCAGGTCGTGCAGGTCAGGGTCTTCGTTTGCGTGTAGCAGCGGCTGCGGTGCATCTGCTCGAGATGGCCGACAACTTTCATCGAGTCGGCCGGCGTCTCCAACTGGTAGTCGATGCGGAAGTCCGTCAACGGCAATCCCGGGCGGAAATCGTGCATCCCCCGGCCGCGCAAAAACGTTGTCGCCTGTCCCCGCAGGTGGCACTGGGCGCAAATCGCCTCGTTCAGCTCGCGCGACAGCCGGCCGGGGTGCACGATCGTGTGATCGATTCCCCCCTTCGGCGCCCGCTTCGCCCTTCGCGCCGAGACGTGCAGCGACCCCGGCCCGTGGCAGTTCTCGCAACTGACGGCGAACTCGTGCACTTTGATGCGGTGCAGGCTTCCCTCGACCGCTTCCACCCGGCCCGAGTGGCAGTGCAGGCAACCGACGTCGGCGGCGCGCGTAAACCCGGCGTGAACCGGCCTGTCGTAACCGGGAGAAAGCCGCCACGCCTTCTTCGCCGCGTACCAGGTGATGGGAGACTCGACGAGGAAGCCGTCGATTTCCATCAGGTAGCTGCGAGAAAACCGGCCGGAGCCGATCGTGTACTTCGCGGGAAAATCGCCGAGGTCGATGGGGCCGCTCTTCGCGTCGCCGGCGGTCTCGCGATGCCACAGTTTGCCGTCGCGCCGATAGACGGCGTACGTCCGCCCGGACGCCGCGTGGCGGTACTCGCCGTCGGGGGGTTCCTGCGCGGGATCGACTTTGAACAGCGCCTTGCTGTGCGCGGTCTCCGAATACGTCTGATGCGGCTCGCGATGGCATTCCGCGCAGACGTCGCTTCCAACGTACTTTGCTGACGCCGAGGTGTTCAGAAACGGGCTGGCGGACATCGGTGGAAGGGGTGCGTCGTTTTCCGCGCGTTTTGGTGGCGACGGCGATTCACCGCTCGGCTTCGTCCCGGAATGCACCAGCCATGCCGCCCCGCCGGCGGCCAGCCCCGACACGGCCAGAAACACGAACACCTTGTATCGGGGAAAGTGTGCCATCGTCACTCACGCAAATGATCTGTCGCCGTGCTCCTCACTATATCACGTCGCGGCAGCCGGAACGACGGAAACCGCGTCTCGGTCGCATCGGCAATTTCGTGTGGAATGAATGCCACACGACGTTATTATGGCGTTTGCGTCAGAAGCGCGCACTGTCGCCCGAGATTGCTCCTTTCCCACGAAAGGCCCCATACGCCATGAAATCGCTCGTTGCCATCGTCCTGGTTATCGCATCATGTGTTCCGGCTGCCGCCCTCGCCGCCGATGCGAAACCGATCCGCATCCTGTTCCTCGGTGACAACGGCCATCACCGCCCGGCGGAACGCTTCAAGCAACTGCAACCGGTGCTGGCGAAACGTGGAATCGAACTCACGTATTCCGACAAGGTCGCCGACCTGAATGCGGAGACGCTGGGCAAATACGACGGACTGCTGATCTACGCAAACACCACGCGGATTTCCCCGTCGCAGGAAAAAGCGCTGCTCGAATTCGTCGAGAACGGCAAAGGGCTGATTCCGCTGCACTGTGCGTCGTATTGCTTCCTGAACTCGCCGAAGTACATCGCGCTGGTCGGGGCGCAGTTCCGCCGGCATGGGACGGGGACGTTCGGCACGATGATCGCGAATCGGAAGCATCCCGTCATCCGCGGCTTCGGTGGGTTTCGCAGTTGGGACGAAACCTACGTCCACACGAAGCACAACGAGAAAGACCGGACCGTGCTGGAATACCGCGTCGCCCCTCGTTCCCAAGCTGGAGCTTGGGAACGAGAGCCGTGGACTTGGGTCCGTACGCAGGGCAAGGGCCGCGTGTTCTACACCGCCTGGGGGCACGACCACCGCACGTGGGGGAATCGCGGGTTCCAGAACCTCGTCGAGCGGGGCATCCGCTGGGCCGTCGGCAAAGACCCCGGCGTCGTCCCGGCCTTCGCCGAGGAGCAGCCATTTCCGGTACCGGAGATGACGACGCTACCGAAAGACCTGAAACCCTTCGAATTCCTCGACGTCGGCAAAAAAATCCCCAACTACCTTCCCGGCCGTCGTTGGGGGACGCAGGGTGAAGCCATCAGCAAGATGCAGAAGCCGTTGCCGGCGGCGGAGTCGATCAAGCACATCGTTACACCGAAGGGCTTCAAAGCGAAATTGTTCGCGTCGGAGCGCCCTGGTAGCCGAATTCGTAAGAATTCGGCCGGTCGCCGCGGCTCGCCGAACTCTCACGAGTCCGGCTACATCGGTGGGAAACCGATCTGCATGAACTGGGACGAGCGCGGCCGGCTCTGGATTTGCGAGACCTACGATTACCCGAACGAGTTGCAGCCGCCCGGCCGGGGACGCGACCGGATTCGCATCCTGGAAGACACCGACGGCGACGGCAAGGCCGACAAGTCGACCGTCTTCGCCGAGAATCTGAGCATCCCCACGAGCCTGATGTTCCACCGCGGCGGCGTGATCGTCTTCAACGGCACGCAGACGCTGTACCTCAAAGACACCGACGGCGACGACAAGGCCGACGTCCGCCGCGTGCTCTTCGGCCGCTGGAACCAGCGCGACACCCACGGCGGGCCGAGCAACATGCAGTACGGCCTCGACAACTGGATCTACGCCATGCAGGGCTACAACGACTCGCGGCTGGTCGTCGGCGGGGAAGAACACCGCTTCCGGCAGGGGTTCTTCCGCTTCAAACCGGACGGCTCGAAGCTCGAATTCCTGCGGTCTACGAACAACAACACCTGGGGACTGGGAATCAGCGAAGAGGGAATCGTTTTCGGGTCGACGGCGAATCGCAATCCGAGCGTCTACATGCCGATCCCCAACCGCTACTACGAGTCGGTCCGCGGGTGGACGCCGTCGCTGCGGCTGGGGACGATCGCCGACACGTATCTCTTCAAGCCGATCACCGAGAAGGTGCGGCAGGTCGATCAGCACGGCGGCTACACGGCCGGCGCAGGGCACGCGCTGTACACGGCCCGCACCTACCCGCGGGAATACTGGAACCGCACGGCCTTCGTGAACGGCCCGACCGGGCACCTCGTGGGGACGTTCGTGCTCAGCCGCGAGGGAAGCGATTTCAAGTCGACCAGCCCGTTCAACCTGTTCGCCAGCGACGACGAATGGACGGCCCCGATCATGTCGGAGGTCGGCCCGGACGGAAACGTGTGGGTCATCGACTGGTACAACTACATCGTGCAGCACAACCCGACGCCCCGCGGGTTCCGCACCGGCCGCGGCGCGGCGTACGAAACCGACCTGCGGGACAAGAAGCACGGGCGGGTTTACCGCGTGGTTTACAAGGGTAGCGGAATTCGTAAGAATTCCGCAGGGCGGAAATCGGACGGCAGAATTCTCACGAATTCTGCTACGCGATTTACGTTGAAAGACGCGACGCCGGAGAAACTCGTGGCGACGTTGAAACACGGCAACATGTTCTGGCGGAAGCACGCGCAGCGGCTGCTCGTGGAACGGGGGAAGACCGACGTCGTTGCTGCGCTGCTGAAGCTGGCGGCCGACGCGAGTGTGGATGAGATCGGCCTGAACGCCGGCGCGACGCACGCGTTGTGGACGCTGCACGGGCTGGGGGTCTTGAACGGCAAACATCCGCAGGCGACGAAAGCCGCGTATGCCGCGTTGAAGCACCGCTCCGCGGGGGTCCGCCGCAACGCCGTGCAGGTGCTGCCGCGGAAGGCGGCCTCGGTCGACGCCGTCCTCACCGCGGATCTCATCAACGACGCCGATCCACAGGTGCGGCTGATGTCGCTGCTGGCGCTGGCCGATCTGCCCGCGACGTCGAAAGCGGGGGCCGCGATCGTCGCCGCGGTGAACGACCCGGCGAACGCGAACGACCGCTGGATTCCCGACGCCGCCACGAGCGCGGCGGCGAAAAACGCCGTCTCGTTTCTGCGGGGGTTGTCGTCGTCGAAGCAGCCTTCCGACAAGCTGATCGCCGTGGCGCAGATCGTCGCCGAGCATTACGCCCGCGGCGCAGCCGACGGCAGAACCCAGGGATTTTCTGAAATCCCTGGGTTCTCCGCGATCCTCGCCGGTCTGGTGAAGGCCGATCCGAAACTGGCCGACGCCGTCGTTCGCGGCTTCGCCGCCGGCTGGCCGCGCGGGAAACGCCCCAAGCTGGATTCCGCGGCGGAAAAGAACCTCGCGACGCTGCTCATTCGCCTGCCGTCGGGCAGCAAAGCCGTGCTGATTCGGCTCGCGACGAACTGGGGCAGCAGGAACTTCGAGAAGTACGCGGCGGAAGCGGCGAAGTCGCTGCTGACGTCCGTGCGAAACGCCAAGCTGAGTGTCACCGATCGCGTGACGGCGGCCCGCGAACTCGTGGATTTCCGTCGCGGCGACGCGGACGTCGTCAAATCGCTGCTGAAGGAAATCGGCCCGCAGTCGCCGCCGCGACTGGCGGCGGGAATCCTGCAGGCGATCCAGCGCAGTGAGGCGAAACAGGGCGGGGCGCTGATCCTCGAACGCTTTCAGGGCCTCACGCCGTCCGCCCGGGCCGCGGCGATCGGCGTCCTCCTCGCCAAGTCCGACTGGACGGCCTCGCTGCTGGCCGCGCTTGAAAAGGGGTCCGTGCAGCTCGGCGAACTGTCGCTCGACCAGAAGCAATCCCTGACGCGGCATCCCGATCAAAAAATCCAGGACCGGGCGGTCGCCGTCCTCAAGCGGGGCGGGGCGCTGCCGAATCCCGATCGACAGAAGGTCGTCGCGGCCCTCCTCTCCACCGCCGAAACGAAAGGGGACCCGAAGAACGGCGTCGAGATCTACAAGAAGCATTGCGCGAAATGCCACGTGCACGGCACGCTGGGGACGCGAATCGGCCCCGACCTGACCGGCATGGCGGTCCACCCGAAACACGAGCTGCTGGTCAACATTCTCGACCCCAGCCGCAACGTCGAGGGAAATTTCCGGGTCTACACCGTGGCGACCGCCGACGGCAAGGTGCTCAACGGATTGCTCGCCGCCGAATCCCGCACGGCGATCGAGCTGTACGACGCCGAAGGGAAGAAGCACACCGTGCTCAAGGAAGACATCGAGTTGCTCAAAGGCTCCCGCAAATCGCTGATGCCCGACGGCTTCGAAAAGCTCGTCAAGCCGCGGGAACTAACGGACCTGCTGGAATTCCTCGCCCAGCGCGGCAAATACCTGCCCCTGCCGCTGGCCAAGGCCGCCACGACCGTCAGCACGCAGGGGATGTTCTTCACGAAAGAATCGACCATTGAGCGGCTCGTCTTTCCCGACTGGAAGCCGAAGACGTTCAACGGTATCCCCTTTCAGCTCGTCGATCCCCGCGGCGGCCGGCAGCCGAACGCGATTTTGCTGTACGGCCCCAACGGCACGCAGGCCCCGAAGATGCCCCGCTCGGTCTCGCTCCCCTGCAACGCGCCGGCGAAGGCGATTCACTTTCTGTCGGGCGTCAGCGGCTGGGGTTTCCCGTACAGCCGGGGGCAGTCGGTGACGATGATCGTCCGGCTGCATTACGCCGACGGTAAGACGGAAGACCACGAGCTGAAGAACGGCGTGCACTTCGCCGACTACATCCGCCGGGTCGACGTGCCGGGCTCGAAGTTCGCCTTCGCTCTCGACGGGAAGCAGTTGCGGTACCTGTCGATCGCCCCGAAACGCAAGGCGGTGATCAAGACGATCGACCTGATTAAAGGCCGCGACGTCACGGCGCCGATCGTGATGGCGGTCACCGTGGAACCGGGAGTGGGAACCGCTAATAAACGCTGATGGGCGCTAATGAAACCTTCATGTGGATCAAGCGCACGTGGGTAGATTCGAGATTCCGATTGGGGTCGAACTTCGGTTCGTGTTCTTCGGACTCGAGTCGGCGCTTGGTGTCTCGCTCGATGTAGAAGAGATGGAGCGCGTGTTCTCGGATGCCAAGACCGATGCCGTGTCGGAGAAGCAATACGTGTTCCGTCAAAAGCCGCGCGTCACTGGAACTGTCGACCACTATGAGCCGGGGACCATCCGGGTCGTCGTAGAGCATCGACATTGGACCGATGGAAAGCTGGAAGAACTCACAGAGAACGCTCACTACCATGTGCACCGACTTCGGAAGGATTGCGACGACGCGGGCTGATTAGCGAACATTAGCGTCTATCAGCGGTTTGCCCTCAGTCCTTCCCCTTGTGCCGGACTTTCTCCCAGTATTTCTCGAAATCGAAGTTCGGGCTGTTGTCGAGGTCGTGGCACTGGTAGCAGAGGCGGCGTTGTTTGGCGATCTCGACGGTCAACTGCATCTGCTTCCGCGTCGAGCGCAGCAGGTCGTCTTTCACCGATTTGGGGTCGTCTCTCCATTTCGTTTCGATTTCGACGTGCCGGCTACCCGGGCCGTGGCAGTTTTCGCATTGCTGGCCTTGCAGCCGCGCGTAGTGTTTCGCGTTGTCCCCGCTGCCGGCGAGTTTCTTCACCAGGAAGCCGGAGTTGTATCGCAGCACCTTCTGCGGGTCCCAGCCGGTCGTGTGGCAACAGAGGCATTCGGGGTCGCGAATACGGGAGATCCACTTCCCCTTCGTGTCGGGGCGGCCGATGCTCAGGCTTTTGTACGCCTGCGCGTGCTTCGTTTTGCTCCAGACGGCATAGGCTTTCTTGTGGCATTCCTTGCACGAATCGACTCCCACGTACTGCGAGCCGCTGGGGTGCGGGCCGAACTTGGTATCGGCGAATACGGCGCCGAGGTCGTCGGCCAGCGATTGCTGGTAGTTTTTCATCAGATCGAGCATGCGCGGGTCGTCTTTGAAACGCTCGGCGTCGAGTTCCACCAGCTCGTACTTGAGCCGCTCGGTTTTGGAATCGGGATAGAACCCGACGACCCCCACGTGCTTGCCTTTCATGCCCACGTTGACGATCAACGTGTTGCCGACCTTCACCGGTTTCGGGGTGCCGTCTTCCGGTCCACCGGCGGAAAGCACGAGGTCGAAATCGGGGAACTTCTTCGCCAACTCGCGGGTTTCGTCTTTCAGACCAGAATAGGCCAGCAGCACCATCAGGTCGGGTTTGGCCGCCTTCATCTTCACGACGACTTCCGGCAGCGCGGCCTCGGGATCGAGGATCGCGAGTTGCGAGTTCTTTGTCTGTTGCCCCAGAATCTTCGCCCGCTCGTTCTTTCCCAGCACGGAGGTGACGGCGACGGTCTTGCCCCCCAGGGTGAAGCGATGCCACGGCCGCGGGCCGAGCGCATCGTCCGGCGGCATGCGAATGTTTGCCGAGACGAACGGCAGCTTCGCGTCCGGCGCGTCCTTGAGAAAGTTCGACATCGTCAACAAATAGTCCAGAAACTCGGGATTGTTCGGGAGTTCGCTCGCCCCCAGCCCGACGGCCGCGTAACCGACCTGTTCCAGCCCCTTCAGCGTCTGTTGCAGCTTGATCCGGTCCTGATGGCGATTTCGCAGCAGCAGGCCCCCCAGATCGAGGGCGGCGACGTTCCATTTCCGCTCTTTCCGCAGCAGCCGCAACAGATCGGCCCGGTGGGCGAGGCCGCCGAGCTGGTTTTCCATCGTGCAGCCGCACGGTTCGAGGTAGCCCTTCTGCTCGCCGGAGAGCACCAGCGCGAAGGCGGGCTGTTCCCAATCCTTGCAGGGAGCGGGCCGCTTCGCCTTGCGGGACTTCGAGCTGCCGTTGCAGTCGTCGTCCGGTTTCAGACAACCGCCGAACATCACGCCGAACGCGATCAGCCCGGCGATGAGGATGATTCCCAGCGCTGCCAGAGTGCGGGACATGAGGACGATTTCCAATCGGCGGGAAACGACGACCACGTGGCGGAAGCTGCCAGCTCCCGACGTAGCAGAATTCGTGAGAATTCTGCACGATGGTTTCTTGACGGCAGAATTCTCACGAATTCTGCTACCGGTTCGGCCACGCGGGGGAGTCTAGCGATTGCCGGTCGACGCGGCGATGGCAGTTGCCGCGGCCTCAGTAGGCACTGAAGGAAACCGCCAGCGCCATCGTCTGCATTCGTTTGTGGTTCGTGTGCAGCGTCACTTTGACGGCCTGCGAGCCGGTGCGGCTGGCCGGCGCTTTGCCGGGCGGGACGGTAAAGACGAGCCGGTAGATTTTCCGCCGGCCGGCGCTGGTGCCGTTCTTGCCGGGTTTGGCTTCGGGATCGTCCACTTTGTGCAGAGCGACCTGCAACTGGTCGGCGTCATTCTCAACTTTCGTAATCTTGAGTTCGGAATCCCCCAGCCCGCCGACGTACAGCCGCAATTCCGCGGAGCTTCCCTTCGCGGTCGGGAATCGTCCCAGCGACAGCCGCATCGTGTCGCCGTTAAAGAGCACTCCCTGGGCGGCGCGGATCAAAGCGGGACCGGTGCGGACGCCCATGATCGACGGCGAGAATGTGAGGCCGTCCCGCGCATCGGTCTTGATGACGAGCTTTTCATTGAATTTGCCGATCGTGTCCGTCGGCTTGATCGAGACTTTGATCCTGTAGCCACTCTTGAATCGCGACCTCTTCAACTCCTCTTTGGGAACGGGAACTTCCTTGGCGGTAATGGTCTTGTCGGCGCAGGTGATCGACGTGATCTTGAATTTGTCGAGGATGGCCGACCCGATCGTTCCCGTGAACTCGCCGGGCTGGTTGCCGTCGATCGAGCCGACGTTCCAGTCGCCGTGGGGTTCGAGCATGATCAATTCGCGCACCTGGCCGTCGATCGTCAGTTCGATCCGCGGCTGGTCGGGGTCGCTGGTGTAGAGCGTCGCCGACTGGTGGAACATCTCGCTCATGGCGGTGGCGGTCCACGTCAGTTCGATCGAGGCCGACTCGCCCTTTTTCAGTTCCAGCGTATCTCCTTTGGCGATTGTCTTGCCCCCCGCGCTGAGGCCGCCGACGGTGCATTTGCAGGTGGACTTCCCCTGTTTGATCGCCAGCGGCTCGTCGCCGACGCTGGTGATCTTGAAGGTATGCTTTCCGGTCTGCCCGGTCTCCATGATGCCGAAGTCGTAGAGGGCCGAGTTGAGCTTCGCCTTCGAGCCGGGCCGGGCCTCGACCGGGCGGTCCGCAGGTTCGGCTTCCTGCTTGGCGCTCCCGGCACTGTCCGACCGGTTGCACGACAGGCCCTGCATCGCCAGCAGGACCGCTGCCAGCAGAACTCCGGTGAGAACGAATTGCGGCCGCATGTCTGCGATTCCTCGACACGTAATGAACGAATGGAAGATGGGATCGATCGGATGACGTTCCCGCGGAACCGACTTCCATTCTAGGACAACCGCAGGAAGGTTCAATTCCCCTCGGCCGATCGGCGCGATCTTTTCGTCTTACGCACGAGTTCGAGCAACCGTTGGCGAAAATCCCTCGGCAGCAGCTTGTCGGAGTGCCCTTCGCGACGGTTGAGGTCGTCGAGATCGAGGGCCTGGCGTGCGACGCCGGCCGCCTCGGCGGTCTTGCCGGCCTGCAGCAGGATGCGGGCCTGGTCGGCCAGCAGGTGCGGGTTGTGGGGATACCGTTCGACGGCTTGCGCGTAGAAGGAGAGCGATAGCCCGAGGTCCGCGGGTTGCCGGCCGATTTCGTGTCGCAGTGCGTACCAGCGGCCGAGCGTCCAGTAACCCCGGAAATGATGCGGGTCGAGATCGATGGCGAGCCTCTGTAGCTCGATCGCCCGATCCAGCAGCGGCTTCTGCTGGGGCGCTTTCTCCCAGCGGGCGAAAACCAGCTCCGCAAGCTCGCGGACCGGCTGCGGCGACAGCGGGTCGTTGGTGGCGGCGGCTTTGAGCATCTGCTCGGCCTGCGGCAGATTGCCTTCCGCCTGCCACAGGTTGCGCGCATTGCCGGCCGCCGATTGGCGGGTCAGCACGGGAATCGTCGCCGTCGAGAGACACGTCCCGAACAGCACGGCCGCCGCGGCGGTGACGACGATCGCCGCCGCGAAACGCGCGCGATATGCGGCGGGAACATCCGCGGCTTCGCCCGTCGACGTCACCGCGCACGGAACCACCGCGGCACACAACAACAGTAGAGTTTGCGCGACGGCCGGCATCTCGATTCCGCCCGCCCCCAGCAGATGCACAGCCAGCGCCGCAGCGGCTCCCGCGAGGCAGGGTGTGGAGATCGGCGCCGTCCGCAGGTTCCGCCGCGTCAGGAACCACGCCGCCGCGCTGCCGGCCATCAGGCCCCAGAGCCGGGAGAGGTCTCCGCTGTCGAGGAACCAGACGTAGAGGATCACCAGCAGGAATCCGGCGACGATGCCGGCGATTCCCGCCCGCGGCTGGCTCGTAGTGACCGGCTTCAGCCGGTCGAGTGCTGTTTTCGCGACCGGGGCCGGTGACGGCATCGACCGGCTGAAGCCGGTCACTACGAGCCGCAAGCCGCGTGCACACCACGCGAACAGCAGCAGCAAACCCCCCAGCGCGATCACGCCGCCGTTGCACCACACGTCGAGGACCATGTTGTGCGGATCGCGGATTTCCTCGCTCGATCCGGGCGACTTGTGCTTGAGATACCGCTGGCGGAAGTTCCCCGGCCCCGGTCCGAACAGCGGCAATTCTTCCAGGACGCCGGCCGTGCCGGTCCAGTATTGCCAGCGGTACCGCAGCGATTTCGGGGATTCGGAGAGCACTTTCTCGTCCAAGCCGCCGGTGAGGGCGGCTCCGACCGCGATCACGGCAATGATTCCCACCCCGGCGGCGGCCCCGGCGAACCAGCGGCGGACTGCTGTGCGTTCACCCCGCCCGGTCCACCACCACACGAGGCCGCCGATGATTCCGCCGACCCAGGCGGTGCGGCTCTTTGTCAGCACGAGGCACGTCAGGAGCAGCAGAACGAGGGCGGCGGGAACGATCCACGAAAACGGGGACAGGTCCATTTTTCGGGGAATGCGAGTCGTCGTAGCAGAATTCGTAAGAATTCTGCCGTCCTTCTCTCGCACTGCAGAATTCTTACGAATTCTGCTACGGTCACCGCGGAGCGCGGCGATCGTGACGGCGGCGGCGGGGAACAGGAACACGACCAGCAGCCCGGCCAGCGTGTTGGCCAGGGCGAACGTCCCGAACGGCTCGGTGCTGGAGAGCACGCGGGCCTCCCACTGATTGCGGGCCGGGCCTTCCAGCGGGATTTCGCGCTGCACGAACCAGCGATGCAGCTCGCGGGACCGCGCCAAGCGGGCATACCGCTGCGACGCCGTCCCGCTGTGCAGCGTCTTCTGGAGCTCGTCGAATTCGGCCCGGTTGGCCTGGTATTCCTCGGCCAACTGCGGAAACTGCACGGTGTGCTGGTGCAGCCCCAGCCCGGCCAGCGAAACGCCGACGCACGTCAGCGCCCAGATCACCATGCGGCGGGCGCCGACTTCGGCGAAAACGCTGCGCACGATGACGAACGTGATCCCCAGCGAGACCCATTCCCACATCACGTTCACGGCGGCCCGCTTGTCGCCGCCGCGGGAAAACAGCACGAACCCCGAGACAAGATGCCCCGCCACCAGCAGGCCGACGGCGAGCGTCCCGAGGTCCCAGCGAATCATCGGCCGCCCGCGGAACACCTGCCGCCAGGTCCAGACGGCGGCGGCCGGAATCCAGAGCTGCACCAGCCACAGCGTTTCGCCGTCGACGGAGGCTTCGGTCGGGAGCAGGAAACGGGCGGTGAGCAACGCGACCACGATCCCCGCGAGCCAGCCCGAACCGCGGGGCGGAGCATTGTCGCGAACCGGCTGCGAAGATGTCTTCTTCCGCGCTGCGTTCATTGTTCTTCCAGCACAGTTTAGCCGCGACTCGAAGGCTTTGCGGAGAGGAGCGCGGCGTCGAAGTCACACCAGCGCCGCGCTCCTCTCCGAAGACTCCGAGTCGCGGCTAAACGATTTACTCCTTCAGCGCTTTCCCGTTCCTCCCCGCCGTCTCCAGGATCGCCATGATCGCCAGTACGCAGCCGACGAGCGTGACGATCAGCCCCGCCCCGGTCCACGACTTCACGCGATACAGCAGCAGCGCGCCGATGCCGGTCGTCAGCGTGGCGAGGTGAATCGTCAGGACGGCGTTGCGGGGACGCAGGCCGAGTTCCACCAGCCGGTGCGAAAAGTGCTTCTTGTCGGGCTGAAACGGGCTGCGGCCTTCCCGCAGGCGGATGATGACCACCGAGCAGAAGTCGTACAATGGCACCGCGAGCACGCACAGCGGGGCGAGGATGACGTGCCGGCTGGCGAAGTTCTCCTCGTAAAACGTCCCCATCACCGTCAGGCAGGCGAGCATCCAGCCCAGGAAGCAACTGCCGGCGTCCCCCATGAAAATCTTCGCCGGCGGCCAGTTGTGGAACACCAGAAACCCCGCCACCGACCCCGCCAAGACCAGCAGCACGCCCCCCACCAGCCAGCGAGGCTGCCCGGTGGACGTCAGGAGCACCGCGGCGAACATCACGGCGGCGATCAACGCGACCCCCGACGACAGCCCGTCCATGTTGTCGAGGAAATTGAACGCGTTGACCAGCACCAGGATCCACAGCACCGTGAGCGCCATGCCAACGTAGGGCAGCTCGACAAATACAGTCGCCGTTGTTCCTCCCGCGACAACGGCCACGGCCAGACAGAACTGCACGAGGAGCCGCAGCTTCCACGAGAGGGATTTCAGATCGTCGAGCAACCCCATCGCGGCGAGCAGCGTTCCGCCGAGCAGCACGGCCCAGAGTTGGCCGGAGCGGGCCAGCACTTCTTGCCAGTCGACGCCGATCTCCGCCGGCAGCATCGCCTGCCGTTCTTCGCTCCCCGCCAGCAGCACGACCCCCAGTTGGGCGACCGCCAGCGGTGCGATCACCCCCAGCCAGATGCCGATGCCGCCCCCCAGCGGGGTCGGCTCTGTGTGGACTGTGCGATCGCCCGGCTGGTCGACCAGCCCCAGCTTCGCCGCCCAGCGGCGCATCAGCCCGGTGGCGACCGCCGAGAGAATCAGCGGTGGCACGAAACAGGCCAGCACGAAGCCGACGATGAAGGTGGTCGACATGAATCGGGACGCGGATTGGCGGACGCCGGCCGGCGGAGACATCTTCCTGTACTTCCTGTACGTCTCATTCCCGCGGGCCGCTGAAACGTGTAAGGAACTGTAATCCATTTCCCGCCGGAATGCCGCGCCGCCGGGCCGACTAAAGTCGGGACACCAGCGGGGAACAACTATTATCCGGAGAAGGCGGGTTTTTCGACGCAGCGTCGGCAAAGGGGTCTCAATCCTCCGGAAAGCCTGACGATTCAGCCCGGCCGACAGGTTGGCACGTTCCTTGCACTGGTCCTTCCTCGAATCCATTTTGGGTCCCCAAGAAAGGTGCGCTTCATGACCGAGTCCGTGGTTTGCAGCCCCTCACCATCAAGACGGAATCGCGGATTCACGTTGATCGAGTTGCTGGTCGTCATTGCCATCATCGCCATTCTGATCGCCCTGTTGCTGCCGGCCGTGCAACAGGCCCGCGAAGCCGCCCGGCGGACGCAGTGCCGCAACAACCTCAAGCAGTTCGGGCTCGCGATTCATAACTACCACACGACGTTCGGCATGCTGCCTCTGGGGGCGTCGGTCGATCTGGGAGCCTCGGCCACGCCGAACAACGGCTCGTGGGGCGTGCACGGTCGTATTCTTCCGGAACTCGAGCAGGCCAACATCTACGTCCGCGTCGACCTGACCGTCGGGTGGGATTTCCAGACGGTGATCGACGGCGTCAAAATCCCCGTCTTCTCGTGCCCCAGCGATCCCGAAAGCGACAACATCCGCGACCCCGGCGGCGGGAAGGTGCACCTGTTTCCGACGACCTACGGCTTCAATTACGGCTCCTGGTTCGTGTTCAACCCCGCGACCGGGCAGGGGGGCGACGGAGCGTTCCACCCCAACGCGAGCATTCGCATCCGCGACTTCAAAGACGGAACCAGCGGCACGCTAATGGCCGCCGAAGTGAAGGCCTGGCAGCCGTATCTCCGCAACGGCGGCCCCCCGTCGACGAGGATCCCCGCCGACCGTTTCGCGGCCGCCTCGGTCGCCGCCTCGGGAACCGAATTCAAGAATACCGGGCATACCGAATGGCCCGACGGCCGGGTGCACCACACGGGGTTCACGGTGACGCTCACGCCGAACAGCGTCGTGGAATACAACAACGGCGGGCAGATTCTCGACGTGGATTACAGTTCCTGGCAGGAAGGCAAGAACGGCCGCGCCGGCAGCCCGACCTACGCGATCATCACGTCCCGCAGTCATCATCCGGGGATCGTGAACGTCGTCCTGATGGACGGGTCGGCGCGATCGGTCAGCGAGAACATCAACCTGTTCGTGTGGCGGGCGCTGGGGACGCGACGCGGCGGCGAAGTGAATTCGGAGTATTGATCTGCATGATCGGGCCACGACGAATCGAATATCGAATATCGAACACGGAATGATGAATGAAGAAGGGAAACCGGCTCCTGAGCGTCAACTCTTCCTTCCGCCTTCATCATTCCGTGTTCGATATTCGATATTCCGCCCCCGGCGGTGATATAATTCCACCAGGCCCGCAACCTCCACGAATCCGGAGTTCCGCATGTTCCGTCTGCGAATCGTTTTCCCGATGATCGCGTCCCTTGCCGTGGCTCTGTCCGCCGGTCCCGCCCTCGCGCAGAATCCGGTCGGCCCCGACGCGAAGCAACTGCGAAAGCTGAAAACCGCCGGGCAGAATTACCTGCGGACCACGCAGGCCGACGACGGCACCTGGACGTCGCCCAAAGCCGTCGGCATTACCGGGCTGATCGTCGCCGCGTTGCTCGAGAGCGGCCTGCCGCCGTCGGACGCGATGGTCGCGAAAGGGTTGAAGGCCCTCGAGCAGCAGATTCAGAAAGACGGCGGCATCTACTATTCCAAGAGCAACCACCGTAACTACGAGACCTGCATCTGCCTGATGGCGTTTTCCGCCGCCAACAAGGACGGCAAGTACACGAAGACCATCAAGAACGCCGAGAATTTCCTCCGCAAGCTGCAATGGGACGAAGGGGAAGGGCTGGAAAGCTCCGACACGGCCTACGGCGGCGCCGGTTACGGCAGCCATTCGCGGCCCGACTTGTCGAATACGAGCTTTCTGATCGAGGCATTGAAGAAAGCCGGCGTGAAGTCGGACGACCCGGCGATTCAGAAGGCCCTGAAGTTCGTCTCGCGAACGCAGAACCTCGAATCGCAGCACAACACCACGAAGTTCGCCGCCAGAGTGAACGACGGCGGCTTCTATTACACCCCGGCGGCCGGCGGCACCTCGCAGGCCGGCAAGAACCCCGACGGCGGCCTGCGGTCCTACGCCTCGATGACCTACGCCGGCCTGAAAAGCATGATCTACGCCGGCCTCGACGAGAAAGACAAACGGGTCAAGGCCGCCCACGACTGGATTCGCAAGAACTACGCCCTCGAGAACAACCCCGGCCTCGGCCAGCAGGGGCTGTACTATTATTACCAGACGTTCGCCAAGACCCTCTCTGTGATGAAGCTGGACCATCTCGAAGACGCCGACGGGGTGAAGCACGACTGGCGGAAGGAGCTCACCGCCCAGCTCGCGAAACAGCAGCGAAAGAACGGAAGCTGGGTCAACAAGGCCCCCCGCTGGTACGAAGGGGATCCAAACCTCTCGACGGCTTATGCCCTGTTGGCGTTGAGCTACTGCGAACCGAAGTAGGTCCGGACGGCCCGTCCGGACCTCGGTGGGCCAAAAAACGAGCAATTGGACGACCGATTCTCGGTCGGAAGCAGCGGTCACACACGCTGCCCGCGTCTTTCGCGCAACCGGACCTGAAACGCGGAACCGATCTACTGTACACCTTCCGCCCCACCGAGATCCGGACCTACAGGATGACCTCCCGCAATCGCATGAGTTGCCGCAGCAGCGCGGGCAGCTCCGCGAGGGGGACCATGTTCGGGCCGTCGCTCAGGGCGCGGTCGGGGTCGGGGTGCGTTTCGAAGAAGACGGCGTCTGCCCCCGCGGCAACGGCGGCGCGGGCCAGGATCGCGACCATTTCGCGCTGGCCGCCGGTGGTCTTTCCGCCGGGGGTCTGCACGCTGTGCGTCGCGTCGAAGACGACCGGGCAACCCTGGCTCTGCATGATGGGGATCGCCCGCATGTCGTTAATCAGCCGCCCGTAGCCGAACGTCGTCCCCCGCTCGGTCAGCAGCACCCGCGGATTGCCGAACGCCTCGCACTTCCGGACGATGTGCTCGGTGTCTTCGGGGGCGATGAACTGCGGCTTCTTGACGTTGATGATCCGGCCGTGCTTCGCCGTGGCTTCCGCGGCGGCCTGAATGAGGTCGGTCTGCCGCGCGAGAAACGCCGGAATCTGCACGATGTCGCACACTGCCGCCGCCGGTTCGGCCTGCGACGGGTCGTGGATGTCGGTCGTCAGCGGCAGGCCGGTCTGCTCGCGAACGTTTGCGAGGATTTCCAGACCGGCCTTCAACCCCGGCCCGCGAAAGCTGTCGACGCTCGTGCGGTTGGCTTTGTCGAAGCTGGCCTTGAAGACGATCGTCGTCCCCAGTTCGGCGGCGATTTCGACGAGACGCCGCGCGACGCTGAGCACCAGCTCCCGCGACTCGATGACACACGGGCCGGCGATAAACGCCAGCGGCTGGTTGTGGCCGCACTTCGCGTCGCCGATGGAAAGGGGATTGACCGGCATGTGGCATCCTTTCGGGTGTCCGGAGGATGATGAACCGCGACGATTCCGTCAATCGATTCTTTCGCGAAAGTAGGTCCGGACGGCCCGTCCGGACCTTGGTGGGCCGAAAAGCGTCGGTTTACGCCGTTTGGCCAATCCAGGTCCGGTCGGGCCGACGCGGACCGACTCTTCCTCTTCTGCTACACACACGTGCGAAAACGGTGAAACGTTTCTAATCTCACGTCGTAGAATGGCTGTTCCCGTCCTCGCAGTCGCAACAGGAGCCCATCGTGCCGGAAATGCAATTGCCACCGTTGAATGTCGCCATCGTCGGGCTGGGGACGGTCGGGTCGGGGGTCGCGCGGGTGCTGTTGGAGCATCCGGAGCGGATCGCCCGCCGCTGCGGACGGCCGGTTGTGCTGCGGTGCGCGGTCGCGCGCGACCTCAGCAAGCAGCGGGACGTCGCGCTGCCCCCCGGCGTGCTGACCGACGACGTCCGCCGGGTGATCGACGATCCGGAAATCGACGTGGTCGTGCAACTCGTCGGCGGAATCGAGCCGGCCCGCACCTTCATGCTTCAGGCGCTGCAGGCGGGCAAAGACGTCGTCACGGCCAACAAAGCGCTGATCTACGAGCACGGCGGCGAAGTCTTCCGCGCCGCCCGCGACACCGGCCGCGTCGTCGCGTTCGAAGCGTCGGTCTGCGGCGGCATCCCGGTGATCGCGGCGATCGGGCAGTCGCTGGCGGCCAACCAGATTTTGTCGATCGAGGCGATTCTCAACGGAACCAGCAACTTCATCCTCACCGGGATGTTCTCCGAGCGCGTCGACTACGCCGAGATGATCCGCCGCGCCCAGGCCGCCGGCTACGCGGAGGCCGACCCCGCGATGGACGTCGACGGGACCGACGCCGCCCAGAAGCTGGTGATCCTCACGCAGCTCGCGTTCGGCACGCGGGCGTCGCTGTCGGAGTTTGCCGTGCGGGGAATCGACTCGCTGGAACTCGCCGACCTGCTGTACGCCGACGAACTGGGTTACGCCGTCAAGCTGCTGGCGGTCTCGAAGCTCGCGGCGGGCGAACTGGAGATGCACGTGCAACCGACGCTCATTCGCAAAGACCGGCCGCTGGCGGGCATCGGCAGCGTCTACAACCAGGTGTCGATCAAGGGAGACGTCGTCGGCCGCACCTGGTTTTCGGGGCTGGGAGCGGGGCGGAATCCGACCGCGTCGGCGGTGCTGGCCGACCTGATCGACGTCGCCGTCGGCCGGGCGGCCCTCACGTTCGATCGGCTGGACGTGTGGGGCGAGCATCCGCCGGTGCCGGTCAAGCGGGCGGAAGACGTCGAGGCCCGGTATTTCCTGCGGTTCAACGTCGAGGACCGGCCGCACGTGTTCGCCGACATCGCCGACATTCTGGGGCGGAACCAGATCAGCCTGGCGTCGATCATCCAGCACGAAGCGCCGGAGCTGGAAGAGCGGGAACTCCAGGCGGAAGGCGGAAGGCGGAAAGCGGAAGACGGGACACGGACCGACCCTTCCCTCTCTCAACTCTCAACTCTCAACTCTCAACTCTTCCCGGTCGTGCCGGTCGTGGTGATGACGCACCGCACCAGCGAAGGCCGGTTCCGCGGCGCCGAGCGCGAGCTGCAACAGTTGACGACCCTCCGCCCGCCGTGGGTGCGGATGCCGGTGGCGGATTGAAGCGGGTTCGTCGGCAAAGTCCGACGAGATCGCAGCCGAGTACCGAGGTGCACCCGGCGACTGGTGGTGAAGCCGGCTTTTCCGTGGCGGATGCTGCCAGCATCCGCGCGGATGCTGGCAGCATCCGCCACGTCCACCCAAACAGCAGACACTCGATGCTCCGGCGCGCCGAGGTCCGGACGGGCCGTCCGGACCTACTGCCGCAGCCGGATCGTTGCAATCGCCATCCGGCCTTCCTAAATTGGAATGACGGAGAGCGTGCGCCAATCGTGGCCGGTAACGCTGCACACATACCGCGATTTTCCCGCGGATCAAGAGTTCTCCAACACCTCGGGGACGATCGGCGTACCAGATAAGCATTCGCCGTCCCGCGGCTGACGTTCGTTCCCGATTCCAGCAGAGCTGCATCTCGCGATTTCGCAGATTTTCTTCGGTTTTTCTTTCCCGCATCAACGCAGCAGAGGCACTCTCATGCCAGAGTCCGTCATTGAAATCCGAAACCTGACGAAGGTGTTTCGCGATTTCTGGGGCCGCCCGAAAGTCACCGCGGTCAAGTCGCTCAGCCTCGACGTGCACAAAGGAGAAGTTTTCGGCCTGCTGGGACCCAACGGTTCGGGCAAAACGACCACCCTCAAGATGCTGCTGGGGCTGTTGTTCCCCACGTCGGGGGAGATCACGATTCTCGGCAAGCCGGCCAACGACGTCGAAAAGAACGAACACATCGGGTACCTGCCCGAAGAGTCGTACCTGTACCGGTTTCTGAACGCCGAGGAAACGCTCGATTTCTACGGCCGGCTGTTCAAGATCTCCCGGTCGGTGCGAAGGGAGCGCACGCAGTCGCTGATTGAAAAGGTCGGCCTGAAAAGTGCGAAAAAACGGGCCTTGAAGGAATACTCGAAAGGCATGACCCGCCGCATCGGGCTGGCGCAGGCCCTCATCAACGATCCCGACCTGATTCTGCTCGACGAACCGACCAGCGGTCTCGACCCGATCGGGACGCGGGACATGAAGGACCTGATTCTGGAATTGAAAGGGCAGGGGAAGACGGTCGTGATGTGCAGCCACCTGCTGGCCGACGTGCAGGACGTCTGCGACCGCATCGCGATCCTGTATTCGGGTGAGCTGAAGGTGCTGGGGCGGGTCGAAGAATTGTTGAAGTCGCAGGGGGAAACCGAGTTGCTGACCAGCGCGCTGTCCCCCGAGGTGATTCAGGAAGTGGAGGCCGTCCTGTCGCGGCACAATGCGAAACTGTTGAAGGTCGACCACCCGACGAACAGCCTCGAAGACCTGTTCCTGCAGACCGTTTCCGAAAGCAAGGCCCACCCCGGCCGGCGCTACAGTCCCGGGGAAGCGCCCGGTTCGAAGCTGTCCTCGAACGGCAGTCCCGGCGCCGCCCAACCGTCCCGCGCGGCCGCCGGGACCGATTCGTAGGACTGGTGAGTCGGTTAGTGGTGAGTGGTAACATTCACTCACCACTCACCACTCACCACTCACGACTCACGACTCACCAATCACGACTCACCACTCACCACTCACCTACCCGCAATGAACTTCGATCCACAGCCGTTCGACATCCTGATGGGATTGGGCAACTGGGGCATCATCCTGGGGGTGGTGGTCGGGTTGGCCGTCGTCATCGGCCTGCTCGCGTCGCTCCTGCTGTACCGCGGCCGGCTGTTCCAGGCGTTCGGGTCGCAGTCGGGGCGGTTGATGCGGGAAGCGATCGACGTCTCCCCGCGGCGGGTCTGGGCGCTGACGGTGCTGACCTTCCGCGAATCGGTCCGCCGCAAGGCGCTGATGGTGGGCGTCGTGTTCGCCCTGCTGTTCATGTTCGCGGGGTGGTTTCTGTCGAACACGAACACGCGGGCCGAAATGCAGGTCAAGGTGCACGTCTCGTTCGTGCTGACCGCGATCTCGTTCCTGCTGCTGCCGATGGTCCTGCTGCTGGCCTGCTGGGGTCTGCCGGAAGACATCAAGGCCCGCTCGCTGCACACCGTGGTCACCAAGCCGGCCCGCAGACACGAAGTCTATCTGGGCCGGATTCTGGGCTTCAGCCTGATCGGCACGCTGCTGCTGGCGTTCATGGGGCTCGCGGGCTACGTCTGGATCGTCCGCCAGGTGCCCCCCGATGCGCAGAACGAACTGGTGTGCCGCGTGCCGGTCTACGGCGAACTGAGCTTTCTCGACCAGACCGGCGCCCCGCGGAAACGGGGGATCAACGTGGGGGACGTGTGGGAATTCCGCAGTTTCATCGCGGGGGGCACGAAGGCGGCCGGCGTGTACACCTTCAAGAACGTGACTCCCGAGCGGATGGGAAACCAGTTGCACCTCGAATCCCGCTTTGAAGTCTTCCGCACGCACAAAGGAAACCAGAAACAGGGGGTGATGTGCGAGTTCCACCTCGTGAACGACCTGCGGACGCAGACCGCCCATCATCTCGCGTCGGCCCGCAAATTCGAAACGCTCGAAGAGAAGCTGCGGCAGGGCATCTTCAAGACGGTCAAGACCGGGCCGAACCCGAAAGACCGCGTCGAGGGGGCCGCCGACGCGATGCGGGCCATCGCCGGCGGGATCGAGGGGCGGCAGATCACGTTCACGTCCACGAATTACCGCCGCATTCAGGAAGGCTACGCCGCCTTTGCCGACCTGATGCTGCCGCTGAAAGATAAGGTGAAAGGCGATGCGTCCTGGATCGACGACATGGCGACCCAGGCGCGGGCCTGCGCCCAGGCCGCAGAGGCCAGAAAACAGGATGAGATCGTCGAACCGCTGAAGAGACTGGCGGACGCCTTCGAAGAGCATTCCGAGCAACTGCAGGAATTGCTGGTGGACAAGGTCTACCGGCATACGCCGCCGTTCCCCGTTCCCGAGTTTCGCGAAAGCTACCAGACGGTCATTGACCCGGAGAAGATCAAGACCATCCAGTATCACGTCAGTGGAAAGTCGGAACTGCAGCACGGAAACCTGTTCACCGAGTTAGTGCACGGCGGAACGCTCAAGGTACACCTCATCTGCCTCGAACCGGGACAGTACGTCGGCATGGCCCGGCCCGACCTGTTCATCCGCCTGCCGGATTACCAGTTCTGGGTCGGCTACACGAAGGCGCTGGCGGGCATCTGGCTGCTGATGGTCCTGGTGGTCACGCTGGGGGTGACGGCCAGCACGTTCCTCAAGGGTCCCGTGGCCACGCTGCTGACGTTCGTGGTGATCATTCTGGGCAGCTCGTTCCACGACTTTCTGGACAAGCTGGTCAAAGGCGAAGTCGACAGCGCCGGGACGCTCGAATCGGCCTATCGCCTGGTCAACCACCAGAACCCGCGGACCGAAATCGCCCCGCGGGGACACGAGATCATGCAGGGGGTCGACGAGTCGCTCAAAGCGGGCTTGTGGGTCGTGCACAAGATCGTCCCCAACTTCGACAACTACAAGGTCGTGCCTTACGTGGCCAACGGGTTCGACGTCCCCTGGAACTCCGCCCTGCTCCCCGCGCTGCTCACGACGCTGGGGTTCCTGTTACCCTGCCTGTTCATCGGATATCTCAGTCTGGCGTTGAGAGAATTGGAAGAGAAATGAACCTGCTCACCTCCCGCCAGCGAAAGCTGGTCTATCTGGCCGGAATCGTGGCCCTGATGTTCCCCATCATCCTGCTGGGAACCCCGGCGGCGAAGTCGTCCCGCGGCGAGGCCGCCGCTCCCGAAGCGGAACCGGATGAAGGTGGCGGCGGCAAGCTCGCTCAGCTCCGTCGCCAGCACCAGCTCGGCGAAAGCACGCTGGGAGACGTCGACCCGTCCAGCGCCACGATGAATCTCGTGCTCGTCGGGCTGCGGGGCATCGCCGTCAACCAGCTCTGGATGCAGGCCGACGAAAACCGCAAGACCAAGAACTGGGCGCAGCTCAAGACGAACATCGAGTCGATCATTCTCCTGCAGCCGCACTACATCAAGGTCTGGGAATTCCAGGGCTGGAACCTCGCCTACAACGTTTCCGCCGAGTGGGACCTCGTCGAAGACAAGTATTACTGGATCAAGGAGGGGGCGAAGTTCTCCATCCGCGGCACGAAACGCAACCAGAAATACCCGGAGCTGTACTGGTGGGTGGGGATCATCCTGGGGGACAAGATCTCGAACCACGACGCCTGGGAATACATGCGGAAGTTCTTCAACCCTGATGCGTACCCGCACGAAACGGGCGACGAACTCATCGGCGACCCCGAAATCCGCCGCCGCGAGAACCGGGTCGCCCCCGACCCAGACCTGAATCCGGAACGCATCGACAACCACCTCGTCGCCAAGGCGTGGTTCCAGCGGGCCAACGCCCAGGACCTGATCGAGTCGCAGCGCCGCATGTCGCGGCTGGCGTTCCGCCAGCGTCCCGCCCGCGCGCAGATGGCCTACGCCGAAATGCTGATGAAGGAAGGCCGCTTCCGCGAGAAGGACACGATCATCGACGCCTGGAAGACCGGGCTGCGGGAGTGGACCAGAAGTTATGCCGACGGCAAGCCCGGCTTCGGACAGGAACTGTTCGACAGCCTGGCCGGCAAGATCCGCCTCAACGCGGAGTCATTGCAGGAATTGAGGGAATTGACGAAGGAAGACAAACCCGAAGGCCGGTTCACCGAAGCCGAGAAGCGCCGCGCGATCAACAGCGCCCGCAACGTCGTCAACTACAACTTCTGGAAAACGCGGGCCGAAGTCGAGGCCTTGCCGGAGGCCGTCGAGGCCCATTACGAGATTTTCCAGGGGCACGCCTTGCATCGGACCGGGAAACACCGGGAAGCCATCCGCAAGCTGGAATCGGGGCTGGGCCGTTACGCGAAACTCATGAAAGACTTTCCGGAACTGAAAACCCGCGACGAATCGATTGAAGAGGTGATGGTGGCAATTCTCGCCTGGCAGGACGCCAACCTGCTGCTGAACAGCGATTTCTCGCACCTGACCAGTCCCGTGCCGCCGACGAACCCCTCCCTGGACGATGTCTGGAACGCCCATCGCGGACAGCGCGCCGAATACTTGCGCATCATGCTCCGCGGCTTCCGTATCAATTGACGGAGGAGTTGGTGTACCGACTTCAGTCGGCCTCTTGTGGGTGCAACGTCTGCTGAACGCACAACGAGCCGACTGAAGTCGGTACACCAACGTCCGCCTCACCAACCCAGCGACATGTTCGTCTCGATCGCCCGCTGCGCTTCGTGCAGGTCGGCCCCGGTGTCGCGCATGTAGAGCCGGATGGCGTGCAGCTTGTCCCCCTTCGCTTTGCTCAGGCATTCGCGGGCTGTGTCGCAGGGGTCGGTTCGCCCGTCAATCCCCAGCCGCCACTTCGAGATCACCCACAGGTCTCGCGGACGCTTGGTGATGCGAATGATTTCCTCCTCCGGGTAATGCTGGCCGGCAATGCCCCGGGCTCCGTCTTCGCTGTCCGCCCAGCCGATCATGATGTGGGCGTTCGTTTCGATCTCGTAGAGCGGCATGAGTTCCTCGTGAGTTGGCAACGGTCGATGGGATTCCGCGTGTCGGCCGGCCGCAGCTCCTCCCGCGGTGCCAGCCTCGCGAATTATAGTGGAATCGATTTCCCGCTCCAACGAGACTCCACCCTCCGCGGTGCGTTCCGGTGAACCGTTCCCGATCCGGCGGCCGGGAAACGTGGATCACCCCGGCCTGGCGTAACCGCAACCAAAGTTAGACAGAAAGATTGGTGACAGAAAAATGTCGACACACGAGGTCGACGGAAGCGGTATGGGATCACGTCTCGCCGAGAGTCTCAGAGAATCAGAGTTGGAACGCCATCTTTCTGTCACCAATCTTTCTGTCTCATCTTCGTGAGGTCTCAGCGGACTCGCCGGCTGAAATCATTTGCGCAGGAATCAATGATCGATTTTCGTTCGACTCCGGATTCGCTGCGACTCCCGGCGTCCTGTGTTCCCATTCCGATGCTGCTGACCGTTTGCGTGAGATGGCATTTTTCTGTCACCAATGTTCCTGTCTAACTTTGGCTGCGGCCCGACGGCTTTTCGAGCCATTCCGGAACGGGAATCCCCGGACTGCGGGCGACGAGCATCAATGCTCCCAGCGCGATGACCAGCACCGGGATTTCGTAGTCCAGCGGTAGCCGTCCCATCTGCCGCAAAACCGACAGCAGGCTCGCCAGAATGAAAAACGGTCCCGCGACGAAGCTGAATTTGTTGTAACCCGCCACGGGAAACGTGCAGATCCCGATCACCGCCAGTCCCAGCGTCCAGATCCAGTTGATTCCCGGTAGAATTTCCATCACGGTCAACAGCCAGCCGCTGCCGACCGTGATCAACAGGATGGGAACGACCAGCGTGCGTTTGTCTTCGTTCATGGTTTCGCTCCTCAAAGTCAGGGATTGCCGCCGGATTTGCGGTATGAAACTCAGGCGGAACCGCCGTGAAGATATCACGCCCGCCGGAGAGAATCTTGCAAGACACAACCAGAGGGAACGCGGATTCCTCGAGAAAGAGAGAATTTTTCACCACCCAATTTATAACCCGCCCTTGGCCGGAATCAGCAAGGGGCGGGTTATCAATCTGGGGGTGAAGAATTGCCTGTTTCAAGGTCTGGTTGCGGCGATGCGGCGCTCGCCGGATCTGATGCCTGCCGGTTTTTCAGACTGCAATTGCCATTTCTGATCCGCGCCGATCCGCTCCATCGGCGTTGATCCGCGTTCCCCTGCTGGCGGATCGACACTGGATTGCAAAGTGCGTTGTGCACGCGAATCCCTCCTCCTCCTTCATCCTCCTCCATCTCTCATCCGTCATCCATTCTGTTATCATGCGGACGGATCCCCCCGAAGTCTCCCTCGCGAAACCGAACCGATGATCGACCTGCACGACATTCTCTGCCCGACCGATTTCAGCGAGCCGTCCCGCGTGGCGACTGCCTACGCGCTGGAATTCGCCCGCACCTTCGACGCCCGGCTGCATCTGCTGTACGTCATCGAAGACCCGCTGCTGTATTCGCCCATGTTCGGCGGCTACGCACCCAAGGCGGAAGACCTCGAAGCCTACGCGAAAACCGCGCTGGAAAACTGGATTCTCTCCGAAGACGCCGTCGGCGTGGAAATCGACTTCCGGTTCGTCCACGGCCGGGCGTACACCGGCATCCTGCACCAGGCCGCGGAAAACGGCGTCGACCTGATCGTGATGGGCACCCACGGCCGCGGATTCCTGCCGCACCTGCTGCTGGGGAGCGTCGCCGAGCGGGTCGTGCGGCACGCCCCCTGCCCGGTGCTGACGGTGCGTCCCGGCGGGTTCGGTTACGAGCCGCTGCAGCCGGCCGCGGAGGGCGAAGCGTGATCTCCTCTCTCCTCGTTCCCAAGCTCCGGCTTGGGAACGCACTCGTCGCCAGGCTCTGCCTGGCAACGCGCGGAATGGCGAGCGATTCACATTCAGTCGGTGACGACCAACGCGTTGCGAAGCGGAGCTTCGCGGGAGTGCGTTCCCAAGCGGGAGCTTGGGAACGAGGCGAAGCGGGAGCCTGGGAGCGAGGCGAAACGCCCGTCTGGCGTCACGATTCACGCGCCCCGAAGGATCTTCTCCATTTTTCGTCCTTTGGCCAGCTCATCGACCAACTTGTCCAGGTACCTGGCCTGCTGCGTGAGCGGGTTCTCAATCTCCTCCACCCGATACCCGCAAATCACCCCCGTGATCTGGTGGGCGTTCGGATTGATCCTGGCTTGCCGAAAGAACTGCTCAAACGTCGATTTGCCCTCGATGTGTTCCCGCAGTTCGCTTTCGTCAAATCCCGTCAGCCACTCGATCACGCGGTGCAATTCTTCCCTGGATCGCCCCTTCTTCTCAACCTTCGCGAGATAGTGGGGGTAGACGGAAGCGAACGTCATGTTTGCGATCCGCTCATCATGATGGCTGGTGCTGGTCATGGTTGTCGCCTGTCAGGTTGGAGAGCTGGTCAAAAGAGCGGCGTTCCCTTTTCCGCCCAATTCAGCCTTGTACTTTTTCCAAGTATTCAACCAAATACCCTCACACCACATTACTTTATCCAGATATCTGCGCTCCACGAACGACGATGACAGGATCGGCTCGGTACCCATCGGGCCTCCGACGAATTGGAGAAAGTCGCGGAACTCCTCCACGGCAGCAACGAAATCATGGCGGCTGCGTTCCTCTTCAAGAGCGCTGGCGCACGCAGCGCTATACGCCGCATAATCGTGCTCTCCTTTCGCCGAAGTGTAGGTGCCACCAAAGGTCCGTTGTCTGCCCACTTCGCGGGCACGAAGCCGGTCGCGAAATCGTGCTGCTACAGTCGCGAGTTGATCCCAGATGTAAACGTCGCACGACGGTCTCATAAAGAAGAGAAACTTGCTCGCGGCCGAAGTTTGCTGCCGGTTCTGTCCCATTGCTCTGGATACAGAACTACTGAGAAAACGCGCAAACTTTCTGAACACGATTTCGATATCCGAGTCAACGGATCCACGGTAGTGATCGATTTGCTCCGCAATTTCCTGGTGCTTCCAATCGCCCTGTCTGACAAGTCTGTACGCGATCAGGAACTCCCGGACATTCCGGGACGTGACTGGCTCGGAGTTAGAAGAAAATGCACGAAGCCAGAATTGATCCGACCGCTTGCCTTCCACAAGTTGGTCAGGCGGCTCACACCACTTCTTCGCCTCGAGCAAAGCGGCACGGAGGAAATACGCGCGCTGACTGGCGAACTCCTCAAGCATCTTCCGGTTCCGTTCCTCGAATATACCTATCCAGAATGGATCAACCTCCGAACCGCTGGATAACGTGAAATCTGAAACGCTGCGACCCCGCACGAGGCGGTTTCACAGTACCACCCTGCGGCCGCCCGTTCAATTCCGATTGTGGGCAGGCCCTTTCGCCGGCAACTGCCCCGGAGTTCCTCCGCGAGCTGGAAAATGAGAAGATCGTCAATCGACCTCCGGAGATTCCACCAATGCTCTTCGACACCCACACCAACCTCATGTGGTACCCCGACCACCTCTCCGACGAGTTCGTCGAGTTCGCGTGGGAGGCGAAGCGGGCGAAGATGAAGTTGTCGCCGGACGTGTACTTCGCCGGGAGCAACGTGCAGGAGCAGAATGCGTTCGATTCGCGGCCGGAGCAGTTGCTGGCGGCGACGGCGGATGCGGACCGGGTGATCGTGTTCGGCATCAAGGCGCCGTTTACCGGGATCAACGCCGACCAAGAGCTGATCGCGAAGTTCGTCCGCGAGCAAGCGGAAACCGGACGTAGGACGGCCCTCCGAGGCCGTCCGGACGGCTTCGGAGAGCCGTCCTACGAAGCCGACCGGTTCATCGGGTGGTGCTCGGTCGATCCCAACGATGCGGACTGCGTCGAGCAGCTCGAATACTACGTCAACGACCTGGGCCTGCGCGGGTTGAAGTGCTCGCCGATTTATCAGAACTGGGACCCGCAGGACCCGCGGCATCTGCCGTTGTTCCGCAAGGCGGAGTCGCTGGGGATTCCGGTGAACATTCACCAGGGAACGTCGTTCGTGCGGCCGGGGCCGTTGAAGTACGCCAACCCGGTGCTGCTGGAGGACATTGCCATCGCGTGCCCGGACCTGCGGATCGTCATCGCTCACATGGGGCATCCCTGGGAAGACGAATGCGTCGTGCTCATCCGCAAGCATCCGAACCTGTACACGAACATTTCGGCGCTGCACTACCGCCCGCTGCGGCACTATCAGGCGTTCATGACGGCGATCGAGTACGGCGTGGAGCACAAGCTGATCTTCGGGTCGGACTTTCCGTCCGCCACGCCGGCGCAGGTGATCGCCGGGCAGTGGAAAGTGAACGCCGTCGTCGAAGGGACGAACTTCCCGCGGGTGCCTGACGAGGTGATTCACAACATCATCTACGAGAACTGGAAACGGTTTCTGCCGGAGCTGGTGTCCCGCCTTTAGGCGGCGTTGTGCTCGTTCCCAAGCGGGAGCTTGGGAACGAGGGGTGCCCCAGCGGGGTCGCTTCCCGCCCCGACCGGCCGCGTGGTAGAAAGCACGTAATCACACGCGCCATTCACCCTGAGGACCGCGCCATGGGGCTGTTCGGGAAGAAGAAGGACTGGAACGTCATCGCCGTGCTGTTCGAGTCGAAGGGGAAATACACGGTCAACGGCAACCGCGCGAAAGGTGCGGCCGCCGAGACGATCCGCGACGGGGCCAAGCGGCACGCCCGCACGATCTTCTGGGCGGTCTTCGACCAGAAGCGGGCGTTTCTGGAAGGGGAACCCGGCGCCGGCGCCGGCAACGTCCCCCGCGAGGTGCTGTCGAAACTCACCCGCGAGCTGCCCACGATCAAGACGGTCCGCGAAATCCTGTCCACCCTCGAAGGCGGCAAGATCGACAAGGCGGCCAAACAGCTCGTGTGGACCGAAGAGGCCGAGGCCTGATTCATCGTTTCGCACGGCATCAGGGGTCGGGTGTGGAAAATTCAAAATTGCGGCGTCAACGATTCCCGTGCAATGATCGACTTTCCCGCCGCAATTTTGAATTTTCCACACCCGACCCCGAAATGTGATTCATCGTTTCGTCCGAGCGTCCCGCCGGCTATGTTAGCAGAAACCCCCCACGCGTCCCGCAACCGATTCCGGAGGTGTCTGATGAAGCTGTTCGTCCCCGCGTCGCTCGCCGCCGTCTTCGCGGCCGCTTCCGTCGCTCTGGCCGCCGATGCGAACATCGCCGGCGCCGCCGGGCAGGTCAAGACGTTCATCTACAAGAAGACGCCGCAGGGGGAGCTGGCGATTCACGTCCACTTCCCGAAGTCGTGGAAGGCCGGCGCGAAGCAGCCGGCGATCGTGTTCTTCTTCGGCGGCGGCTGGCGGGCCGGCCGGGTGACGCAGTTTCAGCCGCAGGCCGAGTACCTTGCCAAACGCGGGATGGTCGCCGCCCGGGCGGATTATCGCGTTCTCAGCCGGCACAAAACCAAAGCCGACAAATGCGTGGAAGACTGCAAAAGCGCCGTCCGCTGGCTGCGGCAACACGCGAAACAGCTCGGCGTCGACCCGACGCGGATCGTCGCCAGCGGCGGATCGGCCGGCGGGCACACCGCGGCCGCGACCGCGACGGCGAAGGGATTTGAAGCGTCCGGCGAAGACCACGGCATCTCCTCGAAGCCGAACCTGCTGGTGCTGTTCAACCCGGCGATGAACACGGTCGAGTTCGGCGACCGGTTCGGGTCCGCGGAACTTGCAAAGAAGGCCTCACCGGTGCACGCCGTCGACAAGGGTACGCCGCCGGCGATCATCTTCTTCGGCACCGACGACCGGCTGCTGAAGTCGGCGCAGGAATACACGGAAGCGGCGAAGAAAGTCGGCGTCAAATCCGCCGTCTGGACCGCCGAGGGGCAGAAGCACGGCTTCTTCAACCGCTCGCCGTGGCGCGAATCGACGCTGGTGTTGACGGACAAGTTTCTCACCGCCCACGGCTACCTCTCCGGCCCGCCGCAGATCAAGCCGCCGAAGAACGCATCGTTGAAGGTCGCCGCTGAGTCCAAGTAGTTACAAGACGTTCGAAGCGCCCCCAGCGACCGAATCCGCTTGCCTCTTCGCCGTCGATCCCACCTTGGGCGCCGGCTAAGCCTCAAGCGGTCGATCATCACGACAGGTTTCAATATGAAATACCGCGCTCTGATTCTCGCGTCCTTACTTCTCTCCTTCAGCGCGGCCGCCCGCGCGGACGTCCTGAAAATAAAACCCGGCGACCACGTCTGCCTCGTCGGCAACGAGCTGGGCGAGCGGATGCAACATCACAACTACTGGGAAACGCTGCTGCACCAGCGGTTTCCGCGGCACAACCTCGTCGTGCGGAACCTCTGCTTCCCCGGCGACGAACCATACAACCGACTGCGTTCGCTGAACTTCGGCACGCCGGACAAGCATCTGGCGCACAGCAAGGCGAGCGTGATTCTGTTCGTCTTCGGGTTCAACGAGTCGTTTCAGGGAAAGCCGGGGCTGAAGAAGTTCACGGCCGACCTGACGCGGCTCGTCAAAGAGACGCAGACGAAGAACTACAGCGGCAAAGGGCCGCCACGGATCGCACTGATTTCACCGATTGCCTTCGAGAAGACCGGCGATCCCAACCTGCCGGATGGAACTGCCCACAACGAACGGCTCGCGATGTACGCCGCGGCGATGAAGGACGTCGCGAAGACGACCGGTGTTGGCTTCGCCGATGTGTTCACACCGACGCAAAAGCTGTTCTCGGCCGTAAAGCCGGCTGAAGGGCACGGGCGCTGGACCCTCAACGGTTGTCATTTGAACGAGATTGGATACCGCGTCTTCGCGACGATCCTCGACCGCGCTTTGTTCGGTGAAGCGGGCGCGCAGGACCGCTTCAATCAACGCCTCCGCCGCGAAATCGCCGACAAAAACGTCCACTGGTGGCACCGCTACCGGGCCGTCAACGGGTATTCGATCTACGGCAAACGCGGGCTGGCCGGGTTCGACGGCCAACACAACAACCGTGAGGTGATGGAACGCGAGCGGGCGATTCTCGACCAGATGTGCGCCAACCGCGACCGCCGCATCTGGGCGCTCGCGCAGGGAAAAACGGTCGCGGCCAAGGTCGACGACGGCAACACGCTGCCGTTCTTCAAGGTCAAAACCAACGTCGGAGGCGACAACGATCCCAACCGCAAGTCCGGCAAGCTCGGCGAGTTGGAGTACATCCCCGCGGAAGAACAGTTGAAGTTCTTCCAGCTCGCCCCCGGTTACGAAATCAACCTCGTCGCCTCGGAGAAGCAGTTCCCCGAGTTGGCCAACCCCGTCGCAATGAACTTCGACAACAAGGGCCGGCTGTGGATCAGCACGATGCCCTCGTACCCGCAGTGGCAGCCGAAGTCGAAGCTCGACGACAAGCTGCTGATTCTCGAAGACAAAAACGGCGACGGCCGGGCCGACGTGTGCAAGGTCTTTGCGGGCGGTCTGCATCAGCCAACCGGGTTCGAACTCGGCAACGGCGGCGTCTACGTCGCTCAGCAGCCGGACGTGCTGTTCCTGAAGGACACCAACGGCGACGACAAAGCCGACGTTCGCATCCGCAAGCTGGTCGGTTTCGACACCGCCGACTCGCACCACGGCATCGCCGCCTTCGAGTGGGGTCCCGGCGGCGGACTGTATTTTCAGGAAGGCACCTTCAAGCAGTCGCAGGTCGAAACCCCCGACGGCCCGCGGCGGCTCGGAGACGCGGGCGTCTGGCGATTCGAACCGAAAACGGCCCGGCTCGATGTCCACGTCTCGTTCGCGTTCGCCAACCCGTGGGGGCACGTCTTCGACCGCTGGGGGCAGAATTTCATCGCCGATGCGTCGCCCGGCAACAACTACTGGGCCGCCCCGATCTCCGGCGACGTCGCGCATCCCGACAAACATCCCGGCGGCTCACGCGACCGGCACCTCGACTTCGGCGGGCCGCGGAGCGACAAGAAGTTCCCCACGTTCTTCCGCAAACGCATCCGGCCGTCGTCGGGCTGCGAGATCGTTTCCAGCCGGCACTTCCCGCCCGAAGCGCAGGGCAACTTCCTGCTGAATAACGTCATCGGCGATCTGGCCGTTTTGCAGCACACCATGCACGAAGACGGCTCCGGCTTCGGGGCGAAGGAAATCACGCCGCTCGTGAAGTGCACGCACGGCAACTTCCGCCCGGTCGACCTGCAGTTCGGGCCGGACGGGGCGTTGTACATCGTCGACTGGCACAACGCCCTCATCGGCCACTTGCAGCACAACCTGCGCGACCCGAGCCGCGACCACAGCCACGGCCGCATCTGGCGGGTGACTTACAAAGGTCGCCCGCTGCTGAAGCCACCGAAGATTGCGGGGGCGTCGATCCGCAGCCTGCTCGACCTGTTGAAGGAACCGGAAGACCGCACCCGCTACCGCGTTCGCCGGGAACTCGCCGAACGCAAGACGGACGACGTGATCGCCGCGCTGGCGAAGTGGACGGCGGCTCTCAACAAGAACGACAAGGACTACGAGCACCACCTGCTGGAAGCGTTGTGGATGTATCAGACCCACAACCGCGTGAACGAGCCGCTGCTGAAACGGCTGCTCACCGCTCGCGACCACCGCGCCCGCGCCGCGGCGACGCGCGTCCTCAGTAGCAGAATTCGTGAGAATTCTGCCGGGCGACCGGACCGCGCAGAATTCTCACGAATTCTGCTACAACTGAAGCAGCGGATCAACGACAAGCACCCCCGCGTGCGGCTGGAAGCGGTCCGCGCTTGCAGCTTCATTCACACGCCGAAGTCAATCGAGGTCGCGCTGGACGCGCTGACTCACGACATGGACTACAACCTCGAGTACACGCTTGACGAGACGATCCGCGTGCTGCAGGCGAAGCTGGGGGGTTCCGTTGCGGAAGTCCATGCGCATCATGGGCACCATCATGGAGGGACGGCTAAGCCGCAAGCGGCGGGAGCGATCGTCTTCCTGAATAAAAGCCCGAAGATCGTGGCATATCAGTTGAAGCGGCTGCCGTCTTCGCAGTTGCTGCACGTGGAACGCTCTGCGAAGGACGCGAAGTTCAAACCGGTCTATTCCGAGATTCTGCTCCGCTCCGGCGTCTCGCGGCAGGATCGGGCGGAAGCCGTCGAAGCGCTGGTCGCGTTGAACCGGACAAATCCCGTGACGGAGTTGCTCTCTGCCGTGGGACGTGTCGACGCGTCCAGCCGAAGCGGCCGCGACGTCTTCCGGCAACTGGCCGGCATCCTGCTGCAGCAGCCGGCGAAAACGCTCGCCGCCCGCAGGGACGAATTCCGCAATGCGACGGCCTCCGCCAACGGCGGCATCCGCACGGCGGCGTACGCGGCGTTGATCGCCGGCGGCGATGCGGAACTCGCGTGGCAAATCGCAGCGAAATCCGCGCCGCGGAAACACGACTTCCTGAAGGCGATTCCGTTGCTTCCCGGTTCGAAGTCACGAGCCGCGCTGCGCGAGCAGGTCGTCTCCTGCCTGAATGTCCCGAACCCGCTCAACGTGCGGATCGCCGCCATCGAAGCGCTGGCTCACGTTCCCGCACAGCAGGCCGGCAACTTCTCGCGGGTCGCGCGGTTCGTCGGCAACAACCGTCTGCGGCCCGCCGCCGTGCGGACGCTGTCGCGGATTCCGAAGCAGCACCGCCCCGCGAAAGCCGCGGCACAGGTCGTGATGACGCTGGTCAAACTCGCCGAAACGACCCCGCCCCGCCGCCGGACGACGCCGGCGTTTCTCGACGCGATGAGCCTCGCCGACGAGCTGCTGCCGTTGCTGCCGAAAGCCGATTCCCGCCGCTATCGCGACCGGTTGCGGAAGGTCGTCGTGCGGGTGGTCGTCATCAACACGGTGCACGAAGAGATGCGGTACGACACGCCGTATTTCGTCGCCGAAGCCGGCCGGCCGGTGCAGGTCGTGCTGCGGAACGACGACCTGATGCCGCACAATCTCGTCATCACGCGGCCCGGCAAGCTGAAGACGGTGGCGTTCGCCGCCGCGGGGATGTCGTCGCAGGTCGACGGGCAGGGGAAAGCGTTCGTGCCGCAGTCGAACGACGTGCTGTTCGCGACGAAGCTGGTCCCGACCCACGGCCGCGACGTGCTGACGTTCACCGCCCCGAAAACGCCGGGCGAATACCCCTACGTGTGCACGTTCCCCAACCACTGGATGCGGATGTACGGCGTAATGCTCGTCGTTCCCGACCTCGAAGCGTGGACCGCGTCCCCGAAGCCGCCGGCCGACCCGCTGGGATTCAAACGCCAGATCGTGCGGAAATGGACGCTGGCCGATTTCGCCGCCGACCTCGCCGCGGAATTGCCCAAACGGCAACCGAAAGTGGGCCAGCGAATCTACCAGGAAGCGACCTGCGTGCTGTGCCACAAGATCGCGAAGCAGGGACAGCCGGTCGGACCGGATCTGACGGACGTCTTCCAGCGGCACAAGGGAGACTCGCGGTCGGTGCTGCGGGAGATTCTCGATCCCTCGCACAAGGTCGATCCCAAGTATGCGCTGTACAACGTGGTCACCGCCGACGGCAAAGTCGTCTCCGGGGTGATTACGAAGCAGGACCGCGATTCGGTCACCGTCGTGTCGAATCCGGAGAACCCCAGGCCGCAGGTCATTTCGCGGGACGACATCGAGATACTGAAGAAGTCATCGGTGTCGATGATGCCCAAAGGGATCATGGACCGCTACACGCGCGACGAAATCCTCGACCTGCTGGCGTACCTGAAGTCGGTGACCCCGGCGATGAAGACTGGAACGCGGTGACGCGCCATCGTTTAGCCGCGACTCGCCCGTAGCAGAATTCGTGAGAATTCTGCCGTCGCGTTCTCACGCTGCAGAATTCTCACGAATTCTGCTACTTCTACTGTCTGACCTCTCTTGATCCGAGGTAACGATTTCCGCTATTCCACCTTCCGTTGGGCAGAAATCTCACGGAAGGAGGATGCCGATG
>Ga0268386_10000117_pt1 | contig 44583 bp, 33 predicted proteins | sample RVTome_15_FD_200260 | JGI IMG/M metagenome (GOLD analysis project Ga0268386, IMG submission 200260) | Soil microbial communities from uranium-contaminated site in the Upper Colorado River Basin, Wyoming, United States - RVT150D86... ... | reverse complement strand
CGCCTTCCGCCCCATCGCAGCCCGCCTGAACCGCTCGCAGAACCTTCCCAAATGGAGTGTCGTCATCCCGCCGAATGACGGGTAGATTATTTTCCCGCTGCTGCCTAAATGGCAACCCAAGGCCCGAATGATCCCGGAACGATCGTAAGCGATCCCACCGTCGGCATCAGCGAATGGGCGAATCCCGGCAACGCTTCCGCCGATGACGGTGCGAATGCCTCCGCCAGCTTAGGTGCCGGCGCCCAGACGGAATACCTGCTCGCCACAAACTTCGGATTCAGTATTCCATCCGGTGCGACGATCGACGGCATCACAGTCACGTGGCAGAAAGGCGTGAGTGCCGGCGAAGCCGTCAACGACTTCCGCGTTCGCATCGTCAAGGGCGGGACGGTCGGCAGCGAAGACAAATCAAACGGGTCTTGGGAATCCGGTTCTGTGCGAGACGATTCCTACCGGGGGGACCGCCGATCTGTGGGGGGAGACGTGGACGCCGGCGGACGTCAACGCGAGCGACTTCGGTGCGGCACTGTCGGGCGACGCGGCGAGCATCATGCCCACGGCGTTAGTCGACGTCGTGACGATCACGGTGCACTACACCTCCAACGGCGCGCCGTCGTTTGCGTCGTCTCGGCTTCCGCAGGGACTTATCGTCGGTCCCGCAACCGTGGTGGCGTACTGATGCCGCAAATGCCGTCCAGCGAACCGACGCCCGACGAGATTCGCGAACGGTGCGAAGTCATTCAAAGTGAATGGTGCGAGCAAGAGCGGCGGCGGCGGATCGCCGACGATGCACACCGCCGGCAGTCCGCCGGCTGGCGTGCTCCCCAGGTTCGTGCTGCCGGGCCGATTCCCGTCGAAACGACTCACTGACGGCGTTTCGGGGCGTTCAGGCCGAAAACCGAAGCCACCACGTCGCCACCACGGGGCAGTAGGGGAGGTCCGCGACTCAATCCCCGTCCCTGAAAGTCGCCTCTCTACGGGCCACTGGTGGAAGTCAACCGATTCACTTCCACCGCCGTTGGAAGTCAAACCGGACGCCGGGCTGGGGACGCCGAGGGGCTGGCCGACGGTTGAAATCCCGCCGGCCGTCGGGGATGATGGCCGTCGCAAAAGCCGCAAGGCACGCTGAACCAATGCAGAAACAAACGCTGAAACAAGAACCCCGACCTTGGGGTGTGAGCGGTGTCCGCAAGGCCCGCCGCGCGGCTCAGCGCCGCGTTGCAGCGCCTCAAGGTCGGGGTTCATGTTTGCGCCCTTGGGCGCAGGGGACCGCCATGATTCCGCAGAAACTCAAGAAACGAATTGGGAAGCTCGTCAAAGCCGTGGAAGCCGCTGTCGCCGTCGCCGAGGCTGAGCGGGCCGTGGCGATCGCCTCGAAAGATCGGGCCGGGGCTGACACGCTGGCGGAAGTCCAGAGGCGTCTGGACCACGCTGGGGATGAACTGAAGACGGCGGCGGAACTCTGCCGCGAGCCGGGGACGTTCCCGCACGCCTCATCGCTGGTGTTCCACCTCAGGCCGCGTCGGTTGCCGAATTGAGGGGGCCGCCGTCATGCGATACCTGTTCCTCGTCGTCGCGTTCCTCGTCGTCGTTGCGTCGCTGCTGTGGCACTGGCCGAGCCGTCGTGATTGACCACCTGCGGACCGGGGCGACGCTGACGGGGCGTGATTTCTGCCGGTTCGTCCACGAAAAGCAGGCGCTCCGCAATTGTTGTAGCCTACAACAATTGCACCCTCTTTGAGCGGATGTGAGCGTGTACTGGCATCCGAGAATTCGCGTTTCCGTCGGGAAATACGATGTTTTCCGGGGAATGCTGAAAGCGCCCGAAAGTTTCCCAAAGCAGGCGCTCTACCAAACTGAGCTACGTCGGGCCTGCCCAGAAATCTTGGCAGCCCTAACCTCATGCGGCCGTTGGGAGTTTCCAATATTGCTGCCATTGGCCGCTGTGGTCCAGGGTGGTCAGGGCGGCGGTGGCTTCGGCGGTGGTGGGGTTCCAGCGGGCGCTGCGGTGTTTGAGGCGGCGAGTGGCGATTTTGCAGCGGGATTCGGTGGGTCCGGAGCCGATGTCCCAGTGCTTCTTCACGAATTCCGGGTAGTTGATCATCTCGCGGCGTTCGACGACGTAGTTGATCAGCCGGTCGGCCGCCTGCCGTTTGCGGCCGCGCAGCGTTGGCCGCCACTGGCAGAGGGACTCCCAGGCGGCTTCATAGCCTTCGTGCTTGAAGGTGTGCATCAACGTGTCGGCCCATTTTTTGCCGGCGTCGTCTTCGCCGAAGACGGCGCGGCGGGTCTTGTGCACGTTTTCGCTGAGGTGGTAGAAGTCCAGCCCGACCGCATCGAGCTGCAGCGCGTGCTGCTGCCCTTCCAGCATCTGCGAGATCCACGACGCGCCGTCGACGATGCCCACCTTCTCGTCGGCCCGCGACAGCCCCAGTTGCTGCGCCTCGCGGCGGACCAGAGCGCCGGTCTGCGGGCGGCGGCATCTCGAGAGCCGCAGGTGGCGGCAACTCTGGTCCTGGTTGTAGAACGTCACGGTCTTGAATTCCTTCCAGGCGTTGTTGGTCCCCTTCTTTCGCGGCGGAAGCGGCTTGCACTTGCGGCCCCGTTTGCGGCGTTTCTCGAGGACTTTCTTCCGCCGCTTCTGCTTCTCCGCGTCGGTGATGGTGGGCACCATCACGCCGTCCACGCCGGCGTACATCCGCGTGGTCGTTTCGCCGGGGACTTGGCAGTCTTCCGCGCGGAACGCCGGCGGCAACGCGCCGGCATGCTGCGCCGCGATCAGCCGCTGCCCTTCCGCTTCGACGATCTGCCGCAGTTGCTCGCCCGACATCTTCACCTGCGCCGTGCGGCCCAGATTGTCGGCCGCGGCCTCGAAGCTCGACGCGTCTTTGTTCTCGCGGCAAGCCAACTCCCGCACGCCGCGACTGACCCCCTCCGTCGGCGGAGACAGCAACTGGTCCGCCGGGCACTCGCTGCCGTCGCCCGGCGCGTGCCACCAGCGGCGACGCAGATGCACGCGGCCGTTGATCGTCAGCCGGCTGGTCCGCTGCTTCCCTTTATTCCGTTTTCGCTTCGTGGCCGGCTGCTGCGTCACGGGATCGGTCTGAACCGTCTGCGGAGGGGGAAAAAGCGGCTTCCGCCGCATCGATTCGCCTCTGCAACGCGGCCTGCTACATCTGCTCGCGAAACACGGCGAACCGGTCGCGCACCTGCTCCTCGCTGCCGGAAATCCAGTCTCCGTCGGGAGCGTCATTGACCGCCTGCATCACATCCTGCAGCATTTCCTCGGCCGCCTGCCGCATCGATTCCGCAAACTTCGGTGGAAACACCTTCGGAGCACCTTCCATGACGAACCCTCCCTGCGACCGCTGAACTCGTCCACCTCGAAATGAGGACGACCACAGATTACCTAGTCTTCGCAGATAGCGCCAGCGAGAATTGCCACACCCGAGACACGGGGGAGATCCGGCGAATGGTGGGGAAAGCGGCTTTCCCGTGGCGGACGCTGCCAGCGTCCGCGCGGATGCTGGCAGCATCCGCCACGCTCCCTCACGCAGCGGACACCCAGAGACACGGACGTACTGACGTGAGCCGACCTCACCGGTCCAGCGGCGCGATCGGGAACAACCGGCTGGGGCGGTGCGATTGCTTCATAATCGCGGCGATCCGCCGCACGACGTCGGGATGCTTCGCCGCCACGTCGTGCTTCTCGGCCACGTCGCGGCTCAGATCGTAAAGCTCGATTTTCAGCGGCGTCTTGTTCTTCCGCCGCCGCCGCAGGTTCTGCCGCGTCCCCTTCCATTTCCCCATGCGGACCGCCTGCTGGCCTCCGTAGCCGGGGAACTCCCAGTACAGGAAGTCGTGCTTCCGCTGCTTCGCCGGCTGCCCGAACAGCGTGGGGGCGAAGCTGACGCCGTCGATGTCCCGCCCTCGTTCCCAAGCTCCAGCTTGGGAACGAGACGTGATTTCCGCCAGCGTGGGCATCACGTCCCAGAACGCGGAGAGATGGTCGCTCGTAGTGCCCGGTTTGATGCGCCCCGGCCAGCGGGCGATCATCGGCACGCGAATGCCCCCTTCGTACAGGCTCCCCTTAAAGCCGCGGAACTTCCCGGCGGACTGGAAGAACGCCGAATCCGACCCGCCCAGCCGGTTGAACGTCGGCCCGTTGTCGGACGAGAAGATGACCAGCGTGTTGTTGTCGAGCTTCAGCGACTTCAGCAGGGCCGTGATCTTGCCGACGTCGCGGTCGAGATGCGAGACCATCGCGGCGTAACCGGCCCGCGGAAAGGGGTGTTTCAGGTAGCCGCGATGCTTGTAGTCGGCTTCGGGAATCTTCCCCTTGTACTGGGCCAGCGACGATTCCGGCGCCTGAATCGAGAGATGCGGAATAATGAACGGCATGTAGAGGAAGAACGGTTTGTCTTTGTTCGCGCGGATGAAGGCCAGCGCTTCCGCGGTGAATCTGTCTTGCGAGTAGGTCTTGCCGCTGAGCGTGCGGTCGTTGCCGGGGAGCGTTTCCTTCTTGCCGTTCCGCCACAGGAACCGCGGGTAGTGGTTGTGAGCGTGCACCTGGCAGTTGTAGCCGTAGAACAGGTCGAACCCCTGCTTGTTCGGGTCGCCGGTGGTGCCGAAATGTCCCAGCCCCCATTTGCCGATGGCGGCGGTCGCGTAGCCTTTCTGCTTCAGCATCTCGGCGATCGTGACCTCGGCGTCGGGGATGGGGTTCTGGCCGGGGAATTCCCAGCCGAACTTCGCCTTGAGGTGCTGCAGGTCTTTCGGATTGCCGTTGCTGCGGATGTAAGCGTGGCCGGGATGTTTGCCGGTCATCAGGCTGCACCGCGACGGGGCGCAGACGGCGTTGCCGGAATAGTGCTGTGTGAACCGCATCCCCTCGCGGGCCAGCCGGTCGAGATGCGGCGTCTTGATCCATTTCTGGCCGTAGCAGCCCAGTTCGGCGTAACCGAGGTCGTCGGCCAGCAGGAAGACGATGTTCGGCAGCCGCGGCGACTTCGCCGGCTGCCCCGCGCTCGCCGCCGCGAACGACATCAATATCGCAACGGCCGCGACGGAAAGGGAAACGCGAAGTCGATTCATGGCAGAGTCCTCCAATTATCCGGCGGGCGCTCAATGAACGAGCGTGATTCTGATCATTTCGAACATTCGGACATTCGGGATTTGGATTTGTTTCGGATTTCGAGATTCGGATTTCGGATTTCGACAAACCGATGTGTCCCAGTATCTGGCTCGGTGATTTGGCCCCCGGTTTGACGGCTGATTCGCGGGAACCGGGGGCTAGCGCCCGCCGGCTGATGAATACTGCGGGTTAGCGCCTGCCGGCTGATCCGTGCAATTCACTGAGAAGTCCCAGTACGGTCTTCGTGATCTTGTCCGACGCCGGTTTCTCGACGCGGTTGGTGCCCATCCAGGTTTCGTAGCCGCCGAGTTTGTGCTGCGCCGGCGTGGGGAGGTAGCCGTAGGAACCGTTGGCCAGCTCGATCGTGAAGCTGCGTGGGAAGGGGCTTTTCCGTTTGATCTCCAGTCCGATTTCCACGAACACCTCGAACGGAATCGCCGCGATCCCCACGTCGCCGATGCGAATCGCCTGCAGCGGAACGGCGACCGAGTCCGGCGAATTCGCGAGCTGCTTGACCCGCTGGGCGTAAGTCCGCTCGTGAACGTAGTACGGCTTTCGCTCCTTGTTCGTCATCACGTTTTCAAAGTACCGCAATCGCTCTTCGGTCGGCTTGCGGACGTTCAGGACGAGGTCTTTCTGCATCGCCCCCAGCGCGACCCAGTCGTGAAACTTGACCGACTTGTGAGCGTCGTAGACACGTTTCGCGACCAGGCGGCCGACTTCGCGCATCTTCTCGTATGGCTTCTTCCGGGGGCTCCGCTGGCGGAAGTTGATGTTGTTGATGTCCCCGCTCGTCCCGTTGGAGAGAATCCCCACGAACGGCGGGTCGGTCTTCTCGGCGTTGAGCAGCTCGGCGATGCGGCGGGCGAAGACGCCGAAGTAGTCGGCCGAGACGTGCCCCGGTCCGACGCCGCCGACGTAATGCAGCGAGTAATTCGCCAGCAGCGCGATCGGGCGGCCGTCGCGAGATTGCACGGCGAGAAACGCGATCTCGGGATCGATGGGACCGGCCGGCCGCAGCAGGCTCTTGTCGCCGCGGGGGGGATTCATGCGGACGGTGTCGACGCCGCCGAACGGGTTCCGCAGCAGCGCCTTGTTCGTGACGTGCCAGCGGCGGTTGAAGACCTGCGACTTCTCTTCCGCCCGTCCCCAGCCGATGCGGGCCGGTTCGAGGTTGTTGATCGCCCGCCGCACGCCGTCGGCGATCCGCCGGGCGAGGAACCGCTGGTACGGGGTGAACTCCTTCCCCGGCGCGAGCGGATTCGGGCTGCGTGCCGTCGTGGCCGAATGCGTATGCGTAGCGGCGGTCAGCACGTGCGACGGCGGCAGGCCGGTTTCCTTCTTAATCATCGCCTTGGCCGCGTCGAAGACTTCCCGCGGAATGCCGACGTTGTCGCAGAGCACGATCGCGATCTGCGTCTTCCCGTCGTCGAGCACGAGACACTTCGCGAACAGCTCGTCGTGAATGTGCCGCGCGGGGTACGGTTTCCAGCCGCCGACGATCAGCTCCCCCAGCGGCGGCGTGATGTTGCTCGCGGCGGCGCCGGCGCGGAATGTGCGCTTCGTCGGTTTCTGTGCGGCGTGCGAAACCGCAAGCGGGGACAGGAACAACAGGGAGGTCAGAATACAGAGGAATCGTCGTCGTTGGGGCATGTTTCCGTTCCTTCCGTCAAATGTAATCGTCATGTGAACCGCTAATAGACGCTGATGGGCGCTAATTGCTGTCAAGCAGGAGGAAACGTGTTGAGTTCAGTCCAGGTGTCTGGCTCCCAGTTGCGTATCACGCATTGGACAGACACGACAACCACCATTCACCCCATTAGCGTCCATCAGCGTTTATTAGCGGTTTCTCTCTTACCGGGTTGAATCGGCACCCGGCCGTCGAGATACCGCCAGTTCTTGATGTACGCGATCAAATCGGCCATCTGCCGCACGGTGATGTTCTTCTCGAGGCCGACCGGCATCAGCGAGATGCCGTTGGATTTCAGCGTCTCGACGTCCTTCCGCAGCAGCGTCACCGTTTTGTTTTCCTGCTGCCGCAGCGTGATCGACGACGCTGTTTCGACGGCGACGATGCCGGTGTGCAGTTTGCCGTCGGCGGTGACGGCGGTGTAGCTGATGTAGTTATTGTCGATGGCCCGGTTGGGGTCGAGGATCGAGACGAGCAGTTGCGCCGGCGTCTTCGTGCGGGAATCGGAAATGTCCGGCGCGACATTGACGCCGACGTTGCCGATGCGATGGCACGCTGTGCAATTTTTGCGGAAGACTTCCAGGCCCCGCTTCGGGTCGGCTTTCATCGCGAGTGACGGTTGATAATCGGCGAGGACTTTTTTGCGGTCGGCCGGAATCGCCGCGGCGAGCAGCTTCAACGCCCGGCTGCGGATGTCGCGGTTGCGGTGCCGCGTCAATCGCCGCACGCGCAGCGGGTCGAGCTCGTTCACGGAAATGCGCTTTGCGACGATTTCGTCGAGCAGGGTTTTCGTGCGGTTCGCGCCCGAAAGAAACAGATCGAGGATCGCCCGCTTCGTCTCGGGCGATTCCGAGTTGAACCGCTTCAACAGTTGCCGGTCGATATTACCCGCCGGTTGCGCCGCCAGCACCGAAATCGCGGCCAGACGCACGGACTGGTCTGCTTCGTCGAGCGTCAGTTGCTTCAACGCGGGCGCGGCGAGCTTTTCGCCGACGTGCTTGAGGAACGGGATCACCCGCAGCCGTCGTTCCCGCGGTTCAGCCTTCGACGTCGCCGTGCGGACCACGTCGGCGTACAGCGCTTCGATCGGCTTGCGCTCTTTCTCCGAAAGCCCGGCAACATAGGTGGCGAGCCGCTTGCCGCGACGGCTCAACCCGCGGGCGAGGCCGATCATGCCGGCGAGCCGCCAACTGCGGCGGGTGGCGTCGGTGTCGAGCGAATTCAGCGCCCGCAACACCATCGCGACCCGCGGTTTGCCCCCCTGCCCGCCGGCGTTCTCACAGAGGTCCTCGAAGAGATCCGGCATTCCCGGTTGTTTGAGGGCTTCCGGAACCTGGGCCGGCAGCAACACCAGCGATTGCAGCACGTGGCCTTGCAGACCGGCCGCCGAGCTGACGACGGCGCGGCGCGTCCAGGGGTCGTCGGCGCCGCGGATGCCGATCAACGCCAACTGCGTGGGGTTGTCCAGCTCCGTTCCCACGCTCAACGCCGCCTGGAAACGGGTCCGCGGGTCGTCGCCTGCGTCGGCCTTTCCGACGGAATAGCAGATCACGCGGTCTTTCGCCGCCAGCCAGCGTTCGGCCAACCGGTAGGCGTGCTCGCGAACCCGTTGCCGCGGGTGCTCTCTGACGAGCTGCATCGCGAGGTGGATGTGGTCTTTCGTCAGACGCCCGAGACCGTGCAACGCCCACAACGCGTGGACGCGCGCGGCTTGCGATTGCTCGACGTCGGCGAGAATTCGCGTCAGCGGTTTGGCCGCGGACTTGTCCTGCCGTTCGTAGAGCAGCCGCGCCGCCGTCGTGCGCTGCCAGCCGTTGCGGTGGGTCAGCAGTTTGACGAGTTCGGCGATTGTCGCCTTTCGCTCCGCGCGGCGTTCCGTCTTTTGCTCCGCAAAAAGCCGCCCGTTCGCGGAGCGAACGGCGACTTTCGGGACAATGCGATAAATGCGGCCGCGGTCGTCGCCGTGGCGCTCGTCGGGGCGGCTTTTCAACTCGGCCGGGACCCATTGCGGATGTTCGATGACGGCCCGATACATGTCGACGACGTACAGCGCTCCGTCCGGGCCGTTGGCGAAGTTCACCGGGCGGAACCATTCGTCCTTCGTCGCGAGGAACTCGACCCCCTTCCGCCCCGGCAGCGACGTGAACGTGGCCCCCTGCGGCTTCAGCACGTCGCGGTGCACGAGGTTGCCCGTCGGCTCGCAGACAAAGCTGTTGCCGCGGAATTCCGCCGGCAGCAGATCGCCGCGGTAGATCGTCACGCCGCAGGCCGCGGTGAACTGGCCGGCGTGCAGGTTGCTCGTCGTCCAGGCGTGGCTGATGGGGTAGACGCGCGACTCGGCCCCGGCCGGCGAGACGTCGTGCAGCACGCGGGGGACGGCGAGGTACGGATTGCGTTTCAGGTAGCGGTCTTCCAGCACGACGTGCATGCAGGGGTTGCGGTTGCTGCACACGAAGCGGTTGCCGAAGTCGTCGAACGTCAGCCCGAACTGCCCCGGCCCGGAGACGGCTTCGTACTTGCCGGTCAGCGGGTCGAAGCGGAAATCCATCCCGCTGATGGAAAGCGGTTTCGCGTTCTTCGCCCATTCCTTCTTGCGGGCGATGACGTTCCCCCCGCGCAGGCCGTTCGCGACATAGATGTGGTTGTCGAGCGCGAATGTCGGATGATTCGCCCGCAGTTGCGGGTTCTTCTTGGCGAACCCGGTGAACCACGTTTCGCGAACGTCGGCCTTCCCGTCGCCGTCGGTATCCTTGAAGTACGCCACCTCGCCGGCCAACGTGACGATCACGCCCCCCTTCCACGGCTGAATGCCCGTCGCGAACAGCAGCCCGTCGGCGAAGGTGCGGGCGGTTTCGTAGAACCCGTCGCCGTCGCGGTCTTCCAGCAGCCGGATGCGGGACAGCGGCGGTTTGCCCTTCTCGGGTCCGTTGGGGTAGTCGCGCATCTCGACGACCCACAAGCGGCCGTCTTCGTCGAAGGCGATTGCGACCGGGTCGACGACCTGCGGCTCGCAGGCGACGAGTTCGATCCGCAGCTTCGGGTGCAGGACGAACCGTTTCAGCGCCTCGCGCGGCGAAACGGGACTCCGGACGGAATCCCGCGAGCGCGGCGCATCGCCCGCGACGGCATTCAGCGGAATGCAGGCAGCCGTCAGCCAGATCAGTCGGAAGATCGCGGGGAATCTCATCGTCCGTCTCCAGCGGTTATTATCCAGAAATCTCGCGGGATTGCATGTCAGTAGAATGACGGATCAGAGATGAGAGATGAGAGATCTGCCGATTTGATCCTCCATTCTTGATCCTTGATCCTTCATCCTTCATCCTTCATCCCGCCCGAGACTCCTTTTCCAAATCCCTTCGACCGGCTATAACTCGAACCGTTATCGCTTGTCACCTTCCCGGCGAACCGGATTCGCCGAGCCGTCGATGACCGTCAAGGAGACTCCCCGTGGAAGCCGCCGAAGCCTGGAAGACGCTGTTCGAAAGCTGGCCTCAAACCATTCCCAAGCAAGGGATTCTCGTGACCACGTTCAACGAGACGATCCCGTTCAACAACTTCCTGATCTCCGGCGGGATCCTGCTCGTCGAGCGGGACAACCCCGACAGCCACGGCGCCCGCAAGGTGATGGTGACTTACTCAGCGATCAGCGCCCTGAAAATCGCCAGCCCGATGGAATTGGGCCGGTTTCAGGTGCTCGGGTTCCAGGCGCCGTTCTGAGAGTCGAAAGTCGCAAAGGAGTCGAATGTCGGAAGGTCGAAAGTCGAAAGTCGCAAAGCCAAAACTGCCCCAGACCTTCCGACCTTCCGACCTTCGACCTTCCGACCTTCGACCTTCAGACCTTCGACCTTCAGACCTTTGACCTTCAGTCCACTCGCCATGTCAAAGACGAAGCCGAAGCGGCGCCGCCGCCGGTTCCGCATTCGCCGCAAGGCGCAGCCCGGGTTGGTGCCGGGGACGATCCAGCCGGAGCCGGCCTCGCCCCCGTCGGTGATCGAGGTCATCTGTTACGGGCCGGACGGCCTCGAGGAGAAGACGCTCTCCCATCCGCGGGAACTCGGGCCGCTGATGCAGAAATGGCCCGTCACCTGGATCAACGTCGACGGCTTCGGCGACGGGACGACGATCCTGCAGCTCGGCGAATTCCTCGGCCTGCACCGGCTGGCGCTGGAAGACGTCGTCAACCTGCACCAGCGGCCCAAAATCGACGACTACGACCAGTACCTGTTCATCGTCGCCCAGATGATGCAGGCCGCCAGCGACGAGCCCCCCGAACAGCTCAGCATCTTTCTGGGGCGGAACTTCGTCGCCACGTTTTCGTCCCGGCCCAACGGCGACTGCTTCGACCCGGTCCGCGAACGCATCCGCAAGAGCAAGGGGCGGCTCAAAAACGCCGGCACGGATTACCTCGCCTACGCCCTGCTCGACACGCTGGTCGACGTGTATTTCCCGATTCTGGAACGGCTCAGCGACCGCATCGACGCCATCGAACTGAAAGTCGACCAGCAACAGAGCCACGCCGTGATGGCCGACATCCACGACCTCCGCAACGAGCTGCTCGTGGTCCGCCGCGCCATCTGGCCGTTGCGCGACGCGCTGAACACGATCGTCCGAGAGACGCACGAGCTGATCGCCCCCGAAACGCGGGTCTACCTTCGCGACTGTTACGACCACACCGTGCAGATCATCGACCTCTCGGAACTGTACCGCGACCTGTGCGGCGACCTGCGGGACTTCATCGTCTCGCTCGTCAGCCAGCGGACCAACGACATCATGAAAGTGCTGACGATCATCGCCACGATCTTCATCCCCCTCAGCTTCGTCGCCGGCTTCTACGGCATGAACTTCGACCCCGCCGCCTCGCCCTGGAACATGCCGGAGTTGAAATGGAGATATGGTTACCCGTTCGCCATCGGCGTGATGCTGGCCGTCGCAGCCGGGCTGTTGTACTTCTTCAAACGGAAAGGGTGGATCTGGCGGAGGTGGGATTGAGAGTCGGAAAGTCGAAAAGTCGAAGAGTCGAAAGTCGAGCATGACCTCCGACCTTCGACGTTGCGACCTTCCGACCGATGTGGGACCTCATCGCCGCCGCGTTTCTGCTGGGCCGGCCGCTTCTTGCTTGCCCGCCCGGTGCGATTGGCGTAGGCTGATTCGGCACGGCATCCAGGCTCGCCTCGAGGACGCTCCCATGGCAACAGACGACTTCACCACGAACACGTCTCCGCAAGGCGACCCCGAACAACTGGCTGCCCGGTTCCGCAACGGCGCCAACTGGTTCTTCTGGATCGCCGGCCTGTCGATGGTCAACTCGATCATGTTTCTTTCCGGAGGCGAACTGAACTTCGTCGTCGGCCTCGGTTTGACCCAGGTGATCGACGGCATCGCCGGCGCAATCGCCAAGGAAGCCAAGGACGCCGAGATGGTCGTCCGCGTCGTCGCCTTCGGTCTGGACGTCGTGATCGCCGGCTTCGTCGTCGGTTTCGGCGTGCTGGCGCGGAAGGGCTTCGACTGGGCGTTCCTCGTGGGCATGGTGCTCTACGCCTTCGACGGGCTGATTTTCCTGCTCGTGCAGGACTGGCTGAGCATCGGCTTTCACGTCTTCGCGTTGTTCTGCATCTGGGCCGGCCTCAAGGCGCTGCGGGAACTGCGACAATACGCCGCCGCCGAAGCCGCGCTCGCGCCGGCCCTGGCAGACGCCGACGCCGTGCAGCCCTGAGTGGGCATAGAAGCCTGAAGCGCAAGCGAAGGGCGAGACAAAAGTTGCTTCGCTTGCGCGTCACGCTTCAATCTATAAACCAGGAGTTGACGGAGCACTACGGCTGCGACGTGAGCTCGAGCAGGTCGCGCAGATTCTGCCGCCGCACGTCCTTTGCCAGTTCGTCCTGCCGGCGGATGACGTCGCGGAGCGTCAGCGACGCGGCATCGCGCGCGCCCAATTCAGGATCGTATCGGCCTGCAGTCGTTTCGGATCGAGTCGCTCCAACGCCAGCGCCGCCTGCCGGGCGACGATCCAGCTTTCGTCGGTTTTGACGACCTTTATCAACCGGGCCTTCAGCGCCGGCGTCAGCGTCCCGCCGACTTTGCCGAGGGCCTCCACCGCGTAGAAGCGGACCATGCGGTGCGGGTCGTCGAGGGCCTTCGTCAGCGCCGGCAGCGCCGCTATCGCCTTCGCCCCCAACTCCCCCAGCGCCGCCGCCGCGTGGAGGCGTTTGGTCCCGTCCTTGTGCTCCAGCGCCCGCACCAACTCCGCCACGCCCCCCGGCGGATCGGCGGCGTTCGCGGTGGCCGCGGACAGAACGAGCATCGTCGCGAGACAGATTCGCATGCCGGCCTCCTGGAGCGCGCCCCTCGGTGCTCGCATTCTACCCGCTGCATTCGCAGGCTGCACTGCCAGTTCGATTCGCGCCGCGGGGAAAATGGAGATGGGGACCGAAATTCGACACGCCAAGCCTTGCCAATCGGAGAGCGATACATCAGAATACTACCACCTTGAGTTGGAAAACCGTACTCTGCCGTCGCATGGCTACAACTCTCCCCTCCCTTCTTGAACCCTCAATCGACGAAAGGCCGACGCTCTTCGCCGACCGCGTCGGGCGGGCGTACACGCTGGGAACGTCGGCGTCGCACAAGAAGAAATACGGCCAATATCTGACGCCGGTGGTCGTCGCCGATTTCATGGCGTCGCTCATCGAATGCGACGACGAAGAGGTTCGCATTCTCGATCCGGGGGCCGGCACCGGAGTTCTTGCTTGCGCAGTGGCGGAAGCGTTGGCCGGCCGGAAGCAAAAACCCCGACGTCTGGCCATCGACGCCTACGAGAGCGACAGCGAGTTATTGCCGATCCTCGACCGGTCGATGCGGCATCTGCGCGCTTTCCTCAACCGCCAGGGAATTGCCCTGACGTACCGTACCGTCGCGGAGGACTTCGTCCTGGAACACGCCGCGCAACTTCGGCGTGGCGAGGCTCTCTTCCAGAATGGGAGTGAACCGTGTGAATACGACGTCGCCATCGGCAACCCGCCGTACTTCAAGCTGCCGAAGTCGGACCCGCGCGCCCGGGCGGCCGAGCACGTGGTTCATGGTCAACCGAACATTTACGCGCTGTTCATGGCCATCTCCGCGGCCCTCTTGCGGCCCGGCGGGGAGCTGGTGTTCATCACGCCGCGGAGTTTCACGTCGGGACCGTACTTCCAGCGATTCCGGGAACGGTTCTTCACCCGTGTGCAACTCGAAGCCGTCCACGTCTTCGACTCGCGGAAAGACGCATTCAGCCGTGACGGCGTCCTGCAGGAGAACATGATTCTGAAGGGTCGTTGCCGGGAACATTGGGCCAAAGTCGATTCCGGCGGGTCCGTCAGAGTGTCCGTCAGCCACGGCGCGGCGGATATCGCGACGAGCACCTTCCGAAGCGTGCCAATGGCCGGCCTGCTCGACATGGAATCAAAGGAGAGAATGCTGCGGATTCCGTCCAGTGAAGACGAGGATCAAATCGTCCATCGAATCGACAATTGGACCGGGAAGCTCAGTTCCTTCGGGATGCAGTGTTCCACCGGCCCCGTCGTCCCCTTTCGCGCCGTCGAACTGCTGTCGATGCAGGGCGACGTTTCCAACGGCCACGCCCCGTTGTTGTGGCTGCAAAACGTGCATCCGATGCGGATCGAATGGCCGACGTCAGCACGCCGGAAGCAACAGTACATTTCGACCTCACGCGACGCGGTCCCGCTGCTCGTCCGCGATCGAAACTACGTGCTCCTGCGGCGCTTCAGCGCCAAGGAGGAGAAACGCCGGCTCGTGGCGGCGCCGCTGCTGGCCGGGCAGTTGCAATCGGAATGGATTGGCATCGAGAACCATTTGAACTACATCCATCGACCCGGCGGCTCGTTGACCGAGGAAGAGGCATTGGGACTGGCCGTCCTTTATAACAGCGAGTTCATGGACACGTACTTCCGCATTCTGAACGGCAGCACGCAGGTCAGCGCGACCGAGATTCGAAAGATTCCGCTGCCCGATCTCGACGTCATCATGGAAATCGGGCGGCGAGTGAAACGCCGCCGTCCCGACCATGCGGAAACCGAAGAACTCGCACAGCTCGCGTTCACTGGTCAAATCAAGCGCCGCACGAAGACCAAATATGCGTAAATTGCAGCAGGCACAAGCGATTCTTGAAGGCTTGGGGCTTCCGCCTGCGCAGTGCAATGAGATTTCCGGGTACACGCTGCTGGCGCTGTGCGGGGTCAAGCGCAGAGACTCGTGGGCCAGCGCGGCCCGGTCGAGCCTGACGATCACCAAGGGAATCATGGCGTTCATCGAGGCGGCGTACAAGAAGAAGTACGCTCCGAATACGCGGGAAACATTCCGGCGGGAGGTTCTGCACCAGTTCGTTCAAGCCCGCATCGCCGAATACAACCCCGACAATCCCGCACTTCCGACGAACAGCCCGCGAGCGCATTACGCGATTTCCGACGCCGCGCTGGCCGCGATCCGCACCTACGGCACGCCGGAGTGGAAGGCGGCGTGCAAAGACTTCGCGATTGAACACGGATCGCTCTTCGCGCTCTACCGGAATGAACGCGACGCGCATCTCGTTCCCGTCCGGCTCAGCGATGGAACGACGCTCACCCTGTCGCCCGGCAAACACAACGAAGTCCAGGCCGCGGTCGTCGAGCAGTTCGCATCGCGATTCGCCGCGGGTTCGGTCGTCGCCTATCTCGGCGACACCGCCAACAAGAGCCTGCACGTTGACAGGGACTTGCTCGCTCGGCTCGGCATTCCCATCTCAGACCACGACAAACTGCCCGACGTCGTTCTCTACGATGAACCGCGCGACTGGCTGTTCCTCATCGAAGCGGTGACGTCCCACGGGCCGATGACGCCAAAACGTCTCGTCGAGCTCAAGGAGATGCTCGCCAACTGCACCGCGGGGGTCGTCTTCGTCAGCGCCTTCCCCGACTTCACGGAGTTTCGGAAGAACCTCACGAAAATCGCGTGGGAAACGGAAGTCTGGATCGCGGAAATCCCGGATCACCTGATCCACTACAACGGCGATCGGTTCCTTGGGCCCCGATGCTGCGAAAATGGGTACTGATGACGTACTGTGCTATGTGGGTCGTCGAGGGCTTTCGACAGCGCCAGCAGCGCCGTTTTCGACTTCGCCCTCACCTCCCCACCGAGTGGAGCCGTTTGACCACGTCCTTGTGCTCCAGCCCCCGCGCTTAATGTTGGACGCGTCGGATCAAAGCAAATGCTTCATGACGGTTGCTCTCGGAAGTGAAAAGCGTCAGGAATCCCTTTTCTTCCTCTTCCGAAGGAACCGCGAGTCGCAACAGCAGGAGTTCAGTCGCTTTCAGTCGATTCGATTCCGACGAGAATTGACGCAAGAACGGGACGAGATCAGCGAGTGGGATCCGATCTTGCAACGACTCCAGATACGTCGAAATGTGCTGGAGTTTGTTCGTTTCCGATGGGAACACTTTCACTTCGGAAACAAACGTTGAAAAGGCAATTGCCCTAACCTTTGAGTGTGATTGGGTCTGATCAGTCAGGTGTACGGGAAGAGTGAGTATCCGATTAATGTAGCGCTGATACGTGGCCGGAGAGGTCGCAGGAACGCCGAGCTCGGCAGCGAGTTCCTGAATCAGCTGGTGCAATTGGGAGGCATTGTCCAAACGCAGCGCGTTGAGCCCAATCAGCGGACCATCCATGACCGAAACGCTGACACCAGGGGCCAGTACAGGCACAAGATATTTCCCAGCACCCCAGCGAGCACCGAGCTCAAATGCGACGTACAGTGATGCGAGACTGTTCGGTGAAATCAGACCGATGAAGGCATCAGCGGAGTGAGTTTCGCTGCGCAATTGTTCGTCAGTGTCGGCTCCGCCGGGAAGTCGGTAACCATCTACGCTCGTGCAGCGTATTGCTTCAGCAGGAAGGCCAAGGGCGTCGCGAAGCAGCTCAATGAGCGCCTCCGCGATCACAGCGTCCTTTGCACTGTGGCTGATGAACAGCCGTAAATCCGATGCCATCGTCGCTCCTCTGATTGTCGCGCCGTCTCGGCGAGAAGGTGCGTCGTCTGCGCAGGCAGCGCCAAAGTTGAAATCTTCTATAGCGTCGAGCTCTTCATTGATCCGAACGACAGCTTCTGGCGTGAACCATTCCTCAGAGCGGTCGTTGATCATTATCCACCAGTTTTCGCCAAAAACATCCGATTTGCACGAAGGAACGATCGGATGGCGATTGCTGTTTTTGCTCAATATATCGATGTGCTTCAGTGCAAGATCACGCAGCAGAACCGGATAACAGCGTGCGCTGATTCCGCCGAACGAAATCGGAAAATCATGAACTGCGAATAGATCGCCGATCTCCTCGGTCAGAAGAGCATCGCCGTACTTGAATGTACACCAAAGCGATTTGAAGTTTCCACTCAGCCGACCCGTCCGAATGCGAAGTAGGTCTTCTCCTCCAATGCCAGCGGCTAGCCCAGGATCATTGACATCGTGGATGGTGACATCTGCGGACGTCCGCGTGAAATGGACGTGCCAGATCATTGTCTTTAGACACTTCATCCAATTTGAGATTGTCGAAATCTGCCGCCTTTCCTCGTCAGTAGACCGCCGTCGTGCCTCTGCTCGTTCAATGGAGAATTTGGCCCAGATTTCTTGACATTGTGACCGCACCGCATCGAACGCAGGCTGTGAGGGCAATGTCCTCCGAATTGTTGTGGTCAATCGCATTGCCGGTCTCGTGGTGCGGGTCGACGCTGAACGTGCCGATCACTGGTAGCAAAAGTGCCCGCGCATGTTCAAGATCAAACACCCAACAATATTGCGGTCTAACCGACTCCGTCCCGCCCCCACTCCGCCAGAAACTCCCGCAACCCCGCCGCTTCCACCTGCTCCGTCGTCTTCAGCCGCAGCTTGACGACTTCGCGGCCGTCGCGGAACGGGGTGATTTCGCGGGATTCGCCCAGGCCGGGCGGGACTGCCCTGCTGAACGAACATGACGGTAACTGCGTGCTGGGGCGCGCCACTGCTTTACGGTTGCCGCGGTTCGTTCCATTTGCACGCGAGGCATCAACGTTAGCCGTCAATCAGTGCCGAGGCGCCGGCACCGTCGCGAACCGGCGAAAGCACTGCTTGACGAAAGCCGTTGGACCCGGTCAACGACCGGAACCGCTCGCGGCGTTCGTCATGCAGTGGCACGGCAGCAGAGAGATCGCGTTCGTCACGCAGTCCCCCCTGCGACCGCAGCGGCAAGTGGCTGATCGAACACCGCGGCGATTCCATCCTGCGGCTGGCGGGGAGTTGATGTGGGGAGTCGCGGAACGACGCGAACCAGCGTAGAATGGATCGGGGTTGTCTGGTCTGGTCGGTCAGGGGTCAAACGCAGGTGATCCGGGTCACGTGGAGGTCAACATGACGCTTTCCGGGACGGTGCAAGACGGCGTCGTCGTGCTCGACAACGGGCATGAGCTGGCGGAGGGGACGCGCGTGGAAGTGCTGGTTCCGGAACCGCTCAAGCCGGCGTCCCCATTGGGAGACGCCTTGCTGAGGCATGCCGGGAAGGCAGTGGGGCTTCCCGAAGACTGTGCCCGACAGCATGACCACTATCTGCACGGAACGCCGAAACGATGACGGCCGTCTTTGCCGACACGTTCTACTTTCCGGCCCTGCTGAACCCGCGGGACGAGGCGCATTCCGTGGCCGTCGCATGGACAAGCTGGGCGAGAAAGACCAACTTCCCGGAAGACTGAACCATGAGCATCCCCGTCTCCTGCGAGCGCTGTTTCCAGTCGTTCCGCGTGAAGGACGACTTCGCGGGGCGGACGATCCGCTGCAAGGAGTGCGGGGCGGCGATGGCGGTGCCGTGGGATGGCGAGCAGCGGAGTGACGGCTTTGTCCCGTCGCGTCCCAGAACGCGCAAACGCAAGAAACGGGCGAGCGCGGGGCCGAAGATCGCGGCGATTGTGGTCGGTTCCTTGTTCGGTGTCACTGTGTTGGGGATGGGAATCTGGTTCGCGGCGATGTGGATTTCGAAATCCGGCAAGTCCGATCGAGAAACGAAAAGAATCGCGACTGATCACAGATTTGGCCAGATCAGCTTTGAATGTCCCAAAAACTTCGTCGTTAACAATTGGATCAAAGGCCAGTACAACGTAGAGGACAAAGAAAAAGTGATCGCTGTATCCTGTCAAGAGCATCCGGTACCCGCCGGTGTCGCGAAAGTGCCAAAGCAATTGCTTGGTCATTTTCAGGACTGGGTGCGCGATAGAAGGCGGAAAATCCTTGCCAGTCGCGTCGCGAAACACAGGCACGGATTCGAATACGTGTTCGTCGAATATGAAAGCGGCAGCGGGCAGGACCTGCTTAAAGGTTGGCACCTGCTGATCCCGACCCCTGATGGAAAGGTGATTCTCTTCGACGCCGTCACATATCCGCCGCTCACGCCTTGGGAACAATCACAGCCGATCATTCGAAGAATCGTCGATTCGATCCGTATCCTCGATTGAAGACGACCTATCCGCCTTCGTGATCCTCGGACTTCCCATTGATTGCCCGGTCAGAAACCGCTCTTGACGCCCGCCGTGTACCAGAGCCACCCTCTCGCCGAAGTGTGACATCCTGGTCCGAATGTTGAGTGGAGGGCTTTTCCGATGCGTCGGGGTGGCTGCGATCGCGGTGCGCGCGGCGGGGCACGCGACGGAATGGCGCCGGCGAGGTGGACGGGAGCGGCGTTGTTCATGATGCACTCTTCGTTTTCGAAAGCAGCATCATCATGGATGATGACACCGCCCACGTGGGGAGGCGGCGACGCTAAAGCGTCGGCTTGGGTTGGCGGGGGTTTCGATTGCCGGGATAATGGATTCGCGTTCGTGCTTCGTCATTCGAGCTTTCTTCGACCTTCGACCTTTCGACCTTTCGACCTTCGACTTTTCCGCCGCCATGCCTTCCGCCGAAACCTACCTCAAACCGTCCGTCATCCAGACCGTCGCCCGGCTGGATTTGCGGGCGCGGTTTATTGTCGAGGGGTTTCTGGCCGGGCTGCATGCGTCGCCGTTTCATGGGTTCAGCGTCGAGTTCAGCGAGCATCGGCGGTATACGCAGGGGGACGATCCCAAGGACATCGACTGGCTGGTCTACGCCAAGACCGACCGCTACTACGTCAAGAAGTATCAGGCCGAGACGAACATCACCGGGTTTCTGCTGATGGACCTCTCGGAGAGCATGGCCTACACGTACCGGCAGGAGCTGACGAAGTTCGATTACGCCATCTGCCTGGCCGCGGCCCTGGGGTATCTGATGATTCACCAGCAGGACCCGGTGGGGTTGATTACGTTCGACGAGAAGATCCGCGGGTCGCTGCCGCCGCGGAGCAAACGCACGCAACTGGGCAACATGCTGGGGGTGCTCGCCGCGGCGCGGCCGGCGGGGCGGACGGAGGTGGCGGCGAACGTGCGGCGGATCGCGGCGATGATCAAGCACCGCAGCCTGATCATGCTGTTCTCCGACCTGCTGACGGACGCCGAGCCGGTCATCGAGAGCCTGCACCTTCTGCGGCACGCCGGGCACGATGTGATTGTGTTCCACGTGCTGGACGAAGCCGAGGTGACGTTCCCCTTCGACGGCATGGTCGACCTGAAGGAGCCGGAGTCGGGCGAGAACCTGGTGCTCGACGCCGACGGCATGCGGGCGGATTACCTCGACGCCCTCAACGAGCTGCGTGGGAAGTACAAAACGGAATGCCTGTCGATGGGGGCGGATTACGTCCCGCTCGATACGAGCATGGCTTTCGACAAGGCGCTGATCGAGTATCTGTCGCAGCGGCGGGCGCGGTTCTGAAGAGTCGAAGGTCGGAAAGTCGAAGGTCGAAGGTCGGAACTCTTCATTCGTCGTTTGAGACTCGGATGAGCTACGAAGTCGAAATGAAGTTCCCCATCGACGACGCAGCGGCGTTCGTCGAGCGATTGGAGCGGGCCGGCGGGACGCGGGGGAAGACGGTGCGGCAGGCGGATGCGTATTTCAACCATCCGTCGCGGGATTTCGGCGAGACGGATGAAGCCTTCCGCGTGCGGACTACCGAGCAGGTCGCAGATCAGAGGTCGGAGGTCGGAGGTCGGAAGTCACCACCACTCACCACTCACCACTCACCACTCACCACCCGTGTGACGTACAAGGGGCCGAAGCTCGACGCTGGGACGAAGACGCGGCGGGAGATTGAGATCGCGATCGGCGAAGGCGACGACGACGCGGGGCGGTTCCAGGAGATGCTGCGGTGTCTCGGTTTCCGCGAGGTGCGGACGGTTCGCAAGACGCGGGAGTATTTCGCGCTGTCATTTGAAGGCCGGCCGTTCGAAGTCTGCGTGGACCGGGTCGACGAGCTGGGGGACTTCGTCGAGTTGGAGACGGCGGCGGACGACGCGGGGCTGGACGCGGCCCGCGAGTGCATCCAGCGGCTGGCGAAACACCTTGGGCTGGCGAATTCGGAACGGCGGTCGTATCTTTGTTTGTTGATGAGAGATGAAGGATGAGGGATGAAGGATGAGCCGGACCACGGAAGGCTCGTTCCACCGCTCACCACTCACCACTCACCACTCACCAGGACAAACAACGCGTGGCAGCTTCGGCGGATGACAGAGTCGGCGTTTGGCTGATCGGGGCCTGGGGGGGCGTTGCGACGACGGCGGCCGTCGGACTGGCGTCGCTGCAGCAGGGGCTGGTCGGCGAGACGGCGCTGGTCAGCGCGTTGCCGCAGTTCGCCGATTTGGAGCTGATCGGCTGGGACCGGTTAGTGGTTGGCGGGCACGAAATCCGGCGGTCGTCGTATGCGGCGGCGGCCCGCGAGCTGCTCGAAAACTCCCGCGTGCTCGACGCCGGGCAGCTCGAGGCGATCGGGCCGCGGCTGGCCGAGTTCGACGCCAACGTCAAGCCGGGGACGCTGATCAACGTCGGTTCCAAGATCGAGTCGCTGGCGGACGATTGCGCGAAGGGGAACCTCGGTGAAAGTCCCGCGACGGCGATCGCGCGAATCAAGGACGACCTCGCGGAGTTCAAGAAGCGGAACAAGCTGCGGCATGTGATCGTCGTGAACCTTTCGTCCACCGAGCCGCCGCTGGGGCTGGAAGACGTGCCGGAATCGTGGGACGAGCTGGCGGGACGGCTCGACGTGGCCGACGCTGCCAGCGTCGGTTCGGAAGCTGGCAGCTTCCGCCACGGAGATTTGGCCGCGTCGCCACTTCCCGCGAGCACCGTCTACGCGATCGCGGCGATTCAGGCGGGGTGCAGCTTCGTGAACTTCACGCCGTCGGTGGGCACGAACCTGCCGGCCGTCTGCGAGCTGGCCGAGCGGGAAGGGGCGCTGCACGTGGGCCGCGACGGCAAGACGGGGGAGACGCTTCTGAAGAGCGTGCTGGCCCCGATGTTCGCCGCCCGCAACCTGAAGGTGCTGAGCTGGGTGGGGCACAACATCTTCGGCAACCTCGACGCGGTGGTGCTCGACGACCCCGTTAATAAGGCGAACAAGGTCCGCTCGAAAGACCACCTGCTGACGGAGATCCTCGGCTACCGCCCGCAGACGCTGGTGTCGATCGAGTACATCGAGTCGATGGGGGACTGGAAGACGGCGTGGGACCACATCCACTTCGACGGCTTCCTTGGGACGAAGATGACGCTGCAGTTCACCTGGCAGGGCTGCGACTCGCTGCTGGCGGCCCCGCTGGTGCTCGACCTCGTCCGCTTTACCGAGCGCGAGCAGCGCCGCGGCGGGTCGGGGGTGATGACGCAGCTCAGCTCGTTCTTCAAAAGCCCGATGGGAGAGAACGTCCCGCCGGAATTCCACCGCCAGTACGCGCTGCTGGAAGCGTGGGCGGCGGACGTGCGAAAGGAGACGTAGTGCGCCCCTTTTCTAATTCTACTGTCTCATTTCACGTAGGGTGGGCTGTGCCCACCACAACAGGGTGTGATTTGGTGGGCACAGCCCACCCTACATCTTGTGGCCTAATACAGTAGAACTAATTGAAAATGGCATTTCGCACGAGATGGAGAGAGTGCGAAATGAATTTCGCACTACGACGACTCAGGGCGTCCCGCCGCCCGGGCTGACGTACGTCGGCTGCGACGTCGGCGTCGTCGGTTGCGGCTGGCCGGGGCGGAGTTGCGGGCGCTGCTGGAGCCGCCGCTGCTGTTCGGAGTAATCGAGCACGCCGCCCGGTTCGTTGGCTTCGCGGACGAAGTTGCGAAGCCTGATCAGCGGCGGGCCTGCGATGGCGATCAGCACGGGGGGGACCAGGCAGAAGATGATCGGGAACAGCATCAGCACGGCCGCCTTGCTGGCCCGCTCTTCGGCCCGCTGCCGGTATTGCAGCCGCATGCGGTCGGCGAACTCGGCGACCGCGACCGCGACTTCGGTCCCCATGCGTTCGGTGTGGGTGACGGTCGAGGCCAGCGCCCTGATGTCGGGGGCGTCGATGCGTTCGGCGAAGTTCCGCAGCGCCTTGGCCATTGTCCCCGCGTCGGCCTGGCGGCGGATGATGTCGAATTCCACCGCGATGTCGGGATGCGTATAACGGATTTCATTCGCGACGTGCTCCAGCGAATCCCGCAGCGGCAGACCGCCGGCCAGGCACATCTGCACGATGTCCAGCGCGTCGGGCATGCCCCGCTCGATTCGCGCCACGCGGGCCTGCGCCTGCCGCCGCAGGGCGAACCGCGGCAGGGCGTAGAACAGTGCGGCGAGAATCAGCCCGCCGACGAACAACACCAGGGCCAGTTCGCCGGCGGCCACCCCCGGCGGGCGGAGGTCGGGCGCGAACCGCGGGTCGGTCGCCAGCACGGCCAGCGCGACGAATCCCCCCAGCACGAGCAGCACGAAGATGTTTCGCGTGGCGAGGTAGTCTTCCAGGGCCGAGGCCCCGTAGTAGCCGGCGCGGCGGAGTTCCTTGCGGATGTCTTCCGCCCCGAAGGGAATGGAATACGCGAAGAACCGCTTGATGAACCCCGCCTTGCGGGTGCCGGCAACGGGAAGCTCGACGTCGACGTCTCCCGCGAAGACGGCCCGCTGCCGCCCCCCCAGCAGAGAGTCGAGCACGAGGAACGCCAGGAAGGCGACCAGCGCGAAGCCCGCCAGCGTGGCCACGTCGAGAAAGAGGTTTACGTTGCTCATGGTAAGGATGAGGGATGAAGGATGAAGGATAAGGGATGAGGGGTCCGATGTTCGACGTTCCGACCTTCGACCTTCGACCTTCCGACTTTCGACAGTCCTCACTCGTTGCGCAGCAGCCGGACGACCCAGTAGATGCCGATGACTTCCAGCACGATCGCCGCCAGCAGCAGCGTCCGCCCCAGCGAGTCGTTGATGAGTTCGTTGAAGTGTTCCGGCTGCCACAGGAACAGCAGCAGAAACACGATCGGGGCGATCGACGCGATGATGATCGCCGAGATGCGGGCGGCCCCGGTCGAGGCCCGCATCTGGCGGCGGTAATTGGCGCGGTCGCGGATCGTCTGGGCCATGCGTTCCAAGGCCAGCGGCAGGTTGCCCCCCGCCTGGCGGTGGACGATCAGCGTGCTGGCCAGAACGCGGGTCTCGATCATCCGCACGCGGGAGGTGAAGCTCCGCATGACGGTGGTCATCGAGCGGCCCATGTCCAACTGCTGCGAGCAGCGTTTGAATTCCCCCCCCAGCGGGCCGGTCGTTTCGTTGCCGACCATCGCGATCGCCTGGTCGAGGCTTTCGCCGGCCCGCACGCCGCGGGCCAGCAGGTCGGCCGCGTAGGGGACTTCTTCGCGAATGCGGTTCATGCGATGGCGGCGGATCCACGACAGGATAAACAGCATCGCGACCATGCCGAGGACCGTGCAGATCAGGGCCGCCAGCATGTTGTCCCAGATCAGCAGCACGATGCCGCCGACGAGAATGCCCCACGCCAGCAGCATCAGCACGCCGGCCAACGGGGTGATGTTCATTCCCGATTCGAGAATCAGCCGGTCGAACCCCTGGTTGAGCCGGCCCATTCCGTCCCGGGCCGGTTCCTGGTCGAAGACGGTCTTCTGCCGCCGCACCGACCGGGCGTCGAAGTCGGCGACGGGCGTGTCCCGGTGGACGAACAGGTTCCGCAACAGAAAGAACAGCACGAAGGCGAACAGCCCGATCGAGACGGCCACGATCACGATCAGCGTCGTGTTGTCCAGGCCGTCGATCAGTCTGGTGATGTCGAGTTCGGGCATGGTGGGTTTGGGAGTCGAAGAGTCGAACGTCGAAGAGTCGTAGAGTCGGAGGTCGAAGAGTCGACGGTCGAAGCTCGGAAAGTGACAAGCGGCTGTTGCACCGGGGCGGCGATCAATTCTGATCTCTCACCTCGGAACTCCGATCTCCGACTTTCGACTCTTCGGTCCTTCAGTCCGTCGCGATCGTGCGTTTCTTGAACATGTCTTCCGAAAGTTCCGCGCCGGAGGCCTTCATCCGTTCGAGGCATTTCGGCAGGTAGCCGGTGGCGTAGAACTCGCCGACGGCGGTGCCGGTCTCGTCGATGCCGGTCTGTTTGAAGCCGAAGATGTCCTGCACTTCGTAGTTGCCGTCCTTGACGTCGAGGATTTCCGAAATCCGCAGCGCCACCCGCTTGCCTCCCTTGAGGCGGGCCAGGTGCACCAGCAGGCGGATGCCCGACGCGACGTACTGCCGCACGACCGGCACCGGCAACTCGTAGCCGGTCATCGCGACCATCATTTCCAGCCGCGCCAGCGCGTCGCGGGTGTCGTTGGCGTGAATCGTCGTCAGCGAGCCTTCGTGGCCGGTGTTCATCGCCTGCAGCATGTCGAGCGCCTCGGCCCCGCGGACTTCGCCGACGATGATCCGGTCGGGCCGCATCCGCAGGCTGTTCCGCACGAGCAGCCGCTGCGTGATTTCCCCGGCCCCTTCGGTGTTCGGCGGCCGCGTCTCGAGGCGGATCACGTGCCGGTGCTGCAAAATCAGCTCGGCGGAGTCTTCGATCGTGACCAGCCGCTCGTCCTGCGGAATGAATCGCGTCAACGCGTTCAGCAGCGTCGTCTTCCCGGAGCCGGTGCCGCCGGAAATCAGAAAGCTGATGCGGGCCTCGATCGCCGCGGCGAGGAAGTCGACCATCTCCTGCGTGATCGACCCCAGCTTGAGCAGGTCGCTGATCTTGAGCGGGTCGGCCCCAAAGCGGCGAATGGAGAGCGTCGGCCCGTCGAGGGCCAGCGGGGGGATGATCGCGTTCACGCGCGAGCCGTCGGGCAGCCGGGCGTCGACCAGCGGGCTGACTTCGTCGATCCGCCGGCCGACGCGGGAGACGATCCGCTGGATGATGCGGAGCAGGTGCGCGTTGTCGGCGAAGATGACGTCGGTTTCCTCCAGCAGGCCCCGCCGCTCGATGTGCACTTCGTAAGCGTTGTTGACGAGGATGTCGGCGATCGTCTCGTCGTGCATCAGCGGCTCGATCGGCCCCAGGCCGAACACCTCGTATTCGAGCTCCCGCAGCATACGGTCCCAGTCGATGCCCTTGATCGAGCGGGATTTCTCCTTACAGATTTCTTGGGCCACCTCGCGGACCGGGCCGGCCATCCGGTCGGGGTCGGCCTGCGCCAGCAGAGACAGTTCCAGCGAGTCGACCAGCTCTTCGTGAATCGCGACCTTCACCTGTTGAAAGTGCAATTCATCCTGGTCGATCTCGCGGGCGCCGGTGCGGACCGCCATCGGTTGAAACGTCGTCGTCATTCCCATTTCCCCCTCATTGCTCCGCCAAGTCGAAATCCCCTGCATCGAAGCCTGAAGCGCAAGCGAAGGAATTTCTGTCTCGCCCTTCGCTTGCGCTTCAGGCTTCTGTTAACGCGGCCGGTCAGAATTCCATTGTCGGACCCCTCAGTTTTTCGGGCCGACTTTGCCGGCGTCGGGTTTGTCGGTCGACTTCGGCGGCGCCATTTCGGGCTGATAGCGCGGAATGGGCGTGGGAATCAGCAGGTCGTCGTTGAAGATCGTCTGGCGGTCGAAGAGCATCGTTTCCCGCTTGCTCCCCAGGTAGATCGACATCCCCTTGCTGCGGGTGCCGATCGGCAGCCGCACGAGCTGACCCAGCGACAACCGCTCGTCGCCGCCGGGCGTCTTGGCGGCGGCCAGATACTTGCGATTGCGGAGCACGATCTGCAGGTCGCCCCGGCCCTGCACTTCGGCCAGCCATTTCGACTGGTACTCGCTGACTTCGACGGTGACGTTCGGCGGCTCCTGCCGGCCGCCGCGGCGTCGCTCGCCGTTGGCGGGTGGCTGCTGGTCCTCGCTGGCCAGGCGGCCGATGGCGAGGACTTTGACCGCCCGCAACAACGTCAACGTCTGGATCGGGGCCGGCGGACGGGAGCGGAACAACACGTCCACCACCGAACCGGGCGACAGGAACGGCAGAATCTCGGTGCCGTAGGTGATCGGCAGCGGGACCGCCACCGAATCGGGATTCAGTTCGTGCTCGACGCCGGGGCCGGTCCCCTCGGGCCAGAACGTCTCGGTCGTGAAGGGTTCGCCCTTCGCGACGGCAACCTTGAGCATGCGGCCCAGGACGAAACGATTGTCCCCCAGCAGGATCTTGCCGGGATGCTTCTCCTGAAACGCCTTGGCCGCCTGCGGGGTGAACCGGTTGGCCAACATGTCGGCCATCGTCACGCGATTCCCCGGTTTCATGTCCCGCGTGGCGGTGAACAGGGTGATGCGCGCCGGCGGTGCCGGCCTTTCAGCCTCGACCTTCTCTTCGGGCTGGCGTTGCAGATACTCGCGGACGACGTAGGCGCCGCCCAAGCCAATCACGATGGCGAAGACCGCCGCCATCATCGTACCGGGACCGAAGCGTGACACGGTGATGTGACCTCTCAGTTAGATGCTGCCCGCAGATGGCGACTCTCCTCCGTGGAACCCGGGTCGGATCTCCCTTTCGACCTCCCCTGTAGGACGGATTGCCAATCCGTCCGTGCGATGAACGGACCAAACTCGGACGGATTGGCAATCCGTCCTACGAAATGGTCCCTCCCTCGTCGCAGATCGCTCGTGGATGGGACCGGCCCGCCGGGGGATTCATGGCAACCGGCCCGCGGCTGGTCCTGGTCCCGAGTGTTCCCAGAAAATCCTGTGCCGCGCGAGCGGAACATCCCCTTCCGGCGACCGCAGTTACCCAATCTAACAAACCGGGGAGGCGTTTCCATAGGGAAATGCCCAGAATTTTGCGGGTTTTCGCGTAGTCGCGAAAACGGATGAAAACGGACGGAAACGTTGCCATTTGGCAACGTTTGCGTCGCGGGATTCCGACGTTCCCGCGCGTCGTGCAAAATGCCCTTCTTCAATCGAAAATGGGGCGCACTACATTTCGCCGTTCAGTTTCTCCTCCGCGAGCTGCTTGACCGCCTTCAGGTCGAGCTTGCCCGTCCCCAGGATCGGGATCTGCTCGACTTCGACGAAGCTGTCGCGCGAGGGAATCCAGAGGTTCGGCAGCCCCGACTCGCCGAGTTGCTTCAGCACGGCCTCCAGCGGGCGCGACAGGGGCGTGTGCAGCACGACGATCCGTTCCCCCTTCGTCGGATGCGGGACCGCCGTCACGGCGGCGTGCATCATCGAATCGTCGCTGTCGGTGTGCAGGATGCGGTTCAACACTTCCTCGATTCGCACGTGGGGCACCATCTCGCCGCCGATCTTCGAGAAGCGGCTCATCCGCCCGGTGATCTCGATGAACCCCTCGTCGTCGATGCGGGCGATGTCGCCGGTGTTGTACCAGCCGTCGCGGATGACCTCGGCGGTCTTTTCGGGCTGGTTGAGGTAGCCCTGCATCACGTTCGGCCCCTTGATGAGCAGCAGCCCCTCGGCGTTGACGCCCCGGTCTTCGAACGTGTCGGGATCGACGACTTTGGCCGACACGCCGGGAAACGGCCGCCCCACCGTGCCCGCCTTGCTCGCCGACTGCTCGGTGGTCCCCGCCCGATGCGCTGGCACGTTGACGGCCGCGACCGGGGACAGCTCGGTCGTGCCGTACCCTTCGCTGATTTCCACGCCGAACTTCTCCTGAAACGCCTCGGCGACGTCGCGAGGGAGCTTCTCGGCGCCGGTGACGACGGTGTCGAGCTTCGAGAACTGTTCCGGCGTGCAGCGTTTGATGTACGACCGCAAAAACGTCGGGGTCGCCATCATGATCGTCACCCCGTGCTTCTCGCACAGCGTGCCGACCATCCGCGATTCAAGCGGGTTCAGGTGGAACACCACCGTCGGCGAAAGCGTCAGCCCCAGCCACAGGTTGGCGGTGAAGCCGAACGAATGGAAGAACGGCAGCATCCCCAGCAGTACGTCGTCGTTGGTGAAATGGAACAGCGCGTCGACGGCGTCGATGTTCGACATCACGTTGTTCTGCGTGAGCATCACCCCCTTCGGCTCGCCGGTCGAGCCTGAGGTGAAGATCACCGTCAGCAGGTCGTCCGGCTTGAGCTTCGTCAGTCCCAGGCTGCGTTCCAGCAGCCACACCGGCGTGACGTAGGCGGAAATCGACGCCAGCAGCCTGTCGACGCCGGTGACCTGTTCCTTCAGGTCTTCGAGATAGACCACCTCGGCGTCGAGCTGAAATGGTTTCTTCTCGAGGAACTTGCGGCTGGTCAGCACGTGTTTGATGCCACACTGCTTGATGCAGTAATCGACGACGTCTTCCGACATGGTGTAGTTGAGGTTGACGGAGACTTTGCGCATCAGCGCCAGCGCGGCGTTGGCGATCACTCCGCCGTTGGAAGGCGGGACGAACACGCCGACGCAGACACCCGGTGTTTTCGAAACACCGGGTGTCTGCCCGATGCCGTTGCGTTCGAGCACCCGCTTGAACGCCAGCGCCGCGGTGAGCAGCTTCCCGCCGGTGAGTTCGGTCCCGCTCGTGTCGGCGATCTTGTTGCGGAAGAGGCTCCGCCGGCAGGTCCGCAGAAACCGGCGGGCCGGCAGCAGTGCGTTGTTCTTGCCCTGTTCCATCGATTCCACTCCCAGATTCTGGACCGCCGAACGCACCTGGTGCACGTCGTCCGGCTTGTCGATCGGCTTCCCGAACGAGATGGCGACAGGATACGGCCATTGTCGCGGCCGCTTCCAGAGGACTTTGCCGCCGCGATAGCTGAAGATGCTCCCCCACAACCCGTCGAGATACACGGGCACGACCGGTGCGCCGGTCCCCTTGACGATGTGCAGCAGCCCGCGGCTGAACGGCTGCAACTGCCCGGTGCGGGTGATGTTCCCCTCGGCGAAGATGCAGACCAGGTCCCCCTGCTGAATCGCCTCGCGGGCGGCCTGCAGCGATTTCAGCAGCTCTTTCGGGCCGGCGGTGTCTTTGATGGGGATCACCCCGTACAGCGTCGACAGCCAGCGGAGCTTCCAGTTGTTGATGTAGTCGGCATACGCCAGCATGCGGATCGGCCGCGACGAGGTGAGCATCAGCAGCACGCCGTCGATCCACGACACGTGGTTGGCCACCAGCAGCGCCCCGCCGGTTTCGGGAACGTTGTCTCGGCCGTAGACCCGCAGGCGGTAGACCGTCTTCGCGCACAGCCACACGAGAAACCGCAGCGTCGCGCCGGGCAGAAGGAACACGATGTAGATCAGGACCGGTATCGTGCCGGCGGCGGCGACCAGAAAGATTTCGCTCGGCGTGAATTCGAGCCGCTCCTTCAGCAGGTAGAACGCGCCGGCGGAAAAGAGGATCAGCGAAAAGGCGAGGAAGTTGCCCGCGGCGAGAATCATCCCCCGGTGCTGGCGGTCGCTGCGATGCTGCAGGAAGGCTTCCAGTGGAATGTTGAACAGACCCGCCGACACTCCCAGCAGAAACAGCCAGATGCACGACCAGACGTAGGCCGCGTGCAGCGATTGCAGCGACGACGGGTCGATCCGCGAACCGTCGAGATACAGCAGCCCGCCGCTGACGACGATGCCCAGCGCCCCCAGCGGCACGATGCCCAGCTCGACCCGCCCGCTGGACCAGTAGCCGGCCAGCACGCTGCCGGCGCCGAGGCCGAGCACCAGAATGCCCAGCATCAGGCCGATGTCCCCCTGCGAACGTTTCAATTCCTGAATGCCGTAGACGTCGATGTTCATCTGCGCCAGCGAGGCCAGCAGCCAGAAGAACGCGATCCCCAGGGCGGCCCGCATCAGCGGCCGGTTGCTCCCCAGCCGCCGCAGGGCGGCCCACGTCTCGGCGAACGGATTGACGGGAACTCGGCGTTCCGGGTCGGCGGCCGGCACTGCGCGAATCAGCAGGCTCGTCATCCAGCCCGCCACCGCCACCCCCAGCAGTGCCGCAGGAATCGGCCACAATTCAGCGAGCGAGCCGGGTTGCGTGATGTCGGCATTCGTGAACGCGAACAGCGACGTCCCCGCGATGAACCCCATCGCGGAGGCGACGACCGTGATCAGCGCCATCCAGCCGTTCGCTTTTGAGATGCGGTCGGCGTCGACCAGCTCGGGGATGCTGCCGAACTTCGCCGGGCCGAACAGCGCGCTCTGGGCACCCATCAATCCAACCACGACGAACAGAAACGTCGCGCTGCCGGCCCAGATCGCGGCGACGCCCAATGCCATGATCAGCACTTCGGCGATCTTGCAGCCGACGATGACCTTCCGCTTGCTGAGCTTGTCGGCCAGGTAGCCAGCGGGACTGGCCAGCAGCAGGTAGGGGACGGTGAAGCAGGCCAGCCCCAGCGATAACGCTTCCGCATCGCCGAGCACCGGCTTGGCGATCGGCACGACCAGCCAGCGGAACATGTTGTCGTTGAACGCGCCGAGAAGCTGCGTCGCCAGCAGCCCCAGGTACGACGTCGACGCCAGCCCGCCGGCCGCTTTCAACTTTGAGGATTCAACGGTCTCGACCGCCATCACGCGCCCGCACGACGGAAAACAAACGGGTTTCGCCCACGAAAGAGAAACGCAGCCCACGACACCGTCAGAAAGGACCGGACAGCTCAAGGCGGGAATTCGGCGGAGATATCACTCCCCATCCATCGGCGTGAGATGATGCCCGAAATCGCCTTTCGCCACAACCCGAACCCCGGCTTCGGGCTGCGCGATCATCCATCAGCCGACGGGCGCTAGCCCCCGGTTTGATGTGTGCGCGATCCGCAGGAACCGGGGGCTAGCGCCCGGCGGCTGATCATGAAGCCGGCTGATGACGGATTCGGATTACCGGGATCGAGTCCGCTTCTCGATCGGCGGCCCCTCCGCGCGGCCTTTCGTCCAGGCGTCGAGCGCACGCAGCGTTTGCTGCCCGCGGATGAAGTAGTTCTGGTCGCGGGCCAGCGCTTCCAAATGCCGGCGGAAGGCGGCGTCCCGATTCCGCCGCCAGTCGCTCGGCGGCTGGAAGATCGATTCCTTCTTCAGATGCCGCGAGAGCGCGCCCGCGATCGCCTGATGCCCCTCCGCCGGCGAGGGGTGAATGTGGTCGACGAGGAATTCGTCCCCCAGGATCCCGTCGGCAACCTTCGATTCCAGCAGCGCGTGGGCGTCGATCAGCGGCGTGCCGGTCTCGGCGGCGATCCGCCGCATCGCTACTTCCAGCGGCGAGATCATCCGCAGCGGGCAGACGTCTTCGTCGCGGGCGGCCACGTAGGCGGACCGCGCCTTGTCGCGAAATCGCTCGTCGAGCGTCTTCCGCCACAGCGCGTCGTAGCAGGTCGCGAGCAGGTACTGCGTACCGGCGTGCCGGCCGTCGATGCCGATCGCCTGCTCGAGCAACGTCACCGCCTGCCGCGGGTCAGCACTCCGCAGGCTCCGTGCTTCCTCGACGAGCCGGTGCCAGCGGGACAGCTCTCCGGCGGTCAGACCGGCGGCGTGTTCCGATTTGAAGGGCGGCATTTCCCGCAAATTGGACGGCGGCAGCACGAGCACGGCCGGCACGCCGTCTGCGGCCGCGAGGTCGATCATCCGCCGCAGGTTGAATTCAAAATGCTCGACGACGCCGCGGCGCCATTCGTCGTCCCGGTGATAGGCGCGAATTCCATTTCGGTAGTTCAGCAGCGGGTCGGTTTCCGCGGGAAGGACGGGACGTCCGTCGGGAACGCGCCTCCCGGAACCGACGATGTCTCTGACCGCTGACCGCAGCAGCGTGGCCGTCCGCAACCGCGACAGCCGGCGTGTCGGGACGGCCAGCAGCGGGTGCGCGTGCTTGATATGCGAGAACGTGCGGTCCTCGAGAAACTCGTTGTGCCCGGTGCAGATGACGAACAGGTCTGGCTCGTAGCCGAGGCATTCCTTCAGAATCGGCGTCAGGCGGTAGCTGGCGTAGGAGATGCCGCCGCAATTGACGACCTCCCAGTTCCGGCGGTCGTCGCCGGCGGCCAGGCTCAGTTGCAGCCATTTCGTGAACGACGTCGCCGTCGAATACGGCCGCCCCTGCACCGTCGACCCGCCGAAACAGAAGATGCGGTACGTGTCGTTCCCTTTCGTCGCCGGGAACGATTGCTTCGCGAAGTAGACCCGCCGCGACTTCGCGATCTCGTAGCGGGTCGCCGCGTCGTTGAGCACGAACAGCGGGTGCACCTCGCTGAAGCCGACGTAGGGGTCGGGATAATCCGCCGGCCGCCCCCAACCGCCGAGAATGCAGACCCCTTCCGCCGCCGCGAGCACCGACAACCCCAGCGCGATCGCGGCCAGCCGGAATCCCCATTTCCGACGGCGGCTCAGCGGTCGGTCAGTCCGCGGCTGTTTGGAAACGGTCGAGGTCACACCGCACCCTCACGTCGGGGTTTCTCGCGACAATGCAGAAGTCACACCCGGAGTTGATTCTGACGCGCCGGGACGGAAAAGGGAATCGCGCCTGCAGTTCCCCTCGTGGCCGGCGTGAGTCCGCAGGTTCGGGGGGACGCGGCGGATGCTGCCAGCATCCGCGAGGACGCTGGCAGCGTCCGCCACGGAATCGTCGGCTTCCCGCCAATCGCCGGATTCACCACACAGCCGTTACCCACAAGCTCCAGACTCGCGATCTTACGAATCCGCCGAGTTGAAGGGAGAATCGGGGATATCGGGGAAATTCCCACGAACAGCAATCGCTAATTCCGGGTATCGTTAGCAATTGGAAACACGAACAGGCCGTTCGGTGTTTTTTGTACGGGCTTCCAACACAGGACGCATCGCACTGAAATGAAAGGACTTGGATCACGCTGCCACGGTTGGTTTCTGAAATGCCTGACGCTCCCGGAGGGGGTTTCACTTTCGGGAAATTCCCGATAAACTCGCCGTTTTCACGTTTACTTCAGTTTACACATTGCTACAGTGTTGTTGTTTGAATGCGGGCCACTCCTGAAACGTGTCGTGTTGTCTTGAGTGCTGGCGGGCAGGAACATCGTTGATCAGCCCCTGATGGAAAGACGGGAGAAGAGGGGGACAGGTCGATTTTTCGGGTGCGCGCGAGTTTCGCGAGAGAAGCGTCAATCCGAAAAATGGACCTGTCCCCGTTTTCGCGATCGAGCGCGAGTGTTCTGGCACGAGGACCAACCATGACAGACCGGCTTCTGATTCGCCCACGAACACACAGGGAACCCCATGGCCGACCACGTTTTCGTTCTGAGTCGCGATCGGGAATTCGCCGATGGCCTGACGTCCCGCCTGATTGCCGCGGGACTCGCCGCTGACGAGATCGAGCATCATTCTCATGTGGACGAACTGGGCCGGCAAATGGCCGCCGTCCCCTTCTCCACGGTGTTCGTCGATTTTCGCGAGCAGTCTCAGGTCCTGGAATTGGGCCGATTCTTCCAGGAACTGCGCAACGGCCGCCTGGGGGCCGTGGACCTGGTGTCGGTTTCGCAGGGAAGCCTGCCCCTCGAGTTCGCGGCGGCCGCCGAACTGTATGCGGTCAAGTCGCTGCGGGTTCCCTTCACGCAGGGGGAATGTGAACGCGTCGCCGAATTCGTCGCGGCGGGGGGCCGCGTCAACGGCCATCGTCGGCTGCCGCCATCCCGCACGCTGGCCGCCGAGGGATTCTCGATCACCAGTTGCGAAATCGAGATGTGCGGGATGCTCGACCTGCTGGAACGGGTCGCCCCCCGCGACGTGACGCTGCTGCTGGTGGGCGAGACGGGCACGGGCAAGACGACGCTGGCCCAGATCATTCACAGCCTCTCTCCCCGGCGGGACGAGCCGTTCCACAACGTCGCCTGCGGAGCGCTCCCCCCCGACCTGATCGAAAGCGACCTGTTCGGCCATGCCCGCGGGGCCTTCACGGGGGCTGAACGGGACAAGATCGGCCGCTTCGAGGCCGCCCGCCGCGGGACGCTGCTGCTCGACGAAATCGACGTCCTCGGTCCCAAAGAGCAGGTCAAGCTGTTGCGGGTCATCGAGACCGGCCAGTTCGAACCGGTGGGGACCACCCGTACCCGCGAATCGCAGGCGCGGCTGATCGTGGCCGCCAACGTCGACCTCGAACGCTGCGTCGAATCGCGGCAGTTCCGGTCGGACCTCTACTATCGATTGAACGTGCTGCAGTTCCGGCTGCCGCCGTTGCGCGAACGGCTGATCGACATCGCTCCGATGGCGATTTCGTTCATCCAGGAATGCTGCCAGCAGCACAACATCCGCATTCGACGCGTCGGCCGCGACTTCCTCGACGTGCTCAAGCGGTATCCCTGGCCGGGCAATATCCGCGAATTGAAAAACCAGGTGCAGCGGGCCGTGCTGTTCAACGAAGATGGAACGCTGACGGCCGCCGACCTGCCCAATGCCGTGCGGCAGGCGATGCGAAACGGCTCGCCCCCCGCGGATGACAACGGCCGCCACCTCTCCCTCGCCGAGCGCGTCGCCCGCAACGAGCGCAAAATCCTCGAAGAAGAGCTGCAGATTCACAACCAGTGCCGCACGACGACCGCGAAGTCCCTTGGCATCAGCCGCGTGGGACTGTACAAGAAAATGAAGAAGTACGGCATGCTGCGATGATGGCCGTCAAATCTCAGCGATCAGCCGTCCGCGCAAATCAGCCGGCGGGCGCCAGCCCCCGGTTTGATGTGCGAGTCGCGCGAACCGGGGGCTAGCGCCCGTCGGCTGATGGATAATCCGGGCGAACTCGAAGCGAACGGGCAGTCAGGGAGATCGACGGTGCGGGAGCGAGTCGCCAAAGCACTCGACGCCCTCTCCGATGGACTGCACCCCTACGTCGAAGACGCCCTGAAGACGATCTATAAGGACCGCTGGTTCAAGACCGTGCAGTCCAGCTTTCGCGAGGGGCGGGGACAGCCGAACGCCGACGAGCTGCACATGGCCTGGGACGCCCACGCCGTCCTCACCGTGATGTGGGACCAGTGGAACAGCGTCTTCCGCCACCGGCTGGGGAGCATTCACCGCAGCCTGGTCAGCGAGCTGCGGGAGTTCCGCAATCGCTGGGCCCATCAGGACGAGTTCGACTTCGACGACACGTACCGCATCTTCGACAGTTGCCAACGGCTGCTGTCGGCCGTCGACGCGCCGCAGGCCGAATTCATGGCAAAGGAGAAGATGGAGCTTCTCAAATACCGCTTCGGCCTCGAAGTCGAGGAAGCGCAGCGGCGGTCGATCGAACAAAAACGCCGCTGGCGGGACCTGGTCATCCTCACGCTCGCCTGTGCCGCGACGCTGCTGGCCATCTTTCTGGGCGACTTCGGCACCCGCGGGTGGATGCTGGCATTGTTCGTGGTCGCGGCGTTCGGCTACGTCATCTCGCAACGGTTTTTCAGCAGCATCCCGATTTCGTTCGTCGCTCACGAATGCCGCGTCTGTGGCCGGATCATCTACGGCGAGGTCTGCCCGTATTGCGTGGCCGAAGGGAGATTGAAGGCGACGCCGAAGGACGGCGCGTAAATGTCGATTTCAAAAGATTCGGTTGATTGTGCCACTGCTTGGCGGCCGCCGCAGTTTGCTCTGAAATCGCTGCACGCGCGATCGGCGGCCGCCAAGCAGTGCCGTCGGGCCGGCACTCTCGCAAATCTGGAAAGGCACTGCTTGACGAACGCCGACGAGGTTCTCTTCGCAATTGTCGCGGGTGGCGGCGTTCGTCAAGCAGTGGCACGATTTCCAGGCTGGACGAAGAAAGGCCCATTCCTGAAGGTCAGGAACGGGCCTTTCCGAGGGGTCAGATCATCCCCATTTCACAACATCCACACATAGGCAATCGTAAAAAGCGGGCTGCATTCGTGAGGAATTCCCCGCGGACCACGAGAAAATCATCAGGAAATCCCCGACGGGAACGGTGGCAGCCGTAGTGCGGAATTCATTCCGCGCGCAACGTCAATCGTGCGGAAAATGCTCCGTCCAACGATCGTGCGAAATGGATTTCGCACTATTTCGTTTTGGCCGGCGTCCCCGTCTTCTTCTTAATGTGCGAATCGAACCAGTCGGCGAACTGCGGAATGTCCTCCGCAATCCTGGGCCAGCCGTGGGCTTTTCCTTTGCGCGCCACGAGCTTCGCCGGCACGGCCAGCTTTTTCAGCTTGTCGATTACCAGTTCGGACTGCTGAATCGGCACCAGTTTGTCGGCGTCGCCGTGGATGATGAACGTCGGGGGATCGTCTTTCGTCACATGGTAGGCCGGCGAGATTGCCTTGCCGATTTTCGTTCGCTCCTCTTCGTCGGTAATCGTCACCAGCGAGCGGGTCTTGGGGTCGAACTTCCGGAAATCGAACGGCGCCCGAAAACCGCTCAGAATCCCGCGTCCCAGGGCGTTCTCGCCCGGCTTGCCGTAATTCAGAAAATCGGTCGGCGGGAAGAAGCACGCCACCGCCTGCACGCGACTGGAGGTCCGCTCGACGGGGTCGGTCGCCTTCGGGTTGCCGGCGTTGCCCGTCATGCCGATCATTAGCGACAGGTGTCCCCCCGCGGAGCCGCCGGTGATGCCGATCCGTTGCGGGTCGATGCCGAACCGCTTCGCGTTGTGGCGGATGAAGCGGATCGAGCGGTGCATGTCGCCGACGATTTCCTGAATGTTGTACTTCGGCTGGCTGCCGTGCACGACCGCAAACACCGTGTACCCGCGGTCGTTGAACACCTTCGCGTAGCCGGGATTGATCGCCCGGTGCGCCGAAAACCACCCGCCGCTGACGACGTGCACGACCGCCGCCCCGTTCTGCTCTTTGGGGCGGAAGACGTCCATCGTGAGCACGACGCCCTGCTTGCGGCCGTAGATCACGTCGCGAGTTCTCGTCACGGCGGCGTCGTCGGCGCGGGCCGGCGTGGATGAGATCCCGATCAACAGGCAGGCGCAGGTCAGGAATGTGCGCTGGATCATTCGAGTTCCTCGATGGGCTGGAGAGTGAGTGGTGAAGAGTTGAGAGTTGAGAGAAGGAAGCGTCTTTCCGCTTTCCGCCGTCCGCTTTCCGCCTTCGCATTCTGCGGTGTTTCGATTTGCGTGTCCACCATTCCGGGTCTTTCTCCAGACGGCCGCTTCGCCTACAATGGGCTGGTCATCCATCCGTCCGTGTTCAGGAGCCTGATTGACATGTCAACCAACCGGCGCGTTCCCATCTGGCCCTTTGCCGGCCTCCTGGTGCTGCTGGCGGTCGCGGTCGCGGTCTTCGCGTGGCCCCCCGCGGCCTCGAGCGTCGACGAAAGCAAGGAGAAGGACGACACCGTACTCGCCGACAAGACCCCCGCCGAACTGATCGAGTACATGCGAAAGCAGGTCGACACGCTGCAGGAAGATCCGCCGGAGAAAAAGGAAGATTTCAACAAGGCGCTCAAGTCGATCGCCCAGGCCGCGGAGAAGGTCCTTGAGCAGAAGGCGACCCCGAAACAACGACTGGAGGCCGTCCAGGCCAAGTGGGCCATGCTGCGGGCTCTCTCGCAGAGCGGGGACAAGACGGCCGGGAAGGAGATTCCGACGTTCCTCAAGCGGTTCACCGGCGATAAGGACGGCGACGTCGCCGAGTTCGCCACGGGGCGGATTCTGGCCCATCGCACCGAAAACGTCGGCACGCTCAACAACAAGGAACGCGAGCAGCTTCGCAAAGACGTCGTCGCGTTCATTCAGGGGGGCAAGATCGAAAGCCGATTCAGCGTGTTGATGGCCCTCGGCCAGATGCTCGAATACCAGAACCAGGGGGAGCTGGCCGCACGCATCTATCTGGCCGGCGCGGCACGGGTCGCGAAATCCAGCGACAAGGAGATCGCCTCGCAGGCCAAGCTGCTGGAAGGGTTCGCCCGCCGCTCGGTGCTCGTCGGCAAGACGTTCGAGCTGAAGGGGACGAAGGTCGACGGCAAGCCGTTCAACTGGAGCGACTACAAGGGCAAGGTCGTGCTGGTCGATTACTGGGCCACGTGGTGCCGGCCCTGCATCGAAGCGATGCCGATGCTCAAGCGGTATTACGAACTGTACCACGACAAGGGTTTCGAGATCGTGGGGGTCAGCGTCGACGAAGACCTCGAAGCGCTGCAGGCCTTCCTGAAACGCGCCGAGCTTCCCTGGCCGAGCCTTTTCAGCCGGGACCCGAAAGCGGCCGGCGGGAACCATCCGATGGCCGTCTATTACGGCGTGATGAAGTACCCGACCACGATCCTGGTCGACCAGAAGGGAAAGGTCGTCGAACTCGACGTGCACGGTGCCCGGCTGGGACGCTTGCTGGCCAAGCTGCTGGAAGGCGGGGACAACAAGGACGCGAACACAGCCGCGAAGCCCGCGCCGAAATCGAAAGCCGCGACAACGGAAGCCCCGAAGCCGCCAAAAGGCAAGTAACCGGGGAGTCGGTACACCAACACAAAGCGCAGTCCGCACCCCCACTCGTTCACGGCACGACGTGCACCAGCATCAGGTCGTGGCCTTCCAGCGACCAGTCGCTGTTCGCCACAACGACGAACCGGCTGCCGGAGGCGAAGACTCCTTCCCGCAGGCCCCAGTCGGTGACGAAATCGAGCAACTCTTGCGGGCTGCTGCGGACCACGTCGGTCACCCGCGGCGTCACCCCCCAGTAGAGGCAGATGCGGCGGGCGGTGTCGGGGTTGTCCGTCAGCGCCAGCACCGGCACCGGGCTGCGCTGCTTTGAGACGGCCATCGCGGTGCGGCCAGATTTCGTCGCCACCGCGACCAGGTCCGCCTGGAGTTGCTCCGCCGCCAGCGACGCACCGGCCGTCACCGCCTCGGTCACCAGTGTCGCCCGCGTGGCAGCGTTGCCGTCGAAGTCCCCTTGCCGCACGTCCCGCGCCGGCACGAGGCGTTCGGCTTCGCCGGCAATGCGGCTCATGATCGCGACGGCTTCCCGCGGATACGCTCCGATGGCCGTCTCGCCGGAGAGCATCACCGCGTCGGTCCCGTCGAGCACGGCGTTGGCCACGTCGCTGGCTTCGGCCCGCGTCGGCCGTTCGTTGGTCTGCATGCTGTCGAGCATCTGGGTGGCGGTGATCACCGGCAGCCGGCGGCGGTTGCAGAGGCGGATGATCCGCTTCTGCAGCGGCGGCACCTGCTCGATCTCGACCTCGACCCCCAGGTCTCCCCGCGCGACCATCACGCCGTCGGTCACGTCCAGGATCGATTCCAGGTTGTCGATCGCTTCCGGCTTTTCGATTTTGGCGATGATGTGCGGCGGCGATGCGGGCCGCAGTTCGGTGACCGCCTCTCGCAGATTGGTAATGTCCGCCGCCTGCCGCACGAAGCTCAGGCCGATGAAATCGAGTCCCGCTTCGACCGCCCACCGCAGGTCGTCCCGGTCTTTGTCGGTCAGCGCCGGCGTGCTGAGCTTCACCCCCGGCAGATTGATCCCCTGCCGCGAACGCACCGTCCCCCCGTGCTCGACGCGGCACGTCACCGCCGAACCGTCGACAGCCTTCTCGACGACGCGGAACGAAACGGTGCCGTCCGCCAGCAGCACGCGGTCGCCGGGAATGACGTCGTCGATGAGTTCGGGATAGGTGGACGTGAAGTCGGTCGGGTCGCCGGTCGCCTGCCGCACGAAGCGGAACGTCCCGCCGGCCACGCAACAGACGCCGTCGTCGGGGAGCTTCCCGAGTCGGATTTTCGGCCCCGACAAGTCCCCCAGGACCGCGATCGGCTGCCCGAGCTCTTCCGAAACGGCACGAATCGACCGCAAGACGCCGTCCAGCCAGTCGTGCGACCCGTGGGCGAAGTTAAGGCGGAAGATGTCGACGCCGGCGACCACCAGCTCCCGCAACCGCCCGGCCGACTCACACGCCGGCCCGACGGTGGCGATGATCTTGGTTTTCACCAGCGGGCGTTCGGAGTATTGCATTGTGGTGAGTGGTGAATAAGGGATGAAGGATAAGGGATAAGGGATGAAGGATAAGGGATGAAGGACCGCGCCGACTCCTCATCCCTTATCCCTTATCCCTCATGCCTCGTCCCTTATCTCTCATGCCTCATCCCTCATCTCTCATCCTTCATCCTTCCCCACTCACTCCCCATACGTCGTCAACACCCGATTGACTTCATCGATCGTCGTCTGACCGGCGAGGACCTTCCGCTTGGCGGACATTTCGAGTGTTGCCATTCCCTCTTCGACCGCCGTGTCCATGATTTCGCGGTGCGAGCGGCCGTCGACGATCGCCTTGCGGAGCCGGCCCCGCACGCTCATCACTTCGAACACGCCGGTCCGGCCGAGGTAGCCGGTGTAGAAGCAGTCGTCGCAACCGGTGCCGCGGGCCAGCTTCATGCCGCCGGCCTCAGCCGGGCCGATGCCGAGGACCGCCAGCTCGGCTTCCGTCGGCTCGTACTCCTCGCGGCATCGGTCGCAGACCTTCCGCAGCAGCCGCTGCGAGACGATCGCTTCCAGGCTGTTGGCGATGAACATCGGCGGGATATCGAAGTTGCGGAACACGTCGACGGCGGCGGCCGTGTCGTTGGCGTGCAGCGTGCTGAACACGGTGACGCCCGTCAGCCCGGCGCGGCAGGCGATGTGCGCGGTCTCGGAGTCGCGGATTTCCCCGACCATGATCACGTTCGGGTCCTGCCGCAGCACGCCGCGCAGGGCCGCGGGGAAACCGAAATCTTTCTTCGGTTCAATCTGAATCTGGTTCACGCCGACGATCTGCCGCTCGACCGGGTCTTCGATCGTCACCAGGCTCTTTTCCGGCTCGTTGATGCGTTGCAGGCAGGCATAGAGCATGGTGGTTTTGCCGGAACCGACCGGGCCGACGCTGAGGATCACCCCGTATGGCACGCGGACGTGGCCGTCGAGCGTCGCGATCTGGTCGTCTTCGAGGCCGAGCTCTTCGAACGCGGTGTAGTCGGCGGCGTCGGGCATCAGCCGCAGCACCATCCGCTCGCCGTGGATCGTGGGCCCGCTGCCGGCGCGGATGTCGCGCTTCTTGTTGAGCACGACGTTGGTGAAATGCCCGTCCTGGGCGAGCCGCCGCTCGGCGATGTCCATCTTCGCCATGATCTTCAGCCGCGACACGACGTTGGCCATGACCTCGCGGGGGAACTCGATCACGTCGTGCAGCAGCCCGTCGACGCGAATCCGCACCCGCAGGCCGAGCTCGTCGGGGTCGAAGTGGATGTCGGTCGCCTTCAACTGGAACGAGCGTTCCATCAGCAGGTCGATCAGCGACACGGGGCCGACGACGTCCAGCAACTGGCGGAGTTCCTCCTGCAGCGCCTTCTGGCGCACCTCGCCGAATCGACCGTGGCCGGTAGGCGAACTCGTCATGCGGGGTCCTCGTTCTGGCGGGGGTAAAACGTAGTGCGCCCCTTCTTCGTCGAACAGGGGCATTCCGCACGATCGATCTCGTGCGGAATGAATTCCGCACGACATTCGTCCGGTGCGGCGGCATTCCCGGCCGGTTCCGGTTTCGGCGGCGGGACTTTACTGGTGGCCTTCTTGGGCTTCGGATTCGGCTTGTTCCCCTTCACCTTCGCGGATTTGCCGTTCGTGTTCGCACCCGAGTCCGGAGACTGGGACGTTTTCTTCTGCGCCAGCAGAGCATCGTGATCGGGATGCACGACGACCCCGGCGACCAGCAACGCCAGGCAGCCGAAGATGGAAGAGATTCCCACCGTGCGCTGCAGGCCGATCCCCAGGCAGGCCGCCACGGTCGCGGGAATCAGCCCCAGCACGCCGCCGCCGAACAGCAGCCCCAGTGAAATCCGCGAGTCGTCCACCGGGGACGACTCGAATGAGAAGAGGAACAGCCCGCCCGCCGATGCCACCAGCAGCGCCAGCGCCGCGATCGCCCAGATTCCCGCGCCCGGCGGCGAGGCGGCGACCACCGTGGGGAATGCCGACGGCGACGTTCCCGCTTCGCCGGCGGCGACGGGCGGCCTGACGACGAGGCCGAGCGTTTTGAATCCCTCTTCGCGGCTCTCGACGATCGTCCACACGTCTTCGAGGCCGGAGAGTCGCAGCACCTCCAGGACGGTCGCGTCTTTGTTGACGACCGCCATTTTGCCGTTCTTCTCCTTGACCAGCTTCCACAGCCGCACGACGAGCGCCACCATCGCGCTGCCCATGTAGCTCAGTGCCGAGAGGTCGACGAGAAAGGCGCCCGATCTCTTCCCTTTGCCGTCGGCAAACACCCGCATGCGGTCGACCAGCGAGGTGCCGATGCTGTCGATGTCTCCCCAGGGGGCCTTGTTCAACTCGGGCATCAATTCGATGATGCAGTGCGTCTCGGCTTCTTCGAAGCGATACGGGGTCTCGCGCGTTTCCACGAAGGGTCTCTCCACGTTCGACACAGGTCACGGTCCGGAAAACACACCCGGTGTTTCCAAAACACCTGGTGTGTTTTCCGCCCAGGCTGGGGGAAAAATCTTCCGCCGATCGGGACGTTGAGGGCCGAAAGGATCTCCGTCGAACGAGGTAGGCGGCCCGCAGACACTTTAATCTATCTGAGTCGCTTCCGGCAAAACAGCAACAATTCCCCCGTTCGCCGGAAATTCAAGAATCGTGAAGCGGCCGGATCATCGCCCGGACGATCCCGAAAACTCGCGTTTCGCCCCCGCAGTTACCGCAATCCGCAGAATCCCCGCACAAATCAGCCGGCACGCGCTAGCGTCCGGTTTGGAACTTCGCATTAAACCGGGGGCTAGCGCCCGGCGGCTGATGAAAGCTGCTTCAGCGAACAACTCCGGCCCGGTGTGGCACGATCGGAATAATCGAAACAATCGTGCGGCGGTCGAACGGATCGCGAGCGCGGACGGTCCGTGCGACAAGAGCCGGCGGCGCAAACGTCGATAATGATACGGCCCGCGGTATCGGAGCAACCGCCACGATTGCGGCAACCGTCGGCCAGGACGGCGCGATTTCCGCAGCGGATGTGATCGACCACGTTGAAGAACGATGAGGGATGAAGGATGAGGGATAAGGGAAAAGGGAAAAGAGACATCCTTCATCGTTGATCCTTCATCTCTCATCCTTCATCCGACTTGACCGGGACCCCACCGTGCGCAGCCCCCGCCCGAACCGGACGTTGATTGCCGTGCTGTTGCTCGGCATCTCGGCGGCTGTTCCGGGGACGACCCACGCTGACGACGAAACTGGTTGGCGCGCGACGCGTCGCTCGGTCGCGGAGCAGAGGGCGGAAGTCGGAGGTCGGAGGTCGGAGATCGGAACTCGCGAATCACGACCACTCTCGACTTCCCCCCTTCGGCCCGCCGGCCCGCCGCAGCAGGTCGCCGTGCCGGATCGGATTGAGCCGATCACATCTCCGCCCTCGTTCCCAAGCTCCAGCTTGGGAACGAGATCGGTATCGACCTGGTCGCGGATCCGCCGCGCCGAGGCCGAGTCGTCGCCGTTCGGACACGAATGGCCGCCACTGCAATCAGTGGGAGTGCCCAGAGGCCCGGGGTCGGGTGTCCAGAATTCAATTT
>Ga0268386_10000116_pt1 | contig 44655 bp, 31 predicted proteins | sample RVTome_15_FD_200260 | JGI IMG/M metagenome (GOLD analysis project Ga0268386, IMG submission 200260) | Soil microbial communities from uranium-contaminated site in the Upper Colorado River Basin, Wyoming, United States - RVT150D86... ... | reverse complement strand
CGCCGACTTGATCGTCTGCACCATGCCTTCCGTGAGTGTGTGCTCCATGGTCTCTTCCTTGAGACTGCGTGCTTGTTGAAACTGACGGGGAACTCCCAAACGCCACTTCTACCACAAAACGCGGTTTTGCAGGTAGATTATTTTCCCGCCGCTGCCTAAGGCCGAACGACAGCGGGACGATTTCGCTGCGGAGCACTCGAGACGACTCCGGTGTCGATGTCCCCACCAGCCGCATTTCGCCGTCCAACAGCCGGTACAGTTCCAGCGCCCATGGGTCGCGGTCGACGATAAGCAGTTCGCGGGTGTTGACCTTCGCGTAGAAGTCGAACTTTTCGCGGGTCTTGTCGTAGGGACTGGTGATCTCGACGGCGAAGTCGGGTCCGCCGTACCAGAACTCGCCGTGGTTCTCCGCCGTCGTATCGTTGAGGTAGACGACGACGTCGGGACAGCGGTAGTTCGACTTCCAGTCGTCGACCCGGTCTGAGACGTAGACTCCGGGGCGCACGAGCCCTTTCCCAGCCCATTGAACGGCAATTTTCAAGACTGCGGTCCAGTCGCCGACGAAATCCTGATGCTCATCATTCGCGATCGGCGCCATGACGTACACCCTTTCCCAGACTTCGTCGTACCGATCGGCCCCGGCGGCCCGGCGCTCTTCGATCAGCCGTTCCTCAAGTCCTGGATCAAGAATCGTCGCGACCATTGCTGTTTCCTCGCACTTCGGTTCACGCAGTATGTCCATTGTTTCCGCGAAGATGCCGATTGTCGAGACGGAATCGCCACAAGGGTTTCCGCGGGGTGCAAGACGCACTTTGCATTCAGGTACTGATTCGAGAGCAGGGGAACGCGGATGACGCGGATCGTGCGGATCTTCGCGGATCAGAAACAAGTTTGGGAGAATGATTTTGCGGCCGAATGAAGGATGAGGGATGAGAGGTGAAGGATGAAGGATGAAGGATTTGCGTATCCCGTCTCTGACATCCCACAACCCTCATCCTTCATCCTTCATCCCTTTCTGATCCGCGTAAATCCGCTCGATCCGCTGCATCCGCGTTCCCCCTCGGTTGCGTACGGAATTCGCAAAGCGCGTCTCGCACCCGTTTCCGCGGTTCGCGCGGCCGTCAGTTGAGTAACCTTGTGCATCACCGCGGAAAACCCGATACTGTTTGCGCCATCCACTCTCTTGCGAGAACGACTATGCTGCGGGTCCTCGGTTCGTCACGACGACTGTGCGATCGCGTCTCCCGGCGGGACGTGCTGCGGATCGGATCCGTCGGCTTCGGCTCGCTGGCGCTGGGCGACCTGTTCCGTTTGCAGGAAGCCCAGGCGGGGGCCCACGTCGGCGGCTCCACGTTCGGACGGGCGAAGCGGATCATCCTGCTCTATCTGTACGGGGCCGCCGCTCAGCACGAAACGTTCGACCCGAAGCCGATGGCCCCGGCGGAGATTCGCGGCGAATTCCGCCCCATCGCGACGGTCGTCCCCGGCGTGAGCATTTGCGAGCATCTGCCGAAGATCGCGCAGCTCGCCGAGAAGCTGACGCTGCTGCGGTCGATGACGCACCCGTACAACATCCACTCGGCTGCGTATACGCTCACCGGCGTGGACCGGGTCGACATCCCGATGGAGTTGAACCCCTACGACACCCGCCACTGGCCGTTCTTCGGCAGCGTGCTGGAGTATCTGGCAAGGGAAAAACATCGTACAGACGCTGGCAGCGTCCGCCACGGGATGCGGGAAGTGCCCAGCAACATCGCGTTGCCGTATCTGTTCAGCAGCCGCTGCCCGGAATTCGACCGCGGCGGGCCTTACGGCGGTTTCCTGGGGCGGACGTACAACCCCGTCTGGACGGACTTCGAAGGCAAATCCTCGCGGGGCGTGAAGCGCTGGCGCGGCAATGAGGACAGCGTGATTCAGGACCCGTATGCCGGCGTCACGCCGGAGAGCCGGTTCGTCATCCGCCAGGCGGGGCGGTTGCAGCCGGGGGTGACGCTGGACCGGTTGAACCGCCGCCGCAGCCTGCTCGGACAGTTGGATTCCGCTCGCCGCCGGTTCGACGGTTCGCCGGCGACGCGCAGCCTCGACCGCTACCAGCAGATGGCGTGGTCGTTGATTACGTCCCGCAAACTCCGCGACGCCCTCGACGTGGCCCGCGAGAAGCCGGCCGTCCGCGAACGCTACGGGATGACGCTCTTCGGCCAGGCGACGCTCGCCGGCCGGCGGCTGCTGGAAGCCGGCGCGACGCTGGTCAGCGTGTTCTGGGATGAATACGGCCCGGCCAACACCGCGTGGGACACGCACTTCAACCACTACGAACGGCTGAAAGGCGAGCTGCTCCCCGGTCTCGACAGCGCCCTGAGCGCGTTGCTTCTCGACCTCGAACAGCGGGGCATGCTCGACGACACGCTGGTCATGTGCCTCACCGAACACGGCCGCACGCCGAAGATCACGCTCGGCACGCCGCGGGGCGTCGGCCGCGAGCATTGGTCGAACGTGTACTCCAACCTGCTGGCCGGTGGGGGCATCGCGCGGGGCAAGGTCGTGGGCAGCTCCGACCGCGAAGGGGCGTTCGTCAACGGCGACCCCGTCAGCCCCAAAGACGTGCTGTGCACGATGTACCACCTGATGGGCGTCGACCCGCACCGCACGCTGACCGACAACCTCGGCCGGAGATTGCCGCTGGTTTCCGGCGGGAAAGTGCTACGGCAGGCGCTGGGATAAGACGTATCCGCCGCTTGCGGTTTTGCACTCTCCTACGGCACCCCGGTCGTGCGCCCATCCTTCCGCTGCCCCTGTTCGTCGTACTCGCTGAGGTCCCGGTTGATGAGAATCTTGGTCGCGTAGATGATCTGCCCCGTGTGCAGCGAGAAATGCTCGACGACGTGAATCACCGCCCCCACGCCGGGAACGGTGTAACCTTGGACGGTGACGAGTTCGGTCAGCTTGTCGAGCGGCAGTTCGCGAACCACGTCGCACGCACGGCTGACAGCCTGCTTCAGGTCGGTGAGGATGTCCTCCGTCGGCAGCGGGTCGCGGCAGGCGAACTCGGCGGGACGGTCGCGTTCGAACTGGTCGCCGCCGAGCGTCTTGTTGATCCACTGGTTCACGTTCCCCGTCAGGTGCAGCACGAGCACGCCGATGGAGTTCGAGACCTCGTTCGGCCGGTGCCAGACCTGCTCGACGCTGAGCAGCCTCAGACATTTCTCGACGAGCTTCACGGAATCGGCCAGTTTGCCGACGCAGTAATCGGCGACGGACTGCTGCAGGGAGGATAGAGGCATGGTTGATTTGGTGAGTGGCGAGTGGTCCGTAGCGGAATTCGTGGTAATTCCGCCGCAAGGTGACTGGTAGCAGAATTCTCACGAATTCTGCTACCGCGTGAAGGATTCACAAGCTCTGAGTCGTGCGTGGTGAATCGTCGCACGGCTGCCGACCACTCACCACTCACCACTCACAATATTTTTGAAATTCTGGATGTTTTGCGCTTGCAATCCAAGACAGACTGTCTTAGGATGCGGACAAAGACAACCTGTCTTGAAGCATGGTCCTGATGTCATGTCGCGTTCAATCGACCACCAACGCGAATTCCGCGGTTCCGCAGAACGGCGTTCGCTGTTCGCGATGTTCGTAGTGACCGGCTTCAGCCGGTCCCTTGACCGGCTGAAGCCGGTCACTACGAACGCGCTCGTCGCTTTTTACGGAACTGTTACACAACATTTCGACCATTTCGCGTCAAAGAGAGAGGGCCGATGGTTCGCAAACCGCAAGACGTGACCGATGCGGAGCTGGCCGTGCTGCAGGTGCTCTGGGATCGCGGGCCGTCCACGACGCGGCAGCTCGCGGACCAGTTGTATCCGGGGGGGACGGCCTCGCAGACGGCCACGGTGTTAAAGCTGCTGGAGCGACTGGAAGCCAAAGGATGCGTCGACCGCGACCGGGGCGGACCCGTGCACGTCTTCGAGGCGGCCGTCGATCGCGACGATCTGATCGCGCGGCGGCTGCAAGCTTTGGCCGAAAGCCTCTGCGACGGCTCGAAGACGCCGTTGCTGATGCACCTCGTCGACCCGAAAAAACTGACCCGCGAAGAGCGGGAAGCATTGCGGTCGCTGATCGCCGAATTTGATCCAAAGCCCAAGAAATAGAGGACTGCTGCGAAGAAAGATGGGACGACATCCGGGAGTGCGGCGTCTGAAGTCGTGATCGGAACCACGTACTCCCGTTGTCAATCGGATCCGAAGCGGTGATCGTGTCCAGCAGAGGCACGGCGTCGTGTTGTGAAACGAAAGGCACGCCCGATGAATTCGCTTGTGGAGATGGCGCTGAGCAACGTGGTCGTGGCCGCCCTGATGGCGGCGGCCGTCATCGCAATCAGCCGGGTGTGCCGCCGGCCGGCCCTGGTTCACAGCCTGTGGCTGCTGGTGCTGCTGAAGCTGATTACGCCCCCCATCGTCGAAGTGCCGGTACCCGTGTCGTGGTGGGACGCACCGACGCGGCCAGCCCAAGTGGCGCAATCGAGCGAATCCAGCCCAACGGCGGTCAGCCACGGTATGCAATCTGCCGATGCCGCCGAGGCTCCGCCGCGCGACCCGGCCGAGGTCCCGCTGCCGGTGCTGCCGGCCGACGTTGCCGTCGCGTCACAAAGGGCGCGAGACACGACTCCGGCAATCGGGAAGTTGAAAACGCTGCCGGACGGCGGTGTCGGGGTGTCCCTTCCGGAAGAAGATTCCTGGAAGCAGGAGTCGGCGATGATGCGCGTCGCCGATCGCGTGCAGAAGCAACGTGATCCCGTGGCGGAAGCTGCCAGCTTCCGTCCCGACGCTGGCAGCGTCGGCCACGTGGCGGCGGTTCCCACAGCGGCAGCGAAAGCGACGACTCCCCCGACGCGGGCGGCCGACAACGCGGTCGTCGAGGAGCGTCCGTCCGCCGCGGCCTCGGTCGACTGGGAACGCGCGTTTCCCGCCCTGCTGGCAATCTGGCTGGCCGGGACGCTGTTCTGGGCGCTGGTCTCGGCGCTGCGGGTGGTCTGGTTTCGGCATCTCGTCCGCCATTCGCAGCAGGCCCCGATTTACCTGCAGATGCAGGTGCGGGAGCTGACGCGGCGACTGCGGTTGTCGGCAGCGCCGGAAGTGCGGCTGCTGCCGGGGGCCGTCTCGCCGATGCTGTGGGGGGGCGGCGGCACGCCGCTGCTGCTGTTCCCGCGGGAACTGCTGGGACGCATGGACGACGACTCCCGCGCCACGCTGCTGTTGCACGAGCTGGCCCACCTGCGGCGGGGCGACCACTGGGTGCGGTATCTCGAACTGCTCACCTTCTGCCTCTACTGGTGGAACCCCGTCGTCTGGCTGGCCCGTCGCGAAATCCATCGCACCGAAGAGGAATGCTGCGACGCGCTGGTCGTCGAAAACTCAGCCGACGGCGGCCGGCTCTACGCCAGCGCCCTGCTCGACACGCTGGACTTCCTGGCCGACGCGCGGCCGGCGATGCCCCCCGTCACCAGCGGCATCGGGCACGTGGCGTTCATCCGCCGGCGGCTGAAGGCCATTCTGGCGGGCACGGTGTCGGGGAAGTTGTCCGTCCAAGGCCGCTTCGCCGTCGTCCTGCTGGCGGTCGTGCTGCTGCCGCTGCTGCCGACGTTCGCGCAGCGGAAAGCCATCGTCGCGCAGAAACCGCGGACTGAGACGAAGGCGGAATCAGAATCCGTGCGAAACGATGAATCGGCGGCAAAGAAAGGGATGACTGTCCTGTCGCCGAACATCGGGACCGGCGAACCGACCGACTTCGAAACGACGTCCAAGCCGTTGCAGTTCGAGCCGCTGGAAGTCCGCACGCTGGACGTGACGAAAGACGGCCGCTGGCTGGCGACCGGTCACGGCCGCTGGACGACCGAGGGGCGGGTCCGCGTGTGGGACCTGACGGCAAAAAAAGAAGTCGCGTCGTTCCCCGAAGACAAGGGGATCGCGTCGGTCAAGTTCTCGCCGGACGGCAAATACCTGGCGACGGCCGGCTGGGCGCAGACGCTGTTCATCCGCGATGCGAAGACGTTCAAGCAACTCCACGAAGTCCCGCTGGGCAACGTCGCCCGCCTGGCGTTTTCGCCCGACAGTAAGACGCTCGCGACAGCCACGGAAAGCGGGCAACTCCGTCTGTGGGATCCGGAAACGGGAACGGAACGCTCCAAACTGGAAGGCAAGTTCTTCCGCATGCAGTACGTCGCGTTCTCGAAGGACGGAAAACACCTCGCCGTCGGGGGCGGAAAGTTCGACGCTCCGCGAAACGGCCGCGTCGCCGTGTGGGACCGCAAAACCGGCAAACAGTTGAAGGTGATTGAGGACTTGACGCAGCCGATCATCGCCGTGGCCTTCTCGCCTGACGGGAAAACGCTCGCCGCCGGCGGGTGGGACATGCAGGTCCACACATGGAGCGTTCCCGACCTTCGGCGAACACTCACCCTGCGCGGCCATTCGCGGTACCTCGAATCTCTGGCGTTTTCACCGGACGGAAAAATCCTGGTGTCGACGGCCTACGACCAGACGATCCGCTTCTGGGATCCGCACAACGGCGACACGCTCGCCGAGTTGACCGGTCCCCAAAGCGGCACGCTGTGCGCCGCCTTCACGGAGAAAGGGAAGAAGCTGATCACCGGCGGCATGGACAAGACGATCCGCATCTGGGACTCGTCGACGTACCGCCAGACGGGAAGCCTCCAACCCGGCGCCGACGCCTTGGAAATCCCCGAGCCGGTGCTCTCCGTCGCCGCCTCTCGCGACGGTAAATTCATGGCCTCGGCCCACGAGGACAAGACCGTCCGCCTGCGCGACGCGACGACCGGCCAGGTGCTGCGGACGCTCCGCGGGCATGAAGACGTCGTCTCGCACGTCGCGTTCTCGCCCGACGGCAAGTACCTGAGCACCGCCAGCTTCGATAAGACGGTCAAGCTGTGGAAAGTCAGCGACGGCAGCGAGCTGTTCACGCTCAAGGGGCACACCAACTGGGTGTTCTCGGCGGCCTTCTCGCCCGACGGCAATCTGCTGGCGACCGGCGGCTACGACAAGACGATCCGGCTGTGGTATGTCCGCACCGGTAAGCCAGTCGTTACGCTGGAAGGGCACGCGGCCACCGTCCGCTCGGTCGCTTTTTCGCCGGACGGCAAGCGGCTGGTCAGCGGCAGCGGCGACCGCACGCTGAAGGTCTGGGACGTGAAATCGCGGAAGGAACTCTTCACCCTCAAAGGCCATAAGGGGACGATTCGCGAAGTCGCGTACTCGCCCGACGGGGAATCGATCGCCTCCGCCAGCGAAGACCAGACCGTCATCCTCTGGAACGCAATCGACGGCAAACAACTGCGAACGCTGACCGGGCACGGCGGCATGGTTTGGGCGCTGGCCTTCTCGCCGCAGGGACGGTCGCTGGCCAGCGGCGGGTTCGACAACGCCGTCATCATCTGGGACCCGAAATCCGGCGTGCGGCGCAGCACGCTCCGCGGGCACACCGACGTCGTCACTTCGCTGGCGTTCGCCCCGGGTGGCACTGGCGGCTCGTCCGCCAGTAGCTCGTCCGCCAGTGGCACGCTGCGGGGGTTGATTTCCGGCAGCTACGATCGGTCCCTCCGCTTCTGGAAGTCGCGGCAGGCCCCGCTGCGGGAAATGCTTACCGTCAGCATCGCGCCCAAGGGAGCGCGGGCCGTCGCGTTCTCGCACGACGGCCGGCTGCTGGCCGTCGCCGCCCACGACGGCATGACCCGCGTGTGGGACACAAACAGCGGCAAACTGCGGCACGTGCTCCGTGGGCATTCCGGCGGCGTTCGCTCCATCGCCTTCTCCCCCGACGACCGCCTGCTGGCCACCGGAAGCTGGGACCACACGATTCAGGTCTGGGACGTGAACACCGGCCGCTCGGCCACGCGGCTGGCACAACCGGGGGATGACAAGCACGACGTGATGTCCGTCAAATTCACGCCGGACGGCAAGCGGCTGGTCTCCGGCGGGCGGGATGGGACCGTCCGCATCTGGAACGTGGAATCCGGGTCGCTGGAGAAGACCTTCGACAAACAGTCGCTGCCGATCGTCGGGGTCGACGTCACCCCCGATGGCCGTTACCTGCTGGCGGGCACCGGCGACTACAAGCGGCCGAAGGAACCGGGACGAGTCTTGCTGTGGGACCTCAAGACGTCGAAGCTGATGTACAATGTCGTTCGAAACGGCGGAGAAGTGCGTAACCTGCGGTTCTCGCCGGGCGGCGGACACTTCGCCGTCGCGGGCGCGCAGAGCGGCGGCGTTCTGACGGTGCATGAAACGAAGACCGGCCAGGTGACGGCGACGCCGTTCCAAACCGGCTACGCGGGTAAGCTCGCGTTTCTGCCGGACGGCAACACGCTCGTTTGCAACCGCGGCGGGAAGCTCATCGTCGCCGTCAACTGGCGGACCGGCAGGGAAATCGCGCGCTTCACGGGGCACAACAGCTCGATCTACCAGTTCGCCGCATCCCCCGACGGTTCGCTGTTTGCCAGCGTCAGCGAAGACGGCACGCTGAAGCTGTGGCCGACGCGGCGCACGCCCCCGCTGAAATCCGAACTAACGATTCCCGTCACGAAGAAAGACGCCACCCGGTTCGCCATTCCCTTGCCCGGCGGCCGCCTTGTCACCGGCGGCCACGACAAGCTCGTCAAAGTCTGGGACCGCAAGACCGGCAAACTGCTGAAGACCCTTGCCGGGCACCCGGGGGGAATCACCTGTGGCGCGCGCTCCCCCGACGGCCGCCTGCTGGCCACCGGGAGCTGGGACAAGACTGTCCGCCTCTGGGACTTGGAATCGATGCAGCCGACGGGGACCGTGCTGAAACATTCGGCCGAAGTCGTCGAGGTGAAGTTCACGGCCGACGGTCGCCGCGTCGTCACCGCCGGGCGGTTCAATCGGCTTCAGATCTGGGACGTGAAAACCGGGAAGATGGTCGGCCAGACCGCCGAGCAGGACAAGCCGCTGGCGACGTTCGACGTTTCCCGCGACGGAAAGCTGATCGCCGGGGCCGTTTCCGACTGGCAGAAGCCGCGCGAGCCGGCCCGCGTCGAACTCTGGACGTTTCCGGATTTGAAGCCGGTCGCCACGCTGTACCGGCACCGGTGGGAGCTCAAAGCGGTCGATTTCAGCAGCGACGGCAAACGCATCCTCGTCGCCGGGACCGACCTGCTGACGATCGTCGACGTGCAGACGCGTTCGCCGATTCGGCACATGCGGACCGACATCGGGATCATGGGGGCCGCGTTCTTCGACGACGACCGCCATGTCGCCTCGGGCGACTGGTTCGGCAGGGTTCGCGTGTGGAACGCGCGTTCCGGACAACTGCTCTCCACCGGGGCCGAGCACGAGAAATACATTCTCGACCTGCGCGTCGACTCGAAAACGAAGACGGTCCTGAGTTGCGGAACCGACGGGACGCTGAAGCTGTGGCCGATTCCCGGCCGCGACGCCTCGCTGGCCGCCCGTGTCCGTAACTGGCCCGACGTCCGACCGATTCCGGCCGTGACCAGCGCCGGCACGCGGCTGCTGCTTGACCAGCAGAACCAGCAGGTTTACTTCGGCGTCGCTTCGTCCGACTTCCGGTATTTCGCGTCGGGAGGAGAAAGCGGCGAAGTCACGCTGTTCGACGCCACCCGCATGGCCGTGCTCAGCAAGATGAAGGGGCACACCGGCAAGATCTGGTCGGGAGCGTTTTCGCCCGACGCGAAACTGCTGGCCACCGCCGGCAACGACAAAACGCTCCGCATCTGGAAAGTCCCCGGCGGCGCGCTCGTCACATCCGCGGAAGGCCACGAAAGCCGCATCATGGCCGTCGCCTTCACGCCCGACGGCAAGCAGATCGTCTCGGTGGACGGCTTGGGTTACATCCGCCTCTGGGACGCGCAAACGGGCAAGAACCTCGCCGTCTTCCGCAAAGAGCAGGCCGGGCTCGAGACGCTGGCGATCTCTCCGGACGGCAAGCTGCTGGCCGTCGGCGGGTGGGACAAGACGGTCGACCTCTGGCGGCTCGCCGACCGCCGGCTGCTGGGAACGCTGGCCGGCCACGCCTCGCGAATCCAGGCGCTGGCGTTTTCGCCCGACGGCAAGCTGCTCGTTTCCGGCGACCACTCGCGCGACAAGCCCGACGTCGTGAAGGTCTGGAACGTCGAAACCCGCACGCTCAAATATTCGATCAAGGAAAAGCTGAACGCGGTGATGGCGGCGGCCTTCTCGCCGGACGGGCAGACGTTCGTCACCTCCGGCGGCGACAACAACCTGCGGTTCTGGGACCGGGAATCCGGCCGGTTGATGCTCACCGTCCCCAGCGGGCACAGCAACGACGTCCGCTCGATCGCGTGGTCGCTTGACGGTTCTCGCATCATTTCCTCCGAATTGATGGGGACCGCCAAAACGTGGAGCGTCAGGACCGGCGGCCGGCTGTGGATGACCGGCTACGTGACGGCGGCGGCGTCCGGCAACGGCGCCGCGCTGGAACGCGTCGTCGCCGACCACAAAGCCGGCGCGTGGTTCGCCACGTTTTCCCGCGACGGCAATCTGCTGGCCACCGGCGGCGAGGACAAAACGGCCCGCGTGTGGAACACCCGCACCTGGCAGGCCGTCATTTCCCCGATCGAACATGAGGGGACCGTCTCGTTTGCCGCGATTTCATCCGACGGCAGGACGCTGGCCACGTCATCCTCCGGCGGCAAGGTCTACCTGACGTCGCTGACGGACGGAAAGCGGCTGCACGTGCTTTCCGGCCACAAGGCGTTCAATCGCAAATTGGCCTTCACGCCCGACGGCCGGCGGCTCGTCTCCGGTGGGCGGGACAAGACCGTTCGCATCTGGGACGTCGCCACGGGCAAGACCTTGCACACCCTCGACGTCGGCCACAACGTGTGGGCGATGTCCGTCGCCCCCGACGGAAAGACCATTGCCGTCGGAACCGGCGACTGGACGGCCAAGAAGCCCGGCAACGTCTCCATCTGGAACCTCGACTCCGGCAACCGCGTCAAGACCCTCGACATCAAGGGCCACATCACCTCCGTGGACCACGTCTCCAACGACCGGCTGCTCGTCGCCCGCGGCGGCGTGGGTGTGGGGCTGTGGGACCTGAAAACCGGCAAGCGGCTCTCGGTGCTGCACTGGCCGCAGGACGTGCGGCTGGTCCGCGCTTCAAGAGACGGGAAATCGGTCGTCGTCGCGCACGGGGACGCGAAGAAGGGGCTCGTGAGCGTCTATACGCTGCAGACCGGCAGGCTCCGCAATACGTTCCGCGTCTCTGAGATGTATCTGTTCACGGCGGCGTTTTCCCCGGACGGCAGTAGAATCGTCACCGCGGCCAAGGACGGAAAGGTCAAACTCTGGCGGCTCGACTCCCTCGAAGACGGCAAAAACAGCGAATCAACGCCATCAGCCGGCACGCGCTAACGTCCGGTGTAGGCGATATGGACGAAATGGACGAATCCGAGGAACCGGGGGCTGGCGCCCTGCGGCTGATACGGTAAATAGCAACCACCGGGCAACAAGGAATTGAAGGGGACCCCGATATGAGCGCGCGACGACGAATCACGCCCCTGGCGGGCGCCATGCTGCTGCTGGGACTCGCCGGTCCCGCATTCTCCGCAGACAATCGCCCGGTCAAGCCGGCCGACGTGGCCCGCGTGGCGGCAATCATCGACCGCCACATCGACAAGCGGCTCAAGGACAACGCCGTCACCCCAGCCCCGATCGCCTCCGACGCCGAGTTCCTGCGGCGGACGTACCTCAGCATCACGGGACGCGTGCCGCGCGTGGCCGAAGCGCACGAGTTTCTCAACGACCGCTCACCTGACAAGCGGCAGAAACTCGTGAAGGAACTGCTGGAAACGCCGGGCTACATCACGCACTACTCGACATTCTGGCGGGGCGTGCTGATGCCGGAGGTCAGCGCCGACTTGCAGACGCGGTTCCTGGTGCCCGGTTTCGAAGCCTGGCTCCGCGACGAGTTGCGGAAGGGGACCGCCTACGACGACATGGTCAAGCAGATCCTGACGACGAAAATCGACTCCGGCCGGAACATGCGCAATATCTATGCCCGGCTCGGCGAGGCCAACCCCGTCGCGTTCTTCCAGGCGAAGCAGGCCCAGCCGGAAAACCTGGCGGCGGCCGTCTCGCGGATGTTCCTCGGCGTGCGGATCGAATGCGCCCAGTGCCATGACCACCCGTCGGACACCTGGAAGCGCGAGCAGTTCTGGAGCTTCGCCGCCTTCTTCGCCGGCATCCAGCGGCGGGGCACCAACGTCTTCGCAAGCGTCCGCGAGATTCCCGATCGCCGCGAGATCGCCATTCCCGACACCGACCAGGTCGCGCAGGCGAAGTTTCTCGACGGCAAGACGCCGCAGTTCCGCTTCCGCAAACCCGCCCGCGAAACGCTCGCCGAGTGGATCACCGCGAAAGACAACCCGTACTTCGCGAAGATGGCGGTCAACCGCATCTGGCACAAGCTGTTCGGCGTGGGGATCGTCGAACCGGTCGACGACTTCACCAGCTTGAATCCTCCCAGCCACCCGGAACTGCTGAACGAACTCGCGAACGAGTTCAAGAAGCACAACTACGACCTGAAGTTCCTGGTCCGGGCCATCGCCGCCAGCAAGGCGTACCAGCGGACCAGCCGCCAGACGCACGCCAGCCAGTCGAACCCGCAACTCTTCGCGCGAATGACCGTGCAGGCGCTCACGCCGGAGCAACTCTTCGACAGCCTGGCGACGGCGGTGGGGTACTATCAGCCGTTCCAGACGCAGAACCCGTTCGTCTTCGGCCGCAACGATTCCCGCAGCGAGATCCTCGAGCTGTTCGCCAACGACTCCGAGTCGCCGGCGGAACGGACGGCGACGATCCTGCAAGCGCTGGCAATGATGAACGGCCGGTTTATCACCGAGGCGACCTCCGTCGGCGGATCGTCCGGCCGCTCCACTCCAACGTCACGGAGGCCCCGGCGATTCGGGCCGAACGGGCGGGGGAGCAACACGCTGGCCGCCCTGCTCGACTTCCCGCTGGCCGACACGAAGCAGCGGGTCGAGACACTGTTCCTGGCGACGCTCTCCCGCAAGCCGACGCCGGACGAATCGGCCCGGTTCGTCAAATACGTCGAATCCGGCGGGCCGAAACAAGACAAGGACAAGGCTCTCGCCGACGTCTTCTGGGCGCTGCTGAACAGCGGCGAGTTCGCGCTGAATCACTGATTCGGAATGTAGTGCGAAATTAATTTCGCACTACATTCCGGAATCCGCAATCATCCCCAACTTCACGGAGCACTCCCATGGAATCCCTCTCTCGCCGCGACTGGATGAAGCTCTCCGCGTTCGGCGCCTTCGGCTGCTCGATGTCCGGCTGGATGCGGGCGCTCGCCGCCGACGCCGCGAAACACCCGCAGCGAAAGCGGGCCTGCATTCTGCTGTGGATGACCGGCGGCCCGCCGCAAACCGACACGTTCGACTTGAAGCCGGGGCACGCCAACGGCGGAAAGTTCAAGCCGATCAAGACGGCCGCCCCCGGCGTGGAGATCAGCGAGCACCTGCCGCAGCTCGCCAAACAGATGAAGCACGTCGTCCCCATCCGCTCGATGAGCACCAAGGAAGGGGACCACTCGCGGGCCACGTTCCTGCTGCGAACCGGTTACACGCCGCAGGGGCCGGTGCAGTATCCCACGATGGGTTCCGTCCTCAGCAAGGAACTGGGAGGCCGGGAATCGGAGCTGCCCAACTACGTCAGCATCGCCCCCTACCGGTTCCTCTCGCCGGCGGCCTACGGGCCGGGGTTCCTCGGGCCGAAGTATTCCCCGCTCGTCGTGGGGAACAACGGCGGCGTCCCCATCGTGCAGCCCGGCAACAACGCCTACGAACGGGCGCTGAAGGTGCAGAACCTCGACCTGCCCGACGGCGTCGACGTCGCGGAAGCCGACGCGCGGCTGTCGCTGCTGCGGTCACTGGACGACGAGTTCGTCTCGACGCGGCCCGGCGTGACGACCAACAGCCACAAGGCCGCCTATCAGCAGGCGGTCCGTATGATGCGTTCGAAGGCCGTCAAGGCGTTTCAGCTCGACGGCGAACCGGCCAAGCTCCGCGACCGTTACGGCCGCAACCAGTTCGGCCAGGGCTGCCTGCTCGCCCGCCGGCTCGTCGAGCACGGGGTGCCGTTCGTCGAGATCTCGCTCAACGGCGTCAACGGCAACCAGTCGTTCGCGTGGGACACGCACACGAACAACTTCAACTCGGTGCAGAAGCTGTGCGAGGTGCTCGATCCCGGCTGGGCCACGCTGCTGGACGACCTCAAAGACCGCGGCTTGCTCGACACGACGCTGGTCGTCTGGATGGGGGAATTCGGCCGCACGCCGAAGATCAACCGCAATCAGGGCCGCGACCACTTCCCCGCCGCGTGGTCGACGGTGCTGTGCGGCGGCGGCGTGAAAGGGGGCCGGTCTTACGGCAAGACCAGCAACGACGGCATGAAGGTCGACGACAAGCCGGTCAGCGTCCCCGACCTGATGGCCACGATCGCCACCGCGGTGGGCATCGACCCGAAGAAGCAGAACATGTCCAACATCGGCCGCCCGATCCGCATCGCCGACCCCGAAGCCAAATCGATCAAGGAGATCCTCGCATGAAGACGCAGTCAAAGGTCGGAAGGTCGAAGGTCGAAGGTCGAAAAGTCACCGCTTGCGGTTTCGCACGCGCCACCATCGCGGCCGCCGCGTTGGTTCTCGGCGTCGCCGCGCCCGTCGCGGCCGCCGATCGCGACGCGCCGACGACAGCGCAGAAGCCTCGGCTGAAGCTCGCGAACGACGACGTCGAAAGCCTGCTGTACCTCGCGAGCGACCGGCTGGTCGTCATCCGCCTGCATCTGCGGGTGGACGGCAAGAGCTATGCGTCGGTCTGGAACCAGATGATCGACCGCTACTTCCGCGAGCTCGACGCGAACAAGGACGGCGCGCTGACCGGCGCCGAGATCGGGCCGCTCCCCACGCAGACCGAAATCATGCGGAACAATGCCGGCCGCGGCCAGCCGTCGACCCGCCGGCTCCCCACCGTCAGCCGCAACTCCGCCGACTCGAACCCCCGCGACGGCAAGGTCACTCGGGAAGAACTGAAAGCGTACCTGAAGCGGATCGGCGTCCGCCCGTTCTCCGTCTTCACGACGGAAGGCGACGTGCAACAGCGGCTCGTCAGGGTCTACAATCAGAGCAATCCCAATCAGGCCGGGCAGAAGCTGTTCGACCGCCTCGACACCAACAACGACGGCAAACTGTCGCGCAAAGAACTGCTGGCGGCCGCGAAGTCGCTCCGCAAGTCCGACCTCGACGACGACGAGCTGATCTCCGCCGCCGAACTGCAGGGGCCGCGCTCGCCTTACGTGAACTTCGTCGGCAGCGCGACCCAGCGGTCGCCCGGCGTCTCGTCGGGCTTTCTCAGCCTCTCGTCCGATACGCCAGCGACGCAGATCGTGCGGCAGCTCATCCGCAAGTACGACCGCCGACCGACCGACGGCAAGCTCTCGGCTGCCGAGCTCGGGCTGAGCAAGCAGGAATTCGCCCCGTTCGACGCCGACAAGGACGGAGCGCTCGACTTCACCGAGCTGCGGCAGTTTCTCAGCAAGCCGCCGGCGAACATTGAGCTGGTCGTGCGGCTGGGCCGCCGGAACGGCAGTCAGAAGATGATCGAACTCGCCGACGTCGGCGCGGGGCTGAAATCTCAGGTCAAGCAGGTGGCGGCCCAGATGGCCAACCTGTCGCTGAAGAACTCGCAGGTCGACATCGTCACGGGAAGTTCCGGCGGCTGGGCGGTTTCTCAGACGCAGGCCTACGACCAGCAGTTCCAGGCCGCCGACGCCGACAACAACGGCTACATCGACCGCAACGAGTCCCGCCGCTACGGGACCTTCGCGAATACCTTCGACCAGATGGATACCGACAAGGACGGCAAGGTGTTCAAGAAAGAGATGCACGCCTATTTCCGCCGGCAGGAGAGCCTGATGCGGAGCCAGACGGTGCTGACGATCTCCAGCCAGGGGCGGGACCTGTTCCTGATTCTCGACCTCGATCGCGACGGGCGGCTCTCGCGGGCGGAACTGGAAGCCGCTGTCAACCGCATCGAGACGTGGGACAAGGACGGCGACGCCCAGATCGCCAAGGCCGAAATCCCCCGCCAGTACCGCCTCTCGCTCGACCGCGGACAGGTCGGAAACGGGATCCGCGTTCCCGTTGCCGTAGCGACCTACGGCTCGGGCGGCGTCGTCCGCCGCGGGATGACGACCGGCCCGCGGTGGTTCGTCCGCATGGACCTCAACCAGGACGGCGAAGTCTCCCGCCGCGAGTTCCTGGGCGGCCCGGCGCTGTTCAAGCAGCTCGACCGCAACGGCAACGGCCGCCTCGACGCGACGGAAGCCGCCACGGCGGTGATCGATTCCGGAGAGTCCGCCACGCAGTCGCCGTAGCCGCGGAGCGACGATCGGTTCCAATCACGACGGACGGGCGCGATTGTGCCCGTCCGTCTTTTCGCGCAGAATTGCTCCGTGGCGGACGCTGCCAGCGTCCGCACGGATGCTGGCAGCATCCGCCACGAGCCATCGCCGACGTCGGAGAAGTCTCCATGCCCGCCGCTCGCTTCGTACTGATCGCCGCCCTTGGTTCCACCCCGTCGTTTGCCGACGATGCGACCGTCCGCGTCGCCGACGTCGCCCAACTCCGTCGCGCGGTCGCCGCGGCGAAACCCGGCACGCGAATACTCATCGCCCCCGGCATGTACCGCGGCGGGCTGTCGTTCAACCGGCTGCGCGGCGCGAAGGGCAAGCCGATCGTCTTTTCCGCAGCCGATCCGAAGAAGCCGCCGGTCTTCGACGGGGGCGGGTCGGTGCTGCATTTTTCCGACCCGGCCTGGATCGAACTGCACAACCTCGTTCTGCAGAAGGGCCGCGGGAACGGCCTGAACGTCGACGACGGCGGCTCGTTCGACACCCCCGCGCACCACATCGTGTTGAAGGGGCTGGTCGTCAAGGACATCGGCGGTCGCGGCAACCATGACGCCATCAAACTTTCCGGCGTCGACGACTTCCGCATCGAAAACTGCACCGTCGAACGCTGGGGACGCAGCGGCTCCGGCATCGACATGGTCGGCTGCCATCGCGGGATCGTCTCGAAGTCGACGTTCCGCAGCGCCGATTCCATCGGCGGCAACGGCGTGCAGACCAAAGGGGGCAGCAGCGACGTCGCCATCCGCGGCTGCCGGTTCCACAACGCGGGCGGCCGGGCGGTCAACATCGGCGGCAGCACCGGGCTGCGGTACTTCCGCCCGAAGGTGCAGGGCTACGAAGCGAAAGACATCACCGTCGAGGGCTGCATCTTCACCGGCTCGATGGCCGCCGTGGCGTTCGTGGGGGTCGACGGGGCGACGGTGAAGAAGAACGTCATCTACCGCCCCACCCGCTGGATCGCCCGCATCCTGCAGGAAAACCGCGACGAACGCCTCGTTCCCAGCCGCAAGGGGGTCTTCGAAGGGAACACGATCGTCTTCCGCTCGAACGAAGTCCGCGCGACGGTGAACGTCGGCGACCGCACGTCGCCGGCGTCGTTCACGTTCAAGAACAACACCTGGTACTGCATCGACCGCCCCGCGCAGACGCGACGCCTCGTGCGGCTGCCGGTCGCGGAAACCGGTGGGACGTACGGGCGCGATCCGAAGATCCGCAACCCCGCGAAGGGGGATTTCCGGAAACGGAAGAATGGATCAGGTTGAGAGCCCAGACCTCCGCGAGTGGCTCGTCAATGGAACATCTGCGTCCAATCGCGTGCCGAGTCCACAAACCACGTGGACCAGAATTCCGTCGGTCAGAGTTTCGTAGACGATGACGTACCGCTTGTGTACGAAATAGCGGAAGTTTTCCGGCAGGTCTTCATGAAGGGCACCCATTGTTGGTTGCCTGCCGTATGATTCGGCCTTTGCATAGATCGCGTCGACTAGTTTGTCCGCGGACTTCGGGCGCCCGCCTTCGACTGCGATGTATGTCGCGACCCCGTCCAGCGAACGCCGGCCGCGACTGGTCCATTCGGCGCCTGCCATCAGTCGGTGATTCCCTGCCTGGCCAGTTTCTCGCGAATCTCGGCTTTCAACTGTTCCGGGTCCAGCGGCCCGTACTCGCCGCGGCGGGCCTCGTCGATCGATTCCTGCAACACGGCGCGGAAGCTCGCCACTTCCTCCTGATAGGCGCGGAACTCCCGCAGCGATTCCTCAAGCGACAGGTTCGCGTACCCGTTCTCGAGCCGCTTCGAGACGAAACGGTGGAATCGATCGAGTTCCTGCTGTGTGAGTTTCATCCCTCTCTCCCCGAACACGCAAACCGGGCGGTGACGTCGACGACGCAGGGTACGGTCACACTGTGGGACTGTTCAAATCATAGCGTGCGTCAATCCGCTTTCGCAACGCGATCTCTGTGAGTTTGCCGCGCGTGTGAATGTGTCGACGCCGGTTGATGAATCATTCGCGTTAGCGGCCGCCGTTGCTGCTCCAGCGGAGCGGCGGGGCGTCGAGGCGGCGACTGGTGCGGTTGCGGAAGTCGTCGAATTTCTCCTCCGCTTTCTGCTGGGCAACCTGCGTGGCCGCCCCGAAGCGGATTGCCGTCTCGAGCTGGTCGTCGTTCGCCCCCAGTCCGAGCCCCTTGACCAGCGCCAGCGCCTGTTTGACGCGGTCGTCGTTTTTGATCCGCTGTTCGACGTCGGGCCGCTTCTGGGAGGCGTCGAGCGTTTCGCGATGCGACCAGACGGTTTCCCACGCGCCGCCGGGCATGCGGGCGAGGAAGCTCTCCTCGACGATGATGCGTTTCGCGCTCAGGTCCGGTAAGACCCGCGTGACGCGGAAGCCCGCGACGTGCTCCGCGTCGGCCGTCTTGATCGCCTGTTGCAATGCGTCGTCGGATTTCTTCCGCCGCGGCGCGACGCCGTTCCCCAGCGCTTCCCGCAGCACCTGGTTCAACTGGGCCTGCAGCAGCGACGTGAAGAGCTGCGAGAGGTCGACCGGTTTGGTGGAATCGCCGCCGGCCCGCACGAGGACGTCCCCGGTTCCCTGAAACCGCAGCCGCTTCAGCCGGTCGAACTCGACGACCGCCTTTCGCGCCGCCCATTGGGCGTCCGACTCGAAGCCCGAATTCGGCAGCCGGTCGGAAAGATCAACCGGCCAGACGCCCGGTATCTTGGAGACACCGGGTGTCTGGCGGAGCTTCTTCGCAAGATCGGCGGCCCGGCGGCGTTCGACGTCGATCAGCCGTTCCCGCCACGCCAGCAGCAGCACCTGCCGATGCGCCGCGGGCTGCCGGAAGCCTCCCTTCACGTCCTTCCCCGGCACGTCAACGAGCATCAACTGACTTGCCGACGTCGCTTGCGGTTTCGGACGAACCCTTTCCAGCCGCGCCAATTCGGATTTGAGGAACGGCGCCAGGTCCTTCTCGCCGGCCCGCTGTTTCAACCAGTCGCGAATCCGTTCCAGCCGTTTCGCCGGCGCCTCGGCAATCCGCCGCTGTTCTTCGCGAGCGGCGGCGGCGTAGAATCCGGCCGCGTGCTTCCGCAGCCAATCCCGCTGGACCGCCACCGTCAGCGCGCCGTCTCTGTCCCGCGCGACGACGGCCCCCCACAGCCGGGTGCCGTCCTTCAGCACGACGAGGTCGGCAGCCTGCTGGTTGACGCGGATTTTCTCGGCGCGAGCGGGAGAAGCGTTCCCGAGAAGCGACGCGACGACGGCATCGGCAATCAGCAGAAATTGCAGGGTACGAATAGCGAATCGCATTTCTCAAACGTCCCTGGCCCACGATCAGTCGAATCCCGTTGCCTCAGCATAGCACAGCGCCCGCATGGGAACGCAATCTCAGTGGTGAGAATCCAGTGCGGCATTCAATTCCGATCTCCGGGAATCCGCGATCCGGCCGGATTTCTTCTTTCCCGGGCCGAAGGCTGACGGGCAGAATGAACGCCTCACGCTTGCATCCGCGGGGAATCTGTTGCGAGGTCTTCCAATGAGTACAATCTTCGGTTGGCGGCGAATCGTGCCGGCATTTGTCACGCTGGTTGTTCTTCATCCCGCTGCGCGGGGAGATGATCCGCTACGTGGGATCGACGCCTACGTCGCCGATGCAATGGCGCAGTGGAAGGTCCCCGGGCTGGCGATCGCCGTGGTGAAAGACGGCAAGGTCGTGTTCGCGAAGGGGTACGGCGTGCGGAAAGCCGGCGGGAAGGACGCCGTCGATGAGAATACCGTGTTTCCCATCGCCTCGGTGACGAAGACCTTCACGGTCACCGGGCTGGCAATGCTCGTCGACGAAGGGAAGCTGAAATGGAGCGACCGCGTCAGGAAGCACCTGCCGGGGTTCCGGCTGCACGACGATGATGTCACGCAGAACGTCACGCTCGCCGACCTCGTTTCCCACCGCACAGGATACGAGACGGCCGACCTGCTGGCGTATCGCGGGGACTACGACCGGGCCGAAATTCTGAGGCGGATGCGGTTCCTCAGGCCGTATTACCCGTTCCGCACGCGGTGGAAGTACAACAACCTGATGGTCGTCGCCGCCGGCGAGGTTCTGGAGCGCGTTTCCGGCAAGCGGTGGGACGAGTTCATCGCCGCGAGGATTCTCAAGCCGTTGCGGATGGAACGCACGGCGACGAGCGGACCGGCGGCGGCGAAGCTCGACAATCGCTCGACGCATCACGCGCTCGTCGACGGCAAACTTCTGCCCGACCCGTTTCATGCGGATCGCGACCGCATGCCGGGCCTGCGGCGGCTTGAGCGGGCGGTCGCTCCCGCCGGCGCGATGTCGTCCAGCGTCGCCGACCTCACCCGGTTTCTGCTGTTGCATCTCGACGAGGGGCGGTTCGAGGGCAAACGGCTCGTCTCCGCCGCCGGCGTGCGGACGATGATGGCCCAGCACAGTTGCAGTCCCATCGTTCCCCGCGGCGCCTCGAAAATGCCCTATTCGAAGATCTACTTCGGTAACGGCCTCGGCTGGCAATTGCGGGACTACCGCGGCCGCAAGGTGGTGATGCACGGCGGCTCCTCCGGCGCGGTGATCGCCATGATGCCCGCCGAGCGTATCGGCATCGCCGTGCTGGGCAACCACGACCGCTCGGGGATCGTGTACATGGTGATGCACGACCTGTTCGACCGGTTTCTGGGGATCCGGCGGACGTGGACGACGCGGGACTGGGTCGTCGAAAACGTCGACGAGCCGGCGCGGAACGAGCGACAGAAGCTTTGCGAACTCGAGCGCACGCGGGCCAGGGACACGAAGCCGACGCTCCCCTTGGAACGCTACGCCGGCACTTACGAATGTGACCTGTACGGGAAGCTGGCGGTGGAACGAACGTCCGGCAAGCTGCGCGTGCGGTTCGGTCCGAATTTCACGACGACGCTGGAGCACTGGGAGCGCGACACGTTCCGCGCGAATTTCCCGAGGCCGTGGCGCGAGCAGTGGATCGTCAGCTTCCAAACGGAGAAGCCGGACCGCGTGAACGAAGTCCGCGTGCGACGGATCTCCTGGTACGAACCGATGCCGGTGTTTCGCCGGGTGGGCGCATTGCCCGGCCGCCAGTGACGGCCCCGCGAACAGTCGTCAGTGCGTCTCGGCCCGCTGCCGCAGCTCGTCCTTCACGCCGCGGAGTTGTTCCTTGCCGAAGCGGACTTTCGCGCCGTCGTGGATGACGTCGAGGTTGGTGAGGATCACGTGGTCGCCGGCTTTCAGGCCGTCGCTGACGACGGCCAGCGTCTGCACCGACCGCCGCACGGTGATGGTCCGGGCGGCGGCGACGCCTTCCCAGACGGTCCGCTGTTTGCCGCCGACGGTTATCGTCGTCTGTTTCAGTTTTGTGGCGACGAACACGCGGCCGTCAATGATGGCGTCTCTGGGAACGACGTGGGCGCCGTCGAGTTCCCGGCCGGAAATCGACGCGTAATAGTGCATGCCGGGCAGCACCGGGGCGGCGGAGCGGTGGCCTTTCGTGTTGTCGATCCGCACGAAGACTTTCACCGTGCGGGTCAGCGGGTCGGCCTCGGGGGCGGTCCGCGCGACGTGGCCGGTCCACTGGTAGGGATGGTCGATGCTTTCCGAGAGCAGCACGGCGGGCCTCTGCTCCGGCGACTTCGCGGCGCGGATCAGCGGTTCCAGCCGGTTGTAATCGTCAAGGGCGACGGCGACGGGGATTTCCACGATCGAGGCGTTGGTGATCCGCACCAGCGGGTCGCCGACTTTGACGAATTTCCCCGGCTGCACGTGGACTTCGCTCAGCGTGCCGGTGAACTTCGCCCGCACCGCGGTGTAGTCGAGGTTGGTCTTCGCGATGTCGCGTTCCTTCTTGTGCTGGTCCTGGCGGTTGCGGATCTGCTCGAGTTGCAGCGGAAAGAGCGATTGTTTGTTCTCGGCGATCGTCAGCAGGTTCTGGTAGCGTTGCAGCTCGAGCCTGGCGCGGGTGATTTCGCTGTCCACCGTGGCCCCCTCGGCCTTCGCCTTGAGGTAGCGGTTGTACTCGTCCCGGTAGAGCTTCAGGTCGGCCTTGGCCTGCGTGACCAGCTTGCGGTTGTTCTCCTGCTGCTTGAGCGTGAGGTCGTATTCCTTCGTATCGGCCTGCACCAGCAGCTCGGCCTGCTTGAATTTCTGCTCATAGGTCGTGGGATCGATCTGCACCAGCAGCTCCCCCGCCGAGACCCGCTGCCCCACCTTCAGCAGCTTCTCAGGGCGGGAAACGTCGGTTCGCGGCTTGCCGTCGAGATCGAGGCTGACCACGCGGCCGGCGACTTCGGCGGAGATCACGACGTCTTTCTCGGCCGCCGCCGTGCCATGCGCCACGATCGTCGTGGGCAGGTTGGTCGCGGCAATCGGGAACACGTCGACGTTGTAGATCTTGACGACGGGGGGCCGCTGGGCGGGGGGCTTCTTGAGCGCCGCCAGCCCCACGAACGCCAGCCCGCCGGCGACCAGCACAGCCAGCCCCAGCAGCACCGACATCACGACCTGCCCCCGGGGCCGATTGGCGGGGCGAGGCGTTGCGGACCGTTCAATTCCCGATTTCATGCCCTGCTCACGAAGAAACCACCCCTTGCCGGCGACACGCCGTCGCCGCGTCAGACCCGCATCGCTATTTTAGGCGACGGGGGGAAGGGTTCAAAGGCGATCCGTCAATGAATCCAGTCCCAGAGGGACGGCATCAGGCTACTCGTTGCCGTCCCTCCGGGACTGAATGCCTGAATTCCGAAGGCGGACATTCCCTCACAACCACTCACCACTCCCCGCTCCCCACTCACCGTCACGTCGCCTCCGGCCCCATCCAGCGTTTGACCGCTGGCATCTCGTGGGTCTGCAGCGTGGAAAGCAGGGCGTCGGGGCGCTCTTCGACGACGATCAGCCCGCGGTGGGATTCCTTCACGAAGCCCTCCTGGATCGCGTGGTCGATCATCCGCACCAGCGGGTCGAAGTAGCCCGCCGTGTTCAGCAGCCCGATCGGCTTGCGGTGGATGCCGAGCTGCGCCCAAGTGATGACCTCGAACAACTCCTCGAACGTCCCGTACCCGCCGGGCAGCGCGACGAACGCATCGGAAAGCTCGGCCATCACCGCTTTCCGCTCGTGCATGTCGGCCGTCAGCCGCATGTCCGCCACGCCGGGGTGCCGCAGCTCTTTGGTGGCGAGCATTTTCGGCAGCACGCCGGTGATTTCGCCCCCCGCTTCGAGGACGGCGTCGGCGAGCACACCCATCAGCCCGACGCTGCCGCCACCGAAGACGAGGCCGAACCCGTCGCGGGCGAGTTGCGCCCCGAACTGCCGGGCGGCCTGCCGGTAGCGGTCGTCGAGTCCGGGTTTCGACCCGCAGAAGACGCAGATGCGGCGCGTGACAATCATCCTTCAATCCCCGTGGTCCCAACCGGTGGTAGCAGAATTCGTGAGAATTCTGCCGTGCGTTTTTCGCACTGCAGAATTCTCACGAATTCTGCTACGGAGCCGTCGCCGGGTGATCATCCCGTGGATCATCCGACGTTCATTCCGGTTCGCTGGTAAAACGCCGGGCGGCCTCCTATACTACCGAATTCCCAATTGAGAGCACGACACCCGGACCTTTAGCGATGCCCAAGCAGAAAACCCACAAAGGGATGAAAAAGCGGTTCAAGGTCACCGCGACCGGCAAGGTCAAACACCGGAAAGCATTCCGCGGCCACAAATTGAGCGGCAAGAACGCCCGACGCCGGCGACGACTGCGGGGAGACGGCGTGATCGTCGGTGCCGAAGCCAAAGAAATCGCCGCCGCCCTTCGTCCCTGCCTGTAAACGGTAGCAGAATTCGTGCGAATTCTGCGGGGAGTCACCTCTCGCGGAATTCTCACGAATTCCACTACCGACCACTCACCACTCACCACTCACCAATTCCGCCATGAGAGTCCGCATCGGGTCGGCACGCCGACGCAAGAAAAACCGGATCTTCAAAGAAGCCCGTGGCAACCGCGGCGGGCGGAGCAAGCTGCTGCGGACGGTCAAGGAGACCCTCGTCCGCGCCCGCGCGTTCGCCTACCGCGACCGCCGCAACCGCAAGCGCGACTTCCGCAGCCTGTGGATCACCCGCATCACCGCGGCCTGCCGCATGCGGGGGCTGTCGTATTCCGCCTTCATGAACGGCGTGGCGAAAGCCGACATCGGCCTGAACCGCAAATCGCTCAGCGAGCTGGCGATTCACAATCCGGCAGTGTTCGACGAGATCGTGGAGATCGCGAAATCCGCCGCTTCTTCCGCCGCCGCCGCGTGAGAGCCTTCGCCTTCCACGTCGTGCGCCCCTTTTCGAATTGATAAAGGGCATTTCGCGCGCCATACTCGGGCGAAATGAATTTCGCACTACGTTCCGCCCCTCCATCCGCCGCGTTTGCTTTTGCATCCCCGCCGCATCGCTGTTAACCTGAAGCGCGACGGAGTCTCGCCGTCGCCCTCAGCGGAAAGGCGTGCCGCGTGTTCCATCCGCCCGAACAGAACCCTGTCGCAAGCGCCGGCCGCGGCTGGCGAGTGTTCTACGGCGCGTTTGCCGTTTCGACGGTGCTGCATCTGACGGCGGTCGTGATTTGCGCCTGGTTGCTGATCGACCGGCCCGCACCGTGGCCCGGAACCGACATCCTGACGCTGTCGTCCGACGAGCGCGTCGAGCTCGAACGCGATCCGCTCGAAGTGAAGCAGGAGCTCAGCCTGTCCACTGCCCCCGGCAGCTCCGCCTCCACTTCCGTCGCGCTGAACCGGCCGGTGCAGCTCAACCGGGTCGCCGCGCCGGTGCTGGCCGCTCCCGTGCCCCGCGACGTGCTCGGCGGCGAACTGGTTTCCGGACTGGCGGACAAAGTCGATTTGAACTTCGCCGGCACCGGCGGCAAGGGGGCCGGCACGGGAAGAGGCGAAGGCAGCGGCGGCGGCGGCTCCGCGGGACCGGGGTTCTTCGGCCTCAAAGCCGACGCGAAGTCGATCGTGTTCGTCGTCGACTGCTCCGGCAGCATGAACACCCGCCACAACAGCGAATGGAAGACCCGGTTCAAGCGGGTCAAGTACGAGATGCTCAAGGCGGTCACCGGCATGAACGCCGGGCAGCGGTTCTACATCATCTTCTTCAACAGCAAAGCGGTCCGCATGCCGGCGAAGGGGCTGCTTCCCGCCACGCCCCCCGTGAAAAGGGACGCCCTGAAATGGATGACCAAGCAACTGGCCGACGGCGGCACCGACCCCCGTTCGGCCCTGCGGTACGCGCTCCGCTTGCAGCCCGACATGATCTACTTTCTGACCGATGGTTCGTTCAGCCCCAGGGTCCGCCGCGTTCTGCTGTCCGTGCGGCAGTATCGCGTGTCGATCCACACGTTCGTGTTCGGCAACCCGAAGGGCGAAGACGTGATGAAGCAGATTGCCGTGCAGAACCGCGGAAAGTACACCTACATCCCCTGACCGATGCCCGACGCCGCCCCGTTAGCCACGCACGAGCACCGCCCCGGCGAGTTGGAAGCCGCCTTGGAGTTCCTCAAGCGTACCCGCAGTGAGCTCCGCATGCTGCGGATGGCCCGCGTGTGGCGCGACCGCTTCCGGGTGTACGACGTCAACGGCGACAGCTTCGAGATCGCCGGCGTCGGCTACCCCGATCCCGACATCGTGCCGGTGCTCAACGCCGTGAACACGAACTTCAAACCGGAGTTCATCCACGACGCGATCGACGGGGAGTACAAGGAATTCAAGACCGGCCGGCGGTACCCGTGGGCGCGGGACCGGGTGATGTGAGGGGCCGCGTCAATCGTCGATCGGCGGGATCGAGGCCCGGATTTCGTCCAGCCGCTCCCGCGTGCCGTGCTGGGCGCACCAGTGGTGGATGTAGTCCCAGTCGAAGGCGTCGTCGCCTTGCACGGCGATCACGTTTGTAATGTCCTCAACGTCTTTCGGGCGTTCGGTCGCGACAGACCAGCGCAGTTTGGTAAGGACCACATCTTCGAGAGTGGGCACCACAACGGTTCGTCCGAGCTGTTCTGAGGAGACAGCGCTTCGGCGCCGAAATCGCTCGTTGTCGTGCGGATCGGCGCTGAGGCGAAAGAACTCGATCGTAAATGGGATGCTGGGCACTTCCACCACGTATCGCGTTGTCCCTGTCGCAGACTCGAACTTGATTTGCGGGTCGAGCACGAACTCAGAAGGGAGTTCCGCGGTGATCTTGCGGATGGACATTCCTTCGAGTTGGAGCACGATATCCGCGTCTTTCGTCGACCTTGAGAGTCCGTAAATCATCGTCGAGAATGACCCGACGAGCATGTACGGAATCTTCAACCGCTCGAGAGCATCAATCACCTGGTTGGTCGCTTCGTCCGGAGTCACGGCGTCTGTTCCTCCGAAAGGTCATGATAGATCCCATGCTCCTCGATTTGTCGCAACCGCTTCAGCCGCTTCCGCAGGATCGCTTCGACCTCGTCCGCGTCCGCATTCGGGAACTGATGCCGAATCCCGTCGCGCATCAGCCCGCAGGCGCGTTCGTAGAGTTTGAAGCCGTCCATCAGCTTCTGGCCCGGCGGCGTCGTGCGCGCCCGCAGTACCCGGCGGCGGAAGATGTCGTCCGCCAGCTCCTTCGTCGGCTCGCTCATCGCTTCCCCTTTCTTCGAGGCATGATCGGCGAATCCCACCCCGCCAGGTCGCTCGGCTTCACCCCCTTCACGTAGCCGCGGAACGCGAATGTCGACGGATGATAGGGGCCGACGAACGCCACGTCGTTGCCCGGCTTGATCGCTGCCTCCAGCCCCGCGCACCACAGGGCGGCGTTGACCAGCATGCGGCGGAAGCCCTCGTTCAGCAGATCTTCCGACGCCCCGTGCGTCGTGCAGAACACGCGGCCCGACTTGCCGGATTCGCTCTGATAAGTCCGCACCCAGGCGACGGCGAGCTGTTCTTTGTCTTTGGCGGGGGGCGAATCGGGTTTCATGCCGTCGAGCACCTGCCCCTTCGCCAGCACGGTGCTTCCCTCGATCGGAAACGCCCGGTACCCGCCGGATTGCACGTGCACGTGGTTCACGCCCCGCAGAACCGGATGCGACGCCGCCTCCTTTCGCAGCACGAGCCGCGAGCTTTGCCGGTGGTTCCGCCCGTAATGGCCGACCCACGTTTCGCCGAGAATCTGCCGGCCGAAGCCGCCGGTGAAATCCTTTCCGCGATAGCCGGTCGAATACTTTTTGAACTTCGCATCCTTGCGGCGAATCTGGAAGGCGTGCGTCGACGTCCGCAGCCCCAGCACCGGCCCGCCGCGGTGCAGGTAGTCGACGACGTGCCGCATCTGGTCTTCGGGGAAGTCCTGGAACCGCAGGAACACCACGAGCAGGTCGGCTTTCTTCAGCGCGTCGAGCCCCGAGATGTGCGAGCTGCCCGGCTGGATGTCGCCGGTCTTCGGGTCGGTCGTAAAGAACACGCTGCATCGAAAGCCGTACCGCTTCGCCAGAATACGGGCCAGCGCGGGGAGCGTTTCTTCGCCGCGGTACTCGTGGTCGCCGGCCAGAAACACGACGTGCTTCCCTTTGCCGGGGCCGTCGGTTCCCTGGTACACGACGCGGTGCGGATGGGCCGCCGCCGGCAGCGGCGAGGCGGTCAACAGGATGAACAGCACTGGCAGCGTGTGTCGAAGCAGTTGCATGGCGTCGTTCCGAACGGGAAACGAAATGATCCGCGGCTGGGCTTCGTTCACCGCGGTTGGCATTCTACCGGATTGTGCGACTCATTTCCCGCTCCCTCGGTCGGCAACCAGGAATGCGAGTCGAATCCCAACGAAGAACGTGGCCCGGCAATGAGCGATTCGGAATCAGGGCCAGACGCGTTCGCTGACTTCACCATCCCAGCGCGGTACACTGGCCGTCAACCATGACGACCCATCCTCGCCTTTCGCTCCGCGAAAGGGCGTTCCGTCCCACTCGGAGGCAACCATGCGCCGCCTGCCCGCCCTGCTCTTCCTCGCCGTGTTCGCCACGACCGCATCCGCCCAGTCCCCCGCCTGGCGGACCCTCGGCAAATCCCGCGGCGACAAGATGCTCGAAAAATACTTCGAGCTGGAAACCGCGAAGATCGAAAAGGCCGCGTTAAGCGACGTCAAGACGCTCGCCGACTGGAAGAAGCGGCAGCAGACCGCCCGCAAGCGGATGTTCGAGATGCTCGGCCTCGACCCGAAGCCTGCACGCACGCCGTTGAAGCCCGTCGTCACCGGGAAAGTCGATCACGCCGAATTCACCGTCGAGAAGCTGCACTTCCAGTCGCGGCCGCGCCTGTACGTCACCGGCAATCTCTACGTCCCGAAGAAACGCAGCGGCAAGCTTCCCGCGATTCTCTACGTCTGCGGTCACGGGCGGGTGAAGAAAAACGGCATCAGCTACGGCAACAAAGCGACCTACCAGCATCACGGCGCGTGGTTCGCCCGCAACGGCTACGTCTGCCTCGTCATCGACACGCTGCAGCTCGGCGAGATCGAAGGCATTCACCACGGCACGTACCGCTACGGCATGTGGTGGTGGAACGCCCGCGGGTATTCGTCGGCCGCCGTCGAGTCCTGGAACTGCATCCGCGCCCTCGACTACCTGCAGTCGCGGCCGGAAGTCGACGGCGAGAAGCTGGGCGTCACCGGCCGCAGCGGCGGCGGGGCGTACAGTTGGTGGATTTCCGCCCTCGACGAACGCATCCAGTGTGCCGTCCCCGTCGCCGGCATCGCCAGCCTGCGGAACCACGTGGTCGACGGCTGCGTGGAAGGGCACTGCGACTGCATGTTCCCCGTCAACACCTACCGCTGGGATTTTGCAGAAATCGCCGCCCTCGTCGCCCCCCGCCCGCTGCTGATCACCAACTCCGACAAAGACAACATTTTCCCGCTGCACGGCGTCGTCGACGTCTACACGAAAACCCGCCGCATCTACGAACTCTACGGCAAGCTGGGGAACATCGGCCTGCAAATCTCCGAAGGCCCGCACAAAGACACGCAGGAACTCCGCGTCGCCGCCTTCCACTGGTTCAACCGGCATCTCAAGGGGACCGACCCGCTCATCGAAACCGCCGCGGTGAAACTCTTCCAGCCGGAACAGTTGAAGGTCTTCAAGGAGCTGCCCAAGGACGAGATCAACACGAAGATCCAGGAAACGTTTGTCCCCACAGCCGGTGAACCGAAGGTGCCGGCCACCTTCAATGAATGGGTGGAAATGCAGCACCGCTGCATGCAGGCCCTGCGCTACAAGGTCTTCCGCGGCTGGCCCAGCACGCACATGCAGCCGATTGCTGCTCACCTTGATCTCAAACCTGCGTTTTCGGCCGACCGTGACGGCATCCACTTCGCCGCCTACGACTTCACCAGCCAGGAACCGATCCGCCTGCGGTTGTACGTCGCCCACCGAGCCGGTTTGAAACCGGCCGACTTGGATCTCGTCGTGCTCAACGCCCTGGATGAAAAGGGCTGGAAGGAATTCGCCGCGACAATGGCCACCGGTTTCTCCGACCAGCTTAAAGACGAGAACCCCCCCGCCGCAGACAAGAAGGGCTACGAAGCACTCGCGAAGATGTTCAAGTCGTTCAAATGGGGCATGGCGTACGTCGCCCCGCGCGGCATCGGCCCCACGGCGTGGAACCCCAGCGAACGCAAACAGACCCAGATCCGCCGCCGCTTCATGCTCCTCGGCCAGACCCGCGACGGCATGCAAACCTGGGACGTCGTCCGCGCCGCCGCCGCCCTGCGCGCCGTCGACGGCTTCACCAAAGTCCCGCTCTGGATGCAGGGGGAACGGGAAATGGCGGGCATCACCCTCTACGCATCGCTGCTCACGCCGACGGTGAGACGCCTCGATCTCCATCACCTCTCGAAAACCCACCGCACCGGGCCGATTTATTTGAACGTCCTGCGCTACCTCGACGTCCCGTCCGCCGTGGCCATCGCGGCCGAACGCTCGCAAGTCCGTATCTACCAGGCCGACAAGCGCGGCTGGGAATATCCGCAGGCGGTGGCGGAGGCGATGCAGTGGGGGAAGAAGCGGGTGGAGGTGCGGGTGACGGGGTCAGGGAAGAAGTGAACCGGATGGCCGTGCCGATGACGCCCCCGCTCCGCTTGCCCCGCCCGCCGTGTGTCTGGCATGATGGCGGTCCATCGGGGAATCGATCATGCCGCGTGTTTTCTGCCTCTTCTTCGCCGCTGCACTGTCGGTGTCGGCCCATGTAGGTCCGGACGGCCCGTCCGGACCTTGCGCGGTCACAAGCGCTCAATCCCCGCGGTCTGGCGGATCGAGGTCCGGTCGGGCCGACACGGACCTACTTTCGGCCGACCGCGGGCCGGTGGAGGCGCAGCGGCCTCGCGCTCAGCGACCGCAACGGCTGTTACAGCGCGTTCCCAGGCGGGTGATGCTCGCGATGTCGATCGACGTGCACCAGCGGGTGTCGGGGACGCTGACGCTGATCGGCGTGCTGCCGTTCGGGGTCGATACCGCCGCGGTCCTTGAAGAGATGCTGGGCGCGCCGGTGGTCGCCGAGAGACGGCAGATTTCCACCGGGGGGAATCGAGGAGCCGGTGCAAGGCGGCGGCCGGGCTTCGTTCCCGTGATCCATCAGTCGTTCACTTGCGAGGGGTCGTTCCGCCGTCGCGGGCTGGTCGTGTCGGGGACGATCGATCCGCGGCCGCTGGCGAAGGCGTTTCGGGGGCGAGGCGTCGATGAGTTCACGATCCACCTCGACTGGGAGACAGCCGGTACACAGGAAGTCACGTCGACGCGGTTTCTGCATCTCGACGACGACCCGTCCTCGAGGGTGCGCTTCGCGGAATGGCAATGGGGACCCGATGACGCCGGCGAGCTGGTCCCGGTGACGATTCGCTTCGGGTACCCGCTGCGGGACTACGGCGGGTGGTTCGCGCTGCTGGCCGGTGTGCTGCTGCTGCCCGTGCTGGCGACGCTGTGGCTGCGGCGGCGGGCGTTGAACGCGGCGGCGGGCGACCGGGCGGCGGTGTGGTTCACCTACATCAAACGGGTGCAACTGGTGCTGGCCGCGGGGGCGATCGCGTGGGTGATGCTCGTGCTCTCGCCGGTGGTCAGTCCGATCGTCGAGTTTCTCGTCCCGACGTTGCTGCACCAGGTCAAGACGGCCTCGGTGCTGGCGACGATGTTGCTGCCGGCCGTCGCGGTGAACATGCTTGTCGCGGGGCTGTCGTATCCCGTTTATTCCCAGGTCCGCGGCGCGGGGTGGACGCGGGGGGAACTCGTGAGGCAGGTCCTCTGGCGCGAAGCCGTCGTCGCGCTGCCGCTGCTGATGGGCGTGCTCGCGCTTGCGGCGTTCTCGGACCACATGACCCGCGCGGCCGTGCTGTGGCTGTTCGGGGCGTTTGTGGGTTGGATTTTCGCCGCGCGACGGCTGGCGGCGGCGATTCAGCCGGCGCTGCACGTCGTCACCACCGGCCCGTTGCGGGACCGCATCGCGGCGATGGCGGAGACGGCCGGCGTGAAGCTGCAGCACATCTTCGTGCTCGACGCCAGCAAGAGCCTCGATGCCAACGCCTCAGCGATCCGCTCGGGTGGCGGCGGAAACAGCGTGCTCGTCACCGATTACCTCATCCGCGGGCTCGACCGCCGCGAGGTCGACGCCATCGTCGCCCACGAGCTGGCCCACCTGAAAGGCAAGCACGGCGGCCACCCGATCATCGTCTACGTCGTTTGCACGATTCTCGCGATCGGGCTCGGGGCGTGGCTGGCGTTTACGAACAGAATCAAGCCCGACCAGACGACGTTCGTCATCCTTCCGATCGTCATGGTGCTCCCGGTGATCTGGAACCGCTTCCGCTCCCGCCGGCAGGAACGGGCCGCCGACCGCGATGCGCTGCGGTACACCGACCATCCCGAAGCGCACGTCACGTCGCTGGTGCGGATCAACAAGCAGGGGATGATTCCCCTCAACTGGAGCCGCGTCGACGAAACCTGGATGACGCATCCCTCGACGCAGCGGCGGGTCGAACGGATCGGCCGGCACGCGGGCATCCCGCCGGAACGGGTGCAAGAGCTGATCCGCGAAGCCCAGAGCGACGAGGGACCGTCGGCGGAATCGGCGGAGCGGGACCACTACCCGCTGCCGGAAGACCTGCTCCGCCCCGGCCGCGTCTTCACGACGCAGCACAAGCAGGGAACGCTGGTCCGGAACGTGATGATCTACTTCACGGTCTTCGCGGCGATGCCGGCCGGTCTGCTCGCGCTCGCGCACCGCTACGAGCTTGTCGCGGCGGTCCCCGTCTGGTTGCACGCGCCGCTGGCGGGAGGCGTCTGCTGGCTGTTCCTGCAGCTCATCGACGATTTTCTCGCCGTCGCCGGATTCCCCGGTCTGCGACGCCGGTTGGCCGCGAAGCTGGCCGAGGAACGCCTCGACCCTGGACGGATGCGTCGAGGCGGACCCATCCAGGGCCTCGCCGTCGCCGACCTTGGTGGGCGGTTCGTGAGCTTCTCTCCCGCCGACGGGCCGCGGCTGTACGAGGGCTACACGAACTGGGACGTCGGTTTCCTGCTGTTGTTTCGCGACCGGCTGGTGTATCTCGGCGATCAGGTGCGGTTTGCGCTCCGCCGCGAGCAGGTCGAGCGAATCGCCCTCGGCCCCAGTTCGGCGGCGCCGTGGTATCCCAAGCGGGTTTACGTTACCTGGCGGGATGAAGCGGGAAACGCCATTACGCAGAACTTCGGTTGCGTGGAAGGCCGATCGCTCCGCGCGCTGCGCCGCGCCACGCCGGCGTTCCTGAACTCGCTGGAACGCTGGCACAGCGGCGACGCGAACACAGCCGACGTTCCGGCCGCGTTGAGCGAGCTCGGCGAGCCGAAACTGGGGGAAGTCTCGAGCCTGCGGCTGCGAGACTGCGTCAACGTTGGCGGGCTGGTGCGAACGTCGGCCTGGCTGTCACTGCTGGCGGCGGGGGCGGCTTACGTGTTCGGGCTGTCGTTCCAGTGGCCGGCCGGGGCGGCGTGGCAGGCGATGCTCGGTTCGGTGCTGACGCTGGTGTTCGCTCAGGCGCCGCTGCTGTTGTATCGGGAAGCTCCGGACGAACCTTCCGCCGACTCGTAGGACGGATTTCCAATCCGTCCGTCGTGGATTGACGAATTACGAAGCTCGATGTGCAGCGGTCCATTCGGTCATTCGGAGTTCGGCATTGCTGGACGGACGGATTGAAAATCCGTCCTACGGGGCGGTGGCGACCCCGGAAGGATGCGTCGCCGCCGCGCCATCCAGGGTGGCGACTTGCGGCCGGAAGGTTCTTCCGGTACGAATCAGCGACCATGAAACTCTTCCCGCAACCCACACCTCCCACCGACGGCCGCCTCATGCCCGCGATCTACCTCACCGAAGACGACGTCCGCGAACTGATGGACATGGAGACGTCGGTCGAAGTCGTCGAAGAGGCGTTCCGCCAACTCGCGGAGGGCAAAGCCGTCAACGTCCCGCGGGTGCGGGCGAAGGCCGGCGGCGTGATGCTGCACAACATGTCGGCCGGGGCGGAATACCTCGGCCTGGTCGGGTTCAAGGCCTACACGACGACGCGGGCCGGCGCGCGGTTTCACGTCGTCGTCTATGACGCCGACGGCGAGCTGGTCGCGATGATCGCCGCCGATTACCTCGGGCAACTTCGCACCGGGGCGGCCAGCGGCGTCGCGACCGAGTTCATGGCCCGGCCGGATGCGAAGGTCGTCGGCGTGTTCGGCACCGGCCGGCAGGCCCGCACGCAGCTCAAGGCGGTCTGCACGGTCCGCAAGATCGAGCAGGTCGAAGTCTACAGCCCCAACGCCGACCACCAGCAGCAGTTCGCCGAGGAAATGGCCGAGTGGTGCGTGGCCAACGTCGTGCCGGTCCATTCACCCGAAGAATGCGCCGCGGAGAAGGACATCCTCATCGCCGCCACGTCGTCGAAAACTCCCGTCTTCGACGGGGCCGCGATCGACGAAGGGACGCACCTGAACGTCGTCGGCTCAAACTTCCTCAGCAAGGCGGAGGTCGATGCGGCAACCCTGCGGCGGGCCGACCACATCGTCTGCGACAGCGTCGCGCAGTGCCGGCTCGAAGCGGGGGACCTGGCCCGCGCGGTCGAGGAAGGAATTCGCGACTGGTCGTCGATGCACGATCTGGCCGAAATCATCACCGGCCGCGAGACCGGCCGCGCCACACCCGAAGACGTCACGCTGTTCAAATCGGTCGGGCTGGCGATCGAAGACGTCGCGATGGGCGCCGAGATCGTGAAGCGGGCCCGCGCAGCCGGACTCGGCCGGGAATTGCCGTTCTGAGCAACCCGTCGTGCGAGATTCATTTCGCACGGTCCACATCTCGTGCGAAATGAATTTCGCACTACGGGACGACGTTTGCGGGACCGCGCGACGGCCTATAAACTCGGCTAAGCCGCGAGCGGCGACAACTGACCACCGACAACTGACCACGGACCACCCCACCGATGGCTGCCGCTTCTCCGTACATCACTGAGACGTCCGTCGCGACGTTCGAGGCCGACGTCGTCAACAAGTCGATGGAATGCCTCGTGCTGGTCGACTTCTGGGCGCCGTGGTGCGAACCGTGCCGGCAGCTCGGGCCGATTCTCGAAAAGCTGGCCAACGAATTCGCCGGCAAGGTCCAGCTCGTGAAGATCAACGTCGACGAGTCGCCCGATCTGGCGGGGGCGTTCGGCGTGCAGTCGATTCCGCTGGTGGTCGCGATGCAGGACGGCCGGCCGATCGACCAGTTCATGGGGATCGTGCCGGAAGACCAGCTTCGCGACTGGCTCCGCGAGTTGCTGCCTTCCCGCACCGAAGAACTTCTGCAGAAGGGGGCGCAGCTTGAAGCGACCGACCCCGCCGGAGCGGAATCGGCCTACCGCGAGGCTCTCGCGCTGGTCCCCGACGACGACCGCGCGAAGGTCGGGCTGGCCCGCGTGATCGTCGCCCAAGAGCGCGACGACGAGGCGGCGAAGATCATCGCCGAGCTGGAGCAGCGGGGCTACCTTGAGCCGGAGGCCGAGCGGGTCAAGTCGGAACTCGAACTCCGCGCCGCCGCCGAAGAAGCCGGCGACCTCACCGAGGCCCGGAAAGCCGCCGCCGCGAATCCCGAGGACCTCTCGCTGCAACTGAAACTCGCCGACGCATTGGCCGTCGCCCGCAAATACGAAGACGCCTTGAAGATCTGCCTGGACCTGATTGAGAAAGACAAGTCCGGCATCGGCCCGGAAACCAAAGACACCATGGTCCGCATCTTCGACATGCTGGGGCCGAGCTCGGAGCTGACGGGAACGTACCGGCGGAAGCTGTCGACGGCGTGGTATTGAGTTGGTGAGTGGTGAGTCGTGAGTCGTAAGTGGTAGCATCCACACACCACACACCTCCGACCATTCACCACTCACTCATGAGATCAACGATGACCCCCACTGGCCTGAACGGGAAGACAGCGTTAATCACCGGCGGCGGTTCGGGCATCGGGGCGGCGTGTGCCGTCGCGCTGGCGCGGGAAGGCTGCGCTGTGGCGATCACCGGGCGCCGTGAAGCGCGACTCGAGGAGGCCGCCGCCCTCGTTCCCAAGCTGGAGCTTGGGAACGAGCAACCGGCGATCAAGTACTTCGTTTCCGACGTCGGCGACCGCGACAGCGTCGCGAAGCTGTTCGACTGGGCGAACGGCGAGCTGGGGCGAATCGACATCCTCGTGAATTCCGCCGGCGTCAACACGCAGAAGCGGCTGTTCGCCGAGCTGTCGCCGGAAGACTGGGACAAGCTGCTGCGGATCAACGCGACCGGGGCCTTCAACACGATGCACGCCGTTCTGCCGCAGATGCGGGCCCGCAAAGACGGGCTGATCGTCAACGTGGCCTCGATTGCCGGCCTGCGATGCGGCCTGCTGGGGGGCGTGGCCTACAACGCCTCGAAGTTTGCGATGCGGGCGCTGGGGCTGACGGTGAACAACGAGTTCTGCGAGGAAGGCATCCGGGTGACGATGATCCACCCCGGCGAAGTCGACACGCCGATCCTCGACGACCGCCCGGTCCCGGTCGGCCCCGAACATCGCGCCCGCATCCTCCAGCCGGAAGACGTCGCCGCCGCGGTGGTGATGGTCGCGAAACTCCCCCCGCGGGCGAACGTCACCGAGCTGACGATCAAGCCGACGACGCAGCCGTTTTCGTGAGGCACGTAGCGTGGACTTCAGTCCATGCGAGCGGCGTATCGCCGCCGACCATCGGCCATCGCGTGGACTGAAGTCCACGCTACGGCTACTTCTTCGCCGATGCCACCGCCCCCTTGTGCCCCGGCGCCGCGATGAATTGCTTCACGAGCTTGCCGTCGGCTGTGTTGAAGATGCGGATGTCGCCGTTGTAGCTTCCCGTCGCCAGCCGTTTCGTCGCCGGGTGGATCGCCACGGAATAGACCCAGTCGGCGTGCCCCCCGAACGTGCGGACGGCCTGCCCGTTGGCGAGCTTGTGCAGCCGGGCGGTCTTGTCGGCGCTGGAGCTTGCGACCTCGCCGTCTTTCGTGACGGCGATGCGGAACACCTGGTCTCCGAAGCCGCCGATCGCGCGAACCTGCTTTCCATTGGCGGGGTTCCAGACGCGGACCTGCTTGTCGGCCCCGCTGGTGACGACCGACTTGCCATCGGGGCTGAAGGCCACGTCGAACACCGACTGCCCGTGGCCGTTGAAGGTCGCCAGCGATTCCCCCTTGAGCACGTTCGCGGGGGTCGTCCCCAGGGCGACGGCGGCCGGGTCGAGCTTGCGTTCGGTGACGTCGAACACCTTCGAGGTCTTGTCGCGGCTGGCCGAGGCGAGCTTCGTGCCGTCGGGCGACCAGGCGATGCCCATCACCCAGTCGGCGTGGTCTTCGATGAGCACGAGCTGCCGCTTCGTCGCGACGTCGAAGACGCGAATTCCGCGGTCGGTCCCGGCGGTGGCAAGTCGTTTGCCGTCGGGGCTGAAGGCGACGGCGTACACCGTGTCGTTCGTGGTGAAGAAGTCGGCCAGCAGCCGGCCGTCGGCTACGTTGAACAGCTTCGCTTCCCCCATCTGCCCCGGCGTGCCGGCCGCGACCGCCAGCGTCTTGCCGTCGGGGCTGAAATCGAGCCCGCGGACCCGTTCGGCAACGTTGGCGATGCGGCGGATGATCTTGCCGTCCTGCGGGTTCCACAGAATCACCTCGTGGTAGCCTGAGCTGGCCAGCAGCTTGCCGTCGGGACTGAAAGCCACCGCCGTGATCGCAATCGGCACGCGGTAGCTCGTCGGCGGAGCCGGCTGCGGCAACTTGGGCACGATCGATGCCAACTGGGCGCCGGCCGACACGCCGGCGTTAAGCTGCGCTCCGGTGTCGATCCACTTCTTGATGAGGGCGATTTCGTCTTTGGTCAGCGGGTCGGCGTCTTTGGGCATCGAGCCGTCGGAGACCATTACGTACAGCGTCGAGTCGTCGGCCTTCCCCTTCTCGACGGCCGCGCCCGATTCTCCCCCCTTGAGGATCGACGCGAACGTCTCCATGTTGAAGCGGCCCTTCGCGGTGCGGGCGTTGTGGCAGGCGAGGCAGCGGCGGGCGAAAATCGGCGCGACCTTCTCGGAAAACGACACCTGCTTCCCCTGCCGGATGAGAATGTCTTCGATCGCCTTCCGCTTGCCGAGCACCTCGGCGGAAAGCTTGGCGAATTCCGTCGACCCGGCCATCACCTTCGGCTGAAAGGCCGAGATCGCCGCCTCGGATTTCTTCAGTTCCGCCGCCGACGCCTTGATCGTCGCGTTGGCGGTCGCGACCGTCACCTGCGTTGTCTTCAGCGTGCCCTGGGCCGAGGCCAGCGCTTTCGCGGCGGCCGTCGCCTTGGTCTTCGCATCGGCGGCCGCTTTCTGAGCCGCGGCCAGCGCCTTCTCGGCGGCGGTCAATGCGGTGGCGGCCTGCTGGTTGGCCGCGTTGGCGGCGGTGACGGCCGCCTGCTGTTTCTTCAACGCGGCGGCCGAACTCTGCGCCGTTCGCTGGGCGGCGGTCTGATTCGCCTTCACCTTCTGGAGCTGGTCGACCAGCGACTTGAACTGCTTCCGCAACGCCTCGAGCGATTTCTCAGCGGCGGCCCGTCGGGCCTCGGCGGCGGCGGCTTCCTGCCGCAACGCCTCGATCGACGTCCCGGCGGCCGACGGCGCGGCTTTCGGCTTGGCGGCCTGCGCCGGTTGGGCGGCCGACGCCGAGGGGGACGGAAACGAGCAGAGAAACGCCAACAGGCAAAACGGCAGCAGCTTTCGCATGGCCCGTCCTTTGGGTTGGGTAACGGAAGAGGCGGGTGGTATGACGGTTCGTCGTGACCGGCTTCAGCCGGTCCGGGACGCTCTTGCGACCCAGCGGCCGGCTGAAGCCGGCCACTACGAACGGCCGGCGTCGCCATCAGGTGGGCAGTTCAGGCGGGAATCGGCGAAGCGGGACTTCACGCAATTCTCATATCAGCATCCCTTGCGGTCGGGGGGATGTCAAGGTTGGGGAACGGGTGATGCCGGCTCGCTCGAATCGGCAACTCCATTCAGGTCGCGCGGCTTGATCCCGGTGGGGCGGCAGGCGAGACTGGAAGGATTGCGGATTGGTCGCCAGCGCGAGTTCTCGGCAATCCGCAATCCGAATTCTGCAATCCGCAATCCGAATTCCGCAATCCGTCCATGACCCGCGATTCCCTGCAGCCCGAGACGCTGGCGAAGCTCCACGGGCTGGCGTTGAAGGCGCGGCTGATCGTCGAGGGGTTCGTGACCGGGTTGCATCGCAGTCCGTACCAGGGATTCTCGGTCGAGTTCGCCGAGCATCGCGAGTACGTGCCGGGGGACGACCTGCGGTACGTCGACTGGAAGGCTTACGGCAAGAGCGACCGCTATTATCTGAAGCGGTTCGAGGAAGACACGAACTTCAGTTGCCTGCTGGTGCTCGACACGAGCGAATCGATGCAGTACCGGTCGTCGGCCGCGGCGGTCTCGAAGCTGGAATACGCGAAGATGGCCGCCGCGGCGCTGGCCCATCTCGTCGTGCATCAGCAGGACGCCGTCGGGCTGGCGACGTTCGACGCCGAGCTGCGGCGGTTCGTGCGGCCGTCGAGCCGGCCGTCGCATCTGCGGAACCTGATCGGGATTCTGGAGGAAACGCACCCGGCGGGCGAGACGGCGATCGGACCGCTGATGCACGAGCTGGCCGAGCGGTTGAAGAAGCGGGGGCTGGTGATCGTCTTCAGCGACTTCTTCGACGACGTCGACTCGCTGACGATGGGGCTGAAGCATTTCCGGCACCGCCGCCACGACGTCACGCTGATGCAGGTCATCGACCCGGCCGAGCAGGACTTCGATTTCGACGAGCCGACGCTGTTCCAGGGGCTGGAAGGGCTACCAGAGCAGATGACCGACCCGCGGTCGCTGCGGTCGGCGTACCGGGCGGAATTCGAGCAGTTCCTCTGGCAGGTGCGGGGCGTTTGCCGTAACTTGGCGATGGACCACGTGCTGCTCCGCACCGACCGGCCGCTGGACGTCCCGCTGCGGGAGTATCTGACGCGGCGCATGCAGCGGGCAGGACGCGTTTAGAAGTGCTTGTTGCCGGGAGGCCGAGTATGACCAGAACTGCTTTTCCGACCGAGGCTTGCGCGAGAAAGCCGAATCTGTCATTCAGCGCGACCATCGGGCGTCCCCTTGACTTTCGCGCGGCTGGAGCCGATACTATTTCCATCTACTCCCCGTCGGACATGCCGCAAGGCCTCTGGCGGGGTTCTGCTTTTGCGGTGGTGAAAGTGCCGGATTCGGAATGGGAGATGTCCCATGCCTGCTGAACCGGCTGCCAAACGCACCATCGCCTACTTCGACGGGCAGAACCTCTTTTACGCGGCCAAGTACGCCTTCGGTTACAGTTGGCCGAACTACGACCCGCTGAAGCTTGCTCAGGCAGTCTGCCAAGCTCAAGGCTGGCAACTCGATGCCACTTGCTTTTACACCGGCCTGCCCAGCCCGCAGGACGATCCGTTCTGGAACCATTTCTGGACGGCTAAGCTCGCCCACATGGGCCGGGCGGGAATTCGCACGTTCTCCCGCCATCTCAAGTATCGCAACCAGACGGTCCAGCTTCCCGGCGGTGGCAGCACCACGGTGCTGGTGGGGAGTGAAAAGGGAGTCGATGTTCGACTGGCCCTCGACGTGGTCGCTGCGGCGCGAACTAATGCGTGCGACGTGGCCCTCATCTTCAGCCAGGACCAGGACCTCTCGGAAGTAGCCGATGAGGTCAAAGCAATCTCGATCCAGCAGAACCGCTGGATCAAGATCGCCTGCGCGTTCCCGGTCAGTCCGACGTACAGTAACACGCGCGGGATCAATAAAACGGAGTGGGTGAAAATCGACCGGGCGACCTATGACGCTTGCCTCGACCCGAACGACTATCGGCCAAAGGGGGGCAAGCCATGACCGACGGACTGCGCCCGATCCAGGGTCCAAGGATTCCGGTATCCCCTTGGCTGGGAGCCGTTCCGGCTTGGATGATAGTGGATGGCCGGTTCGAATTGCCCTCCGGCTATCCTCCATCCACTATCCTCCATCCTCTGTTGTAACTGTCAGCAGGACTGTATCTGTCAGCAGGACCTCACCTCACCATGCCGCCCGGACTCCACCAGCCCGTCCCTCTCGCGCTGCTCGGCCTGACCTGGCCGATGGTGTTCTGGGGGCTTGCGCTGGGGAGCATACCGATCATCATTCATCTGCTGCACCGGCGGAAGTACCGCGAGGCCCCGTGGGCGGCAATGCGGTTTCTGATGGAGGCCGCCCGCAAGCACTCGAAACGCATTCGCATCGAGCAGCTTATTCTGCTGGCCGTGCGGACGCTGATTCTGCTGTTCCTCGTGGGCGGGCTGCATGGCCTGTACACGTCGGCCACGCAGACCGCGCCGGAAACGGGGGGGCCGAGGCACCACGTGCTGGCGCTCGACGCCTCGTACAGCATGCAGTTGCGGGCCGCGGGCCGCGCGACGCTGTTCGACCGGGGGAAAGAGACGGCGTTGAAGATCGTCGACGCGGCTTCCACCGGGGACGCGTTCAACCTGCTGCTGATCACCGGCGAAAGCGACCGGGTCGCCGTGGGGACGCCGTCGCGGTCCCGGCGGGACTTCCGCAAGGTGATTCAGGCGGAGGCAAAGGCCGCTGGCACAACCAGACCCCAGGGATTTTCGGAAATCCCTGGGGTCTTGACGGCGACCGAAGAGCGCGGCCGGCTGCTGGAGACGCTGACCGAGCTCGAACGCGCCGTCGGGAAGGCGCCGGAGTTGCCGGCGAAGACGGTGTACGTCATCAGCGATTTTCAACGCGGGACGTGGCGGCCCGATTCGCAGCCGCAGCGGGACCGCATTCGCAACGCGCTGAAGGCGATCGGCGAGAAGGCGCGGCTCGTGTTGGTCGACGTCGGCCGCGACGACGCCGAGAACACGTCGGTAACCGATTTCCGCACCAAGGACCCGTTCGTCATCGCCGGTCGGGAGCTGCGCCTCGTGACGACGCTGGACAACTTCGGCCTCGACCGCCTGCCTGACCGCCGGGTCGAGCTGTGGGTCGACGGGCAGCTTCGCGACACGCAGGACGTCACGCTGGAGCCGAGGTCGGCGAAGCTGGTCCGCTGGACGTACCCCAACCCGAAGGCGGCGTCGGCGCAGCCGGAACTGTCGCCGGGCGAGCACCGGCTCGAAGTGCGGTTGCAGGACGACCGGCTGAACGTCGACAACCGCCGCTTCCTCGCGGTCCCGGTCAAGCGGCAATTGAACGTGCTGCTGGTCAACGGCCGGCCGGCCGGCCGGGCGAAGGACGAGGCGACGTTCTACGTAAAGAAGGCCCTGCAGCCGTCGACGGCGGCGCGGGAATGGCGGGGGATCATCGAGCCGCGGGTGATTACCGAATCGGAGCTGCTGGGGACCGACATCTCGCGGATCGATTGCGTCTTTCTATGCGACGTGCGGGGGCTGAAGCAGAACGAAGCCCGCAAGCTGCAGGCGTTCGTCGAAGGAGGAGGCGGGCTGGTCGTCAGCCTCGGCGAGCGGGTCGACGTCGAAAGCTACAACGCGGTGCTGTTCCGCGACGGCGACGGGATTCTGCCGGCGAAGCTGGGCAAAATTCCCGGGGAACGCTACGCGCTCGGCAATCTGCGGGAGTTCGAGACCGAGCGGCTGAACCACCCCATTCTCAATCAGTTCGTCGGCAATCCCCGGTCCGGGCTGGAGAGTGTGCTCGTCTTCCGCTACGCGCCGACGGAGATTCCCCACGACGGCTCGGCGCGGGTCGCATTGCGGTTCAAGCAGACGCAGGTGGGAAGTCTGGGCGATCCGGCCGTGATCGAGTCGCCGATCGGCCAGGGGCGGGTGATTCTCGTCACGACCTCGCTCGATGCGCGCTGGTCGACGTGGTGCGTGAACCCCAGTTTTCCGCCGCTGGTCAACGAACTCGTGCACTTCGCCATCGCCGGCCAATGGGCGGACCGGCAGCACGGCGTGGGGGAGACGATCATCCGCCGCGTCCCGGCGATGACGGTCGCGGCCACGGCCAACGTGGCGGTGAAGCTGCCGGACGATTCCGTGCGTTCGCTGCCGATCCAGAGTCCGGATCGCTGGGTCGTCCGCCGGCCGGGGGCGGGGTTTTTCGAGTCCTTTCCGCAGGGGAAACAGACCCCGGCGGAGCGCATTCCCGCGGGCACGTCGCTGCGCCGCGAGGAGCTTCGCAAAGACTACGCCGGCGTGACGTGGCGCGGCCGACGAGTGTGGCTGAAGGCCGCCGACCTCCAGCGGCCGCGGTCGGCCCAACTCTTCTTCGACGAGACCGCCCGCAGCGGGATTTACGAATTCCGGCTGCGGCCGCCGACCGATCACTCGGTGCTGTACGCCGTCAATGTCGACACGGCGGAAGGGGACCTCACGAAGCTGAGCGAGGCCGCGCTCCGCAAAGACGTGCTGGCCGGCGTGGCGTTCGAGTATCGCACGCAATGGGAGCCGCGCGAACACGCCGGCCAGGTGGCGACGACTCGCCAGAACGACCTCTCGCGCTGGCTGCTGATCGCCGCCTTCTGCCTGCTGCTGGTCGAGCTGCTGATGGCGTGGCGGTTTTCGCCGGGGCTGCTGCTGCTGGGAGTGCTGATCGCCGTCGAGTTCACGCGGCAGACGCTGGCGTGGAGCATCCCGGCCGGCGCGCTGCTGGGCGTGCTGCTGGCCGCGGGGATCGGCGGGTACGTCTATTACCGCCTGCGACGCCAACGGCTGGCCGCCGGGCCGCGCGGGTTTGGTGAATCGTAGGACGGATTTTCAATCCGTCCGTGACCGCGTTGAATTCGACATTGAAATCAATCTCCGCGCGGCTGGCGGCCGCAACCAAATCGTGGAATGGACTTCCAACCCAACCGAGTGCGCAGTGGCCTTGGGAACGGACGGATTGAGAACCCGTCCTGCAATTTCAAAGCTGACAGACCACCACGAGGAATGATCCATGCCGTCTCACCGCCTCATCGCCGAACACGGTCCCAGAGACGCGGAATGGCGGCTCGAATGGAGCGAGGCCGCGTTCCTGCTCGAAGACCCGGACGGCCGCCGGGTGATCCAGGCCGACGATGGAAAGGGACACCGGCTTGTCGAGCTGTACGACCTGTATGTAGAGGGCAAGATTTCCTTCTCGACACCGGTCGGCGCGCTGGCCTTCAAATCGAACCGCGACGCAGTTCGCGAGTTGAAGGAGTACGTCGACGGCGGCCTGCGCATCGACGAGGAATACCGCACGCGGTCAAAGGCCGATGCGGCACGGGCGATTCGCGGCGGTGTGCTGGCGTTCTTCGGCGGCGGCGTGCCCTTCGGTCTGTATTGCTGGGCGGCCTCGTGGGCTCCCGACCCTCCACCGGGGCACTGGGTACGCTGGTTCGGGGGGCTGATTCACCTCGTGCTACTGGTGCTGCTGGGGACCACGATCGCCGGCCTCGTGGTGTGCTGGTTCGGGCTGCGGCAGTGGCGGAGGATTCGGAGGATTGAGCGGGAATTGGGTATTTCTACTGTCTCACATCCGCCGTCGATCAACATTCAACGGCGGCAAACGGTTGTGGCGTTTCCAATGATAGAGCTTGGCCAGTTGATTTCGTTGCAAGCGCCGCGTGGCGTCGCGGGCGAGGCGTTG